>Ga0164242_10008393_pt1 | contig 11211 bp, 5 predicted proteins | sample OricomgcompostMG_FD_108783 | JGI IMG/M metagenome (GOLD analysis project Ga0164242, IMG submission 108783) | Miracle-Growth compost microbial communities from Emeryville, California, USA - Original compost - Miracle growth compost (MG) ...
AGGCGTCATCTATGTCTTTATGCGCGGCGTCAGGAAGGGAGGCGTCCATGGAATCTATACGGCCACACCTTCCCGCTCCTTGATCGATAGGCTGGAGGGAATTCTCCTGGGAATAGCGCAGCCAGCATAAAAAAAATAGCTCAGGGATAACAGGTAATCTTTTTCCGCAAGCGAGCCGGTCACGGGTGAAGTCTCAAGTCACCGGGTTTTAGCTCTTGTTTGGGTTTGTGATATAGTTTTATACTTGTAGAACCTAAAATCTGCTGGTTTTGTAATAACGAATTTGGCAAATCCCTCATTGTTAACAAATAGCTTCTTTTTGTCACCTGTCATCAGATTGGTCACTTCAATGTAACGGCTGTGAATGAATTTCAACTGAATATCCATTGCGTCCTCAGCATTGTGTAACTCACGGAATAGCATAAGGTATCCTGTGCCTCCATGAGGAATCATGTCCTGGAAACCTGTCCAACTTGCATTGTCTGGTTCGTTTCCAATCGGGAAAACATACCCTTTATAGATCTCATTGCGATAGCGCTTATAGATTTCCAAAACATTCCTGATCCTTTCCCTTTCATTCTCCGAATAAAGATGAGTTTCTTCGAAAAAAATCGGGCTTCCCATCAAAGCAATGGCCACGCTATAAAGATTATTATATAAATAGGCTTCGCTTTCCTGTCTATTTACCTCATCAATACGTTGAATAGGGATTTGAAATTTATTTAGATTCGTATATTTTGCTATCTGCCATGCATCCCGCAATACGAGATGAGGTCTATAAGTTATAAATGCATAAGAACCGGAATGAGGTTCACGATTTTCAAGGAAGATATTACCATATTCCCGGCCGTAAAAATATCCAAATCGCGGAGAATTCTCCGTAACATCCAAATTTACCCTGGCCTCATGCCGTGTATAGAGAATAAAAGACCTCACTTTATTCATAAAATCATCTAATTTCTCTTTTGTATCTATATAAGAGCCATCAAGTTTGAAGTACCTGAATCCTCCATGATTATAATTCCAAATCAAGTCCTTCTCTGGTATTTGCCAGGCAGCCCAAAGACCTAGCGTTGTTCCTTCTTGGCTCGCATAATGTTTTACGGTATTCCATCCATTTGGATAAACATCGTACTTTGTCTGATCGGACGAATTTGCTGAAGCATTTAAAGACTTACTTATTACCGGTCTCCAGTTCTTGTCTTGCCATCCATCATCAATCTGTTGTACATCAATTCCTAATCCCGATTGAGTCTTTATTTCATTTAGAACATTCTCCTGGCGAGCGGCATATCGCCCGTTTCCAGTGCCCCAAGTGTTTGCCATGATATAAATATCATTTTTTTTAACGGGGTATCTCATTCGGTCAAATTTTTTTAGTGCAAGCATACCGTAAGTTGAATCACCTGTATAGGGAATAATCCAATTTGCCCAGCAACTGGTATAATGTAATGTATCTAAATCGGCCATATCAAGTCCAAGACCTGTAACTACTATTCTATCAGAATTTATTCCAAATCCACCTGTTGAAATACCTGGCTGATTGACACATTTATGTGATTCCTTTACTATTATCAGGCCTTCTTGATTATTTTGAACCCTTAAGCCATTAGCCCAATCTATAAAACCAGCGGATAATATTTGTGCCTCTTTTAAAATAGGCGTAGAATCTTCGTTTCTTCGCTCGGTATTATTATAATACCCGAATGCTGTAATGGTAGAGTGATTTATCCGGATAGGGATATTCTCGGTCTCTTTTCTGCTAAATTGCATATTGGTATTCCGCTCATTTTTTATCAACTTTAATTCAATCTGCGTACGAATACCCGATTCCGGATAAATCCATATCTTATAAAGCAACTTTAATCCTGCGTCTGGATATTGAAATTCACTAGCCACGGTTATATGGTTAGAAGTAAATCCGCTGTCGTCATCGACCTTTGCAACAATGCTGTTTAACTTTGCTTCACCGGTAATTCCTAGATTCCAATCGGCTAGTTTGTTTTCATACTTAGGTGATTCTGTGATATTATTTTTAAAGCGGAGATCAGTCGTCAGGAATCCCTGGGATGTTAATTTATATATCCTTGTTATTGTGCCGCTGCTTATAATAAGGGTGCTATCTGTCGCCCTGCATATAGCTGCGCCTAACTTGACAGGACGGAAACTGTTTAAAGGGGTATGCTGGGCATAACTACTAAACGGATTGGATAATACAATAATAATACCCAATAATAGGCATTTCCTCATATCTCTAAGTTGATTAACGATAAGCGTTTAATATGATAAATTACAAATAAGGGAATCATTCTTATGGTTTTCTTTGACGGTAACCTATATTTTTCTACCATCCAGGATTTTGCACCAGGTTTTCATCTCTGTCCAATTCCGATTGCGGAATAGGGAAGAGATAATAGTTCTTTAGGAAAACTCTTGTTTCAAATGCCTTTCTTTTATAAAATTGTGGCGGGTCCTGGTCTATATCCATGCCATAAAAGGGACCGCCATCTGTTTGATCAGCTATTTTCCATCTCCTGGTGTCGAAGTATCTCTTGTCTTCGAAGCAGAGTTCAACCTGTCTTTCATGATGAATAGCATCCCGCATCGCTGTTTGGCTTCCGGGGACAGGCAAAGCATTGGGCCCTGTGCCATATTGTGGTACACCGGCTCGCTCGCGGATCATGTTCAGGTATTTATTAATATCAGAATTTCCCGGATCATATTCATTCAAGGCTTCTACATAATTCAATAAGATTTCTGCATACCGGAACATTACATAAGGGCGCTTGACATATTTCGAGACAGACGGATCACTATCCGGACTTACGTTCTTCCGCCAGAGATAGCCTGATGCCGGGTAATTAAAGGAGCCCTTTGCGCCGGATTCGCCTGAATAATTAAAATGACAGGTAATGATTCCATGGCTGCTGGTAGTGTTGATCCAGATAGCATTGTTATAGGTTATATCTACATAAAAACGGGGCTCCCGGTTAACATACATATTATAGGTCTCCCGTGCCTCGGGATCTCCCGGAGCCTGAAATGTGGTGAAACCTGTCTCGGAATAGCCCGATGCAGGATTCACAATAGGAGTTCCATCGGACTGATATCCTGTAATCGGACGTTGCCCATTCGCCATTTCAAATGCGTCTACCATACCCTGCGGCGGGGCGTCAGCTGCATAACCACCGCCTGATCGTGGAGTGAGTCCGATTTCGGATTTTGCATTAGGGACATTGTCGGCAAAAATCCATTCATTATTCCAGGGTTTAAGCATGGCGTCTCTGCAAGACAGATAGGGACTGAATTGGCCTTGCGCATCGTTCTCCTTATATAATGAGAATAAACCAAGATCAATGACCGCTTTAGCAGCATCCGCCGCCCGTTTCCACTTATTGAGATCGTATTGCTGATCGATTAAAGGGGTCCCATCCTGATTTTGGAATCCTGCATAATCTTTGTTCCCGTTGAACTGAGGACTGGCTGCATATAATAATAAACGGCTTTTTACGGCCATACAGGCAGCCTTAGTCGCTCGTCCATAATCCAGTTCGGATTGGTTGGAAGAATTCAATGGCAATTCTTCTGCAGCCATGTCCAGTTGATTGGCTATGTAATCTACGCAAGAATCATATGGGGAGCGGGGTAAACTTAATAGAGGATCATCGGTTTGGGCATCAACGGCAACAGGATTTTCTGGAAGAAGAATAACAGGACCATATTGCTTCAAAAGGCAAAAGTAATAAAATGCCCTGCAGAAACGGGCCTCGGCCGTATATTGTTTGATCAGATCCGCACCATTTGCCAAAGCCAGAATTTGCTTATTTTCTCCGATATGCGCCATAAAGTATGAAGCGGAACGAATGGCATTATAATAGGATGGCCAATAATTATAGTAATTCGATGTGGCTGACCATTCGCCCAGGTTCATCTGATAGGTGGCATAATCATTTGATCCTGGTCTGTTGAAAATAATATCCGCTTCGTCGGATAAACCTTCCCAAGGATCATAAAGGGGATAGGCTACATCAACTGGAATGTAACTGTACACATGTGCCAGATATTCTTCCGACAGGTCTTTTCTCTGAAAAACCTGGTCTATCGTTAATTTATCGTTAGGTACTTGACTTAGGAATTTTTTCTGACAAGAAAATTCCGCAAAGGCGATTCCAAGTAATATGATATATTTTAGATTTCTCATGCTATAATAAATTAGATATGATAAAGGAAATCAAAAGCTGAATCCAAAACCTGCCGCATAAGTTTTCGTGTTTGGATAAGCAGCACCCCTGCCATCGCCCAATTCTACATCGTATAGTTCAAAGGGGGTAAACGTGAGTATATTAACACCTTCAAGGAAAACATTTGCGCTTTGCAAATGGATGTGTTTTAACAACGATTGGGGCAGATTGTAAGATATCTGTATGTCTTTCAATCGCAGATATTTTCCATTCTTCAACCACCATGTACTGGGCTGGTAGTTGTCATTTACAGTGCCGGCAGATAATCTCGGATAAAATGGATGAGTACTCGGGTCGTCCGGCGTCCATCTGTCTTTAATATTGTTCAGCAGATTACCGCTGGTCAATCCTTGCTGAAATGGCTGAAAGCCCTGGCCGGATAAACTGATATCTACATTACCAACGCCCTGAAACAGTCCTGAAAGCTTGAAGGCTTTGTAGCCCAATGAAAACCCTAAACCATATACTATTTCAGGAATATCGCCATGGCCAATGGCCACCATGTCATAAGCATCTATCTTACCATCTCCATTAATGTCTTTGAATTTTAAATCACCGGGGCGTACGTCGCCATTTTGCGTCGGGCTTTTCAATATTTCGGAAGAATCTTTAAATAAACCCAAGGCGATATACCCAAATTCCTGACCAACTTTTTTCCCTTTATGTTCCATCCAGGGATATTTATAGGGAGGCTTATCATCCTGTATTACTTTATTCCGGGCCCAGGTAAAATTTCCAATAAGTTGAAAATTAAATTTACCTATCTTACCCTGCCATGTGACTGTACCATCAATACCGTGATTATCGACTATGCCTACATTCCCATATGGAGGGTTTACGACTCCAATGTACTGTGGCAGTGAGGCGCGACGCAGAAAAATGCCGCTACGATGCTCGTTAAATACATCTGCCTGCAAGTTTATTTTTCCGTTTAATGCCTCTATATTTAATCCCAGATTCGCTTTTTTCGCGGTCTCCCATGTGACATCTACAGCATACTCACCAATATCTACCCCGCTATAATTATTTTCGAGTGCCTGCCCAAAAGTATATCCTCCAACATTAGCCACCGTAGCAATATATGCGAATCTTCTACCTGATATATCACTATTGCCGACAATGCCATAGGAGAAACGCAGTTTAAATAATTGAATGGCATTTTGAAACGACTGAAAGAATTTTTCTTCGGAGATCACCCAGCTTGCGCCGATGGAAGGGAAAAAACCGTACCGGTTTTGAGGGGCGAAATTTTCAGATCCATTATACCCAAAATCGAACTCTAAAAAATATTTATTGGCATATCCATAAGCTGCTCTTCCTGCGAGTCCTCTGAATCTGTAAGGCAGGGAAGTGATCAAATCCGATGCTTCCGTATTGAGTTCATCACTTTGATTGAATAAGAGCATCCCGGTTATATCGTTCTTGCCGAAACTTCTGCGATAATTCAGGGAAAATTCATTATACAAAGTTCTTGTGCTGGTTTTGGACAATGAATAAGACAGGTACTCATTTCCTTGTCCAGGGTTGGTTAACTGTTCGATCAGATTTCCGGCACTATCTCTTCCGATAGCCTGATAAGTGTCCGGCGTCTTCGTGCGCAACATGTTCGTAAGATTGTAGGTATCAAAGGCAAATTTTCCCGTAATGGATAGCCCTTTAACCCAAAAGTCCAGGTTTTGCGTCACGCTAAGATTAGAGGCTAAACCGCTTTCCCACCGGGAGTCGTATCCTGTTTCGGTTAACTCTGCATAGGGATTTTGCAAATAAGGACTTGCAAAGTTGGGCGTTTTACCGTCTGAATACATGGGTGGAAAAATGACCGGGGTACTATAAAAAGCATCGGAAAATATGCCACTTACATTCGCCCCAGGATAACTCATGTCAGCAAGATGTCCTCTTACCCCCAATTGCATAGTCGTTGAATTGGTAATATGGACGGTCAGATTTGACGTGAGGTTGTATCGTTTATATCTTGCCTGCGAATTATATTTCTGCAATGAATCCTGCCTGAACAACCCTGTTTCGTCATAATAGCTCAGTCCAACATAATATTGGGCGCCTTCAGAACCACCACTCAGGTTCAAGTTAGCGTTGCGCGTATATCCATATCTTTTAAAAAGCACGTCAAACCAATCTATATCAGGATATAGGTCCGGATCACTCTGGTTTTTAGTAGCCTGTATGGCTTCATCGCTGTATATGGGAGAGCTGCCACGTTCCATCCTGGCTTCGTTAGACATTTGCATATAAGTGACGCCATCCGCAAAATGAGGCAATTTCGTAAAAGAGGTAACGCCTTCATTATAACGGAAGTTTATTTGCGGTTTGCCAATCTTACCTCCTTTAGTGGTTATGAGTATGACGCCATTAGCCCCGCGGACACCATAGACTGCAGTCGCAGCAGCATCTTTCAAAATAGAAAAGCTGGCAATGTCTTCCGGGTCGATAGTTGAAAAGTCACGTGGAACGCCATCTACTAACACTAACGGCTTGCTTAAGTCGCTGGAAAACGTGGAAATACCTCTGATCCAAATATCCGCTCCAGAAGCCCCAGGCTCTCCGCTTCGCTGTACAGAAATCACACCCGCCAGTCTTCCTGCCAATGCATTCGTCAAGTTAGCTTCTGGTAGTTTTAAGTCTTCTACATTCACCGAAGATTGCGATCCTACCATGCTAATCTTCTTCTGCTGTCCATAACCAACCACTACTACCTGGTTCAGGCTACCTTCCGTAGCTTCCATAATAATGTTCAAATCTACCCGATTCTTCACCGGCAATGTCTGGGTCTGATAACCGATGTAAGAAAATTTCAATGAATCAGTAGGCTCTACCTTAATAGTATACTGGCCATTTGCATCGGTAAGTGTTCCTCGGGTCGTGCCTACTATTTGTACTGATACACCGGCTAACGGATTGTTCAACTGATCTTTAATCACACCCTGAATTGTTAGCTGCGCACTATTTGTGCTATTCTCCTGAGGAATCGTTGTTTTAGGATTAGCTGACTTTTTATGTATGACAATACTTTCACCTACGGCCTCATAAGTCAGATTGGTACCGTAGAGTAGACGTTGCAAAATGGAACTCAGTTGTTCATCCTTTGAGAATACAGTTGCTTTTTTTGTTAAGTCTATTCTTGAGCTATATATGATATCCACACCCGTCTTTTCATGCAGCATATTGAATATTGCCTCTAATGGTTGCTGCTGTACCTGAATACTTACTCTTTGATCCAATATTCCTTGTGATCGGGCGCCACTGGAAAAGGCCAATTGTAGAGTGAGTAAGATAATCATCAATCCGATAGCAGAACCTCTCATGATAAGATGGATTGAATGCCTGCCCCTGTAGTAGCTACCTCGCCGATAGTCATCGTTTAGCAACGCAGGTAGGGCGTACCAATTAAAATTCATATCTTTGGTTGTTTTTATTATCAATCAATAGCCCTTTTTGCAGATGGCAGTCTGCAGGAGGGCTTTTTTATTGTCCAGGAAAATTCACTCTATGGGGGTAGCGGAAAATGCTGCCGGGCACAGTAATTTATCATAATACTTGTGTATATTCGGTATGAGTTAAAAGAATCACCGCATAAAATGCATTGTATTCTATTTGGATAGACTTTTCACGCCTTTATAACAACTTTCAATTATTCTCCGGCCCTTTAATTATCACGTGGGTGTCGTGGATCTCATAATGGGCACCAATGGACAAACAGATCGCCTTAATAACTTGGGCCGCTGGCTGATGTATATTGAAGTGCCCCGATATCTGATATTCGCCGGCTTCTTTATTATCGATAGTAAACTGAAAATGATAGACGCGCTGCAACTGGCGGACTGCTGCTGATAAATTTGTATGATGAAAAGCCAGGGTGCCTGTTCTCCACGCCGCGTAGTCAGCTGCATCGGGAATATTTTCTTTGCTTAATTCGCCACTCGCCACCGAATAAGTAATGAGCTGGTTAGCTTGCACAACCGTTTTGCTGGTTTTATTTTTGTCCGATACCAAACCGACGGCTACCTTACCGCTGACGACCGCTACCCTAAAGGCGTCATCTGTAGCGTACCCCGAAAGGTTAAAACGTGTTCCGAGCACCGTTGTTTCCATGCCACCTGTGTGGATCACGAATGGCCTTTTTGTATCCTTTGCGACGTCAAAAAATGCTTCGCCGTTTAAATACACCTCTCTTTTGTGGTTGGCGAATCTTTGGGGATAACGCAACTTGCTTGCTGCATTGAGCCAGATATGCGTACTGTCTGGCAGCGTTATCTTCAATACCTGACCGATTTGTGCCGATTCGGTGACAAAGGTCTCCATCATGGCCCGGCGATGACGAAGCACGTTTTTTTGATATAATATTCCGCCAAGCGCAGCCAGCACCAGTATGGAAGCTACCGCCAGAGTGATCCGGAAACGACGGTGGCGCGGCATGTTAATGATATTAGCAGTCAAATCATTTGAGTCATCGGGAATCCGTATCTTCTGCAGGATATCCTGGTAGAGCGTCTTCAGATATTTTTGCTGCTCATCCCGAGTCATTGCAGCCCACGTAGCATCATCTCTGGTCATCGTTTGGATCCAGTCTTCGATACGCCTTCTTTCCTCTACGGTGCAATCGCCGGCAATATATTTATCCAATAATGCTAAGAGATCTTCTCCGGGCATTTCATTTATTTTATAGGGATATGTCTTGTAGTCGAATGACGAAGCGGTAAGTACTATTCGAAAGCCAAAATTTTTTGGTTCCTTTGGCATAGTGGCGAAAAAGAATCTCGAAGGAAGTGAACAGAGGAAGGCGTTCCCCGCGAGTCCGGGTAAGAAGTACCGCTGTATCCTTGGCTATGATTCCACACAAGAACGGCAAATACTATGTCTCACAAGCCAGTCTGATGAAAACTTATGTAAGTTATTTCCTGTACACCGCCTTTACAGAAAGGGGACGAATACTGTGATGATTTTGCTTAATGCGGGCCTTAACTTGCGCATAGCAGTAGTCAGCTGGTTTTTGACCGTTTGTTCCGACACTTGCAATTCATGGGCTATCTCCCGGATGCTGAGATGCTGATGGCGGCTAAGCAGGAAGACTTCTTTGACACGACGGGGCAGTTTATCGATTTCCGATTCTGCAAAAGTATTCAGGTCATTATAGAGGATATGATCAAAAGTGCTGTTATCCATATTATTATGGATCGTTTTTACCATTTTGGCATAATAATCCCGCTTGATATTTTTGCGAATATGATCGATCATCTTATATCGAACGGTCGAAAAAAGATAGGAGCGAAGTGAAAGGCGGATGTGTAGCGTAGCCCGCTTTGCCCATAAATCTATAAAGACATCCTGAAGAATATCTTTTGCTTCGGTCAAAGACTCCAAACGCCTGGCGGCAAAGTCCAGCAGATCCGGGGAATAGCGGGCATAAATTCGCTCAAATGCCTTTTCGTCATTCTCCTGTAGACCCGTTAAAAGCACCTCATCAGTGGGTAAAGCTTCTAATTCCATAGGCAGCGTTGTTCGGTGGATAAAGATACTATTTACAGAATATTTTGCAAGCCTCATAAAATTTCCGCGGAAAAAAAGAATCTCGTGTTGATTTATCGGGAAATGAAAATCATCGTAAGCTATTGGTTCTTCTCTTATTGGGTAAGTCGGAAGTGCCCTCGCAGCTTATTATTATCTTTTTGTTATGGATATGAAGGTTACATGAATCGTTTTAGGATGAAATCTTTGTCTTCACAATTGGCTGATAGTTATCATTTGTAAGAAAGGAGATCTTTCTAGAGAAAGACTATTTTAGGACGTTGGAATGATGCCAAAGATGAAGCGACCTTATGATATTTCAGCTCCCACTCTTAAATCCATTATTTCCATTTCTGAAAAAATCGGGGAAATCAGTGCTAAACATTTGACCAGACAGCCGCCAAGGCTCAGAAAAAGAGAACCGGATCAGGACAATTCAGGCTTCTTTGGGGATCGAGGGGATACCTTGTCTGAACAACAAATTCACAGCATTATTTGAGAATCGGCGGGTAATTGGCCCCCGAAAAGGATATTAGGGAGGTTTTGAATGCCGTTAAGGCGTACGACAAATAAATACTTTTAGTTTTAAATCTGAAAAACATTTTCTACAAGCGCATAAATTATTAATGGATGGGATGATAGAAAGGGCGGGTAACTACAGGACAATGCGTGTCGGTATTGTATGGGCGCTGTCGTAAAGCATCTGGCGCCTTCATTTAAAAGCATTCCTTTTTTGATGAAAGATTTATTCGTCTACATGACCGAAAAAGAAGAATCAATATTAATCAAAAGTTGCGTTTCCCCTACGAAATGGAATTTATCCATCCGTTACGGACGGTAATGGTCGAATGGGAATGTAGGCACACCGTTTGTTTGATGAGCGAATACCCGGTTTTTGAATTTTTCTTCTTTGAAACTTTAATCAGCAAAAATCAAGCAGGGTATTACAAGGCGCTGGCGGAGAGCGACCTGGGAGGGAAGTCCACTAGCTTTATTGACTACAGGTTAAAGGTAATTGATCAATCTTTGAAAGCTTTACTGCAATAATTTGGCAGGCGATTAGATGCCGATGACGGGATGGATTGGTATTTAAGCGATACAGATGAGGATTTTATCAGGAGAGACTATAGGACTAAGTTCACAGAATAGTCCACTGCAACTGCAAGCAGGGATTTAAGAAAAGCTGTAGAAAAAAGGAATTATCAATAAATACGGCGACAAGAAAGCAACGTTGTATTGCAAGAAATAATATTACGCCGATTGTTGTAATATCTATCTGTATAGAATAGTCCTCATCAATTAATTAAGTGAAAGGTTATTTTCCTCTGCGGTGATCGGATACCCTGGCAAAAAATGAAACGATGGTGGCCAGTATGGTTGCCGCTAGAGGCGTTGCCTACTCTTGTATATATACCCGTTTCACCCGTCCCGATATCCCCGTCATGATTTC
>Ga0164242_10008394_pt1 | contig 11210 bp, 9 predicted proteins | sample OricomgcompostMG_FD_108783 | JGI IMG/M metagenome (GOLD analysis project Ga0164242, IMG submission 108783) | Miracle-Growth compost microbial communities from Emeryville, California, USA - Original compost - Miracle growth compost (MG) ...
CACTTCGCCCTCCGGGAGTTCGCCAAGCTGGAAAGGTCCGTAGGAAACCCGGATCAGCCGCGTCACTTCGAGGCCGAGCGCGCTCAATATGTTCTTCACCTCCCGGTTCTTGCCCTCGCGCAGGCCGATCGTCAGCCAGGCATTGGTGCCCTGCTTGCGGTCGAGCGAGGCTTCGATGGCGCCGTAGAAGACTCCGCTTACCGCAATGCCATCCTTCAGGCCGGCAAGCGCCGACTCGTCAACCTCGCCATGAACGCGCACCCGGTAGCGCCTCAGCCATCCCGTCGAGGGCAGTTCGAGCACGCGCGCAAGCCCGCCATCATTGGTGAGCAGAAGCAGCCCTTCCGTGTTGATGTCGAGCCGCCCGATCGTCATGAGACGCGGCAATCCGGCCGGCAGCACGTCGAAGACGGTCCTGCGCCCGTCAGGGTCGCGGTTCGTCGTCACCACGCCTGCGGGCTTGTGAAAGAGGAAAAGCCGTGTGCGCTCGATCGCCGGTATCGGGGTGCCGTCGATGGCGATCCGGTCATCCGGGCTGACGTTGAAAGCCGGAGAGGAAAGCACCTTGCCGTTGACCGTCACGCGGCCGGCCTCGACCAGCGCCTCGGCGTCGCGCCTGGACGAGATGCCGGCGCGGGCGAGCCGCTTGGCGATGCGCTCTGTCGGGCGTTCCGTCTCCGCGCCCGAGGCCTCCGGTCTCTTGCGCGGCCGGCTGTCCCTCTTGCTGGGGGCAGGATCTTTTCCCGTTCGGAAATCGCGCTTACCGCCCGACCGGTCGCGGCCGGGATTTTTCTGTCGCTCGGTCATGTGGAATTTGCCTTTCAGGGCGCGTAACTATCAGGAGCTTGGCATAGGCGCGAGAGGAAACAAGGACAATTGGAAAACGGAAGCCGGCCGGATTTCATGGGAATGGCGCTCGACGAAGCCCGCGCGGCGGCCCGGCGCGGCGAGGTGCCTGTCGGCGCCGTGCTTGTCGTTGGAGATAGGCTGATCGCGCGCGACGGCAACCGGACCCGCGAGGGCCTCGACCCGACCGCCCACGCCGAAATGCTGGTGATCCGCAAGGCGGCCAGTCTCCTGCATGCGGAACGGCTGACCGAAGCCGATCTCTTCGTCACGCTCGAGCCCTGCGCCATGTGCGCCGCCGCCATATCTTTCGCGCGCATCCGACGGCTTTATATCGGCGCCATGGACGAAAAAGGCGGCGCGGTCTTCAATGGCGCGCGGTTTTTCTCCCTGCCGACCTGCCATCATTCTCCCGATGTCTATGCGGGATTCCGCGAAAGCGAGGCATCCGAGCTTCTGAAAAGCTTCTTTCGCGAAAGGCGCCCTGACCAACGGGGCTAAATGGCGTCCGCCGCAGGCTCCTCCTCGTCCGGCTGTCTCTTGTCGTCATTGGCGCTGTCGAGCCGCTTCGATTCGCGTTTCGGCTTCATCAGCGGCTCCGGTGTGACCGGCTTCAAGCGCATCTTGTCGAGACCGGCGTAAAGTCCGCCGACGGCCTGCAGCTCCAGCCGCTCCTCGTCGCGCTTGCGCACGTCTTCGGCAATCGCCAAGGCTTGCTCGACGTCCATGCCGAGGCCTTCCAGCGTCTTCCTGCCGAACATCAGGCCGGATTCGAACGTCTCGCGCAATTCGTAATCCACGCCGCGCGCCCTGAGCTGCAGCGTATGGGTCCGGTCATAGGAGCGGACATAGAGTTTCACATGCGGGAACTCCGCCTGGATCAGTTCCACGATCCTGTCCGTCGTTTCCACGCCGCGCGTGCACACCGCAACGATTTTAGCCTGCCTGATGCCCGCCGCTTCGAGCACGTCCTTGCGGCGTCCGTCGCCGAAATAGATGCGGAAGCCGAATTTCTCGACCTGCCGCACCCTGTTGGCTGAATGGTCGATGATCGTGACGGGTGTGCCGCCGGAGAGCAGGATTTGCGAGGCGATCTGTCCGAAGCGCGAAAAGCCGATCATCAGCACGTCGGAACCGGCGCCGTCGAAATCCTCTTCGATCTCTTCCTCGACCTCGCGGCCGACGAAGAGATTGCCGAGCCTGACCGAAATCGGCGTCAGCGCCATGGAGACGGTGACGACGGCAACCAGAAGCGAGGCGGTTTCGGCAGAGAAGATGCCCGCGGCGGCGGCCGTGGAGAAAAGCACGAAACCGAACTCGCCGCCCTGGGGAAGCAGGAAGGCGATGCGCGCTGCATCGTCATGGGACGAACCGAAAAGTCTCGCGAGGGGGTAGAGGACCACCACCTTGACCAGCATCAGCGCCGGCACCGCCACGACGATCGCGAGCCAGTTGTCGAGGATGACAGGTATCTTGAGCGACAGGCCGACGGCGATGAAGAAGAGGCCGAGCAATACGCCGCGGAAAGGCTCGATATCCGCTTCCAGTTCGTGCCTGTAGGATGATTCCGCCAGCAGGACGCCGGCGATGAAGGCGCCCATGGCCATCGAGAGGCCGGCGAATTGCATGATCGCCGCCGATCCCATCACGACCAGCAGCGCCGCCGCGATCATCACCTCCTTCGCGCCGGTATTGGCAATGACGCGAAAGATCGGGTTGATGAGATAGCGTCCCACGAAGAAAAGCGCCGCGACGGCAAGGATAGCGACGGCGAACTGCGTCCAGCTCATCGCGTTGGCGGCCTCGGTGCCCGCCGAGAGCAGCGGAACAAGGGCGAGCAGCGGCACGATCGCCAGATCCTGGAAGAGCAGGACGGCGAACGAGGTCTGTCCGTAATGCTTGCCCGTCCCTTCCTCGTCCTCGAGTATCTGCAGGGCAAAGGCGGTCGATGAGAGCGAAAGGCCGAAGCCTGCGATGATCGCCGCGCCGAAGGAAAGATGCATGGCGTATCTGCCGAGCAGCGCCAGAGCCGCGCCGCTTGCCATCACCTGCGCCAGGCCGAGGCCGAATATGTCGCGCCGCATCGACCACAAACGCGATGGCTTGAGTTCCAGCCCGATGATGAAAAGCAGGAAGACGACGCCGAGTTCCGCGACATGGAGGATTTCCTCCCCGCCGGTGATCAGCCGCGCGATCGGTCCTATCACCACGCCGGCGGCCAGATAGCCGAGGACGGTTCCGAGCCCGATGCGCTTGAAAAGCGGCGCGGCGACGACGGCGCCGCCGAGCAGGAGGAGCACTTCGGTGTAATAGATCGGTCCTGCTGCGGCCAAGATCGTCCCCTTGAAGAAGCGGCTGCCCGGGAGCGGCCATTCGTTCCGGGCATGTCCAGCCATTGCACATAGCCGTCCGGAACAATAGATGGTGCGGAAGCAAATTCATGCCAACTCGCTCAGTGGCCGGGTCAACGGCGCCTGTCGGCGAAGCATTTTTCAGGCAGGAACCCCGCATGACCGACTCGCTCGACGCTACGAAATTGAAAGAACAGGTCGCCGCGCTGGTCGAGGCGGCGAAGAAGGCCGGCGCTGACGCGGCCGACGCTGTTGCCGTGCGCTCGCGCTGGTCTGGGGTTTCCGTCCGGCTGGGGAAAGTTGAAGGCACGGAAGCGTCGGAGAGCGACGATGTTTCGCTGCGGGTCTTCGTCGGCAAGCGTGTTGCGAGCGTGTCGGCGACGGCCGCTTCCGATCCGGCAATGCTTGCAGAAAGAGCCGTCGCCATGGCCAAGGCTTCTCCCGAGGACCCGTATCAAGGCCTGGCCGACAGCAATCGCCTCGCAAAAAACATTCCTGATCTCGATCTTTTCGACCCCACTGAAATTTCCGCCGACCGCTTGCGCGAGGACGCGCTGGCGGCCGAGGAGGCGGCGCTCGCGGTAAGGGGCGTTACGAATTCGAGCGGTTCGAGCGCGAGCGCGGGGCTGGGGGGATTGGTGCTGGCGACCTCCGATGGATTTCTCGGCGATTACGTCGCCTCGAATTTTTCCCGTTCCGTAAGCGTGGTGGCGGGCGAGGGGACCGCCATGGAACGCGATTATGATTTCTCGTCGCGGCTGCATTTCGACGAATTGGAGTCTCCCGAGGCGATCGGCAGGCGCGCCGGCGAGAGAACCGTCCGCAGGCTGGGGGCCAGGAAAGCGAAGACGGGTCCCGTCACCGTCGTGCTCGATCCGCGCGTCGCGCGCGGCATTGCCGGGCATCTCGCTTCGGCGATCAACGGCGCCTCGGTCGCCCGCAAGACCTCGTTCCTTCGCGACAGGATGGGGCAGAAGATCGCGTCTGCCAGCATTACCGTCACCGACGATCCGCGAAAGGTGCGCGGCCCGTCATCGCGTCCGTTCGATGGCGAGGGCGTTGCGGGGGAAAGGCTCGTCGTCGTCGAGGACGGGGTGTTGGCGCACTGGCTATTGTCCACTTCGTCCGCCCGCGAACTCGGCGTCGAGACGAACGGGAGGGGCGTTCGTTCCGGCACCGCCATTTCCCCGTCTTCGACCAATTTCGCGATCGAGCCGGGGAAAAGCACGCCGGAAGACCTGATCGGTTCCCTGAAGGCGGGTTTCTACGTCACCGAGCTTTTTGGCCATGGAGTTGACATGGTCACGGGGGAATACAGCCGCGGCGCTTCCGGCTTCTGGATCGAGGACGGCAAGCTTGCCTGGCCTGTTTCCGAGGTGACGATCGCCTCGAATTTGAAAGACATGTTCATGCGCATGACGCCGGCGAACGACATCGATCGCCATTTCGGCACCACCGCACCGACGCTTCTCATCGAGGGCATGACGCTTGCGGGCAGCTGACGGTTCCGATCTCGATCTGATACGGGGAGCGGCGCGCGAAGCAGCGTCGATCGCCATGCGCTATTTCCGGAAGGACCCGGAGACGTGGCTGAAAGAGGGCGATTCGCCGGTGACGGAAGCCGACATCGCGGTGGATCGGTTCCTGCGCAACGAGCTCGTTTCCGCCCGTCCCGATTATGGGTGGCTTTCGGAGGAAACGGTCGACGATCCGGGGCGGCTTTCCGCCCGCCGCACCTTCGTCGTCGATCCCATCGATGGAACCCGCGCTTTTATCAACGGCTCGTCACAATGGTGCGTCAGCGTTGCAATCGTCGAGAACGGGCGCCCGATCGCGGGCGTTCTCGATTGCCCTGCACGGGACGAGGTCTATCTCGCCGGCGCTTCGACGAATGCCACCCGCAATGGCGAAATGATTCATGTTTCGACGCCTTCGGACATCTGCAAGGTCGGGGGGCCGAGAGTGCTGATCGATAGGGTTCCCGATGCATTGCGGCGCAATTTCGAGAAAGTCGCCTATGTTCCATCGCTCGCCTACAGGATCGCCCTCGTCGCCAGCGGCGCGATTGATGCAACCTTCGTCAAGGCGAACGCCCATGACTGGGATCTGGCGGCGGCGGATTTGATCCTGTCGCGGGCCGGCGGGCGCGTTCTCAACGAAAGAATGACGGAACCACTCTATGCCGGGCGTGAAACCGCCCATGGCGTTCTCGTCGCGGGAAGCGGCGGTCTGCTGGAAAGTCTCGCATCCGCCCTTCATGGGCCGTAACCCTTTCGCGGCGGTTTCAAAGCGATGCGAATTGATTTAGAGCTTGCTGCTATTCCTGTTCGGATTCTGGATCGGAAAAATGACTGAAACGGTAGAAAACAAGCAACTCCTGCATCTGGTGTTCGGTGGCGAGTTGAAGTCCCTTGGCGGGACGGAATTCCGCGATCTCGACAAGCTCGATGTCGTCGGCATCTATCCCAATTTCCGAACCGCCGAGGCGGCATGGAAAGCGAAGGCCCAGGAGACGGTCGATAACGCGCATATGCGTTATTTCATCGTCCATTTGCACCGTCTTCTCGACCCGGAGACCAAGGCCGCGGGCAAAGAGTGAGCATGCATCAGGAGCGGATTTCGCACGCCTCTGCCAGGCCTCTGCGGCCCCGGCGGCCTGCCGGGCCGGCGCGCAGGCTTTGGCGCGCCATCCGCAAGCCGCTTGCCAATTCGGCGCTGACCCTGCCCATCCTGGTGAACCTGCTCGCCGTCTCGTTTCGCTTCATCTATCTCACCAACAGGCGGGCAAGGGGGAGCGACGAGACCGCCGCCGTGCTGAAGGCGCATATGCCCGCGATCGTCGCGCTTTGGCATGGCCAGCATCTCCTTGCGCCCTGCGACAGGCCGCGGCGCATTCCCGTCACGGCCATGTTCTCCCGCAGCGCCGATGCGGAACTCAATGCGAGAGTTGCGGAAAGGCTCGGTTTCAGGACCATCCGCGGCTCCGGCGGGAGGGAGAAGGATCGTGCCGCCTCCAAGGGCGGCGCGCGCGCGCTGATCGCGATGAAGAAGACTCTGGAGCATGGCAACACCGTCGCGATGATCGCCGACATACCGCATGGCACGCCGCGTGAGGCGGGCCTCGGCATCGTTACGCTCGCCCGTATTTCGGGCCGCCCGATCCTGCCGGTCGCCTATGCGACGAGCCGCCGCAAGGTTCTCGAAAAGACGTGGGACCGCACCACGATCAACCTGCCTTTCGGTCGCCTTGCCGTCATATTCGGCGATCCGGTACATGTTCCGGCCGACGCCGACGAGGCGGTACTGGAGGCGAAGCGTCGGGAAGTGACGGCAAGCCTCAACGCCGCGACCGAAAAGGCCTATCTGCTCGCTGATGGTGCCCGATGAGCGACTATTGGGGCCGTGCGGCGTTGGCCGCCTATCGCTGGGCAGGCGCCGCCGCCTATCCCCTGATCGGCGGCTATATCGCCTGGCGCGCTTCCAAGGGCAAGGAAGAGCGGAGCAGGCGGCGCGAGCGTTATGGCGTGGCCGGACAGCCGCGCCCGGCCGGGCCGCTGGTGTGGATCCACGCCGCCAGCGTCGGCGAGACAATCGCGGTCGTGCCTCTCCTTGAGCGTATCCTGGATTATGGCATCCATGTCGTTCTGACGACTGGCACCGTCACCTCGGCCAAAATCGCCGCGGAACGCCTCGACGGCCGCGCCATCCACCAATATGTGCCGCTCGATCTCAAGCCCGCCGTCAGCCGCTTCCTGAACCATTGGAAGCCCGATCTCGCCATCATAGCGGAATCCGAGATATGGCCGATGACGATCCTCGAACTTGGCGCCCGCCGCGTGCCGCAGATCCTCGTTAATGGTCGTCTCTCGGACCGCTCCTTCGAGTCTTGGAAGAAGCGCTCCTTCCTCGCCGATGCACTTTTCGAGAATCTCGCCCATGTCGTCGCCCAGTCCGAGCTGGACGCGGAGCGCTTTCTCGCTCTCGGCGCGCGTCCCGTGACCGTTTCGGGCAATCTCAAGGTCGATTCCGAACCCCCTCCCGTCGATCTCGGCTCGCTTATCGAATTGCAGCAGCAGATTGGCCAGCGCAAAACCTGGGCGGCGGTTTCCACCCATGAGGGGGAAGAGGAGGTGGCGGGCGAGGTGCATGGCCTGCTGCGCGAGCGGCATCCCGACATGCTGACCATTATCGTGCCGCGCCACACCGACAGGGCCGCCGCCGTTGAAACGATCTTCGCCGCCAAGGGCCTCAAGGTCGCCCGCCGCAGCCGCCGCGATCCCGTAACGCGCGAAACCGAAATCCTGCTCGGCGATACGGTCGGCGAAATGGGGCTTTACCTGCGCTTGACGGAAATCGCCTTTGTGGGTCGCTCGCTGACCGGCGAGGGTGGTCAGAACCCGCTCGAGCCGGCTATGCTGGAAACTGCCGTCCTTTCCGGCCGCAACGTCCAGAATTTCCGTGATACCTACCAGCATCTGATCGACAGCGGCGGAGCGCGGCTCGTGCGCGACCGCGAGATGCTGGCCGGCGCCGTCAACTTCCTGCTCTGCAACGAACCGGCACGCCGGGAGATGATGGCGGCCGGCGTCGCCGCGGTGGACGAAATGCGCGGCGCGCTTGACCGGACCCTGAAGGCGCTCGAACCTTTTATCCATCCCCTGATCGTCAAGGCGCGGCTGGAAAACGGCGGCGCTTCGGAGCGATGACGAGCGAGACGCCTCCGTTCTGGTGGGAACCGGCGGACTGGCGCGCTTTTTTCCTCAGTCCGGTCTCATTCGTTTACGCCGCCATCGCCGCGCGCCGCATTAGGCGCGCGCCGCGCCAAAAAATACCTGCGCCGGTCCTATGCGTCGGCAATTTCACCGTCGGAGGCAGCGGCAAGACGCCGGTGGCGATCGCCCTGGCGCGCGCCGCGAAATCGAAAGGCCTTCGGCCCGGCTTTCTGTCGCGCGGTTATGGCGGCAGCTTCGGCAAGCCGCAACTGGTCGACGCCGGCGCCGATAGCGCCCGTCATGTCGGCGATGAGCCGTTGCTGCTTGCGCAACATGCGCCGGTGGCGGTCTCCAAGGATCGGGCGGCCGCCGCGCGCCTGTTGCTGGAGAAGGGGTGCGACTTCCTGATCATGGATGACGGCTTCCAGAGCGCGCGCATCCATTTCGATTACGGGCTGATTGTCGTCGACGCGACGCGGGGCGCGGGAAACGGCCACGTTCTTCCCGGCGGGCCCCTCCGCGCCCGGGTGCCGGATCAACTGCCCTTTACCGATGCGCTGCTTGTCGTCGGAAAAGGCGGTGGCGCGGAGAATGTGGTGCGCACCGCGGCACGGGCTGGAAAGGCTGTGTTTCACGCCGGCATCCAGCCGGCGCGAGGCCATGGCTTGCGTGGCAAACGGCTTTACGCCTTCGCAGGCATCGGCAATCCGCAGAAATTCTATGACACGCTCGCCGCGGCGGGTGGCGTGGTGGAGAAGACGCGTTCCTTCCCCGATCATCATTTCTACAGCGAGGACGAGATTGTCGATCTGGGAGAGAGCGCTGCCGCTTATGGCCTCGAATTGGTGACGACGACCAAGGACGCCGTCCGCCTTGCCCATGGCTCACCCGCTGTCGCTGCCTTTCGCAAGCGGTTGAACGTGCTGGAGATCGGCATGGCTTTCGACCCCCCGTCCGTTCCCGCGACGATTATTGATGGGGCCGTCAAGGCCGCACGGCAAAGGCTTTTGTAAGTTGGGGTTCAGCGCTTGCGCAGCGACGGGTTGATTTCGAGTTCGCGCTCGAGCGAGACGGCGGCGCTGACATAGGGTTCCTGACGCGCAACGCTCCAATATTTCAGCTCGTCGATGGTGATCGGCTCACCCGTCACCGCGCAACGGACATAGGCGCCGGGACTGGCGATCTGGAAATCGCCATCGAGATAGCGGATGCGGGCCTCACGCCCCCCGGGTCCTTCGAAACGGTTCATCATCGGTGTCTGTCCTCAAGACCGTTGCGCCATAAAACGGTCCGAAAATCAAGCCGGTCGATCCTTCGTTAACGCAAGTTCACCGTCACACGTCCTCACCGGCGTCCGAAAAGCCGCTCAATGTCGGAAAGCTTGAGTTCGATATAGGTCGGGCGGCCGTGATTGCACGTGCCCGAACCGGGCGTCGCTTCCATCTGACGCAGCAACGCGTTCATCTCCTCGGAGCGGAGACGCCGGCCGGAGCGGACGGAGCCATGGCAGGCCATGGTCGCCGCGATCCTGTCGATCCTGCCTTTCAGCGTTTCCGCCGTGTCGTTGTCGGCGATCTCGTCGGCGAGGTCGCGCAGAAGCTTCGCCGCGTCGATCTCGCCGAGCATGGCAGGCGTCTCGCGCACGGCGATGGCGCCGGGGCCGAAGCGCTCGACGCCAAGGCCGAAGCGCTTCAGCGTTTCCGCATGCATTGCTATGCGGTCGCAATCGTCCTCGGGCAGGTCTATGATTTCAGGCAGGAGCAGCATTTGCGCCGCCATCGGCCGCGAATGGAGCGCATTCTTGAGGGCTTCATAGACCAGCCTTTCATGCGCCGCGTGCTGGTCGACGATGACGATCGAATCCTCCGTCTGCGCGACGATATAGTTCTCGTGCAGTTGCGCGCGCGCCGCGCCGAGCGGCATGGCGAGCGTTTCGGAGGAGGGCGTTTCGCTGTCTGCGCGGGCATCGGCGCTCGGCGTCGCCGCCTCGAAAGTCGCCTGGGTTTGCTCGGCGAAGCCGGCTTCGAGCGGCCGTTGGAAGGAATTTCGCCAATCGAAACCGCTTCCCATCGGCCGCATGGCTGGCGCGGGATGATGCATGCCGTGCCGCGGATGATCGAAGGAGACGGGCCCCGGCCGGAAGGCGCTTATCATGGCGGCCGCGCCCGTCGTCGTCGCCCGCACGCCCGATTGCGCCAACGCCTGACGGATGGCGCCGACGATGAGGCCGCGCACGAGGCCGGGGTCGCGGAATCGCACATCGGCCTTTGCCGGATGCACGTTGACGTCGACCAGCGCCGGATCGAGGGAAAGGAAAATCACCGTTACCGCATGCCGGTCACGCGGCAGCACATCCATATAGGCGCCCCGGATCGCCCCGGCGATCAGCTTGTCGCGGATCGGCCGGCCGTTGACATAGGCATACTGAGAGAGCGCGTTGGCGCGCGTGAAGGAAGGAAGGGAAACGCGGCCTGAAAGCCGCACGCCTTCGCGCTCGGCACGAAGGGAAAGTGAATTTTCCTCGAATTCTTTGCCGATCACCTGCGCAATCCGGCGCGACAGACCCTCCTCGTCCGGCGTCGTGGCGGCGTAATCGATCCGCGACCGATCGGGCGAGGCAAGCGTGAAGCGGATCGCCGGCGAGGCGATCGCCAGCCGCTTGACCACGTCGGATGCCGCGCTTGCCTCGGCGCGCTCGCCCTTCATGAATTTCAACCGCGCCGGCGTGGCGAAGAAGAGATCGCGCACCTCGACCAGCGTGCCTCGATTGGCGCCGGCCGGCCGCACCGGCGACACTTCGCCGCCGCAGACGGTGATCTCCGCGCCGCCGGCCGCATCGGCGGTTTTCGACCGGATGAGAAGTCTGCCGACCGAGCCGATCGAAGGCAGCGCCTCGCCGCGGAAGCCGAGGGAATGGATGGCGTTGATGTCCTCGGCGAGCTTGGAGGTGCAATGACGCGAAACGGCAAGCGGCAGTTCGTCGCCAGGAATGCCGACGCCATCATCCACCACGCGTATCAGGCTCAGACCACCATTCGCGATCGTGATCTCGATCCGCTCCGCGCCGGCATCGAGCGCGTTTTCGACCAGCTCCTTCACGACGCTCGCCGGCCGTTCGATCACCTCGCCGGCGGCGATCTGATTGATGACGGTGTCGGAAAGCGGACGGATCGGCATCAGAGGATTATACGAGGATTCGTTCTCCGGTGTGGAGAGCGTATCGTCAGCCTCTGCCACGATAGGGCGCGACGCCGGTGTCCGGCAGCCAGGCGCCCTCGGGCGGCGCGCCGGTCTGCCAGAA
>Ga0164242_10008395_pt1 | contig 11210 bp, 10 predicted proteins | sample OricomgcompostMG_FD_108783 | JGI IMG/M metagenome (GOLD analysis project Ga0164242, IMG submission 108783) | Miracle-Growth compost microbial communities from Emeryville, California, USA - Original compost - Miracle growth compost (MG) ...
CCGAACAGCGAGTTGTTGGTGCCGTTGAAGCCGTCGATGCCGTCGCCGATCAGATCCCGGCCGAACATCAGCACCCACGGCGTGTTGATCACATCGATCAGCAGCTGGTTGCCCGCGTTGTGCAGGAAGCTCTCCAGAGCCTGATGGACCGGGAGATAGAAGGCGTCCTGGTAGAGCTGCGCCCAGTCGGCCGGCTCGAACGCGTTGAAGTCGACCGAGCCGATGTCGGCCGGATCGAAACTGGCCACGCCGATGTCGTTCGGGTCGAAGCCGGCCACTCCGATGTCGTTCGGGTCGAAACCGGCCGGGCTGAGGTCAGACAGGTCGAACCAGGAGGCGGGGTCGAAGAAATCGACATCGGCCTGGGCCGACGGTGCGGTCGCCATGGGCGCGAGGGCGAGCGCCAACGCCGCTGCGGCACCTCCCACGGCACGACACAACCGGCCGGCGGCGGTAGGACCGCGCTGCCCGGTATAGCGACGACGACGATTCATTTCGATAGACCTTTCTGCGACTGTTCTGTGCCGACTGGCTCTGTGCCGACTGGCCGAGCGGGCTCAGGCGGGGGCGATCGTGTCCAGGCCGAGCAGGTCGGCGACCCAGGAGACGTCGGGATCGCCGTCCACCGGGGACCCGAGGGAGTTCAGGACGTCCGACGTGTCCGCAGGGTCGGTGGCCATGGCCGAACCGCCGAACCACGAACCGGTGTCCTGGATGTCGAAGATGACGCGCTGCGCCGCGGTCAAGATCGTCGAGAACAGCTCGTCCCCGAGGAATCCCCCGGGCAGATAGGTGTTCAGATTCTGCAGTTCCTTGAACGCGTCCTGGATCCCCTGCGTCCAGGCGTTGGCCAGCGCTGAGGTGATGTCGGCCAAGCTGATGTTGCTCGGCAACAGGTCCCAGCTGATGGTGGTGGGCACGTTGGCCGGGCCCTGGTTCCAGCCTTCGGTGAGACTGCCGTATCCCAGGTTCACCAGGATGCGCATGCTCGGTTCCAGCAGCGCGGCCAGGGGGGCGCCCCAGACCGGGTTGAGCCGCAACAGCTCCAGCAGCGGCAGATGCTCGCTGGGAATCATGTAGTAATTGGTGAGACTGTCCGGGTCGGTGGTGTCCAATTGAATCGCGTTGGCGATGTCGTCGGGGCTCAGGCCCAAATATCCGATGTGCTGCGTGAACATGCCGGCAATGGCGTTCAGAGTCGACAGCAGGTTCAGCGGATACCGGGGGAAGTCGGCGTAGCCGTCGTACTCGAGGGTGTAGACGTCGGTGGTGAAGTAGTCCGGAGTCGGGTGACCGAGAGTCAATCCGTTCCAGAAAGTGACGTCGCCATCCCAGAGGTTGAGCATTTCAACGATGCCGCCATTGGGGTTGGCGGCGTTGCCGACCAGCACGAAGTGAACGTCCTCCGCCGACACGCCCTGGTGGTAGAGCTGCTCCATCGTCATCGACGACATCGCCGCACTCTGGGAGTAACCGAACACGTACACCGGGTTGTCGGCGTTTACCTGGCCGGTGGCGATCTCCTGGTTGATCGCCTCGGCCAGGATCTGGGCGCCTTGGACTTCCGAGACGTTTCCCGGGAAGTACAACTGGGGCGTGAACAGTGATTGCGCGGTACCGGTGAAGCCGTGCGGCTGCAAATAGAACAAGTCGGCAGCGTTAACATAACCGTCCGACGGCAACGGAATACCGCTGCCGCCCATAACGAATGCGGTAGCGCCACCGGTCAACTGCACGGCCGGGGGCGACGCAGCGGACGATCGCCCGGTCAGCGGCGACATGCCGACCATGCCGGCAAAGACCGCGAAAATGCTTACGGCAGCGACGACTACGCGTCTACGGCGGGGCGCACGCGTCCCTCCCGTGCCCGACATCGCGACCAGCTGTGCCATGAAATCTCCCAACCACTGACCCTGCGGCCGAATCGTTACCTGATCGAAATTAGACCACCCGCAACAGTTTTAGTCAGTCGTTCCGCCGAACGCCAGCCAGCCTGACATAACCTTAGTTATTGGGACATTGTGATAATGCCGGCCATTTCCCACGTCCGAAAACCGGGCCGGAAAGGCGTCCGCGTAAAGTGTCTGCCGTGGATATAAACGGAGCAAGCGCGATCGTAACCGGTGGCGCATCAGGAATCGGTGCGGCAACCGCCCGCCAATTGGCCGACAAGGGCGCCCGGGTCGTGGTGGCCGACCTGCAGGCGGACAAGGGTGAGGCGCTGGCCCACGAGATCGGCGGGGTGTTCGTGCCGGTGGACGTGACCAGCACCGAGCAGATCATCGATGCCGTCAACACCGCCGCAGATCTCGGGCCGCTACGGGCGCTGGTGAATTCGGCCGGTATCGGCTGGGCACAGCGCACCATCGGCAAAGACGGTGAGTTCGACTCGGCGCACAGCCTGGATGCCTACCGAAAGGTGCTGGAGATCAACCTGGTCGGCACCTTCGACTGCATCCGGATCGCGGCCACCGCGATGAGCCGCAACGAAGTGACCGACACCGGCGAGCGGGGCGCGATCGTCAACATGACCAGCGTCGCGGCCTTCGACGGCCAGATCGGCCAGGCCGCCTACTCGTCGTCCAAGGGCGGCGTCGTGGGCCTGACCCTGCCGGTGGCCCGTGACCTGTCCGCGGTCGGCATCCGGGTGAACACCGTCGCGCCGGGCCTGATCGACACCCCGATCTACGGCGAGGGCGAGGCCTCGGAGGCGTTCAAGGCCAAGCTGGGTGAGTCCGTGCTGTTCCCGCACCGCCTCGGCAAGCCCGAGGAGCTCGCATCGATGGTGATCGAGTTGCTCACCAACTCTTACATGAACGCCGAGGTCGTCCGGGTGGACGGTGGCATCCGGATGCCACCGAAGTAATTTCGTCCCGAAACGGCAGGCTCCCCCGGCACCGGTGGGGGCCTGCCGTTTTCAGTTGGCCGGGCCGGATCTGCTCGGGCGACGCGTGGCACCCCAGAGCCCAACGCCGATGCCCAGGATCGCTCCGCCCAGGCCGATGATCTGCTGACCGCGTTTGAGGTCGGCGTGCACGCTGATCCCGCCCAGTAGGTCGGCCGCGTCAGCACCGCCGGAGGCCAGAAACCAGCCGCGGGTGTCTCGGCCGCCGATGGCTGCGTACAGCAGTAGGCCCCCGATCAGCGCGTCGCGGTAGCCCATCGACCGGAGCAGCAGCCGGGCGGACGGCCCCGGATCGTCCGGCTCTCCCCATATTCGGTTGGCCCGCAGGGGATCAACCAGAAACGAGACTCCCGAGGCCAGCCGGATACTGCCGGCGAGCAGCGCGGCGCGGTCCTTCACCATGGACCGCAGCCTAAGGCGGGACGGGCATGCCCGGGGTTATTTCCAGGCGAACACCGGTTGCTCCAGCTCGTCGACCCGGTCATGTCTCCCCTCCAGGCACAACCACCGCAATTGCAGCAGCACCGCACCCGTGGGCGCGTGGATGAGGTCGTTGCCCAAGGGGATCTGCACGACTGGACGCGAGCTCTCCGGGATCGAGATGAAGCGCGGGGAATCGTCGCGTTGCAATTGGTGCAGCCCTACCCGGTAGGCCGCAACCACCTCCTCGGGCGCGGGCCGCGGGTCAAGGCGCCCGCCGCCCCAGATCACCACCGGGCTTATGACGTATCCCGAGCGTGTCGGGTAGTCGTCGAGCAGGCCCAGCACCGCTGAATCGGGCAGTCTGATGCCGACCTCCTCGTCCAACTCCCGCAGCGCGGCGTCGACCGCGGTTTCGCCGGGATCCAGCCGGCCCCCCGGCAACGCCCACTGGGCGGCGTGCGAGGTGAGACGAGACGCTCTGCGGCACAGCAGGAAGGCAGCGCCTCCGGACACATCGACCATGCGGCCGTCGAGTCCCGCCTGCGGCATGGGCCGCCCGTCCATCCAGTCGTCCACCGGCGCCGGGTCCACCCGGTCTTCGCCGACCTCGGAGTCCACGATCACCACCGCGACCGCCGCGTGCCGCTTCGACGGGTCGGTCACGGCGCGGCGGTCGTGCGCGCCCAGGTGTGCCCGGATCCGCTCCCGCAGCACCTCGTCATAGCTGATCGTCATCGCTTGACCATAGGCAGTGCCGCGGGCCGCGATCAGCCGGCGTTACGCGCCAGGTTGATGGCGTACTCGCTGACGAAGTGCCCCGCGGCGGGTTCACCGGCGCCGCAACTGCCGTCGGACTCCCCGACCCGCTTGACCCACAGGTAGGCGTCGGCGTGTGCACCGGCGGTGTTGGCGGTAGGCGGCGTGCCCAGAGCGCGCCCACTGGGGTTGCACCAGCCGTAGGGATCGCCCTCTGCCGGGCCGGCACCGTTGCGGGAGGTGTCGATGACGTAGTGCTTGCCGCCGGTCATCCCGGAAATCTCTTCGCCGTAACCGATCTGCTCTTCGGTGGTGAAGTAGTTCGTGGTGTTGAGAGAGAAACCGCGGGCGCGCCCCACCCCGGCCTGGTTGAGCCGGTTGGCCATTTCGCCGGCGTTCACCCAGCGCGAGTGCCCGGCGTCGACGTAGACCGCGGTGGCCGGGTTACGGCCCAACGTATCCACGGCGTAGCTGATCAGGTCGAAGCGCTCCTGGCGCGCATCACCGGAGAGGCAGTCGGACATCGCCAGGGCGTCGGGCTCGAGGATGACCGCGGCCGGGTTGCCGCCGATACCGTCGGCGATCCCGTCGACCCAGGCGCGATAGGACGCTCCGGAGGAGAATCCGCCGGCGGCGTAGCTGCCGCAGTCACGGTGCGGGATGGCGTAGAGCACCAGCACCGGCATGGCGCCGGCCGCGGCCGCCGCCCCGGTGTGCCGGGCCACCGTTGCGCCGACCGAGTCGGGCGAAAACGCCTGGTCGAGCCAGTATGCTTGCGGTGTGTTGGCGACTCGGGCCAGCTCGGCGCTGTCGGGTTGAGCGTTGGCGGCATGCATCGCCTTCGAGATGGGATCGACGTAGAAGGGCATGCCGGCCAGCGGGTTGTCCCCGTCGGCGAGGGCCGGAGCGGCGCCGACCAGGGCCGCGACAGTCAACAGAGGGGCGAGACGGCGCGCGAGGGCACCAGATCCTGAGGGGAGCATAGGGAAAAATTACCGTAGCGGCCGACCCCGGATAACAGGGTGGTCACGATCGGCGCCGGGCACTCAGCCCAGCCGCTCAGCCCAGCAAAGCGTCGACGAAGGCCGCCGGCTCGAACGGCGCCAGATCATCGGGGCCCTCGCCGAGGCCCACCAGCTTGACCGGAACCCCCAGCTCCTGCTGCACCCGGAATACGATGCCGCCCTTGGCGGTGCCGTCCAGTTTGGTCAGCACCACCCCGGTGATGTCGACGACGTCGGCGAACACCCTGGCCTGCGCCAAACCGTTCTGCCCGATGGTGGCATCGAGCACCAGCAGCACCTCGTCGACTGCGGCGCGGCGGGTCACCACGCGCTTGACCTTGCCCAGTTCATCCATCAGACCGGTCTTGGTATGCAACCGGCCGGCGGTGTCGATGACCACCACGTCGGCCCCGGCCGCAACGCCCTTGTCGACGGCGTCGAACGCGACCGAGGCCGGGTCGGCGCCCTCGGGGCCGCGCACCACTTCGGCGCCCACCCGCGCCGCCCAGGTCTGCAGCTGGTCGGCCGCGGCGGCCCGGAACGTGTCGGCGGCACCCAGCACCACGCGGCGGCCATCGGCGACCAGCACCCGGGCCAGTTTGCCGACGGTGGTGGTCTTGCCGGTGCCGTTGACCCCGACCACCAGCAGCACCGAGGGGTGCTCGTCGTGCGGCAGCGCCCGAATGGAGCGATCCAGCTCGGGCCGCAGCTCCCCGATGAGCACCTCACGCAGCACCGCACGAGCGTCGGCTTCGGTGCGCACCTGCCCGCCGGCCAGCCGTTCGCGCAGCTGTGCGACCACCGATTCGGTGACGGTGGGGCCCAGGTCGGACACCAGCAGGGTGTCCTCGACGTCCTGCCAGGAGTCCTCGTCCAGGTCGCCGCCGCCGAGCAGCCCCAGCATGCTGCGCCCCAACGCGTTCTGCGACTTGGCCAACCTGCCGCGCAGGCGCTGCATCCGGCCTTCGACCGGCTCGATGGCCGGCGCGGGGGCCGGTTCGGGGGCCGGTTCGACGGCTTCGGCGGGCGGTGCTTGGGGTGCGGGCGGCGCTTCGGGGAGGTCGACGTCGGTGATGGTGCGCCGGGGGGCGTCCCGGGGCACGGTCGCGTCGTCGCCGATGACGGGGGCTGGTGCCTCCTCGGTTCGGCTGAACGTGATCCCCGAGGAGGCGGCGTAGCCGCCCGAGCGGTCCAGGCTCTCGCGCTGCGGCGCCGACAGGCTGATGCGCCGGCGACGGTGCCGCACCAGGCCCAGGATTAACGCGGTGATGAGAACTAGGGCGGCGACGACGCCGACGACGATCCACAGACTTTGAGACGACACGCCCGCCATTGTGGCAGCAGGTGTCCCGGCGGGACTCAACGCCGGGTTCTAGGCCTGGCTTGAGACCAGCTCTTCGCCGCGGATGCGCTGGGAGATCACCGCGGTGATCCCGTCACCCTGCATGGTCACCCCGTACAGCGCGTCGGCGACCTCCATCGTCGGCTTCTGGTGGGTGATGACGATCAGCTGCGAGCGTGCGCGCAGCATCTCGAAAAGTGCCAGCAGACGGCGCAGGTTGGTGTCGTCGAGCGCGGCCTCGACCTCGTCCATGATGTAGAACGGCGAAGGACGGGCCCTGAAGATCGCGACCAGCATGGCGATCGCGGTCAGCGATTTCTCCCCGCCGGACAGCAGCGACAACCGCTTGACCTTCTTGCCGGGCGGACGGGCCTCGACGTCGACGCCGGTGGTCAGCATGTCGGTGGGATCGGTCAGCAGCAGTCGGCCCTCCCCGCCGGGGAACAGCGCCGCGAACACCTCGCTGAATTCGCGCTCGACGTCGGCGTAGGCGTCGGTGAACACCTGCAGGATGCGGGCGTCGACCTCCGATACCACGTCGAGCAGGTCTTTGCGCGCGGCCTTGACGTCCTCGAGCTGGGTGGACAGGAAGTTGTAGCGCTCTTCGAGCGCGGCGAACTCCTCCAGCGCCAGCGGATTGACCCGACCCAGTTCGGCCAGTTCCCGTTCGGCCCGCTTGGCACGACGCTCCTGCGTGGGCCGGTCGAAGGGCATGGGGGCGGGAGCGGTGACCTGTTCGCCGCGCTCGCGGGCCTGCTCGAATTCGGCGAGCTCGAGCTCGGTCGGCGGCAAGGGAACGTCGGGGCCGTACTCGGCGATCAGGTCCGCCGAGCTCATCCCGAACTGTTCGAGCACCGTTTGCTCGAGTTGCTCGATACGCAGTGCTGCCTGGGCCTTGGCGACTTCGTCGCGGTGCAGCGATTCGGTGAGCGCGGTGATGCGAGTGCTCAGCGAGTTCACCTCTTCGCGGACCGCGGCCATCGCGGCCGCCCGCTGCTGGCGTTCGCCGGCGAGCCCGTCGCGGATCCGCGCCGCCGCGGCCACCACCAATTGCAGACGCCGGGCCAACGCCGTCCCGGCCTCTGCCACCGCGGCCGCCGTGGTCGCGGCGAGCGCGCGGGCAGCGCGGGCCTGCTCGGCGCGCACCCGCGCCTCCCGTTCGGCGGCGGCGGCCCGCCGAAGTGAATCCGCCTTGCCCCGGACGGCGTTGGCGCGTTCCTCGGCGGTGCGCACCGCCAGCCGGGCCTCCACCTCGACGCTGCGCGCCGCCTCGGCGGCGGCCGCGATCTGCTGCCGATCCACCGGTTGCACCGAAGCGGTCGGCTGGTCCTGCTCGGCGTTGCGCAACCGCGCCTCCAGCTCACCGAGCTCGGTGACGGCCTGCGCCCGGCCGGCCTCCAACTCTTCGCGTTCGCGCAGTCGGCGACGCCACTCGGTCTCGGCGGCCCGGGCCTCCTGCCCGAGCCGGCCCAACTGCTCGTGGGTCGCGGCGATGGCGGCGTCGGATTCGTTGAGCGCGGCCAGCGCCTGCTCGGTGGCGTCCTGGCGGGCGGCCTGTTCGGCCAACGCGCCCGCCAGGGCCGCACTGAGCTGTCCGACCTGCGTTTCGGCGGCGGCCAGCTCGGCCCGCGCCTTGTCGATCTCGCTGTTGATCTCCAGGGTGGACGGCTTGCGGTCCGAACCGCCGCTGACCCACCCCGCGCCGACCAGATCGCCGTCCACGGTCACCGCACGCAGCCCGGGATGCCCGGCCACCAGCTCCAGCGCCGCGGGCAGGTCGGTGACCACCACCACCGACGACAGCATGGCGGTCATGGCGCCGCGCAGCCGGTCGGGGGTGTCGATGAGGTCCAGCGCCCATTGCGCCCCGTCGGGCAGAACGGCCCGTTGCGCGGGCTGCTGCAGCGGCCAGTCCCCCAGCACGATCGCGGCCCGCCCGCCGTCGGCGCTCTTCAGCGCATTCAGCGCCGCGCGGGCCGCACCGGCGTTCTCGGCGGCCAGCGCGTCGGCGGCTGACCCGAGCACCGCGGCCAGCGCCGCCTCATAGCCCGAACGCACCTTGACCAGCTTGGCGATCGACCCGAAAAGCCCGGGGCCGCTGTGGTTCTGGACTAGCCAGGCGGCGCCGTCGCGACGCTCGAGCCCCATCGACAGAGCGTCGATGCGGGCGCGCAGGGAGGCCACCTGTCGCTCGGCACCGCGCTCGGCGGCCTGCAGTTCGGAGACCCGCTCGTCGGCCAGCCGCAAGGCGGCCACCGTCCGCTCGTGTTGCTCATCGAGACCGACCTCGCCCTGATCGAGCTCACCGACCCGGCCCTGCACCGTTTCGAACTCCGCCTGCGCGGCCTGGGCGCGCGCGGCGGCCTCCTCGATGCGCGCCGACAGCTGCGCCACGTGGGTGTCGATCGACTCCACCCGCGCCCGGATCGTCTCCACCTGACCGGTCAGCCGGGCCAAGCCCTCGCGGCGGTCGGCTTCGGCGCGCACCGCGGCCAGATGCGCCTTCTCCGCCTCGGCGCTACGCCGCTCGCGTTCGGCCAGCTCGGCGCGGGCGGCCTCGAGGCGGGTCCCGGCCTCAGCCAGTTCGGCCAGCAGCTGTTGCTCGGCGGCGGCCACCTGCTCGGCCTCGGCCTCCAACGCCTCCGGGTCGACGCCGCCGGTGGTGATCGGCTGCTCGTCGAGATGCTGGGCGCGTTCGCTGGCGATGCGCACGGTGGCGCTGACCCGCTCGGCCAGCGCCGACAACGAGAACCAGGTCTGCTGTGCGGCCTCGGCACGCTGGGTCAAGGTGGCCACTGCCGACTCGTGGGCCGTCAGCTCGTCGGCGGCCACCGTGAGGCGCTCGTTGATCTGGTCGTGCTCGCGGCGCAGTGCCGCCTCGGCGTCGGTGGTTCCGGCGAACTCGGTCTGCCGGGTGACCAGATCGTCGGCGGTCAGGCGCAGCCGGGCGTCGCGCAGGTCGGCCTGGATGGTGGCGGCGCGCCGCGCGACTTCGGCCTGGCGGCCCAGCGGTTTGAGCTGGCGGCGCAGTTCGGTGGTCAGGTCGGTCAGCCGGGCCAGGTTGGCCGACATCGCGTCGAGTTTGCGGACCGCCTTTTCCTTGCGCTTGCGGTGCTTGAGCACCCCGGCGGCCTCTTCGATGAACGCGCGGCGGTCTTCGGGACGCGACTCCAGGATCTGCGACAGCCGGCCCTGGCCGACGATGACGTGCATCTCGCGGCCGATGCCGGAGTCGCTCAGCAGCTCCTGGACGTCCATCAGCCGGCAGCTGGCACCGTTGATCTCGTATTCGCTGGCGCCGTCGCGGAACATCCGCCGGGTGATCGAGACCTCGGCGTACTCGATCGGCAGGGCATTGTCGGAGTTGTCGATGGTGACGGTGACCTCGGCGCGGCCCAGCGGAGCCCGTGAGGAGGTGCCCGCGAAGATGACGTCTTCCATCTTGCCGCCACGCAGCGTCTTGGCGCTGTGCTCCCCCATCACCCAGGCCAGGGCGTCGACCACGTTGGACTTTCCGGAGCCGTTGGGCCCGACCACCGCGGTGATACCCGGTTCGAAGCGCAGAGTCGTGGGCGCGGCGAAGGACTTGAAGCCCTTCAACGTCAGACTCTTGAGGTGCACGGGGTGTGAGACTACCGGTCTAGCGTTCGGTGAATCCGTCGATCGGCTCGGTGGCGACCGCCCAGTCGGCGACCACGGTGTCCACCCGGCCCGGAGTGGAGCCACCCTGCAGCAGCTCCAGCAGGCGTTGGCAGTGCTCGCGGGGGCCCTGGGCGACCACCTGCACCCGCCTGTCGGGGCGGTTGGCGGCGTAACCGGTCAGCCCCAGCTCCAGCGCCCGCGACCGGGTCCACCACCGAAAACCCACCCCCTGGACGTGGCCGTGCACCCAGGCGGTGAGCCGGACGTCAGGGCCGGCCACGGTCGGCGATCTCGAAGCGCACCTCGGTGCCGGACTGCAGTGTGCGGCCCACCGTGCACACCTGCTCGACGGCGCGGTGCACAACGGTCAGCAGCCGCTGCTTCTCGGCTTCGTCCAGACCCGACAGGTCCAGCTCCAGGGTCTCCTCCAGCAGTGGGTAGCGTTCCTGCTCGCGGTCGGCCGGACCGCAGACCTGGATCGCCGCCGGGTAGTCCTCACCCAGGCGGCGGGCCAAGGGGGCGTCACTGGACATGCCGCTGCACGCCGCCAAGGCGATCTTCAGCAGCTCGCCGGGGGTGAAAACACCGTCGACGTCTTCGCTGCCGACCAGCACCTGCGCTCCCCGCGAACTGTGGCCGGTGTAGCGCCGGGTTCCGGTTCGTTCCACCCACAATTTCGTCATGGGGACATTCTTTACCGCGAACCCGGCGCCTGGCCACGCCGGTGGCCGATCAGACTGCCGCGACGTTCTTTCGGCCGTATTGGCGTTCCATCATGGCGGTGTCGCCGTACACCTCGACCCTGACCGTCTTGCCGTTGCGGATGGTGTAAACCTCGGCGCTGTGGCCGCGTTCACCGCCGACCGACACCTCGCTGAGCACCACTACCGTGTCGCCGTCGGCCAGGAAACGGTGCGGCGCGATCATCGGTGACTTCGCGGCCAGACCCGCCAGGAACCCGCTGAGTTCCGTTTTGCCCCGGTAGGTTCCGCTGACCGCGCTGTCACCCGGCTGCACCCATTCGATGTCGTCATCGAAGAGCGCCATCAGGGCTTCGGTGTCGCCGCTGGCGAAGGCTTGATAACCACTGCGTACCAGTTCGATGTTCTGCTCAGACATCCCTCAATTCCTTTCGTCA
>Ga0164242_10008396_pt1 | contig 11210 bp, 11 predicted proteins | sample OricomgcompostMG_FD_108783 | JGI IMG/M metagenome (GOLD analysis project Ga0164242, IMG submission 108783) | Miracle-Growth compost microbial communities from Emeryville, California, USA - Original compost - Miracle growth compost (MG) ...
GACAACACCGAGCGGGACCGGACCGACTCACGATGTGAATCCCTTACGCCACCGAAGCCAGGGGTTGCCTAGACTACCCTCTACGGCGTCGAAAACCAGCAAAGCGGAAGCTTCCGGCCCTCGCGTAAAGTAGGAGACTTTGCTATCCCGTCGTAGCCAAAAGTTTACGTAGCAAACAGCTTACAATGGCCGGAGTTACGGGGGTTAGGACATAGAAGCCAAACCAAGTGCCCTGACGGTTCACATCACGCAAAAAAAGGGGTGACCCTCAGAGTACTTCTCCAGTGCAAGAGAAACAATAGCATTTAGTTGCTTAGAAATCGCGCCCACTCCTAAAACCACAGCCAAGCTATTTCCCAGTTGTTGATAGGCCTTCCGCTATCCTTAGATACTCCTGACTCCAAGCTAGAGACTAGCCCACCAGGAAGCTAGAAAGAAGCCAAGTAAGGACGACGGTGAAAAAGGGTGGAATTAGAGGTACAGGTCCCCAGAGAAAAGGGGAGACGGGGACGGCAGCGCCCCGTGAACAAATAGAAACCTAAGTTAAACGCGATGTACGCCAGGCTATTTCGCAGAACCCGTCCTAACGACTTGCCAATATCCGGTCTTGGGGGGGTATCCATCCATTACCAAGGCAGAAGTGTCACTTTTGCGCATTCTGTTTCCCCTTCCCCCTTTTCCCTGAGCGCCCGCGTCCCTTCTTCATTTCCCCGTTGAAACTCCCTGTTCCCGGAACTAGAGCTTAGCATGCCGCGCCTTGAAAATTGCAACCTTATCATCGTAAAACAAGATCTCCCTTAGGCATAAGTTGGCCCTGGACGCATACTCCGCTTCCACGAAACTGTCGTCGTCCGAGTCGTCGGCGCCGGAGTTCTCGCTCTGGGTCTCATCCGGGTCGGTCGGGCTAGTGGGCGTGCCCTCATCGTCGTCGGCGTCCTCGTCTGTCGCGTCGTTGTCGTCCTCCTCCTCGGACGTCTCGTCCTCGTCGGCGTTGTCGCCGTCTACGCTCTCGGCGGTGCCGTCGCCAACGCCATTGGGGTGCAGGATCGTGCCGTTAGGCCCGCCCGGGCCGGTACCGTTGGCGTTCCCGCCGTTTCTGGGGTCACTGGGTCGCGATTCGAGAATCTCGAAGCATTTGGTCGAGATGCCCATGTAGCAGAGCTGGATCTCGGGCCGCAACGTGATGATATCGATGACCTGCAGAGCAAGATGCTTCGGCTCAAAGTCGTTGATATAATCAGCTACGTAGGGGATGTTTAGAGACCTGAGTTGCGGTAAATTGGGAAGGCGCTGGAGGAAGGGATGCTATAAAGCGGCTGTCAGTCTCGAATCTTCGAAAAGGGGGTCTCATGGGATATATATTCCAAAAAAAAAGGCCTAGCGTTGACACGCCCTGAGAGAAAAAGAGGCGACCTTGACTTACCCAATCTTTGTAGGCGAGCGACACGGCCAGTTCCCGTAGATTGCTCATGCGCCCGCTTGTGATGTACATCAAGATGTCGGTCGTCAGCAGCCAATTCCGCCATCTCGTGTTCTCAATCGCTGCACCCGCATGTACGGTGCCCTTGATCGCGCTGTCCAGGAGCAACTTCCTGAGGCTCGACCGGTGGCGCTTCAACGCTCCCTTGAATATCTGATCAATGGTCACTGGAGGTGGACCAGATCCTCGCCTGCGATCCTGCAAAAACAGGACCTCGAGTGTGTTCGGTGCCAACGTCTCCTTGATAAAGCTGATGAGGGCGGGCGACGTTACGTCTGTGTGGATACGCTTCAGAGCAAGCGGGTACTGTAGCGGCGCGCCAGGGCATGGCTTGCTTGCCGCTACTCCAAGGCCGGTATTTATAGGGGTCGGCTGGAATTGTTTCCTGAGTAGCTTCCACAGGTTTTCGTGCTGGGCGCATTCCAAAATAGTCAAGTTCGTCAAGACCGACCAGTCTATCGCGTGCCGGCAGACTTGCATCGAGAGTGGTATCCGTTCGAGTTCCAAGGTGTGTAGCTTCAGCTTTCCTTCCAACCTCTTCCTTACCATGAGGGGCGGCTTGCTGGGCTTGCTCACGTCCGCGGAGGTCTGCCACTTCGTCGGCCTTGGAGAGTACGGGTTCGAGACGTACGACGAAGATGGGGTCGTTGAATGACCATTCGGAATGTTGGTGCCCGTACTAGAAGCCAGGCCGTTTGTAGTTGTCCCAGTAACCTCGCTGGCCTGATCCTGTGCCGGGATAGCGGCACCAGGTGATGCTGACGACACGGACGGCTCGGAGGTGACCTTCTCTTTCCCCTTAGTAGGGGCCTTTCTCCTAATGTCGTAGATCTTGCCAACTAGGACCCCAAGAACACCGCCCAGACGCCTCTCGCCAATGGTACTCTCGCCGTGCCAGCGGGCATTGTGGTCGATCTGGTGCAGTCCCTGCCCGTCCCATGTCTGAACAAAGTCCTTGTGCGTGGCCTTTGCGGATATCCCAACTCTTAATTCCTGGAGCTGGTCCTTTGATCGTTCTACCAGATCAGCCATCTCGTCCAAATACGCTAGCTCGTCGATTTCCAGTACTGTGAGGCTCTTCACGGGAGGTAGGACGCTAAAGGTAGGGTACTCGACGTGATGTTCGGAGTATGCGAAGGGGGCTCGCGGTGGCGGGTGGACGGCATTGGACGGTAGCAGAATCCCAATCGGGGTCAGGGTGCTGCCCATCGGAACAACTGCTGCTGGGGGTCCGAGAGGACTGGCACTTGAACTTGAGGAGCCCGACGTCTCGTTATTGTCATGCCACCTAATCCATACACGGGACAGTTTGCACTCGTTGTTATCGTGGTGTTCCGGTAGGGATGCGAGGGCCATGAATACGTCTGAGAGCACGCCGGTAGGCATATCCCAGACAAAGGTCTCCAGGTTCGCCATCCTCGCCACTGCCAGGGCCACCAAAGTCCCCAGCATCTTCCCGCTCTCTTTGGTGATCATGTACTCGGCGACCCAGTCGTTTGGCCCATTCCCAAGGGAGAAGTTGCGGGTGTACTTGGCGTACTCGTTGCCCTTGAATCTCGACAGCCGGGGGAGTTTTCCGGGGGAGACTAGCTTCCGCATGGTCCTGGCAAACGAACTTCCAAGGCATAGCGTGGATAGGCCGTAGGTCAGGGCGTCGACACTCTTGGAGCTTGACGAAGCTACATGGCCGTCGGGCCACACAATGTCGAATCTTGCGTAGATGTGAGGCACGGCGAGGTTATGGAGGGTCGAGTTCGTGAGGGCTAAGGCGGTGAGGTCATTCGTGTGCGTCATCTGGACGGGTCATGTTAGCAGAGGTAGAGAGAGTCTGGGGGCGGGGAGGGGATAGTTGGAAAGGCGTACCTCCTTGACGATTAGCCGTAGAATATCTACGGGCAACTCGAGCAAGGTTAGGGGCCCCTTGCGCTCAGTCACGGCTTTCCATTCCTGCTCCTTCCCGCCGAGGAACTTGGAGACCGCGGAGCGTGTTTGGTCTCGCGCGAACAGACTCGGGGTCGGGGTGTCGACCGGACTGCTGCTGCCAACGCCCTGGGCAGCGGAGGCGCCGTTGGAGCATATCGGCTTGTCGTGGGGAGCCATGCTATGTTCCAGCAGTGGCTCCGTGGATGGTTGGATCTCTGTAGCTTGAGCCATTACCGAGGTCGGGCGAATAACATGATTTCGGGGATGATGGCGAAGGGGGAGCGGATGAAGTGAGAGGAGGGTTGTGACCTGGACCTGGAAGATGTAGTAGCTGGGGCCAGATCTCGAAGGTGCCGCCGATCCGCTGGTATTATGATGACGATGGGCGATGCGGTTTACCTAAGTTTGGGTGTTGTGTTGCTGGATAGGTCGACAAAAGTCGGCGGATCGAGGTGCAAGGTCCGTCCTGGGGCTTGAATGATGTACCAGGTACCTGGACAAAGGAGCCGGCTTCTAGACTTGGTGGCTGACCAAATGATGCGGAGAGAGCCGTGCACGCCGTGTCGGCCGTGTCAGGTGCCAAAACCTCGGCCTGGGGGTGTGGTTTCTTGGACTCGGTTCACTTCCTCGTTTGGTACCCAAGTTCCACCCTCAATTGCTCGATTAAGCATCGCCAAATTTAAGGTTGTCTGAAACGGGCCTTTCTTCTCCCCAGGGCAAGTACAGACAGAGAAAGGGTTGGAGAAGGGTTCGGACTTGAAAGTGGCCTTCCAACTCGACATCATCAGCCCGGAGTACCTATGGAATGCAACTAACCGTGCCAGCTGCCCGACCTCCGGCAGCAGAGAGCTCCTTTGCAAATAGGAGTAAAAGCCAACATCGCGTCCTCCTTCCTTCCTCTGGTTGCACCACTCCTTGCTGCTTCTCCTGCGTGGCGTGGGTGGTAGCAATGGAGATGCTTCGCTAGGTAGGTAGTTATCACCAGCCGCCCTACATGCTGCGAACACATAGGGGATACCTGTATGCAAGTACCGACCCCCCCGCCGCAGAATAACGCTCATCTGGCAGATGCATACGGATCCATAGAGGCCAAGCTTCATTTGAGCCCGACGGAGAACGACCCCTCCATTGCTCGCTACTGCTCTCCGCATTCCCACTTGCCTAACCCACAGCGTACCCAACCTTCATTGGATGCCGTTGGGCCATAAATAAATTCGTCGCATGTAAGTGCGGATATTTGCCTATCCCATTTGCCTGTCTTTCTTGGTCCGGTAGCGCCTTTGGCGGCAATCTTGTTGTCGCATTCTGGATAATCATAATAAAGACCCTCTCGTCTGGCTCCTCGTTTGCGTAGGGGCGGGGTGTTTGGACCACCCGCCTTCTCAACGCAATAGTTGAACATCAATAGTTGACATCGTGTCCCTTCTGCCTTGTTTTGCCTGCCTAGGTCACCACCCTTTTGCGTCAGTGCCTTTGCGACAAACCAAACAAACCACGCTGTCAAAAAAGTTGGCTGTCACGCGCGCTGGGCCTTTCCAGCCTTCCTTAAAAACACCTGCCACCGCCATTATTCTTTGTCTAAAACCTTCGGCATATCTCACCTTTTAACCAAGCTTATCTGCGTAGTAGCCCGGCTTCTTGGCTCACGCCCAACGCGATCGACCCGGTATCGGCACCAATACAGCGCATACCTAAGACGGAGCTCTCCCCGCCTCTATACCTAGCTAGAGGCTTGTCTCCTGTTCGCCCCAAAACTACGAAATATACTCTCGCGAACACTACAGCTGCTAGCTCTCTCGGATCGGCGATTCCACCACGCTCAGATTGCGCCCGCGCATTCCCGCCGCAACCTCATATAACCCTGACCGACCACCCAACATGGCAAGCTTCGCGCAAGGCCTGTGGGAATCCATCATCACCCCAGGCCCGACGCCGGCGCTCCTGGTCGCGACCAACGTGACCTTCGCCGGGCTACAACTTGTCCTCGGCGTCCTGTTATTGGCGACCTGGAGCGTGCACTTCGTAGTGCTCTCCGTCCTCTCGGGAGGCCTCTGGTGGGCCATCAACTGGTTCGCGCGCGAGCTCAAGATCCACCAACTGGCGGAGGAGAAAGAAAAGGAGGAGGAAGCGCGGCGGGCGCGCGACCCCACGGTGACGAGCGGCGAGAGCGAGACGGAGGTCGAGGTCGTGAGTTCGGGCACCAGGGGGAGGAAAGGCGGGGCCGCGAAGACGCCGTCCTCGAGCAGGGAGATTGAGGGGGGGGAGAAGACGGCGGAGCTCAAGCAGCGCGCCGCCGCAGTACCGTCTACGAAGGCGGCGCCACGGGACATGAAGAGCAGTGTCAGTACGGAGGATGAGTGGGAGAAGGTGTCGGAGAACGAGAACGAGAAGGACAAATAATCTGGGCGAAGTAGTTGTCAGATAAGAGGTTCTGGCATTGGGTCTATCGACTTGTGCAGAGGGACTGCGGCGAGATCATGTCTGGGTCGCATTCACCATACCGAGGCAGAATAGTTGGAACTATCCTGCATACTCAGTTCGGCCGGTTGGAGAGATCAGGGGAGGGCGACGTGCCGAACTAGTTACCCCTCGTGGAAGAAGCATACGTGTTGCCTCCATGCATGCCCAATTCAAAGTTCTCCTGCCGGGAGACCACGTCTTAAGTTAGTGCCTATTGCGTAGCACACACCAAGGTGAACAAACGTATCCGTATTTTCGGTGTATGTACCCTTGGACTGCATGCACAAAGTGTACAAGTACCTGGTACACCGAAAATCGAGCACGGGCCATTTTTGGCGTCCGCCTTGTGTTCTCCATTCCCGACGTTAGCTGCAGAACTCCAGAGCCTCACAGCCCACTTGTCCACTTGTCCCTTGCCTGCGCACAACTACTGGACCACAGACCAATCAACCCGCACCTCATCACCGCCGTCCTCACCACCGCCCGCCTCCTTTTTCCCCTGCCAGATTCTTATACGTTCTTATACGAGCTTGACCACCCCCGAATCAAGCTTCTACTATCTAGCTGAGCGGACGACCACCTATTCATTGGGGGGGGCCTTAATTATTCGGTCTATCACACACACAATTCTTCCCATACCCTTCCACACACCATCGACCCGAATATGGCTCCCGGGGTGTCCCTGTTCTCCGTCAATGCGGTCATTATCCTCGGCGTAGACGACGGGTCGAGGATATTTGCGAAATACATGCCTAATGCTAGTGAGTCGCCAACTGAGTAACTCTCTCCGCCATGGAAATGTGTCTATTAACCAGCCAATGCCACAGCGAGCGGCCAATCCAGTGGACTTGCAGACCCGAAGTCGCAGAAACTATTCGAGGCAGGGTTACTGGCCAAGACGGCGAAACAGACGGGTGATATCATCCTCTACGACAACCAGATCGTACTCTACAAGCAGGAGGGTGACCTGATGCTCTATCTCCTGGGCGGCACACAAGAGAACGAGATCCTACTATATAATGCCCTCCTGGCACTCAGAGACTCCCTACACCTCCTCTTCCGGTAAGCACTGGCAGCTCTCGGCAGGCGATGCAAGGCGTGGGACTTACGTATTTTTTTTTAGGCAATCCGTGGACAAGCGGACAGTCATCGAGAACTACGACCTGGTCTGCCTAGCCATCGACGAGATCGTCGACGACGGAATCATTCTGGAGACGGACCCGACTATCATCGTGCAGAGGGTCAGCAAGGCGCCGGCGCAGGACGTCAACCGCATCGATCTCAGCGAGCAAGGCGTGAACAACCTGGCACAACTTGGAAAGGCCAAGTTGACGGATTGGTTGAGGCAGGGTCTGTGAGGGGTTGTTGACTGGCTACAAGCATAGCGCTTACGTCCGCCTTCGGCGAGGCGAAATATCGTCGCCTGATCTACCGTGGTCTCCAAGCTTCATATTTGCCCCTCGGTGATAGCACGCGCTTGGGAGTTCGTCTAGTATTGCCGCGACTTTGCTTGGGTCCTCTTTTGACCCTTGCCTTGACTTGGTCGTTTTCACGCCGCCAGCAGAAGCTCCGGAGACCCTTTTTGATAAATTAAAACCGGCGGCTCGTAGGGACGAGATTGACGCCTTTCTGTCTGTCTGTGTTCTCACCCTCAAATGCATATGCTTTCATCTTTGTTGGGGCTCGGCTATGCTACTTCGTCGAATGATTCGTGTCTTTGCTACCTTGGCTATGACTGGCGAACCTTAGAATATATGATTTCTACCTCCCAAGTCTGAACTTCAGGACGTGGACCCCCTTACCCGCCTACGATAGACAGGGCCCCAGAATGGCTATACCGGTCACGTCGACGTCTCTTCCAGGTGTCAATCATGAGTTCTATACCGGGGGTAAAATTGGCGCTTTAAGCGTGGAGTGGTATATCTAGGGGGACATCGTAGAGTACTTTTAGATATTGGACTGCAAGATTGCTCCAAGGAGGGACAATCCAGAGTCGCCCATAATGGACATCGTCCTGGCTTTCGTTACTGTTGCAACAAGTACTCTACCATAGGTAGTAAATATCATTGTTCATTCTGCGAGGTATGCCAGAGTAGCTCCAGGGAGTGTTGAATGCAGACAAGATCTCTGCAGTGCTACTTCAGTTTCGATGCTAGAAATTTGTGACTTCCACGTAGATATCGAGACTCAGAAAGAGAGCCTTTGGCCATACTTCCATTAGGTTATTTTATCTAGCTGCGAACAAGTGGACGAGATGTTTACTTGGTCACATGCTGATGTTGAGGCAAGTACACGACTCCCCAATGACGTGGGGTTATTTCTGCCCGCTGCCACCGCCGAAGCACCGAGTGGGATAGATCGGAACGGATTATCAATCTTGCTCACATTGCGCGCGCCGCCTGGCAGGCTATGGATCTGGAATTTTGGAGCTTCACCTTGAGGAAGAGCTGCACAACTACCTCCCAAATCATACAACAACGTCCTACAAATTCAAAACGGGACTTGCGCCGCAACTCCTAACACGATGAAGCTCGTCAGGTAAGCTTCCCCCCGATTGCCACTTGAGTGAACCCTGTACTTACCTTCTCCTTCTAGATTTCTCATGAAATGCGCCAATGAGACGGTGACAATCGAGTTGAAGAATGGTACGCCCGCTACCCTCCCCCTCCATCAGGACGATTAATAAATCGCCAGGCTAACCCAAACCCACCGCACAGGCACCATCGTACACGGCACAATTGCCTCAGTATCGCCAAACATGAACACGTCCGTGCGGAACGTCAAGATGACACCCAAGGGCCAGGAGGCCGTCCCCCTCGACACCATGAACATCCGCGGCTCCACGATCCGCTACTTCATTCTCCCGGACTCGCTACCGCTCGACACGCTGCTGATCGACGACGCGCCGAAGCCCAAGAACAAGGCCCGGAAGGAGGTCGACCGGGGTCGCGGAGGCCGGGGAGGCGGTCGCGGAGGAGGGAGAGGGAGGGGTGGTGGGCGTGGACGGGGCGGTGGGAGGGGTCGCGGGTTCTAAAACTGCCGATGCGATGGGGTCTAACGTGCGCCAAAGGATTCGAACAAAAGGGAGCCGGATGGCGCTAGGACGAGGGGTTCCCTGTAGAAGAGGGATCGCGACACACCCGGTTTGAGGGGGGCGTAGGGCCGAATCGCCGCAGATTTGTTCTGTTTGCTGCACTGCATCCTCGTTGTTTATGTAGGTAACAACGAGTACGGACGGGGCCATATCCCGTTTTGTGTTCAGGACGCTGTCGTCTGTTGGAGGCAACAAAATCATGAAGGCGTTTTAGGACAGGCTAAAGCTTGGTATGGCTTTTCGGTGCTATCTTCGAGGCATGTCATGTATCACGCTTACTGAGGGCAGGGACAATGAAAAACCAAAATACCCTTGATGGCACCATTCATTACCTCGGGCTCCGTTGATCTCGCCTCAGTCTAAAATTTCCCGCCATATCCTAATGATTTGCAGCTTTTCCCACCCGGCCTTCTTCCCGCTCGTTCCAACAGTCTCAACCCTCCATCCAGGGCCGAACTCCCTAATCCTCCTCTTCACCTCCTCGGGCCTGTTCTGCGCGCAGAGCAGCACGTACGCGCAGCCCCTCGCCGAGAGCACCCACGGCAGGCTGTCAACTAGCCTGTCCGTCGTCTCCATCCCATCCTTGCCGCCCGCGTACGATAGCTCCAACAGGTGCGATTCCTCGAACGCCGGGGCCGACCCCTTCGCAACCCCGCCGATACTATTCCAAGGCGGTAGCGGGGGTAACTCCGGCGTTGGCACGTAGGGCGGGTTGAACACTAACACGTCAACCTGTCCGAGCCGCAATGGGCTTGCCAGGTCGCCGCGGACGGCATCGAGGAACAGACCCGCCCCCGCCCCCGCTGGCGGCGAGGCTGAGGCGACAGCTTTGCCAACTGTCGCGGCCGTGGCGGCGCAAGCGAAGCGGTTGACGTCGACGCCGGCAGATAATAGGTCCGTGGTGCCGAAGAGGGTCTTGGCGTGGGCGGTTAGGAAGGCGAGGACGACACCGGAGCCGGGGCCGACTTCGAGGATCAAGGGTGGAGGTGGTGAGGTTGGGGGTAGTGATGGGTTTGGGTTAGTTGTGGCGGTGGATGAGGGTGGTGTGGGTGCTTGTGATGACAGGGATATGGGTTGAGGATGCTGTGAATGGGAGAAGCGGGCCCGCAAGAAGGCGGTTTCTGATTCGGATGAGAGCGTGTCGAGCAGGAGGAATGAGTCCTCTGCTGGCTCGTAGACCTGCGAGTAAGACACGTGAGACGTATCCGGTGTGGGAAGCATTGCCATGGCCGTGGTTGGCGGTTATTAGGTGGAAATTTGTTCGAGTTTGACGCCCTGGTATGCCGACGGTATGAGTTGGTGATGCCTCATAATCTAGCTAGGTAATTTGGGGTTGCAGGTTGAGACAATTCAGCACAAGTATTTGGGCAAAATTCTTCGGAGCACGTGATGGGCGAGAGTCTTAAATTATGGGTTAAGTCCATTCTTTACCAAGTCTCCAGCAGGCTTCCATTCTAGCAACAGTTGGATCTCCGACAGCCTGGTTGGGAATCGAGTTTGGGACCGGCGTTGGCATCTTATATGTACACCTGAGAGGGCAATCAACCCCTAGCCAGCCTCACATCACCCCACACGTAAGATCGAAACCGGGATCACGGACACTCGGTCCCACCCCCCACCGCAGGCCGTTCCGTACTCTCACTACCATCCTCGTCTGATTGTAGTCGTAGAATCCGCGCAGGTCGTGCTTTGGGCACGGCTCGGTCCAGGCGAGGTACCCTGGGGGTACACCCTTACAGCTGCCATTGTGGAAACGAGCACAGGTGCTGAAACCCATGCCCGGCGCGCATGGCTCGGAAATTCGCCACCAGAGGCAGCCACAGCGGGGAGATTTGAAGATGATGGACTGGCACATCGGGAGTTTGTTGTTTTTCTGGTTGGGTGGTGCTGGAGAGGTGCTGTTTCCTCCTAAACAGTAGTTTAGCTTCAGTGTTTTTATGATAGGGGTTTAAGTTGGAATGCTCAAGACTAACTTTGCCCTTGCTGGTAGATAAGTGATCTAGATGAAAGATAGGGAGAGTACACTTTCCTTGTGTTTATCATCGGTTGGAAATAAAGGGTGTGAGGGAAAAGAAGGTGCAAATGAAACTGCAAATTAAATCACTGACCTAGACTCGATAGAGCGAAGTGAAGCACTATACAATCGAGAATCAACGGTAATCATTGTCAAGAAGTGTGTCACCTTGTTTGCTGGAACCCCTACTAAACAAGCGGCAAGACTGGGACATCCGATCAGTGTATGGGTATCTGGTC
>Ga0164242_10008397_pt1 | contig 11209 bp, 9 predicted proteins | sample OricomgcompostMG_FD_108783 | JGI IMG/M metagenome (GOLD analysis project Ga0164242, IMG submission 108783) | Miracle-Growth compost microbial communities from Emeryville, California, USA - Original compost - Miracle growth compost (MG) ...
CACCTGCGCGCCGAGGACCATGCGCGCGGCAGGCAGGCGCCGCACCACTTGCTCGAAGAGGTCGGTGATCAGGCTCGAGCGCTCGTCGCGGCTGCGGTCGAACAGCCCGCGGCGGGTCAGGCGGCCCGTCACGAGCGTGTCGGCGCTGCCGGTGGCGGCGGGGACCTCCTCGCCGTTCGCGTCCAGTACGTGGGCGGGGCCGCGCGGGGCTGGTGCCTGCGCCCGGCCCGCGCCGGCACGGGAGGCGCTGCCCGACGCCGCGGGGTCCTGCGCCGTGCGCCGGTACGCCGCGCCGCTGTGGGAACCCGGGGTGCCCGCGCGGGAGGCGGTGCCGGGCGAGGGGGAGCCGGGCCCGGTGCGTCCCGTCGCCGTCCGTCCTGCAGCACCCTGGCCGGTGGCACCGGATCCGGCGCCACCGGAACCCGCCGCAGCTGCGCGGCGACCTGGCGCCAGATCGGGTCGGGAGAGGTCGTAGCGCTCACGGCGAGCTGGGTCGGAGAGCACGGCGTATGCGATCGTCACCGCGCGGTAGGTCTCCGCATCGCCGCCCAGGTCGGGGTGATGCCGGCGCGAGAGCCGCCGGAAGGCGCGCCGGATCCCCGCGTCGTCCGTGTCGGGACTGACGCCGAGGACCGCGTAGTGGTCCGCGTCCCCGCCTGCGCTCACGCGGCCTCCCGGCCCCCGCGGGAGGCGGCGCGCGCGGCGTCGCCCGGCCCAGCGGCGTCGGGCACGGAATCCTCGTCACCGAGGCCCGCGGCACCCGCGCCGTCCTCACCCGTGCGGCGGTACTCCGTCAGCAGCACGGAGTCCTCCTCGTAGAGCAGGTGCAGGCGCAGGCCGCGCGGCGCCGTGTCCAGTTGCCCGGTGATGGTGCCGGTGCCTGTGGGCGCCACGAGCGGGGAGAGGGTCAGGCTCAGCGCGTCGATGGCGTCCGCGGCGAGGTAGCGGCCGAGGATCCCCGGCCCGCCCTCGTGGTGCAGGTGCATGAGCCCGCGCGCTGCCAGGGTGGCGGTGATGTCGGCCGGGGCGGCGCCGGCGGGCACGGTGATGACGTCCGTGACCTCACCGAGCGCGCGGACGCGGGCCGGATCGGCGTCGGCGGCGACGACCACGTGCGTGGGAGCCGGCGCGTCGGTGAGCACCGGGGCGTCAGGAGGGAGCGACGCGTGGGCGCTGAGCACCACCGTCTCGGGGCGCTCGGGGCGTCCGGCCAGGACGCGGGCGGCCCGCAGCGTGGGGGAGAGCAACTCGCCGCGATAGCCCTCGGCCAGCGCCGTGCCGGAGCCGACCACCACGGCGTCGGCCGCGGCACGCAGCAGGGCGAAGCGGCGAGCGTCGGCGGGGGATCCGAGGCCGCCGGAGCGACCGTCCACCGCGATGTGCCCGTCGAGGGAGGAGACCATGCTGAAGCGCACGAAGCTGCCGGGACCGGGGGGTGTGGCATCCGCCAGCAGCTCCTCGTCGGAGAGGGCATCGGCGGGCTCTGGCAGCAGGCGGCGCATGCGAACAGCGTAGCGGTGGCGGCTCGGGAGCCGCTGTGGACGCCGTGGGGCCGGCTACGGGACGTTGACCTCGCCCATGTTGTGGCGCTGGTAGGCGGGCTCGCGCCAGCCGCAGATGGCCTCGAACATGCGGGCGGCCTGCACGGAGGCCGCTGCGTGGTGCATGCGCAGGATCCGCGCGCCCTCGTGCAGGCAGGCCACCGCGGCGGCCAGCGAGCCGGGCAGCCGCTCCGGCTTGTCCAGGTCCAGGGTCTCCCCGATGAAGTCCTTGTTGGAGACGGCGGCCAGGGCGGGCAGGCCGATCTCGGCGATGCGGGAGAACTCGCGCGTGAGCCGCAGGGAGTCCACCGTGTTCTTGTTCAGGTCATGGCCCGGGTCGATCATGATCCGCTCCTCCGGCACACCGGCCGCGACGGCGGCGGCGACGCGCTCGCGCAGGGTGGCGGCCACGTCCCCCGCGACGTCCTCGTAGCTGGGGCGCGGATACACGGTGCGCGGCGCGGCCAGCGAGTGCGTGACCACGAGGTGCGCGGCGGAACCGGCCACGAGCGGGGCGAGCTCCGGGTCGGAGAGGCCCGTGGTGTCGTTGATGACGTCGGCACCGGCCTCGATGGCCGCGGCCGCAACGCGCGCGCTGAAGGTGTCGACGGAGACGATGACGTCGCTGCCCGCGGCCCGCACGGCCTCGATGACCGGGACCACGCGCTCGGCCTCCGCCTCCCACGGCAGCTCCGGTCCCGGCGCGAACGGCACGCCGCCGATGTCCACCCAGTCCGCCCCGTCCGCCGCAGCGGCCAGGACCGCCTGCACCGCCTTGTCCAGGGCGAAGGTGCGGCCCTGGTCGAAGAAGGAGTCCGGGGTGCGGTTCACCACGGCCATGACCGCCACCTGCCGGGAGAAGTCCAACGTCCTCGCCCCGATCCGGCGCACCGGGTGACGCAGGGGCGGGAGGTAGGCGGGCATGATGCTCCGATCGGGTGGGGAGGGCACCGGGAGCGGTGCCGCTGCTTCGCATTGTGCCAGCCGGGGTCGGTGGGCCCCACGCGAGTAGGATGCTGGGCATGTCGCAGCCCACCGTGTACCTCGATCACGCTGCCACGACTCCCCTCTCCACCGCCGCGAAGGACGCCATCACGGCGCAGCTGGACCTGCAGGGCAACCCGAGCTCGCTGCACGCGGCCGGGCGTGCCGTGCACCGCGTCGTGGAGTCCTCCCGCGAACGCCTCGCCGCCGCGCTCGGCGTGCACCCCTCCGAGGTGATCTTCACCTCCGGCGGCACCGAGGCGGACAACCTGGCCCTGAAGGGCAGCTACTGGCAGGCCGTGGCGGCCGACCCGGCCCGCCGACGCATCGTGTACACGGGCGTGGAGCACCATGCCGTGCTGGACACGATCGAATGGCTCGAGAAGCACGAGGGCGCAGAGCCCGTCCTGGTGCCCGTGGACGCCGACGGCCGCGTGGACCTCGCGGCATGGGAGGCCGCTCTGGCCGCCGAGCCGGGCCGCACCGCCGTGGCGACCCTGATGTGGGTCAACAACGAGGTGGGTACCGTGCAGCCCGTGCTGCAGGCCGCCGAGATCGCCGCGGCCCACGGCGTGCCGCTGCACACCGACGCCGTCCAGGCCGTGGGCCGCGTCCCCGTGCAGCTGCTGGCCCCCGGCATCGCCTCCGCCGCGGTCACGGCGCACAAGGTCGGTGGCCCCGTGGGGATCGGCGCCCTGATCCTCTCCCGCTCCCATGCCCCGGAGCCGCTGCTGCACGGCGGTGGGCAGGAGCGTCACCTGCGCTCCGGCACCCTCAATGCCATCGGCGCGGCCGGCTTCGCCGCCGCAGCCGAGGCCGCCCTCGCCGCGCTGGACGAGGGAGCGCTCCGGATGGAGGCGCTGCGGCAGCGCCTCGTGGACGGTGTGCTGGCCGGCATCCCCGACGCGGTCCTGAACGGCCCGACGGATCCCGCCCTGCGCACCCCGGGCATCGCCCACTTCACCTTCCCCGGCTGCGAGGGGGATGCGGTGCTGTTCATGCTGGACAGCGCGGGCATCGCCACCAGCACGGGCAGCGCCTGCTCGGCCGGCGTCACCTCCCCGTCCCATGTGCTGCTCGCCATGGGCCGCGACGAGGACGCAGCCCGCTGCGTGCAGCGCTTCAGCCTGGGCTCCGGGACCACCGAGGCGGACATCGAAGCGGTCCTGGCCGCCCTGCCCGCGGCCGTCGCCGCGGCCCGCAGCGCAGGGCTCAACGGGGCGGCGCGCACCGGCGAAGCCCGCACCGGCGCCGGGCGCCCGGCCGACACGCTGGAGGTGCACGCATGAGGGTCCTCGCTGCCATGAGCGGCGGAGTGGATTCCGCCGTCGCCGCCGCCCGCGCCGTGGAGGCGGGCCACGACGTGGTGGGCGTGCACCTCGCCCTCTCCCGCATGCCGGGCACGCTGCGCACCGGTTCGCGCGGGTGCTGCACCATCGAGGACTCCAATGACGCGTACCGCGCGTGCGATGTCCTCGGCATCCCCTTCTACGTGTGGGACTTCTCCGAGCGCTTCAAGGCGGACGTCGTGGACGACTTCGTCGAGGAGTACGCCGCGGGGCGCACGCCGAACCCGTGCCTGCGCTGCAACGAGAAGATCAAGTTCGAGGCCCTCCTGGACAAGGCGATCGCCCTGGGCTTCGACGCCGTCGTGACCGGTCACTACGCGCGGGTCGTCACCACGGACACGGGCGAGGTCGAGCTGCACCGCGCCGCCGAGGAGGCGAAGGACCAGTCCTACGTCCTCGGCGTGCTGCGCGAGGACCAGCTGCGCCACTGCTGGTTCCCGCTCGCGGACACCCCGAGCAAGGCCGAGGTCCGCGCCGAGGCGGAGCGTCGCGGCCTGGGCGTCGCGGCCAAGCCGGACAGCTACGACATCTGCTTCATCCCCGACGGGGACACGCGCGGCTTCCTCTCCGAGCGCATCGAGATGCAGCCGGGCCGGATCGTGGACCAGGACGGCACCGACCTGGGCGAGCACCCCGGCGCGCAGGCGTTCACGGTGGGCCAGCGCCGCGGCCTGGCGATCGGGCACCCGGCCCCGGACGGACGCCCGCGCTTCGTGCTGCAGGTGCGCCCCAAGGAGAACCGCGTGGTGGTCGGCCCGGCCGAACTGCTGCAGGTGGACCGCCTGCGCGGCATCCGCGTCTCCTTCGCCGGCGCCCGCCCCGCCGCGGCCGCGACGGGGGAGTGGATCCCCGCCGAGGTGCAGGTGCGCGCCCACGGCGAGCCCGTCCCGGCCAGCGTGCGCTGGGTGAGCGACGAGGACGGAGAGGACGTGCTGGAGGCGCGGCTTCAGACCACCCTGCGCGGCGTGGCCCCCGGCCAGTCCATGGTCGTCTACACCGGCACGCGCGTGATCGGCCAGGCCCGCATCGCCACGGCGCACTCCTCCGGATGGGACCCGGACGCGCTGGAGCCCACGCGCGTCACGGCCTGAGGCCGCACGGGGCTGCGCCCCTAGACTGGTGCGTCATGAGCACGGAGAACACTTCCGAGACGGCCACCGGTTACGACCCGAACGCCAGTTCCCTGACCGGGGCGGTGGACGAGGACGTCATGGAGGAGCTGCTGCGCATCCGCGGCAGCATCGACAACATCGACGCCACGCTCGTGTATCTGCTCGCCGAGCGCTTCAAGGCCACGCAGCGCGTGGGGTGGCTCAAGGCGACCCATGAGCTGCCCGCCTCCGACCCGGGGCGGGAGGCGGCGCAGATCCAGCGCCTGCGCGCGCTCGCCGCCGAGGCACACCTCGATCCCGTCTTCGCCGAGAAGTTCCTGGGTTTCATCATCGACGAGGTGATCCGGCACCACGAGGCCATCTCGGAGACGCACCAGGCCGGTCGTGACGACGCCTGAGCGCTCCGAGGCACCGGACTCCCCGGTCCGCGCCACCGTTTCCGGCGTCGCGGCCGGCGCCGACCCGCTGGAGACCACGCGCATCCTGCGCGGCGAGCTCGGCGCCCCGCACCCCGTCCCGCTGCCGCGCCTGCCGAAGGCGATGCCGGGCACCACGGCCCTGACCAGGACGGTCGTGTCCCTGCCGGACCTCACGGTCTCCCTCACGCCGCACGGCTGGCGGCTGACCGGCGCCCGCGCCGGTGACGATGCCGCCGCGCGCCGCGCCCGCTCGCAGCAGGCGCGCGTCTGCGCGGACACCGCCGAGGTCCTCGCCGGCGTGCCCGCGGGCCCCACGGTGCTCGACGTCGTGGGGCCGGCCACGCTCGCGGCGCGCCTCGCGCTGCCCTCGGGTGAGCCCGTCCTCGCCGATGCGGGAGCGCGCCGCGACCTGGGGCAGGCTTGGGCACAGGCGCTGCCGGAGCTCGCCGCAGCGGTGAGCGCCTCCGTCCCCGGCGCCGAACTCGTCCTGCGCGTGCACGAACCCGACGCGGCGGATGTGGCCTCCGGGCGGATCCGCTCCTCCTCCGGGTACCGCGTGCTGCCCGCCTGGGACCGGACCCTGCTGCGCTCGGTGTGGGAACAGGGCGTCGAGGCCGCCGCCCAGCGGGAGGCCCTCGTGTGGCTGCCGCTGGACGCCTCGACCGAGCAGCTGCAGCCGCAGCTGGTCACCAGGGCGGACGCCCTCGTGATCGAGCACCCCGGGTCCGACCCGTCCGCGTGGGAACCCGTCGCGGCCTGGATCGAGGCCGGCCGCAGCGTGGTGGTGCGCCGCGCTGGGGACACCGGAAGTGTGAGCGAACGGGCCCGCGCGCTCGCCGGACCGTGGCGCGCGCTCGGCCTGCCGGCGTCGGCCCTCGGCTCGCTGCTCGTGGACGCCTCCGGCGAGGAGCCCGCCGACCCGGCCACGCTGCGCAGGTCGGCGACCGCCTCCCGGGACCTCGCCGACGCGCTGGAACTGGTCCGCCGCGACGACCTGGCCGCGCTGGGCTGAGCCGACAAGACGGGGCAAGCCGGGAAGTGATGCCGAACCGAGATCGGCATTCATGTCCGTTCGCCGCCGTGGCGTGGGACCCAGCCCCTAGGATGTGTGGGGGCTACACACGTGCATCGGAAGGGTGGGGCATGAAGGGCAGGATTCTGGTCGTCGACGACGACGAGGCGCTGGCGGAGATGATCGGCATCGTGCTGCGCAACGACGAGTACGAGCCGACGTTCTGCCACGAGGGCACGGGCGCGATGGACGCCTTCCGCCGCGAGCGCCCCGACCTGGTGCTGCTGGACCTCATGCTCCCCGGCATGGACGGGATCGAGATCTGCCGGCTGATCCGCGCAGAGTCGGACGTGCCTGTCATCATGCTCACCGCCAAGTCCGACACCGCCGACGTGGTGCGCGGGCTCGAGGCCGGCGCGGACGACTACGTGCCCAAGCCCTTCAAGCCCGCGGAGCTCGTGGCCCGCGTCCGCGCCCGCATGCGCGGCGGCGACCGCCCCGTCCCCGAGGTGCTGCAGGCCGCGGACGTCACGATCGACATCGCCGGGCACGCGGTCCGCCGCGGCGACACCCGCATCTCCCTGACGCCGCTGGAGTTCGACCTGCTGGTGGCGCTGGCCCGCAAGCCGTGGCAGGTCTTCACCCGCGAGATGCTGCTGGAGCAGGTCTGGGGCTACCGCCACTCCGCCGACACGCGGCTCGTGAACGTGCACGTGCAGCGGCTGCGCTCCAAGGTGGAGAAGGACCCGGACCACCCCGAGGTGGTGCTCACCGTGCGCGGCGTGGGCTACAAGGCGGGCCAGGCCTGACCCCGTGACCTTGGTGCACTCCCTGCGCAAGCGATCCGAGCCGGCACCGGGCGGGTACCGGCGCCCCTGGTGGGACCCCCGCCGCTGGTTCGGCTGGATCCTGCGCAGCTGGCGGCACTCGATGCAGCTGCGCACCGTGGCCGTCACGGTCATGCTGTGCGTGCTGGCCGAGCTGATCACCGGCGCCCTGCTCTCCGCCCGCATCGCGGACGGGCTCTTCCAGGAGCGTCTGGCGCAGGTGCGGGTCGAGGCCTCCGCGTGGCTGCGCAGCGCTGACTCCTCCTTCCAGGCCGCCTCGGCCAGCGACAAGTCCACCACCCAGTCGCTCGTGAACGACACGCTGCGTTCGCTGCGCGGCGAGGGCAATGTCCAGCGCGAGTACGTGCTGCGTGACATCTCCAAGAACGCCGGCACCTCCTGGGTGGTGGGCCAGTACTCCTCCCGCGTGGCCGACCAGGCGATCCCCGAGTCCCTGCAGAGCGCCGTCACCAACGGGGACGACGTCTACTGGCAGTCGGTGGCCCTGGACACCCCCGACGGCGTGCACCCCGGCGTGGCGTTCGGCAAGCGCGTGCAGATCCAACCCAATCGCGAGTACGCGCTCTTCGTGGTCTACGACCTGGAACAGGTCCAGGGCACCCTCGACCTCATCCACGGCGTGCTGCTGCTCGGTTTCTTCCTGCTCCTCGTCGTCATCGGCGCCATCGCCTGGTACTCCGCGCGGCGCTCCCTGCAGCCGGTGGCACAGGCGGCCGCGACGGCGGAGAAGCTCGCGGCGGGGGACCTGGACGAACGCATGGGGGTACGCGGCGAGGACGAGGTGGCCAGGCTCGGGCGCTCCTTCAACAAGATGGCGGACTCGCTCGCGGCCCAGATCGTCCGGCTCGAGGAGCTCTCGCAGATGCAGCAACGCTTCGTCTCCGACGTCTCGCACGAGCTGCGCACGCCGCTGACCACGGTGCGCATGGCGGCCGAGGTGCTCCACGACGCGCGCGACGACTTCGACCCGGTCAACCGGCGCTCGGCCGAGCTGCTCTACGACCAGGTGGAACGCTTCCAGGTCCTGCTCAGTGACCTGCTGGAGATCTCCCGCTTCGACGCGGGCGCCGCCTCCCTCGACATCGGCGAATGGGATCTGGCCCCCGTGGTCACCCGCGTGCTGCAGACGGCACAGCCGCTCGCCGATGCCGCCGGCACCGAACTGGTCACCGTGCTGCCCTCCACCCCGGTCCCGGTGCAGATGGATCCGCGGCGCGTGGAGCGGATCGTGCGCAACCTGGTCCTGAACGCGATCGAGCACGGCGAGGGCCGCCCCGTCCACATCACGGTGGCCGGGGACGCCACGAGCGCAGCCGTCGCCGTGCGGGACCACGGGATCGGCTTGAGCCCCGAGGACGCGGCCAGGGTCTTCGACCGCTTCTGGCGCAAGGACCCCGCCCGCACCCGCACCACGGGTGGTTCGGGGCTCGGCCTGTCCATCGCGATGCAGGACGCGCGGCTGCACGGCGGCTGGCTGCAGGCCTGGGGCGAGCCGGGCCAGGGCTCCGTGTTCCGGCTGACCCTGCCGCGGAAGGTGGGGGAGGCCCTCACCGGCTCCGCGCTGCCGCTGGCCGATCCGCACCCCGGGGACGGGGCGCTCGCCGAGGCGCTCGAGGCGGATGACTCGGACTGGTTCCCGCGCACGCGCCTCGCCCTGGGGCAGGGGCCCGACGCCGCTGGGCAGGGTGCCGCCGGTGGGTCGGGTCAGGGCCCGGCGGACGCAGGGGCCGGGCCCGACGACGCTCCCGTGCCGGGGACGCTGCCCGGACCGCGGCGCTCCGTGCCGGGTGACCTGGACGCCGCGGGGATCGAGGACAGTGGGACGGGAACGGTCGGCACCGGGCAGCTGGATGCCGTGCGCCGCAGGCGGGAGGAGGACGCATGAGTCGCGAACACACCACGGGCAGCGCCCGCTCGCGGCCCGGGGCCCTGCTCGCCGTGCTCATCGCCGCGCTGCTGGCGATCACCGGTTGCTCGGCGATCCCCATGACCGGACCGGTGGGGACCCTCCCCGCGCAGAACGTGGGCGGGAACGAGGACGCGCCGAACTTCAACGTGGTGGGCCCCACCGGCGGAGAGTCGCCGGAGGCGATCGTGCGCGGCTTCTTCAAGGCCGGGCTGGACTCCAGCGACAACTACGCGGTCGCCAGGCAGTTCCTCACCAAGGACCAGGCCGCCACGTGGGACGCGACGCAGGGCGCGCTCGTGGAGGACACCGACCCCAAGATCGCCAAGTCCGGCAACGAGAACCACCAGCGGGCCACGCTGCGCATCACCAGGTCGGTGAGCGCGAGCGGGCTGCGCGTGGACCACCCGGCAGGGCAGTCACGCACGCTCGACTTCTCCCTGACCAAGGTGGACGGGGAGTGGCGCATCTCGGACGCCCCGGACGGGATCGTGGTGGACTCCGCGAACTTCGACCTGGTCTTCTCCCCGGTGACGCTCTACTACTACTCGGACCGGGACTACTCCCACCTGGTGCCCGACGTGCGCTGGCTGGCCAAGCGGCAGGGGCGCACCGCCTCCGTGGCAGAGGCCCTGCTCGCCGGGCCGGCCCCGTACCTGCGCGGCGCGGTCTTCAGCGCGTTCCCCAGCGACGCACGGCTCTCGCGGCCCTCCGTCCCGGTGGACTCCAAGGTCGCCACCGTGGACGTGCCGGAGTCCGTGATCGCCGGGGCGGACGACAGCACGCGTGAACGCATGGTGCAGCAGCTGAACCAGACGCTCGTGGACGACGACTCGATCACCTCCGTGCAGCTCACCGCGGACGGGACGTCCGTGGACGTGGGCGACGGGGCGACGGCCGATGTGCCGTCCGCCTCCGTGGACTCCACGCTCGTGGGGATCTCCCGCGGGAAGCTGGTGCGCTACGCGGACGGCTCCATCTCGGCCGTCCCCGGCGCGTCCAAGCTCGGGGCCGACCCCTCCGATCCCACGGCTGCACCGTCCCAGGACGCCTACGCCGTGCTCACCGACCAGGGCACGCGACTCGTGGCCGTGGCGCCGGACGGTGCCGTGCGGGAGCTGACCAGCGGCACTGCGCTGCTGGCCCCCAGCTACGACAGCTCCTCCTGGGTCTGGACCGGGGAGGCCGGCTCGGAGGGACCGCTGCAGGCCCACCGCGCCGCCGGGTCCAGCTCGGCACAGTTCAGGGTGGACTGGCTGCGTGGCATGGCCCTGCGTGGCCTGCGCGTCTCCACGGACGGCACCCGCCTGGCCGTGGTGGCTCAGAAGGACGGCGCGTCGCAGCTGTTCATCGCCGGCATCAAGCGGGACGAGGACGGTCGCCCCACCGGCCTGGCCACCCCGCTGAAGATCGCCCTGTCGGCGGAGGCCACCCGCGTGCAGTGGAGCGGCACCGACGCCGTGGTGGCCTACGCCCCGGGCGCCACCACCAAGGTGGCGCCGGAGGAGATCGACCTGTCCCAGCACCGCACCATCTGGCCGCTGCTGCTCGGGCTGACCTCCCTGGCCGTGGCGCCCAGCAGCTCCCAGGACAGCCTGGCCGTGAACGCCGACGGCGTGTACCGCAGGGAGAACTACACCTGGCAGCGCGTGGACGAGCCGCTGCGGGACGTCTCCTACCGCGGTTGAGCCGGGCCTGAGCCCGGCGGGGCCGACACGGGCGGAGCGGTGCGGCGCGGGCCCGACGCCGCGGCGCCGGCTGCTCGCCGTCCGGCCCGTGCACCTCTGTGTCTTCCCTCGAGCGCGGTTGTCCCCAGGAGCGAGGCACCCCCTTCCACCGGGCGGCGTCCACGCGTCAGGCTGGCTACATGCCGGATGCCGAGCGCTTGAGGTCCTGGGCGGACCGGGCCTGGTTCTCCCGCGCGGGCGACTTCCTGCGCGAGGCGGCGAGCGAGACCGCCAGGGCCGTGCTGCCTGCCGCCTGCGTGGGCTGCGCCGAACCGGGCGCCGTCCTCTGCCCTGCCTGCGGGCAGCGGCTC
>Ga0164242_10008398_pt1 | contig 11208 bp, 12 predicted proteins | sample OricomgcompostMG_FD_108783 | JGI IMG/M metagenome (GOLD analysis project Ga0164242, IMG submission 108783) | Miracle-Growth compost microbial communities from Emeryville, California, USA - Original compost - Miracle growth compost (MG) ...
ATCGAGAACGGCGATCTTGACAGTGCGAGGGTGGGCACCATCCGCAAGTATCTTGAGGCTGTCGGCGGTGATCTCGTGGTCGAGTACGTTTCCGGCGACCGTCGGCTCCAGGTCGCCTGAGTCTTCGCGCAAACGCAGCATCTCGTCGCTCATGGTGATGGTTTCTCGCAATACGCTCACGATCGACCGTGGCGACCTCGTCATCATGCCGCGCGGTCTCGACAAACTCTGGGGGTTTCGGCGGCGGATCGTCGTGCCGCTGCCACGCATCGTCGAAGTCCGTGTTGAAGAGCGCCCGCATCACGTGCCGAGGGGATGGCGCGGCCCGGGGCTCGACACGGGGTGGAAGCTGTCCGGGACATTCCACCCGCATGGCGAACGCCACTACTGGAACGTCTCCGGTACCGGCCCCGCATTGAACATCAAACTCGACGGCAACGGTCGCTTCTCGCAGCTCTACCTGTCGGTCGGCGACGCGGAACGGACGCGCGAGTGGCTCGCCGGAGCCGTCGCGGCCCATGGAGGGCCCGACCGTGCCCAGCGCAGAGCGTGATGGCAGACTGAATCGGTGACTGCGATCCTCTTCGACCTCGACGGAACGCTCATCGATCAGGAGTCCGCATCGGCATCGGGCAGCTCGATCTGGCCGAGGCAGCGCTGTGGGATGCCGTCGCAGACCTTCGCGCCGTGCGTGATCTGCCCGACACCCAGGGGTTCTTCGAGGGCGACGCGTTGCGTGTGTACGGCAGGCTTGCGAACCTGCTGGTACCGGATCCACGGGCTCGTGAGGTGGCTGCAGAACTCATCGATGTCATCACGGACGGCAGGGCGCATCCGGCCGATGTCGTCGAAGCGTACGCGGTGCAGGCCGAGGTGCTCAGTCAGATCGGCACGCTCGCCGAGGCGATGGCGGCGGCGAACGAGCTCGTCGACCTTGCCGAGCAGATCTGTTTCCACGGCGAGTCGGCCACGGCCGAGTTCGCCATCGCAGAGCGACTCACGATGAACGGCGATCTCGATCGGGCGCATGTATGGATGGAGCGAGGGCAGCATCGCACTGACGAGGATGTGCCCGGACACGTCCATCTGTGGAACGTCCGCATGAACGACGCGGGGGAGTGGGAGGAGGTCGACGAGGAAGACGAGGTCAGCGGGCCGGCCTACGAGAGCTTCGAGGGCCGTCAGCCCGGCGCCGCGCGCTGACGGGCTCTCTCACGCGGTGAGCACCTTCTTCCACGCGCCGTTGTACGACACCGGAGCAAAGCCGATCGCCTCGTTGATGTCGAGCATGGGCCGGTTCTCCTCGGCGTTGTAGGTGACCACCCGCGGCGACTCCGGTGCGAACTCGCGCCAGTCGTGCAGGGCGGCGCACTTCACCAGCATGCCGAGGCGGTGGCCGCGGTGATCGGCACGCACCAGCGTGTCCTCCTGGTGCGTGGTCTCCGTGCGATCCGCGCCGATGACAAGCTCGTTGAACGCCACGAGCTCGCCGGAGTCCCCGTGCTGCGCGGCGGTGATGTGCAGAGTGCGGCCCGATGCGAGGTAGGGCTTCTCGTGATCCGCGATGCGCCCAGCATCCCACACTTCCTCATCGAACTCGATGCCGGCGGCGGGCGCATCGGTGATCATGCGCTCCTTCATCAGGCCGTAGCCCGCGAGGTACTCGGGTGGCGTCGGTGCGGTCCACTGCACGATGCGATAGCCGGTGGCGGCACGCTGGGCATCGGCGAGCAGGTCGTCGACGTGCGCGTGCGTCTGCGCATTCAGCGGGAGGGCGCTCTTGCGCTCGATCTGCTCGAGCGCGTAGCCCCAGCGTTGCAGGAAACGTGCGGTGTGATCGAGCGGCACCGATCCGAAGCCGGTGGGGGCGTCGAGATGCTCGGGCGCGTCGCCGCTGTGCACCGCCCACGCCTGCACGATAGTGCGCCCGGCGTCGGCGGCCTCGCGCTCAAGCAGCGCGGCGGCGGCCGAGCCGATGCCGCGGCCCCAGGCATCCCGCAGGATCTCGATGTTGGCGAACGCGACCCGAGATCCCTCCTCACCGGGAAGCGTCAAAATCGCTCGACCGACGGCCTCGCTGTCGCGCAGGAGTAGCCAGAGCAGATTCTGCTCGTACTTCTCGTCCTGATAGCGGGGGAGGATCTCGTCCGGCGAGTTGGTGTCGTCGTTGTTGCCGTTGATCTCGCGGTAGATCTCGTTGCGCACGCGCACCATCTCGACGAAGTCGGCCGCGTCGGCGGCATCCAGCGTGTGCGGGATGACCAGCCGGCGCAGCTCGACTCCGTCGGGAACGACGATCTCGGGCGGCCTGGTGGTGTCGGTCATAGTGGTCTTCCTTCGTCGTCGAGGGTGTGGGATGCCGCGGATCAGCGGTACTGCAGGGTGATGGCGGCACGCACGAGCGCGTTCTCACGCTCGGTGCGGGCGCGCTGCTCAAGCGCGAGCGCGTGCAGCTGTCGCCGGTCGCGCTCCGGGCGGGGCTGCGCACCGCGTTCGGCACGCAGCAGCAGCCACAGGCCGAACCGGAGCGACAGCCGGTCGAATGCCGACACGCGGGTGTCGCGGGTCAGCTGGGTCAGCGTCTCGAGGCGGTCCTGGTCGTCGAGACGTGTCTGGGACAGCACGGTGTTCATGAGGGCTCTTTCGGAGTCGTCAGGTGATCCCGGGCGAGAAGGCCCGGTGAGTGCCGCACAGAAGGCGGCGGAGAAGTCGCGTGGAAGCGACGTGAGTCGACACGACGGTCGATGGGTCACCGAAGAGGGGCGACACAGGGCGGTGGCGAAGCGGAGCGCTTCTGACCTGTCAGCCGGCCGTGGGCAGCATCGCGCTGAAGGAGGCGATGGCCGCCGGGCGGGTGACGACTGCAGCGGCAGCGTCTGCGCAACGCGACGTGTGCGGCGTTCTGAGAATCATCGGCGGGCCTCCCTTCATGAATCGAAATGCGAGTAGCGACGTTAGCGCGATTTCTCGGGGGATGTCAAGCATTCCCTCAGAATCGATGTGCGGTGGGCGTGTCGCGGCCCGGGATCCGCGCCCCAGCGGCCGGTCGCGGGGCCTGAGCGGGCGGCATCCGATAACGTGTTTCGGTGATCGTACGGGGCGGAGGGGCCGTGACATGCACCTGAAGAGCGTGACGCTCAAGGGGTTCAAGTCGTTCGCCCAGCCCACGACGTTCGTGCTCGAGCCGGGGGTGACCGCGATCGTGGGGCCCAACGGCTCCGGCAAGTCGAACATCGTCGACGCTCTTGCGTGGGTGATGGGGGAGCAGGGGGCGAAGACCCTGCGCGGCGGCAAGATGGAAGACGTCATCTTCGCCGGTACCTCGACCCGGGGGCCGCTGGGCCGCGCCGAGGTTCAGCTCACGATCGACAACGCCGATGGCGCGCTGCCGATCGAGTACGCGGAGGTGACGATCAGCCGCACGCTGTTCCGCAACGGCGCGAGTGAGTACGCCATCAACGGTCAGAGCTGTCGTCTGCTTGATGTGCAAGAGCTTCTGAGCGACTCGGGTCTCGGCCGTGAGATGCACGTGATCGTCGGGCAGGGCCGTCTCGATACCGTGCTGCAGGCCAGCCCCGAAGACCGGCGAGGCTTCATCGAGGAGGCCGCAGGGATCCTCAAGCACCGTCGTCGCAAAGAGAAGACGGTGCGCAAACTGCAGGCGATGGAGGCGAATCTCACCCGGCTGAGCGACCTGTCGGGCGAACTGCGTCGCCAGCTGAAGCCGCTGGGGCGACAGGCTGAGATCGCGCGTGAGGCTGCGACCATCGCGGCGGTGGTGCGCGACGCGAAGGCGCGGCTCTTCGCGGATGAGCTCGTCGGTCTGCGCACCGAGTTGGCGGCGGCGGCGGCGAGCGAGCAGGAGCGGCACTCCGAACGACTCGTTCTGCAGGATCGTGCGGAGTCACTGCGCGCGCGCATCGAGCAACTCGAGGCCGATCAGCGCTCGGAAGCGGTCGACCGCGCCCGCGGCGTGGTCTTCGCGCTTGAGCAGGTACAGGAACGGCTGCGCGGTCTGTACACGCTCGCGGGCCAGCGGCTGTCGCTGCTCGCCGAGGACGATGACGCGCTCGCCCCCCAGCAGACCGTGACCCAGGCATCCATCGACGAGGTTCGCTCAGGCATCGACGAGATCGCTTCCGGTCTGGATGCGGCGCAGGATGCCGCGGCCGACGCGGCGCGCGCGGTGGTGCGTGCGCGCGGTGAGCTGGACGCCCTGGACGCAGACATCGCAGCCCAGAGCGCGCTCGTGTCGGCGCACGACATGAAGATCACCACCCTGCGCGGCACGGCGGAGGCAGCGGCATCCGCCCTGGCTGCCGTCGAGCAGGCCGTCGCACGCCAGCAGAACGCACTGGATGCCGCGCAGTCGCGGCGTGCCGAGACGCAGCGCGTCCTCGACGAGATCGATCCGGAATCGATGTCGGATGCCGCATCGGCCGAGCATGCCGGGGCATATGAGCGCGCGCAGCGCGACGCCACGGATGCGGAGACTGCCGTCGGCGAGCTGCGCGAGAAACTGCACGCCGCCGAGCGCGAGAAGGAATCGCTCACGGCCCAGACCAAAGCGCTGTCGCGCGCGCTGGATGTGCGCGGGGGTGCCGCCGAGATCGTCGCTCGAGGCGGCGACGGGGTTCGTGGACTGGTCTCGGACGCGGTCGAGGTCGCCGGCGGCTGGGAAGCCGCCATCGCCTCGGTGCTCGGCCCGATCGCCGAGGGTGTGCTCGTCGACGATGCTGCAGCGGCCGTGGGCGTCGCCCGCGGGCTCGAGGGCAGCGATCTCGGCGTCGTCGACATCACCATTGCCGGCGCCGCACGTGCACACGAGGAGTCGGCGGTTGCGGGGCTGACGCCCGCTGCCGACGTCGTGACGGGGCCGGACGGGGTCCGCGGCCTGCTCGCCGGCGTGTACCTCGCCGACGATCTCGATGGCGCGCGTGCGGCGGTGGACGCAGCGCCCCGCACGATCACGGTGGTGACGCGAGCGGGGGAGCTGGTGACGCCATTCCGCCTACGCGCGGGTTCGGGCGAGGGCCGCTCACGAATCGAGCTGCGGGCGGAGCGGGATGCCGCGGCAGACCGCTTGGATGAGGTCGGCGTCGTCGTGAACTCGCTGCGCGAGGCGCTGGGAGCCGCACAGACACGACAGGAAGACGCGCGTCGCAAGGCCAAGACGACGCTCCAGGCGCTGCGGCAGCATGATGCGGAGCTCGCGGCTCATGCCGAGAAGGCGAACCGGGCAACAGTGCGGCACGAGGCCGCGGTTGCGGAGTGTGAGCGTCTGGAAGCCACGTTGCGCCAGGCGGAAACGGCGGTGGACGAGGCGAAGGACTCAGCGCGCATCGCCCAGGACCAGCTCGACGCTGCCCTGGAGGCGCCCGTCCGATCCTCGACGCGTCGGCCCGCGACGGCATGCTCGCCGAGCTGGAGACAGCGCGCGAGACCGAGATGACGGCGCGCCTTGAGGTCGAGACGCTCAAAGAACGCATCCGAGCCGAAGAGTTGCGGGCCGACGGGCTGGAGAGGCAGCGCGAGCGCGAGAAGGCCGCCGCCGCCGAGGCTGCCCGACGCGCGGTGGTGCGCCGCGCGCAGCGCGAGGTCGCCGCGGGCGTCGCTGACCGCCTGCCGCCTCTCCTCGACTCGGTGGACCGCTCGGTGAGCGCGGCGCGGGTAGAGCTGGCCACGGCCGAGTCGGCACGCACGGCGCTCACGGCGGAGCTGTCGCAGCTGCGCGGTGACGAGGCATCCATCCGCGAACGACTCGCCGGACTCACCGAGAACGTCCATGGACTCGAGCTGCAGATCCACGAGAAGAAGCTCCACGTCACGAGCCTGTTGGAGCGCGTGCAGTCGGAGCTGGGACTCGAAGAGGATATTCTCGTTTCGGAATATGGACCGGGCCAGGGGATACCCGGGGCGACGGAGGATGACGAACCGACTCCGTTCGAGCGACGGGCTCAGGCGAAGCGTCTGCAGGACGCCGAGCGCAAGCTCGGGCAGTTGGGCCGGGTGAATCCGCTGGCGCTCGAGGAGTTCGAGGCGCTCGAACAGCGGCACAAGTTCCTCACCGAGCAGCTGGCTGACCTGACGCAGACCCGCAAAGACCTGCTCACGATCATCGAGGAGCTCGACGAGCGCATGCAGTCGATCTTCCTCGCGGCGTTCGACGACACGCGGCAGGCATTCACCGAGGTGTTCCCGATCCTGTTCCCTGGCGGCACCGGCAGCATCTCGCTGACGAACCCCGACGATCCGCTCACGACGGGGATCGAGGTGGCGGTACGCCCGGTCGGCAAGAAGATCGAGCGGCTGTCACTGCTGTCGGGTGGCGAGAGGTCGCTTGCCGCGGTCGCGTTGCTCACTGCGATCTTCAAGGCCCGGCCGAGCCCGTTCTACATCCTCGATGAGGTCGAGGCGGCGCTCGATGACGCGAACCTCGGCCGCCTGCTCGGGGTGTTCGAGCAGTTGCGCGCGTCGAGCCAGCTCATCGTCATCACCCACCAGAAGCGCACGATGGAGATCGCCGATGCGCTGTACGGGGTCTCGATGCGCCAAGACGGCGTTTCGGCCGTCGTCGGCCAGCGTGTGGGCGATCGCAAGGCGCGTGAGCAGGAGCCGGCGGCCGTCTGAGGCGCAGAGGGCCCGCACCCAGCGGGCTGATGCTCCCGCGCGATATCGTCGAGCCCGTGTTCTTGCGTCGCACCATGCTGCTCCTGTCCGCCGCGCTCGGTGCTGTCGCGCTGTCAGGGTGCAGTGTGATCGCGGCTGACGGACAGACGCCCAGCGCGACATCCACTGCCTCCCCGTCGGTGACGCTCGCCGTGACCGACGATTATCCGTTTGATGCGGCATCCGGTCTCACAGCCTCGTCCACCATCCACTGGGCCGACACGATGGGTGGTGCGGAAGGGTTCACGGTGGCTGTTGCCGATGACGGCAACGGGCGCTGGTCGTACCAGCAGACCTCGTCGCAGTGCATCATCGGGTTCTGGCAGACCAAGGTCGACGACCTCGATCTCACGCAGGATGAGCGCACACTCTCCGACACCATGCTCGCGGAGGAATACGGTACGAGCGACATTGCGAGCGTGACGAAATACGCGTACGACGACGCGCTGCCGACACAGTCGTCGGGGAACGGGACCGTGCGCGTGCGCAGCGTGGTGAGCAGCAACTCGAAGAACGGGGCGTCGTCGATCGTGTCGGCGCGGGTGTTCCGCACCGCGAAGGTCGGACTGCTGACGTCGGTCGACTGCCCCGACGGTGTCTCGGCTGCCCAGGTGCGCGATCAGCTGGCGCCGACAGGCATCCGCATGATCATCCGCCCCGGGTCCTGACCGGCGACGCGCAGCATCCCCTCATTCTGTCGAACCCCACGCCCCGTAGGCTGGAGGCATGGCGGAGAAGTGGTCACTGGGACGCGCGCTGCGCGGCATGTTCGTCAAGCCGACGATCGACGAGACGACGTGGGACGACCTGGAGACCGCGCTGCTCACGGCCGACTTCGGCCCTGACATCACCGAGCGCATCGTCGACGAACTGCGCGAGAAGGTCGAGCGGTTCCACACGACCGATCCGCGTGACCTGCAGCGAATGCTGAAGGAGACGCTCGAAGAACACTTCGCGAAGTTCGACACGACACTCAAGCTCACCGAGCGCCCGGCCGTCGTGCTCGTGGTGGGTGTGAACGGCGTGGGCAAGACCACGACCATCGGCAAGTTCGCGAAATTCCTGCAGCGATACCAGCGCTCGGTCGTCGTCGGCGCCGCCGACACGTTCCGCGCCGCCGCCGTCGACCAGCTCGCGACCTGGGCGGAACGCGCGGGGGCCGCGATCGTGCGGCCGCAGCAGGAAGGCCAGGACCCGGCATCCGTCGCCTTCCAGACCATCGAATACGCCAAGAACACCGGCACCGAGATCGTGATCGTCGACACCGCCGGCCGCCTGCACACCAAGGGCGGGCTGATGGACGAGTTGACGAAGATCCGCCGTGTCATCGAGAAGCAGGCGCCGATCAGCGAAGTCCTGCTCGTGTTGGATGCCACGACCGGCCAGAACGGCGTGATGCAGGCCGAGGCGTTCCTCGAGCACGCGGGCGTGACAGGTCTGGTCCTGACCAAGCTCGACGGCTCGGCGAAGGGCGGCTTCGTGCTGGCGGTGCAGGAGCGCACGGGGATCCCTGTGAAGCTGCTCGGTCGTGGCGAGGATATCGGCGACCTCACCGGGTTCACGCCGCACGTGTTCGCCGCATCACTCGTCGAATGACACGCCGCTCTACCGGATCGGCGCTCGGGCTGGTTTCATAAAGACATGGCGATCGAACACGACTACTTCGGACTTCTGGAATCCGGGCCGGACGGTTCGATCTTCTGGTCCGAGACGATCGAACTGGGCGATCAGGCGGTGTCGGTGGACCTCACCGCGCCCGATGAAGATGACGTCTCCGCCGCGGCGCTGGACGTCGCCGCGGCCATGATCACTTCGCTGGAGGACGTCGACCGCTCCGCCCGCAGCGCGATGCTGTCCGAGCTCGACGACCGCACGAGCGAGGTCATCGAGTTCATCCTGCAGCAGCAGGAGGAGCTGGGCGACGACCTCGAGGACTACCTCGTCGACATCTCTGGCGACACGCACGTCGACATCATCCGCTCGCTGCGTCTCATGAGCATGACGATCCTCGCCGACGAGCACGGCGGCACAGACCCGTTCGCGGTGCTCGAGTACGCCCTTGATCCCGATGCCACCGACGACGTGCTGCTGGTCAACCTGAACACCGATGGCGACGTGCAGTCGGTGACCAGCGCCGACTGACGTCGGTCACCGAGGCCGCGTTCAGACGGCCTGCGCGAAACCGCGCTCCACGTGCACGTCGGCGGCGATGTGCTGCAGATGCGCGGGGATCTCGCGCCCCTTCGAGATCATCGACTGCGCCCAGAGTCGCCCGGCGCGGTACGACGAGCGCACCAGGGGACCCGCGAGCACCCCGAGGAACCCGATGCGCTCGGCCTCCTCCTTGTACTCCACGAACTCCTCGGGCTTGACCCACCGGTCGATCGGGTGGTGACGGGGAGTAGGCCGCAGGTACTGGGTGATGGTGAGGATGTCGCAGCCGGCGTCATGCAGGTCCTGCATCGCAGAGACGACCTCGGCGGGCTCCTCGCCCATACCCAGGATCAGGTTCGACTTCGTGATGAGCCCGGCCTCACGGCTCTGCATGAGTACGTTCAGCGACCGCTCGTAGCGGAACGCGGGGCGGATGAGCTTGAACAGCCGGGGGACCGTCTCCAGGTTGTGCGCGAACACCTCGGGGCGGGCGTCGAAGATCTGCCCGAGGAACTTCGGGTCGGCGTTGTGCTCGTTGGCGAGCAGCTCGACGCCGGTGTTCGGATTCTTCGCGTGGATCTGCCGCACGGTCTCGGCATTGAGCCAGGCACCGGTGTCGGGCAGGTCGTCGCGCGCGACGCTGGTGACGGTGGCATACCGCAGCCCCATCCGCTGCACGCTCTCGGCGACCCGGCGGGGTTCGTCGACGTCGTATGCCGCCGGCTTGCCGGTGTCGATCTGGCAGAACGCGCAGCGGCGCGTGCACTGCGAGCCGCCGATGAGGAACGTGGCCTCGCGGTCCTCCCAGCACTCGTAGATGTTGGGGCACCCGGCCTCCTGGCACACGGTGTGCAGGTCCTCGTCGCGCACCAGGTGCTGAAGCTCGGTGTACTGGGGGCCCATTTTCGCCCGGGTCTTGATCCAGTCGGGCTTGCGCTCGATGGGCGTCTGCGCGTTGCGGACCTCGAGGCGCAGCATCCTGCGGCCGTCGGGTGCGGCGCTCATGCCGGCACTCCCGCGTACTCGTCAAGGAACACACGCGTCACGGTGTCGAGGATGTCGGCGGGTGCGACATCCCGCCCCACGACCTCGCTGACCGTGGTGACGCCGGCGTCGGTGATGCCGCACGGGATGATGTTGCGGAACCCTGCGAGCGAGTTGTCACAGTTGATCGCGAAGCCGTGCATGGTCACGCCCTTCTCGACGCGCACGCCGATCGCGGCGATCTTGTCTTCCGACAGAGGGCGACGCACCCAGACGCCGCTGCGCCCGGCGACCTGATAGCCGTCGACTCCGTGCTCCGCGAGGGCCGCGATCAGCAGCCGCTCGATGCGGCGCACGTGCGCGACCACGTCGATCGGCTCGATCAGGCGCACGATCGGATACCCGACGAGCTGACCTGGTCCGTGCCAGGTGATCTTGCCGCCGCGGTCGACGTCGATGACCTCGGTGCCGTCCTGCGGCCGCTCGTGCGGCTCGGTCCGCTTGCCTGCGGTGTACACCGCCTCGTGCTCGAGCATGATCAGGGTGTCGGGACGGGTGCCGGCCACGACATCGGAATGGATGCTGCGTTGCAGCGCCCATCCGTCGCGGTAGGGCACGTACTGCGGGGCGAGCCCGGCGTGGTGGATCTCGAGCACGACATCTCCTTGTGGGTGATATTGGATGCGGTCCAACAATACGCTCTCGCGTGCGTGCCGCCGTACGCTGGGGAGCGTGTCCGATCCGTCATCGCGCCCCGGTCGTCCGAAGGCGTCATCGCAGGAGACGCTGGCCGAGGCCGCCTGCGAGCTGTTCCTCGAGCAGGGGTTCGCAGCGACGTCGGTCGTCGACATCACTCGGCGCGCCGGGGTCAGTCGGTCGAGCTTCTTCAACTACTTCTCGTCGAAGAGCGACATCCTCTGGGCGGCCTTCGATGAGCGGGTGGATGCCGCGGTCCGCTCGCTCTCGCGAGGCGGAGGTGTTCGCGAGGCGCTCGGCGCGGTCGCGGACGACTTCGCGCCGGATGCCCTGGCGCTCGCGATCGTCAATGCCGAGCAGATGGGCGTTGCAGATGAGCTGGAGCGCGAGGCCGCAGCACGGCAGTCACGCGTCGCCGACGGCGTGAGCCGCCGGTTGCTGGTCGACGGAGTCGAACCCCTGCGCGCGGAGGTGATCGGCGCCGCCTGCGGAGGTGCTGTGTGGGCCGCGGTCCGCGCGTGGGCGCACGATGGCGCGGGGCGAAGGCCGCTGCAGCCGCTGCTGGATCGGTCGCTCGCGGTTGCGCTCATCCTGCTCCCGTAGAATCGGGGCATCATGGCTACTTTCGGCACTCTCTCGGATCGGCTCACCGAGACCTTCCGCAACCTGCGCACCAAGGGCAAGCTCTCGCCCGCCGACGTCGAC
>Ga0164242_10008399_pt1 | contig 11208 bp, 7 predicted proteins | sample OricomgcompostMG_FD_108783 | JGI IMG/M metagenome (GOLD analysis project Ga0164242, IMG submission 108783) | Miracle-Growth compost microbial communities from Emeryville, California, USA - Original compost - Miracle growth compost (MG) ...
CTGGGATCGATCTGGTAGAGCGTCTGCCCCTTCTGGACGATGCTTCCTTCCTTGAAGAGGCGTGCCTTGATGATACCCGATACTTGCGGGCGGACGTCCGACGTTTCGAATGCGGCGGTGCGGCCGGGCAGCTCCACCATGACCGGTACGGTCTGGGCCTTGACCGTCACGTACCCCGCCTCGGGGATGGAGGGAGCCGGTGGCTTGGCCTTCTTGCAGCCGCCAAGCCCCGCCGCGGCCACAACGACCGCAAGAATGATCGCTGCCCGATTGAGTCGCGCGTCTCGTTGCTGTGAAATCATCAGCCCTCGCTCGGCAGTCCGTCCGCTTAGGCCACCCTTCAAACGACGGGTCGGGCGGCGCGCTCGTATTGGGCGCATAACGACGATATCGCCGCTACGGAAGGCCTCCCGGACCCCGGATGGAGTTGATTTTGTCCGATTTCGGGGCGATGCCGCTTATCTCATGTGAGGGCGCCTTCGTTTCTTTTAGCCATGGATGAGGGGGCGGGCCGATGGATCGGAGTCGCCAGCCTCTCGCAGCGTGCCTTGATCTGCAGCGCCAGATGGAGCGAGTGGAAGCGGGCCTGCATCAGATTGCCGCCCTGGAACCATAAGGCTTCTTGCGCCGTCGGCTTCCACATATTGCGAAGCTCGCCTTCCCACGGTCCGGGATCGCCTTTTGTTCCCGATCCGAGGCCCCAGCAAGGCCCGATAGCGCGCGCGACGTCGGCCGAGATCAGTTCGCTCACCCATTCCTGCATCGGGCGATAGCCGGTGGCATAGACGATCAGGTCGGCAGGGAGAAAACTGCCGTCCTCCATCCGGATCCCGTCCCGCTCGATCGCGGCGATTTCGCCATGGCAGATGGCAATCTCGCCACGTGCAATCAGATCGGACGCGCCGACATCAATATAATAACCGGATGCGCGGCGATGATAGGCCATGAGAAAGCCGGTCCCGTCGACACCATGGCTGAGGAGAAAGCCGCTTCGCTCCAGCCGCGCGTAGAAATCGGCGTCGATCTGGCGCAGCGCGTCGGTCATGTCCCTCTCCGTCGCGTAGCGCATCCTGAACGGGGTGGTCGCCATCATCAGATCGGCGAACTCCGTAGCGATGCCGGGCTGGGCATAGGGAAGAGCGTCGCTGAACGTGCGCATCGTTTCCGCGCGCACGACGATCGTGGGCGAGCGCTGGATCATCGTGACATGCGCGTCGTTCTCCCACAGATCGACGCAGATATCGTGTGCCGAATTGCTCGCGCCGATCACGACGCAGTTTTTGCCCTCCATCGCCTTGCCCCCGGCGTGATCGGACGAATGATATTGCTGGCCGGCGAAGCTGTCGGCGCCGGGAATGGCCGGGACATGCTTTGCGCCGGAAAGCCCGGTCGCCAGCACGAGGTGTTTCGGCCGCAGCGTGCGCGTCTCGCCGCTGCGCTCGACCGTCACCTCCCAGACGCCGGCAGTGGCATCGTAGCGCGCGCCGGCGCACAGCGTTTCGTGCCAGATATTGAGTTCCATCACCCGGGCATATGCCTCGAGCCAGTCGGCCATCTTGTCTTTCGATGTGTAGAGCGGCCAGTGATCTGGGAAGGGCAGGTAGGGGAAGTGATCGAGGTAGATCGGATCATGCAGGTAAAGCGACTTGTAGCGCTTGCGCCAGACGTCGCCCGGCCGTTCGAACCCATCGATCACCAGCGTCGGCACCGACAGCCGCTTGAGCCGCGCCGCCAGCATCAGGCCGTTCTGTCCGCCGCCGACGATGAGACAATAAGGCTGTTCGGCATAACCCAGCGTGCGCGCTTCCTCCTGTCGCTGGTCGAGCCAGGTGCGGCGCCCCTTGGCGGCGTGATGCGCCACGCCCACCGGCCGGCGCGCGCCGGCCTGCTCCTCATGCCCCACCAGTTCGATCATCGCCGTCAGCAGGACGCGCGCGCGCCCGTCCTCCAACTGGACATGCCCACGGCAGCGCGCCGTTGCGGTTTCGAACGTGAACCAGCCCTGCGTCTCGTCGGTCATGGGCAGTGCCGGATCGTCGGGCGCGAGGGCGGTGGCGGCGATCGCCGGGGCCTGTTCCTCCACCATCGCCGCGATTGCGGTCACGCCTTCCAGCGTGACGATATTCCAGGTGAAGGCCAGGAAATCGCGCCAATAACATTCAGGCATGAAGAGCCTGTCCCACGCCGATTGCTCCGGCGTGCGAAGGGCCTGCGCGAAATCGGCGATCCAGCGCGCGACGGAGCCTTGTTTCGCTGTCATTCCATTCCTCTTTCCCGTGCGCGCCGCCGGCCGTTTCCGCACGCTTATCCGTCGATCTCGCGCCCGGCGGTCTCCTGCGTGAACCACACCCACAACGCCGCCACGAAAAGCGAGCAGAGCGCGAAGATCACGAAAATCGGCCGAACGGAACCTGTGAGTTCGAGCAGTCCGCCCACCACCAGCGGGGTAAGCATCGATGCGGCCCGCGCGAGGCTGGAAAAGGTGCCGAGCGCGACCGATCGAACGCGTGTGTCGAAGATCTCCGCCGAATAGGGCCAGAGCACCATCGAGCCCACCGAAATGCCGATCGATCCGACGATCGCCAGCGTTACGACCAGCGCCGTGCCGTCGATCGGCGCGAACGCCAGCATCAGCAGCGCGAGGCCGCCGACGGCGGTGCCGAAGATCACCGGTGGGCGGCGGCCGATGCGGTCGATCGACTGGCGCAGCAGGATCGGCAGGATGAAAACGGCCGCTGCGGAGATGGTCGTGTAGCGGAGGGCACTGGCGACAGGGATGTGGAAGCTGCCGACATAGAGCGACGGAATCCAGGTCGACAGCCCGAACGAGACGAGCGAAGTGAAGAACCACAGCAGGGCGACCACCGCCGATTTGCGGCGCAAGTCCGGCGCGAACAGATCGCGGACCGGCACGCGCGGCGCGGGCCGTTCGCTCTCGGCCGATGGTGCGAGCGGGGCGAAGGGCGCGCTGCCGAGCCGGTGCAGCGCGGCGGCGGCATCCTTGCTCCGGCCGCGCCCGGCCAGCCAGCGGGGCGATTCCGGCACGGCATAAAAAAGCGGCAGCACGATCAGCGGCACGGCGCCGAGCGCGAACAGGGGCCGCCATCCAAATGCCGGCACGATCACTGCGCCGACCACGGCAGCGATCCCGAAGCCGCTGATCGCCATGAACTGGAACGTGCCGTAGAAACGCCCCCGCGTCCTGGTCGGCGCGATTTCGTTGATATAGCAGGTCGCCACCGGCAGCCCGCCGCCGATCGCCAGACCCTGGACGAACCGGACGATCACCAGTTGCTGGTAGCTTTCGACCAGGGCGCTCGCGATCGCGAGCACGCCCATCACCAGCACCATCACGCGGATCATGGGGATGCGCCCGCGTCGTTCCGCCAACGCGCCAAAGCCGATCGCGCCGAGGAACTGCCCGCCATAGCCCGCCGAGATGAGCCAGCCGGCATCGAGCGCCGAGAGCTTCATTTCGGCGATGATCGATGGCAGCGCATAAGCGATAACGATGCTGTCCCAGGAATCGAACAGCATCGCGAAGCCAAGCAGGAAAGGGAGGCGTTTGCGCACGCGCCATGCGCCTTCGCCATTCAGGATATGGCCGATCCAGCCGGGGCCTCCGGCATCCCCCGCGGCGATCACGCCGGCCACGTCTGCTTTTCCGGGGTTCCGGGAAGGGGATGGCCGCTCCAATCCCCCTGGAAGCCGATTATCGGCATTGGCATCCCCTCCCGCCGAGAGGCATTGTTCGCCATCCCGGTTGTTTCGTCTCGCAAAACATCATTTTGTTTGTCAATACGAACTTGGGCAGGGCGCACCGATCGGACCCAATGGAGCGGACATGGCTGACCTGCAGGATTCCTCCGTAGATCCCGAGCTGGAGCCGCTGATCGAGGGGTTCCCGCCAATCGACCTCAGCGCTGAAACGCTCGCGCAATTCCGTGCGGCGATTGCGGAAATGTCGGTGCTGCCCGATCCGGCGACGCACCCTGACGTTTCGATCGAGCAGGTGAGGATCCCGGGAACGGAGGCATCCGCGCCAAACATTCCCTGCCTGCTCTTTCGCCCGCACGAAGGGGCCGCGCGGGGCGCGTTGCTCCACATTCATGGCGGCGGCTTCGTCATGGGGCGGCCGGAGATGGATGCCGCGCGCAACATCGATTTGGTGCGCGCGACGGGGCTCGTCATCCTGTCGGTGGATTACCGCCTTGCACCTGAACATCCTCATCCGGCGGCGCTGGAGGATTGCTATGCCGCGATCACGTGGCTGGCGGCCCAGGCGACAGCATTGGGGGCTCCGGCCGGATGGATCGGCGTGATCGGTGAAAGCGCGGGCGGTGGGCTCGCGGCCGCGCTGGCGCTGACGTTGCGCGACCGGGGTGCGCCCGCGCTGGTATGCCAAGTTCTTGTCTTTCCGATGCTGGCACCGCCCGAAAGCTCGGTCGATCGGCACGATCCCGATCGACGTACCGGTCGTTTCATCTGGACGCGGCAGTCGAACGCCTTTGCGTGGAGCGCGATGCTGCCCGATCCGGCGATGGATCGTTCGGCCATCCCCGCCGAGGCCGGCGATCTCTCACGATTGCCGCCCGCCTTTCTGGCAGTCGGCGATCTTGACCTGTTCGTGCACGACAATCTCGCTTTTGCCTCCCGGCTGATGCGGGCCGGCAATCCGGTCGAACTGCACGTCTATCCGGGTGCAATCCACGGCTTTGACAGGATGACGACGGCGGCGGTCGCGCAGCGCTTCACCGCCGAACTGATCGGCTTTCTGAAACGCCATTACGAAGGGATGTAGCCAGGAGGGCTGTTCGACGGCGCTCGGCGGGAATGAAGCGCGACGCTACAAGCGCAACGCGCTGGAGATATCGGCGGCCGCGTTCTGGACCGCTTCGATCAGTGGGGGCGCGGGCTGGCGGGTGATGAACTGTATCGATCCCATGATCGATACCATCGCCACCAGTTCATTGCGGTGATCGCGTATCGGCGCGCTCAATGCGTTGATGCCGAGCACCGTCTCCTCCGGCGCCCCCGCCCATCCCTGATCGCGCACGCGGAGCAATTCGCGGCGCAAGGCATCGGGATCGGTGATCGTATTGACGGTTAATGCCTCGAACGGGCCCGCGAGCAGCGTCGCGTTCGTTTCCAGCCGATCGGCCAGCAGCAGCTTGCCCGCCGCCGTCGAATGCAGCGGCATGCTGGCATGGGTGCGCATGATCACGTCGATCAGCGCGCGGCCAGGCAGCGTTTCCTCAATGGAGACGGTGTCGCCGTACACCAGGGAAAGATTGACCGTGAACTCGACGGCATCGCGCAGCCGCGCGAGGGTGGGCTGGGCCAGGCGCAGGATGCTTTCGTCGGGCGCGAGCGCGGCGGCACGCGATAGCGCGACCAGGCGCGGCCCGGCGATATACCGGTCATCTTCCTCGTTCTGGAGGGCATAACCCTGATCGACGAGCGTGCGCAGGTGACGGAATACGCGCGGCTTGGTCGTGTTCAACCCTCGGGCAAGTTCTGTCACGCCAACGGATTTGCGCGTTGCCAGCAATTCCAGCACCTCGAGCACGAGGCGGATGGCCATCACGCCGCCCGCCGCGCCCCTGGGCTCGGCTGCGTCCACCGCTTCGATGTTGCGCGCCATCTGGTTTCCTCGTCTGGGCCTGCCGGGCATCGCCAGATAGAGTGCCGCGTTTCATTGCACAAAAACAAAAAGGCGCGGCCGCCAGCGTGGCCCTTCCCGGGGGCCCCCGCGTGCGCCTGAAACTGGCGGCCAATTGGTGTACATCCGCATTCGGGCGCGGCTGCGCAGCTGGCGGGTGATCCTCCCCCTAAACGATGCCCGCCCGGACCGTGAAATCGCCGAAATGTTCGCCAGCTTCCCGTTCGGCTGCGTAGCGCGCGAACGTCTGGTCCAGCGTCTCAAGGATCGCCGGCTCGCCAATATTCTCGCGATAGAGCGTATTGAGCCGTTCTCCGTGGAAGCCGCCGCCCAGATAGAGATTATATTTGCCCGGCGCGCGCCCGGTCAGCCCGATTTCCGCGATATAGGGACGGGCGCAGCCATTGGGGCAGCCGGTCATGCGCAGGGTAATCGGCTCGTCCGACAGTCCGTGCCGGGCCAGCAGGTTCTCGATCTTGGTGAGCAGAGAGGGAAGGTAGGTCTCGCTTTCCGCCATGGCGAGGCCACAGGTGGGCAGCGCCACGCAGGCCATCGCGTTGAGGCGGATGAGGCTTTGCGCGTTGGAGTTGGCGAGACCCTGCTCGACCAGCAGTTTCTCGATCGTCGCGCGATCCTCCGGCAGGATATCCGCGATAATGAGATTCTGGTTCGGCGTGAGCCGGAAATGGCCCTTGTGCGCGCGCGCGATCACCGCCAGCGCGTCGAGCTTGTCGCGGTTCAGGCGGCCTTCCTCCACGAACAGGGTGTAGTGGAAATGGCCGTCATCGGATTCGATCCAGCCGTACCGGTCGCCGTTCGAGGTGAAGCTGTAGGGCCGTGCGGGCTCGAACGAGGCGCCGGCGCGCTCCTCGACCGCTTGCCGGATCCAGTCGAGCCCCTTGTCGTCGACGGTATATTTGAAGCGGGCGTGCATGCGATCGGCGCGGTCACCATAATCTCGCTGCACGCTCATTACCGCATCGGTGAACGCAATCAGCTTGTCGGCGGGGATATAGCCGATGAGGCTTGCGACGCGCGGATAGGTTTCGGGCGCCTGATCGGTCCGTCCCATGCCGCCGCCGACGACGACATTGAAGCCTTCGAGATTCCCGTCGGCGTCTACAATCGCGATATATCCCAGATCCTGGGCATAGATGTCGATATCGTTGCTCGGCGGGATGACGAAGCCGATCTTGAACTTGCGGGGCATATAGGTGCGCCCGTAAAACGGCTCCTCCGGCTCGGACGTGGCGATCCGCTCCGCACCGTACCAGATTTCGTGATAGCCGTGCGTTTTGGGGATGACGTGATCGCTCACCGCCTTGGCGAGCGCGCCCATCTGCGCCTGCAATGCGGGAAACTGGGGATCGACCGTGGCCATCACGCCGCGTGAATCGTCGCCGCACGCGGCCACGGTATCCAGCAGCACCTCGTGCAGCCCGCGTATCACCGGCACGACATTGTGCTTCAGTATCCAGTGGAACTGGAACGTCTGGCGCGTCGTCATTCGCAGGGTTTCGCGCCCGTGCGCCATCGCCAGCTCGGTAATCTTGAGCCAGCGATCGGTGGTGCAGATGCCGCCCGGCAGCCGCACGCGGATCATGAACTGATAAGCCGGCTCCAGCTTCTGGCGGCGGCGCTCGTCGCGCACGCTTCGATCATCCTGCTGGTAGATACCGTGAAACTTCATCAGCTTGATGTCGTCACCGGGCACCGCCCAGGTCAGCGGATCGCGCAGCCCCTTGGCGATCGTGCCGCGCAGATAATCGCTGTCATGCTTCAGCGTTTCGTCCGGGCTCAGGCGATCCAGCGGCTGGGAGATGTCATGGCTGCGATCGGTTGGGGGAAGGTCCATGGGTCGGTCCTCAATAAACGTCGCGCTGGTAGCGGCCGTCGCGCTGCAGATCGCGGAAATAATCCTCCGCCGCCTCGCGCTGGATGCTGGCCTGCTCTTCGACGACGGTAAGCAGGGCTTCGTGCACATCGGGCGCCAGATGGCTGGCATCGCCGCAAACATAGACGTGCGCACCATCCTCGAGCCACGCATAGACATCGCGCGCATGCTCGCGGATGCGATGCTGGACATACACCTTGTCGGCCCCGTCGCGCGAGAAGGCGACATCCATGCGCGTCAGCACGTCGTCCTTCAGATAGGTCTGCCATTCCGTCTGGTAAAGGAAATCGGTGCGGAAGTTGCGATCGCCGAAGAACAGCCACGAACGCCCGTCGGCGCTGCGTGCCTCGCGCTCCTGCAGGAAGGCGCGATAGGGGGCGATGCCGGTGCCGGCGCCGATCATGATGATCGGCCGGTCATCATCCGGCAGACGGAAATGCGGGTTGCTCTGGATATAGACCGGTACGCTGGAATCGACCTCGATCCGATCCGCCAGATAGCCCGATGCCACGCCCGAGCAGCGCCGGCCATTGAGATCGAAACGCACGGGTGAAACGGTAAGGTGCACCTCATCCGGCGCGATCGAGAGGCTGGAGGCGATCGAATAGAGGCGCGGCTGGAGCGGGCGCAGGCCGTCCACGAACGTCTGCGGATCGATCCCCTTGAGCGGAAAGGCGTTCACAATATCCAGGATATGGTTGTTGTGCAGGAACGCCGCGCGTTCCTCGCTGCTCATTACCGAAAAGGCGTCGTTGGTGCCGGTGAGCTGCGCCCAGTGATCGAGGAAGCGCTGCGTGGCGACCGTGATCTCGAAATTGCGCGCCAGCGCCTCTCCGAGATCGACCGACTGGCCCCGCACGATCAGGGGAGCGGATGCGTTCATCCCGAGCGAGTCCAGCAGCATCTCGACCAGCGCGGGATCGTTGCGCGCCGCAATGCCGAGCGCATCGCCCGGCTCATAGGCGAGCCCGGAACCCTCCAGCGATATCTCGATATGTCGGGTTTCCTTCGTCGATCCCCGGCCGGAAAGGATGATGCTGTCGATCACCGGTGCCGGGAACGGATTGCGCTTGTCGAAGCGTGGCGCGGCCGCGGGCACGGTGCGTGTGACGGCCGCCGCTGCCACCGGGGCAGATGTGGCAGGCGCGACGCTTTCGAACAGGGCGAGCACGGCCTCGCGCCAGGCATCGGCCTTTTCCTCATAATCGACGTCGCAATCGACGCGCGGCAGCAGCCGGGTAGCGCCCAGCGCCTCGAACCGCTCGTCGAGCCTTTTGCCCGCGCCGCAGAAATGCTCATAGGTCATGTCGCCGAGTGCCAGCACGGCGAAGCGCACGTCGGGCAGCTTGGGCGCCTTGCGGCTTTCGAGGAACTCGAAGAAACCCGCCGCCGGCTGGGGCGGATCGCCTTCCCCATGGGTCGAGCTGATGATCAGCAGGTCATGCTCGTCCTTGAGCTTGCGGATCTTGTATTCGCCCAGATCGGCGACCGTGGGCGCGAGACCGCGCTCGCGCGCCGCTGCGGCCAGCGCGTTCGCGATCTCGCGGCCGTTGCCGGTCTCCGTCGCGTAAAGGATCGCGAGCTGCCGGGCCGCCGGCGCGGAAGCGGAGGAGGGGGCTACGGCCGGCGCACCGCCGCCACCGGCGCGCAACAGCCCGACATCCAGCCCGGCGAAATAGCCGCTTATCCAGCGGGCTTGCTCGGGGGTCAGCATCCCGGTCAGCGTCTCGACCAGGTTCCACTGTTCTGCGGTGAGCGCGCTCGCCGATTCATGCGGTCCGGTCATAGCTCCGGTGGCACTCTATTGCGGGTGTGTTCCATGGGTTATGCGTTTCGTCCTGCGGTATGGCGGCAAATCAGCCTGAGCCGGCGCTGAGGATTGGCCCCGCTTCTGCTCAACAAACCACCGCGCCCCTAAGACACCATGCGCCCGTGTCCGGGCCACAAATAGATTCTTCACCGGCCGCAAAGGAACAATTGCTTGGCTTCATCTGGTTGCTGTCCCACGATGGCTGGGCAAGGAGACCCGACATGTCGATTCAACTAGGACAGGTTGCACCCGATTTCGAACAGGACAGCACGCAGGGGCGGATCCGCTTCCACGATTGGCTCGGTTCGTCCTGGGGGTTGTTTTTCAGCCATCCCAAGGATTTCACGCCGGTCTGCACGACCGAGCTGGGTGAGGTGGCGCGGCTGCGCCCGGAATGGGACAAGCGCAACGTCAAGCCGATTGGCCTGTCGGTGGATCCGGTCGACTCGCACCAGGGCTGGGAAAAGGACATCGAGTCCACCCAGGGGCAGAAACTCGATTATCCGATGATCGCGGATAACGATAAGAAGGTCGCCACGCTGTACGACATGATCCACCCGGATTCCGATCCGACGGTGACGGTGCGTTCGGTTTTCGTGATCGATCCGAACAAGAAGGTGCGCCTGATCCTGACCTATCCGCCGAGCACCGGCCGCAACTTCGCCGAGATCATCCGCGCGATCGACAGCCTCCAGTTGACCGATGCGGAAGCGATCGCGACCCCCGTGAGCTGGAATCCGGGCGATGAGGTCATCATTTCCCCGAAGGTGTCGGATGAGGACGCCAAGAAGCGTTACCCGCAAGGCTTCCGCACGCTGAAGCCCTATCTGCGCTACGTGAAGCTCAAGTAATCCGCCGATCCAGTCCGCCGCCCTGCGGGTGGCGGGCGGGAGCGAATGAGGATCACGTGACGGTGCGGCGCTTTGCGTGCCGCACCGTTTTCATGACGGCGTGGGCGCAGATGATGGCACGGGCGCGGACATGCCGCGCGCCGTAGGGCCAGGCGTTAGCGCTCAGCGCCATTCGTCAGGCTCTGCGCCGCTCGCTGTACGCCAGCGGGAGGCGGCCGCGCCGCCGATCGCAATTCCGGTCTTGTTTCGTAGCGGAATTTGATGCCACGGCATGTGGATGCGCGCACGCGCGCGAAATCAAGGGCGTGGCCTTGGACGATATTGAAGACATCATCGCCGCTGCCCGCGCCTGGGCGTCGCAACCCATGGCGCTCGCCACGGTGATCGCGGCGGCGGGCTCCGCACCCCGTCTGCGCGGCGGCCATATGCTCGTCGCGGCGGACGGGCGCTTTGCCGGCTCCATTTCGGGCGGCTGCGTTGAATATGACGTATTCGCGCTTGCGGAGCGCGTGATTGCGGGCGCGCCAGCCGGGGTTGCGCGCTACGGCACGGACGATGCCGAGGCATGGGTGCCCGGGCTTCCGTGCGGCGGCGAGATTGGCGTGCTCGTGCAGCCCGTTTCCTCCGCCGGGTTCGCCCCCGCCTTGTTCGACGAAATCTCGGCGGCGCGGCGGGCCGGCGTCCCGCTTGCCCTGTCGACCGATCTTGCGACCGGCATCACGGTCAAGGGCGTGCATGAAGGACAGTTCGTCAACGTCTATGCGCCTCCGCGACGGCTGCTCATCGTCGGCGCGGTGCAGATCGCGCAGGCTCTGGCAGCGATCGCGCGAACGATCGGCTTTGCCGTCACGGTCAATGATCCGCGCGAACGCTTCCTGCGCGAGGATCGCTTCCCCGACGTGACGTTGAGCGATGCCTGGCCGGACGAGGCCGTCGCCGCTTTCGCGCCAGATGCGCAGGCGGCCGTGGTGACGCTCAGCCACGACATCAA
>Ga0164242_10008400_pt1 | contig 11208 bp, 9 predicted proteins | sample OricomgcompostMG_FD_108783 | JGI IMG/M metagenome (GOLD analysis project Ga0164242, IMG submission 108783) | Miracle-Growth compost microbial communities from Emeryville, California, USA - Original compost - Miracle growth compost (MG) ...
AACCTGCTCCGCCCGGTTCTTTGCGGCATCAGCGGCCGGGTTAGCCTCCCGTTCCGGCTCGAGTCCCCGCTCCTTCGATTCCTGCTGGAGCGCGATCTGCTTTTGCTCCCGTCGCGGAAGAGCAAGCGCGAGCCCGCCAACCAGCAGGGCCGCTGCGAGGAGAAAAACCGGCCAGTTCTTGAGCATCCACGTAACAAGATCCTTTGGATCCGCTGGACGTGCGAACAACAGCGCGCCGCCCGCGATGAGCGCGGCGGCCATCATCCACCGGCCCCAGATGCGTTTTTTTCTGTTTTTCAAACCGTGGTTTCCTTCTTTTGAGGCAGCGGCGAGATCGTGCAAAGGGACAGGATTTCCGAGCCGGGCTCACGCCACGCAACCAGTTGCGGCCCGGCTCCGCGCATCGCCTCCATCGCGATTGCGAGTCCAATCCAGCCGCTAGCCGGTCCCGGGTTTCCCAGCGGGTCGTCGAGCAGACGTTCGGCCGGCACGTCCCTGGGATCCGGCGCAAGCCCCGAACGGATAGCGGTTGATTCGTGCTGCCCGCCGCCGGCGACCCACACCTGCTTGATATGATCGAGCGCCATCTGGTACTGGTCGATCTGTGCAAGCCCGGTTTCAAGCGTGTCCTTGGCGCACGTCATAGGCCGAAAAATCAAACCTGCCTTCCTTGCACCGGGTTCGATCAGGAATGCGGCTGCTCCTTCGCTGAAGGCATGCTTTTTCTCTTTCGCTTCGTCCGCCCAGAGCTGAACCGCGATAAGCAGCCGCGTAGCAGCATCGATTCGGTCCACCTGCCGGGCAATCCAATGCACACCCCCCGTTGCCGACCGCACTTCGACATGGAACGTCACCTTCGGGACGACGACGCTAAAAACGCGCACTACCCGCCGCGTCCAGGCTTCGGCCTGTTTAAGCGATGCGTCATCCAGCATCAGCGTAACGATGACCTCTCTGCGGCCCCGAAGGGTTTCGGCAAAACGTCTGCCGATGAGATGCAACAGCCGTGTGCGTCGGAAGGCCGCCGCGCGACCCTTTACCCAGTCAAAGGCAATGGTTCGTTTGCTGTTCGTCGGGAGTTCGATTTTTTCCTTCGCGAACTCGGCGATCTCTGCCGTGGCAGCGGGAAAGGCGGCTACATCCACGACGCACAAACGACGACGGGTCCAGTCGCGCCACATTCCCTTAAGCCGGTATTGTTCCTCTTCGCCTTCCTCCGCATCGGTCTGCTCATCCTCCCAGCGGTCTAGCTTCCAGCCGAACACCGCCAGGCAGACGACCAACGGAGCGCCGGCCAGCGCGCCCCAGAACTGAAACGTGTTGGTCGGCTTGCCATGCGGCCACAGCAGCAGCACGGCGGCCGCCGCAGCCGAGGCAATGGCGGCGAGCGTGGGTAGCCACACGCGCGGAAACAGCGGTTTGGGATACTCGATCTGTGGAAAAACTGGAATAGGCCAGGGCATCGGAAATATTGCTATGGTGTGTGTGCGTTTTTCGATTGAATTGTTTATTTGAATTCCAAGTCTGTAATATGCCTCTACGTGATTTAAAAAATATAAAACGAGAAAAATCGCAAGCCGCTTGGCCTGATGAAATTTCACTTTCATCGCACATTTTTTGGGTCAATTCCTTTAGATTTGACCTGCTCGAAAGACCTACCCGCCCTACTCTTTCGCCCTTGAGAATCTTTCATTTTTGATTGGCATAATTATTTTTTATAAATTGTCATCACTTCACTTTTAGTGAGGCTTCACCTAATCTCGGCGGCACTTTTAAACTGAAATTTAACCGCTTTTCCTCCGCGCTTTCCATCAAATCCGGAACCACAAAAGTTTGAAATTTCTTTATTTTCAGAAAAACAATTTTTTCTGATTCGTTTCGTCTCACCTCATATGCATGTACCTCGTAGTAATATCCCTCCGCATTAACTCCAGACAAATAATATCTCCATTTCACGATCACAAACAATACTTGCCTTCCATGGACTTTATTCTTGAAAATACTTGCCAATTCCGGAAAGGCTGGCCCGTCTTGATCGAATGAAGAAATATCAATCGCATCTTTCGTTTCGCAAACAAGCCGAATTAAAAGTCTTTCCGGCTCCTCCTCGATATGATTGATCTCGATCCAGTCGGGAGTCGAAAGGAAATCAATACGCAGCCTCACATTCCCCGATGCATCGATTGGAGACGCTGCATATACCGAAACTGAGAACAAATCAACAACAAAACCAAACTCATTACAAAAAAATAAAGTGCGAATTTCATGCTCCAACGTGCTCTAAATATCCATGAATTCACGAAATTTGGTAAACGACCTCAAAGGTACATGGCTACCACCGCTGTCATCGATTAGCCCCATATTACGTTTATCTTTGAATCGCGTCGGCGCCGATGGTCTGATATACGATATCTAAAACATAAAGTCTGCATCGTTTTTCTATGTTGGTTTTAAAAAACCCTAGATGCAAAAAGAAAATCGTAAGTTTCCCCCGACTCAATGGAGTGCCATTTTCCAACCACGGCATCGGATGAACCGTTTCCATGGAACGTAGCTCGTATTTTTCTCGCACCTATTTCTGTTTTAAAAGACTCGTATAAATCAATTTTTCCATTCACATAGTTTCCGGCGAGATTGATTCTTTCCTTTTTTCCAATATAAAAATAGCTACCAGTCAGAACAGTAGAATTTTCTAAAGTGTGGAGAACGCAATCGATCCAAAATTTTTTGCCGATCCATCCTCCATATTGCCGAAAATCATTATTTTCGTATCGGCAATTCTGCAAGCAAAGAAGTGATCCAGCATCGGGTTCGTTCGTATTTGGGAAAAAATAGACTACATTTTTTTTAGACGCAACTCCATAAAGAGGGATGTTTACTACCAAACCTTTTCTTTTAGCTGTATCATTAATGACGGTCGTTGCAAGCTCTAAAGAATCCATTTTTTGGATTCCGTCGCATAACACCTTTGTAGCCGCATCAAACGGCGAGTATTTCCGATCCATAGGAGCGTGACCTCTACATTCGTAGCCTCCCCAGTAAGTTTCTTGGGACTTGGTATCAAAGCCTTTCGATAAGAAAATCACTCGCTCGGCGCTGACGACCCCACTCGCATAAGTCAGCAGGAGTAAATCCCAGTTCCTTGACGACGTCGTATTACTTCTTTCAATAATGTAGTGACTTCCGATTTTTACCATTGAATAGCTATCAAAAATCGTTTTCCTAAACGGCAGGTCAAAGATTTTTTCGTGAGATTCTGTGCTTTTTAGATAGCCGTCGCCATCTATTTCTACTGCGCAACCGGATTTTTGTTCACAGATTGTCATTCCTGGTAACTGATAAGCTACCGCGGCGTGCGTTGCTAACAAGGGGAAAAACACTAGCCCAATTAAAATCAAAATATTTTTCATCGCGTGGCGTTAATCAATTGTTCAAATTTTTGTGCGTAAAATGCAAACTGATCAGCCTTGTCGTTTCCGTTTATTATGGATCTTGCGCCAATGTAATCTGGCGTTGGGGAATCCAGGAAATCCGACAGTTTCGACCCTGAAAACATACCATCTCGCATTCCGAGCATCATTATGCGAACCGAAACCGGCAATTCCAGTGTCTTTTCCGGATTTTTCTCCAGATCAGCCCCTGCCACCAAATTGAATTTTTGATAATTTTTTTTAAAAGTCAGTTGAACGAGCCCTCGACCACGGTATTTATAACCATCCCCGAGCGCCGCATTTCCCATCCTGATTGCCCTTTGTTTGTGTTTTGGTGTCGCACCAGGACCACACCCGTAATTTGCCTCGGCGTCAGAGTATGATATCGACTCCACGATTGGTCCGAAAAAAATGCCGTGCTGCCAGTCGTATGATTCGGTGCGAGCTGTAGAAAGCATGTAAGCCAAATACGAAATATTACATTCTGAGAAAATGAGCGGATACTGTCGCATCATTTCGGTTACCAGGCTCTTTAAATTTCTTTCAGATTTTTGATTGATCTGATTGATGCTTATGTGTTTGCCGTGTTTATCAAATGCACCAAACTCTGTAGCGTGCAATATTTTGTATTCTTCGCAGAATGTATCAATATTTATACAGGAATAGCTCGCTAAAAAGTTTTCGACCAGAGCCACTGGATGAATGTGATTCACCACTGCACTGCCTGCAAACCCCTCCACCTTCCCCTTGACCGAATCCCACCACTGAAGCTTCCTGATCCGCTCTAGTTCGCATTTCCAATTCTCGGCCGCGTCACGCATAAGCGGCGTCAGTGCTTCCCACCGGCTCATGCCGCCGCCCCATTCGCTCTCGTACTTCAGAATGACGTGGCTCAGTTCACTCGCCAGCCACCGCTGCCTCAACGCCTCTCGTAACTTGACCGCCGTGACGACCACGCTGCCGTCTTTGCCTCGCTCATCCTCTGCTCCGGCAGACAACGGCAAGCGACTGCCCGTCGCAGCCGGTCGATCGTACGTCGTCACGAGCAGACCCTGACCCGCTCGCTCAACGCCATACCCGGACGTGCGTAGCTCGTAGCCCTCACCCCGGCATTCAAGCTTCTGGTTCACCAGGTAGCCGAGATTCAGCTGCGACTTGCCCGAATGCTCGGTGCTCAGCTTGATGCCTTCCTGTCCCGCCCAGTCCTCCATGCGCAGCTTGTTGTTGCTCTGCGTGCGGATCACGTTGCGCGACAGCCAGCGCCGGTCGTTGGTGACGAGATCGCGCGCCTGGCTATGGTGATGGAAGGCTGTGATTTCCGGCTTGTCGGGATCGCCATCGCGAAACGATATGACCGCTTCGTCACCGTCCAGCGCGACAAAGTGCATGCCGGTTTGCAGCTTGCCAGCGAATGGTTTGGCCAGACGTAGCGGTACGCTTTCCCCGCCCTTCGGCCAGTCTGCAAAGTCGATATCGAAGCGTACCGGATAGTGTCCGGAAGCCGTCAGATATGCATATTTGTATCGGTCCGGGCTGGTAATTCTGGCGCTGAGCGTGCCGGCGATTTTTGCCCAGGTTTGCGGCTTCAGTTCAAGCCTGAAACGCCGGTCCGCAGGAATCGCTTCGTATCCGTTGGTGTAGGGCTTGTCGCGCGCGCCGCTGTGCGTAACCTTGACGATCACCTGACCCGAAGGCGCATCGGGCAACGCCACATCCATCTCCAGCACGCGGGCGCACTGCAACTCCAGCACATTGCTCTTGCCCTCGTACACCACCTGCCGCGCAATCGCCGCCTCGTGGCGCAACTGCGCTTCCCACTTTGCCCCTTCCTGATCGAGGTGATGGGTGCCGTAGAAATACGGCTGACCATAGGTGGTTTCGTCTTGCGGTGCGATATTGGCCGTGTCCCTGAATCGCTCCCATGCGGACTCCGGGTTGTAATCGGCAACCACGATCGACTGCGGCACGATGATCGTGTGCGTCTGCAATGACGTGACCGCCTGTTTGCCACCCGCTTCAAGACCGGCGGCTTCACGGTACGGCGCGATCAGTTGTGGATCGTAAAGGTAGTGGTCGATGTCGTCAGCGAAAACGACCTGGTCGCCATGCTCCGTCTCCACCGTATAGCAGTAGATGCCGGCGCGTTGCATCATCATCTGGGCATAGGCAAGATCCGTCATCCGATACTGAAAACGGAACACATGTGTGGGATAGCGTCTGCGCAGACGAAACGCGTACTGCTCCGGCCTCATGTCATGTCGACGCATGACGGCTTCGAGGATTTCTGGCGTGCTCTGGTGCTGGTAGATCTGCGAGTTCGTAACCGCAGCGAGTCGCCCCAGATGGGACTTGAGCACGATCTCGTATTTGACGAAATCCTTCGTGGTCTGGATCGTCGAGAATCGCTCGATGTAGCCGGAGAATTTGCGCACCCGGCCATCGTCAGGCACGATCCTGAAAGCCGCGTCGCGATTGAGGTAGTCGGCGCGTGGAAGCCGGTGTGGATGCGTGAGCACAATGCGCAGCGTATTCGGCTCGCCCATCTCCTCCGTACCAGTGAACGACACCACCGATAGCTGTGCCGCGCTGTCGGTGCCAGGCACGTCGAGAAAATAGGCCTGCCTTCCCGGTATCACCGTAAGCTCGGATACGATCTTTTTCGCTTCGTCGAACAGGCTTTCCATCCTTGTCGGTTCCTCACGCGTTCAGTATGGCTTTGCGACGACTATGCGCAACAAACAATCCACTCTATTAACGGCATTTGGTGGGAGACAATACCGTGCTTTATTTTTTTGTGGAATACCCATCGGAATTAACATTCCTTTAATTGCCATTAATCAAACTGCAACGTTATTCACTCTTTTCTGTTATTTTTAAGATAGAAGCTATGCTAAACATTCAAATCCGGCGATGCCGCGCCGAATTAAAACTGAACGATGAGAGCAAGCTTCCATAACAGCACGCAGCAGGACACGAAATCCGCGCATTCCTTGGCACCGGAACAACTGCAAACGCAGGCGCCACCGACTTCCGGGATCGACCCACTGCTTCTAGATCTTCAGATTGCCGCCATCGACCAGTTGCTCGGCGGGCAACTCGACGCGGTGCTCCATCACCCTGTTTTCCAGACACTGGAATCGACCTGGCGCGGTCTTGAATTTTTGGTCGACCGGACAGACTTTCGCCGCAACGTACTCATCGAGTTGCTCGATATCCCAAAGGAGTCATTGCGGCTCGACTTTGAAGACGCGCCTGAGTTGATACAGAGCGGGCTTTACCGGCACACGTACGTTCAGGAATACGACACGCCCGGTGGCTACCCCATCGCCGCGATCATTGCGAGCTACGAGTTCGACACCAGCGGGCCGGACATTGCGATGCTGCGCAGTATTTCGAAGGTCGCGGCCGCCGCGCACATGCCGTTCATCGGAGCGGTGGCGCCTGCGTTCTTCGACAGGACGTCCATGGAGGACGTAGCAGGAATACGCGACCTGCCCGGCCATTTCGAGCGTGCGATGTATCTCAAATGGAGGGCGTTTCGCGAAACCGAAGACGCGCGCTACGTCGGGCTCACGCTGCCCCGCTTTCTCGTGCGTCTGCCCTATGGGCCCGACACCACGCCAGACCGGGCCTTCAACTACGTCGAGGATGTCCGGACCGGCGGCCGTGACGCTTTCGTATGGGCCAATGCGGCGTTTGCGTTCGCGGTGAATCTGGTCCGCAGCTTCGTGCGCAATGGCTGGTGCCTGCAAATCAGAGGCCCCCAGACTGGCGGCCTGATTCCAGACTTGCCCGTCCAACTGTATGACCTCGATACCGGACATATGGGCAAGATCATGACCGACGCGCTGATTCCCGAAGCACGCGAGTTTGAGTTCGCGGAGCTCGGCCTCATCGCGCTTTCATACACCAGCAATCACGATTACGTGTGCTTCTATTCCGCCCACTCGACGCAAAAACCCGCAGTCTTCGAGACGCGGGACGCACAGGCCAACAGCCGCATCAACGCAAGGCTGCCCTATATCTTCCTGGTGTCCCGCATTGCGCACTACCTGAAATTGATCCAGCGCGAAAACATCGGCACCACCAAGGACCGGCGCCTTCTCGAGCTCGAACTGAACAACTGGATCAAGGGACTCGTAACGGTGATGACAACGCCGGGCGACGATCTGCAGGCCTCGCATCCGCTGCGCGAAGCGAAGGTCGTGGTGGAAGACATCGACGACAATCCCGGCTTTTTCCGCATCGCGCTCTTCATTGTTCCGCACTTCCAGATCGAAGGCATGGATGTGAGCCTGTCGCTCATGTCACAGATGCCGAAAGCAAAATTGAACGATGGCCCCCCTCACTCGCATACTGACCGGTATCAACGATGAAGATAACCCGACCCCTGTGGGCAGGCGGCATTTTCATGACGCCCCAGCACTTCCAGCAGCAGGCGCTGTGGGAACACTTCGCCAATGACCAGATTGCCCGCATTGCAAGCGCCGACGCCTGGGGAGTCGCGAATGTCGAGCTGGATTCGGCCGCTCTCGCGATCGACCGCTTGCAGCTCGCGAAGCTGACGCTGCGCCTGCGCGATGGCACGCTGATCGACAGCGAAACGGCTGACTGGCTGCCCTCGGCTCGAAGCCTCGGCGACGTGCCGGCCAACGTCAACGCCGTCACGATACTCGCCGGCGTCGCGCTCGCCGACCCGAAAGGAAATAACTGCGTGGAGCCGGGTGAAAAATCTGCCCGGCCGCGACGGGTGACCCGCGAATTCCACAAGGTCGTCGACCTGAACGGCGAGGGACAGGAGGAAATCGGCGTCGAGCGTCATATCGTGGCGCTGCTCTTCGATTTCGAACAGGCGGGCGACTACGTCACGTGCCCGGTCGCACGTCTTGTGCGCACACCGCAGGGCCGTTTCGAGCGGGACGATACGTTTGTCCCTCCGTGCCTTTTCCTGTCGGCCAGCACACGGCTCACGCAGCGCATGCGGCGCCTCTCCGAGATCCTGACGGCCAAGAGCGCGAGCCTCGCCGTGCGTCGCAAGGAGCGGTCGGATCAGATCGCCGACTATGCGGTATCGGACGTGTCGCTGTTCTGGCTTCTGCATTCGGTAAACAGCACGTGGCCCGAACTCGCGCGCCTGGCCGAGGCGCCTGACCAGCATCCCGAACGCCTGTACATGCTGCTCGCCCGTTTCGCCGGATCGCTGCTCACGTTTTCGACCACCGAAACCCTGCAAGCGATCCCGGCCTACGATCATCACGCGCCAGAGCCGGTGTTCGCCGAACTCGAATCGCTGATCCGCGTGCTGCTCGATACCGTCATTCCGTCCCGGGTTGTCCCGGTTGCGCTGGAGCGTCTGCGCACCACGATGTGGCTGGGCCGCATCAAGGACGAGCGGCTCACGGAAGGCGCCGACTACTACCTGTCGGTGCGCGCGGCGATGCCCGCGCATGCCCTCCTCGAACAGTTGCCGCCGCTTTGCAAGATGGGCGCGCCCGATGAAGTCGAGCAGGTGGTGAATTCCGCGCTGACCGGTATTCCACTGCGCCCGGTGTCACGGCTTCCGGCCGCCATCCCCGTGCGCATCGAAAACCAGTACTTCGCGGTGGACAGTTCAGATCCGGCGTTTGGCCGCATGATCGTTGCGCGTGCGTGCCAGATCTATCTGCCCGCTTCGATTCCGGAGGCCGAGCTTGAACTCTACGCGGTGCTGCCATCATGAATGCGGTGGTCGACCAACCCGTCGCGGAACTGCTGCCGGTTGCGCTGCGTGACACGGCACGCACAGTGGTGTCGTTGCGCAGCGAGAACCGGCCGTCGATCGAATCGCTGCGCGAGGATTGTGACAGCCAGCTTGCGATGTTGCGCGACGAACTTCAGCAACGAGGCCACCCGCGCGACGTGATCGATGACGCGCTCTACGCACAATGTGCGCTGCTCGACGAAGCGGCGCTCAACGGGCTGCGTCATGACGATCACGACGAATGGGAACGCGAGCCGCTGCAGGTGCGCGTGTTCGGGCGCAATGATGCGGGCGAGGAACTGCCGCGGAGGATCGCGAAACGGCTGCGTGAGCCGAGGCCCAATCTGCCGCTGTTGAGTATCTTCGATGCCGTGCTCGCACTCGGATTCACGGGCGGCTTTGCCGTGAACGGCGCCGAGGCGCTCGACACGCTTGTGCGCGAAATCCAGGAGCGTCTCGCGCGGGCCAGGGGAGGCATCGCACCTGGAACAGAATCGGACGCGTTGGGTCCCGTGATCGTGAACCCGTCGCGTGCGCGCAGACCACGCCCTTCACTGATGGCGTGGGCGCTGATTGCGTGCGTTGCGGCGGCGGTCTTGTGGTTGGCCATCGACCGGTGGCTGCTGTCGTCAATCGCCAGCATGGCGCACTGAGGCGCCGATGCGTACGGGACCTGCACTCTTCGAGCGCATCACAGGGCACTTCGCCGATGGATCGCTGGTGAGCGAATTCACGCAGGAGGAGCAGACATTTTTTTCGGTGCGCGACAACATCGAACGAATCCTGAACAGCCGGCGCCGCGCGCTCGCGCATCTTCCGGACTATGGGCTGGACGATCTCTCCGAAATCTACCGGCATCTGCCGTCGTCGACGCACCGGCTGCGCGAGGCCATCGAGGGGACGCTGCTCAAATACGAGCCGCGCCTGAAAGCTGTCGCGATTGAAGTGCATGCGCCCGAGCCCGGCATGGTGATCAGCTTTACGTTGGCGTGCCACCTTCACCGCGAGGGGCTGGTGCGGTTCGACACGGTGTTTACACCGGACGGCAAGACCCGGCTGAAGATGCAGCAGGCGGCGCTCGACCGGTACTGACGGTTTTCCGCCATGAAAGGAGAATGAGATGGGAATCATGCTGGCAGTCAAGGGCAACAAAACGACCACCGGTGGCGAAGTGCTGGACGGTGACCCGTCGTTCTCGGACGAAAATGGCGCCCTCGCCCGAAACGGCGGTCTCGCGTCCTGCGGGCGTTGCGGACATTCCGGTCCGATGCTGGGTACGGCAAGCAGCTGGGGGCTGACGGGTACGACGGCCGTGAAGGATAACGATATCGTGGCATGCCAGTGTCCGCGTGGCGTGAACCGGGTGATCGCCCGCTCGGCGTATCACGACAAGTGATCAGGCAAAGCCCCTCACGTCGTCGCCCCACTCCGGGCATCATCATCCCGGTTGCCCGCTCGGTGCGACCAGATCCTCAATCACTAGCTCTTCTCCGACGCGCTGGCAGTCCGGATCCGCGCAACCGTTTTTTGCCGCTCGTGGTTACCCTGGTCGGCGTATTCCGCGACACCGAGGGCCGCGTCGGCGTGATCGACTATACAATCCCAGCGAGGCTAAACCACTCAAGAGGAAATCATTCAATCATGCGTAACGTTCTTCTCGCCGCGGCCGCGACTGCACTGATGGGTTCGATGCTCGGCGGCTGTGTCGCTTATCCGGGTTATGGCCCGGGCTATGCCGGCGGTCCGGCCTATGCGCCGACGGCTTCGGTCAGCATCGGCTGGCATGGCGACAACTATTGGGACGGTCACCGCTACTGGGCGCGCCATGACTGGGAATCGCGCCATCCGGAAATGCGTCGCGAGCAGCCACGCGGCGGCCGCCCCGACGATCACGGCCATGATAATCGCGGGCACGACAATCGCGGTCATGACAACCACGGCCACGACGATCACGGTCACGACGATCACCACAACTGATCGACACACGACGACCGGTGGATTCAGCACGCCTTTAAACACCAAACGCCGCTGAACCGC
>Ga0164242_10008401_pt1 | contig 11208 bp, 18 predicted proteins | sample OricomgcompostMG_FD_108783 | JGI IMG/M metagenome (GOLD analysis project Ga0164242, IMG submission 108783) | Miracle-Growth compost microbial communities from Emeryville, California, USA - Original compost - Miracle growth compost (MG) ...
TATACTTAAATTCGAGTGTGCCGTATTGACTGGAAGGCATATAAGAGGCCACCATTCTGATGCCTAGAAAAGGGGCTTTGCGTAGTAATCATCCTATCACTTCTGCACACCAAGAATTGGAGACTCGTGAGAAGGTATTACACTTGTAAAAGGCTAGTATTTGTGGTTATGTGTCTTATATTGTCGTCTCCTTACTTGTATTATCGCATATGGAAATAGCAGCGATCAAGATAACATACCCATGCCCCCCATCATAACTCATTGCCTCTATTTTTAAGATTACTTAAAGCCGTACAGACCTTTTCCGAGCGGCACGCCCAATATCGATACTAATGCTTGCGGCCAGCAACATGGCGTTGAAGATGGCCATCATGTAGAAAGGCGCCCCTGCGGACCACGCATCGAACAGGTACCCTCCCAACTTCGTCAAGAGCAAGATGGCGGCGCCACCACACCAAGAGTAGACACCTGCAATGGAGCCCTTGAGCCGAACACGCGAAACGGTGTCTTCGGGTGTTGCCGTCCCATTTTCTAGTAATGGGGCGGCGTCATTCTCCCCATCTGGCGCCTCGGTCACGATTTCCTCGTCGCGGTTCGCCGCGCCCATGACATTGACTATATCGGCCTTCAGCACGCCGCGGCCAATCGATCCCAGACTGCAGACGATGGCGCCAATCTGGCTAATCCCCATGAGAGCAACGAGGAAGATCACGGCCGGGCTGCCACCTCGGCCGTCCTTGTCGCTGACTTCTGGGCTTGCGAGCTGCGGGAAGGCAAGATAACCCACAATGCCAAAGGTAGTCGCCACGATTATAGGAATGTTGAATTTCGTCGTGCTACTTGACAGGTAGCCGAATAGGGGTGCACAAACGAGCCCGACAAGCTGTGCAACTCCAGTCAGGATTGCAGCGAGAACATAGCCCTGCCTGCATTCCTTCTTGAGCTCTGGAGACGGATCATTCGGGGACCCCTGGCAGAAACCGTTCCGCATGAAGAACGAGTTGACGAAAAGGGGGATGAAGAGAGATATGGCGACAGTCGAGGCGCGAGCAACGAAGCCACCCAGATAGCCCAAGGCGATTTGTGAATCGGAGAATCCGAGGCGTACGGAGTCTTTCATAAGATGCCAGTAAGGCACATGCAGCTGGAAAATCTGTTAGTGAAAGGCGCCTCTGAGATGAAGAGGTCGTCCACATACCTTTAGTTCGGCTCTACCACTAGCGCCTCTTGCGCCGTGGCTTGATCTCCTCAAGCCAAGCAACATACGCCAACCCTTGCCCTCCTCGCCCTTAAGGCCCCGTAGGCCAAAGCCCACGAACAACGCTACGACAAAGGCCACAGATCCGACGGTATAGAAGCTGTAAGAGACAGCCTGGCCGAGAGTCACGCCTTCTCTCCGGCCGAACCAAGTGGGTAGGGGCAGGAAGAGGCTGAGGGCAACAAGTGCGCCGCACCCTGTAAACACCCCGACGTATCCCGCGAGGGCTGACGGGTTGCCTTTCCTTTCGACGTTGCCATCTACACTGCTGGCGACTGTGGATTCGCTGCCGTTAGAGAGCTCGCGGAACCGCTCGGGAGTGATTGTAAGCTCCGAGTCGACCGAGGGGGTGATGCTGTCATGCGGGTTGCGCAGTGGCTTGCGAGCGTTCCGTAGTTCCGGTTCTGGGGCGGTTTTCTCGTTGGTCAGGGAGGGGAGAATCGCAGTCACCATGGTAGCTCTGTTTTCGGGGATTAAGTTAGACAGCTTGTCCTACAAACTATACCGATTGCGACCGGGAAATCTACTCACGCAGCCGTAGCCCCAAAGGCAAAGAAGATTCTCGCAAGCAGGAGCTGCGGGTAGACGTTGCGCGCCTGGACGAAGAGGAAGAGCGCAGCGCCGAGGACGACGTATCCGATGACGGCGACCATGCGCACGCCGAGGCGATCCGAGACGAGGCCCCATACGGGGCACGCTACGAGGGCGACCAGCTCGTCGACGAATCCGAGGGTACCGACGATGTCACCGACGCCATCTTTGACGCCGATTAGGTCGGTGATGACGAAGGAGATGCTGCTGTTCAGGAAGACGAGGAAGGATATGGAGAACAGCGAGATGCCGAGGAGGTAGGTGAGCGCCTGGAGGGGCGAGGTCGACTCCGAGAAGGGGAGATACCGAAGGAGAGACCGCGTCATTGGAATATGTCGCAAGTTTGAAGCACGGGGAAAGGGTTATAATGTACAGTATTCACATTTCGAAGCTGATATCAAAGCTTCTTCGGTGTTTACATTGTGAGAGGAGTACATACGAGACCTCCGTCTTCGGTTGTCTCGGGCGCGGCAACTAAAAGGTTAGAGTGCTTAGGTCATCCCGCCAATGTTCCGAAGTACCGGCATTGCAGCCCACTCTATGCGGTGTTCTGGTATGCACTTCGTACATGGAACACCAGGGCAATCCTAGAGGGAGCAGGGTTATACAAGTTAAAATTCAATTGCTTAGGTATTGAGCATGGCATAAATATCAAGACAATAATAACGAAAATGCCACAAATGTCAGAGCACAACAGGGTCACGAGGTGAAGTGGGAAAGTCTTATCAAGGTGCGGGGCTGAATTTGTTAGCGTTTTTATCACCGAGGTCGGACAATATTTTCGCCAGCCAAACTTCTCCATCGCTCGCTTGACGCCGGCCTAATTCTGAATCCACACCGATCGACGAAGGGCCCATTTGAGCAAAGGAATTGATGAAGAAGGAAGCTGCACACTCTTTACTGCACATTCTTTACGCGACCTCTTTGTTCAGTACTGGGGGTCGCCTGCTTCCCCAATCCCCCAGTTAAGCGGCAACCGCACTACCGACCGCCTTTGAGCGACTCCGAAAGGCGACAAGCGGTTCACGATTCTCGAGGAAAGGTCGCCCAGCAGGCTCAGTGCATAACACAATGTCGGCCTCGATACCTGGCAGGCGCGAGCTGCCCGAGTCACAGTATGACCTCAGCACGTACTGGGGCCGGGTACAGCATGCTGCTGGCATTACGGACCCGAGGTGAGAAAACCCCAGTGGCTTCGGGAGGGGCCTGCCCACCGAGGGCTTCAATCTTAGGGCGCGGCGGCGATTCACTTGCAATTGGTCGCCAAAAGGGCCCTCCGCCTGGTAGAGAGGTATGCTAATGAGGTTTTGTGATTTCTAGGACACTTCTGGTTGGCAAGACCGGACTCGAGCAAGCCAAGGAGGCCATCATGTTGTACAAGCAGGGCCAGTCCAAGGAAATCACGACCGAGCTATGGAAGGCAAAGAAGATTGTTGACTCGACACTACATCCCGGTTTGTCCCCCGGGCCCGAGGAGCGATCAGTCGTGTTGTTTTTGTGCTAATGTGGGCGGCAACAGATACCGGGGAGGCGGTCTTCTTACCGTTCCGAATGTCTTGCTTCGTCCTCTCGAACTTGGTAGTGACCGTGGGCATGTTGACGCCAGGCCTTGGGGTATGACCACCATTGATGAGCTTCTCGAACCATACGATCATGACTGACATACTTTTGTCCCTTCGCAGACCAGGGGCACAATCGCATGGCAGGTGGCGAACCAGTCCCTCAACGTAGCTATCAACTACTCCAACGCCAACAAGTCCTCGCCGATGAGCTACTCGAAGCTCGCGCAGTCCTACTTTCTCGCCGTCGGCGCCTCCTGCTCCGTAGCCGTCGGACTCAACAGCCTCGTGCCCCACCTCAAGCGCCTCACCCCCTCGACGCGACTCGTGCTCGGCCGACTCGTGCCCTTCGCCGCGGTCGCCAGCGCGGGCGCGCTCAACGTGTTCCTCATGCGCGGCGAGGAGATGCGCACGGGCATCGACGTGTTCCCCGTGCTGTCGGGATCCGACAAGGCACGCCTCGCCGAGGAGGGCGGCTCCGAGGGCGATGTGGCCAGCCTCGGACGGAGTAAGAAGGCGGCCACCCTCGCGGTGGCCGAGACGGCGGTGTCGCGGGTGCTCAACAGCTCGCCCATCATGGTCATCCCGCCGCTGCTGCTGGTGCGGCTGCAGCGGACCGAGTGGCTGCGCCGCAACCCGAGGTTCACGATGCCGGTGAACCTGGGGCTGATCTTGTTCACGAGCCTCGCCGCGCTGCCGCTGGCTCTGGCGGCGTTCCCGCAGCGTCAGAGGGTGAGCGCGGAATCCCTGGAGAAGGAGTTCCATGGCCGGGGAGGGGATGGGGGCATGGTTGTCTTCAACCGGGGGATCTGAGCAGGGGGTTGAGAGGGGAAAAGGGGTTCAAGGAGAAACGGGGATAGATCACCGGTTGGTTGGTGACGCTAGATGTGCTTTTAGTCTTGCATTTGTTTTAACGCATGGGCTCGGAGTTTTTCATAGGCAACTGATTTCTGATATGCACCAGTTTCCTCTGCGCTTTCCCCAGACTGTTCCGGTAACCTGGCTCGTCCAAGCAGGGCTAGATGAGGGCGGTGGGGTTTCAGGGGGTGACCACAATTAGACGATGCATCTCGGCCGACATCCCATTACCCCCAAAAAAATGAAGGAAGCGAAGGGCGAGGATAAAGAAGGATTGCCGTTTCGTTTCGCCTGAGATCGCGCTATGGATGATACACACTTGCAGGCTCGGGGGGGAGAGGAGCCGAACTGGGATAGACCCTAGGTGATCCTCGCGAAGAAGGATGCCGCGCGTATGAATGTTTTAGACGGAAATCCCGGATTTTTATTTTTTATTTTATTTTTTAGAGTAGAAAGGTCTGTCTAAGAGAGATGGGGGGGGAGAGAAGGGCGCTGGGTTCGGCACGGGAGACGCCTGAGACGGGGTTTCACAAGGGGGGCCGGCGTCTGAACGTCCCTTGGAGTAGTCGCAACCGGGGGTCGAAGATCTGAGGATCTGACCTCCGTTTAGCTATGTATAAGCTGGGTTCGAATACTAATCAGGAACGTTGTTGGGCGCGAATGCGTCGGTCCTTTGCTTTAACACGTGGAGTGCTAAGGGACCTGTGATGGATCTGATGGGAAGCAAGTGGTTGATCCAACGCCCACCCCTGAGAGTGTGGAAATAGCACCCATTTCGTTGGGCCTCCGTCTTGTGAGAATCAAAAGACGGCCTTATTTATGCGTAGCAAACAAATTAAAAAGGATAATTAGATCAAATCCGTATTCCTATTCCTACATAATCGCCTGAACCACAGTCGCCAAGGTACGCAACACACTCTTGCAAGGACCCCTTCGCCATGGCAACAAGGGGTTGAAGGATTAGATAAGCAGGCAGCACTTTGGTCTCTGAGTACTGCAGGGGATGCAGTGTCAGGCAAGGCACTTTTACGAACTAGTTATTAGTACGTTGGTAAATATGTATATATATGCACGACCCGAGGGCGAGCCGAGCCCCCAGACGAGCTGGCGCTCCTCCTGACGTAGTAAGCGGAGTTGTTAGTGGCCGTCAGGATGATGATATGACTGGGCCGCGGGAGTTGCTGCGGACCAGTGGCGCGAATGATTCTCGTGATCGGGCCATTCAGTGTTGGGTCAGATGGGACAAGAAAGGGGAGAGAGAAGGGGGGGCCGAACTGCCGCACGCCGGTTCCCAGTCGACAAGCAACTGGGAAAACCTGGGTTGACATGAGATCATACGTCGGAGGGGAAGTGAAGAAGGGGGGGGGTCGCTTCACTCAACCGATCCCCAGTATGTGGCCGCCACACGGCGGGGCGCCAGCTGGTCAACGGGTTCCTGGAACAACTCATTTGCGGGAGAGAGTCAAAAGGGACGAAGTAAGCGGGGAAGAATACGTTCCGTGAGAGATAAAAAAGCGCAGTAAAGGGAGGGTTTCCAAACAGCAAATAATCCCGAATGAAAGAATGAAAGAAAAGAAAAGGAAGCGACAGTGATTGATTTGCGGGCGGTTGAAACTTTTCCAACGTCAAAGTGGCGTAACCCAGGATTCCCTTTCCAGACGATTGCCGTGCTGGTAACGAAGAGGGAAAAAACGACAGTGACAGGTGTGTTATTGGTGGGCTCACTGCGAAATATTGGACTTCCCCGAATGGCAAAGCGGCCGCGCACCACGGAGGTCGACCATGTTCTGGTTCGCCTTCCACGGTACTGTGGTAAATGTAATGCGTTTATCACGTCTCGGGGGAGGTAATGTACTTTGCAAACGGAAGAGCAAGAGAATAATACCTGGGTACGCACGAATGGCTTGACCAAAACAAGTAAACTGCATGCAGGGCGCTTGGGGATCCCGTCCATGGGCCATCCTACCCACACCATCCCGTGGAACCCTCTAATTTGGGGATTCCATGCAATCAGCGCCGTTTGTTTCGTCACAGCCTGCGAGGCGCTGCAATCACTGCTCCATTGCTCTGCCACTTGGAAAGAGAAACACGGGCCGACATCAAGCTGGCAGTGAGGCACTCTCGCACAGTCAGGCATCCGTACAAGTCAAGTACCGTAAGTATGGCCCGGGTAAGGACCGGGGTTGAGAAAAGCCGACCATCAGGAATCTCGACTTGCCGAAGTGTCCTCGCCGCCCGCCGCTAGGGCTGACTATCGAAACAGGTGCTGTAGCTCGGTGTATCCGTCAGAACAAAGGGAGAAGAGCATTCCTAGCTTAGCCCCGAAGAATTCGAGGATGGGCCGAGTGGCACGTTTGCCGGCCAACCAGAGGCGGATTTAGGGTTGGCGAGTTGGCCACCACCACCAAGAGGTTTTGTAGAGGGTGCGAGGTGCGAGGTGGTGGGCATGCTTGGCACATTGCCATGCAGGCATGGTGGGTAGGTTGTCGTGTGTGTGGACTGTGCCAGCATAATTACTGTAGAATGGATTGGTGGATGGATGGATTCATTCCGAGATGGAAGATCCCATCACGTAGCTCCGCAGACGGCACAGGGCGTCTGATTCCAGTGGCCCTGAGAAAGGAGGAGGTGCTTGTGAAATTGGAGGACCTACATCGGCTGCTTGGAGAATAAATAACCGATCGTCAAAAGTCGATATGTGGTCGAAGAACTATAGAGTTCGATAGTCGAAAAGTCTATAGAGTCATGTATACGTATGGATCCTGTACCCGAAGGCGAGATCCAGGAAATATCGCACAAAATATCCGAATGGGTGCTGTTAATCGATCGATATGGCTGATGAGGAGCGGGCGCCGAGCCCGAGAGGGGCGGTCGTTTATTACCCTGGCGAGGCGAGGAGGGCCCATCAAAAAGCCCCGTCAGAAATCCCATGGCAACGCATATTATATCACTGGGCCAGCGGCCACTCAACTCGTGGGCCACTAAACTAGTTGGAGCGGCAGCATTGGCTCATACTTGAGTGTACTTTGGTTTGTGCAGCAGTGCAGGTACCGCATCACGTACCCGTACCCTTCGCTGCACAGCAGCCACAGGTTGACAGGGCATGGGACGGCCAGGACCCATGTCACTCCGTCACTCCGTCACTCCTTCTCGGTCACTCCTTCCCTCCTTCCCGCGTGGGTTTTGGCAAAGCATCCAGAATCCCGCCAATACCGTCGATCGCACACTGTGGAGAGTGGCGCTGGTTCTTTTTTTTTCTCGGTGGTCCTTTTCTCGGTGGTGCTTCTGGCGGTGGTCTCTCTTGTGCAAAGGCCAGTAACAATGACCACTCGACCAGTGCCAACATGGCCCTGACGCCCCCGTTAGTGACCGCCATGTTGGGGCGGACTGCCTTGAGACTCCGCCATGCTGCTCGACGTGTTTCAATGACGAGTACCTTCGCGAAAGAGAAGCAAATAACAAAATGAACCCTGCGAGGGTCGAGTGCAGCACAAAGAAAATATCAATCAATTTTTTTTTTTTTTAACGAAGCTGGTCGTTTTAAAGACGTCGAGTCCCTCCAACCCCAATCACTAACCACAGTACAATCGGAGTGAGACATATAGGGGAGGGAGGCGAAAGAGCGCGACACACGAACCTTTTTTATTTTCTGGTTTGGCGTTTATTTCGGCGATGATACTAAGGTATGTATAATGTATATACTAGGTACCTGCACTGCACTAAGGAATCCTCGCTGTCCTGAGCCATCTCCGTAATTTTAATCAACTTACTCTGTAACTCCTCGACGGAAAGAAAAAGAAAGGTTCTTCCGTCCTCGCCTCGCTCGAAGTAGCCTTTCCAAACACCAGAATTCCAGCGTTGGGTTGGGAACCATTATGTGACCGGTCTGGCACGAGGCACACTTCGCCGCAGATAGAGAGCGACTGGAAGAACTCTGCGGACTGGACTGGACTCTGCGCCTGGATTCGAACAGCTGTTAAGCAGGGACTGCCCCTCCCCCGCCAAACCTTAACAGGCCACCCCGACCCGCGCTCGGCGCTGTTTGGCACTGGCCGACCCGTCGCCCCCCCCCTCGAAACCCACCGCACACTGGTTGGAGAGAGCGTGAGAGACACCACCAACACTCCTCTCTCGCTCTTCACCCTCTACCCACGTCACGCCCAACTTCGGCAAAAGCCTCACAAGAGGAGAGAGAGAGAGAGGGCAATAATGTCGACTCCGACAACCGCGACAGCTACTCTCCCCAGCCTCCCTCACTACAATCAACTTCACTATCCCTTCTCGCACAATCACCACCAGTCCTTCCAGGACCCAAACACCGCCACCTACCGAGTCAAGAATCCAACCCTCTCCACGTCGGCTCGCCTGGTGTATCCTTCCTCCTCCGGCTACTTTGCTTCGTCGAACGGAAGCCCCGCGTCAAATGTGATCTCCCTTCCTTCCCCGTCGACGGCACGGCCTGTTCCGCAGGAACCACCAATCGTCCCACCAACACAACCACCACCACAGCAACGAGTCGAACCCGATCATACCACCATGCCGGTCGTCTCGCACGCTCACGGTTCTGTCCTCGACACTCAGCCGGCACGGAAGAGAAGACGGTCAAAAGGCCCCGATTGGGAGACCTTCTACAAGAATGGCGTTCCTGCCGAGGTCATCGTCATCGACGACAACACTCCGGAGCCGGGCCAGAAGGCCTCCTCCTACACTTCTTCCTATACCGTCACCACCAGCCAACCAGACGGCGTTTCGGGCCTAGCTTCGGCTCGCCATGTTGCCAAGAAGAGAAAGAGAGACGACGAGCCTACTCGCTACGACCCCGTGCACCACAACAACATTGTCGGGTCGCATGCCACCACGCCCCATCAGATTGCCACGCCCACCAAATCCACCATATCCAGCGACAGGACCAACTCTGCCATTCACACCACCGCCGCGACCTCGCTAGATTCGTTGTCATCCGCCGGCGGCCAGTACGACTACGACTCGCATGTCGGTCAGAAGAGGAAACGGACTACCCGACAGCAGATCGCTGCCGAGGCTAGGCGTCGTGACGCCAGCGCCCTCGCCGATGCCTTCAGCAGTTACCGCCCACCTCCATACCCCCCAAAGAAGGCTGCCGACGTCCCTGTCAAGGTCATAGCCGATGTAAGCAGCATTACTTGCCTAAGCCCATTTTGTAAACCCTCGCGTATCCATACTGAAGCTTTTGTTCGTCTAGCATCCGTACAACAAGAATTCAAAGACCGACGATGACGACGGCCACTATATTGTCATCCCCGAGGCCGATCTTACCGACAGATGTGAGTCTTGTTATCTCGATTGACCCCTATATTGTGCAAAGGCTGACCGTTTTCGCAGACCAAATGAAGAAGCTCCTTGGACAGGGCACCTTTGGTAAGGTCGTCGAGGCCAGAGACCGCAAACGCGGCGAGTGCGTGGCCATCAAGATCATCCGATCCGTCCAGAAGTACCGCGATGCCAGTAAGATTGAGCTACGCGTGCTCGCTACCCTCAAGGCCAACGATGAGCAAAACCGAAACCGCTGCATCCATCTTCGCGACTGCTTCGACTACCGGGGCCACATCTGCATCGTCATGGACCTCCTCGGCCAGAGCGTGTTTGACTTCCTCAAGAGCAATAGCTTTGTGCCCTTCCCAAACAGCCAGATCCAGAGCTTCGCGCGTCAACTATTTACAAGCGTTGCCTGTAAGTACAGAAGATACCTGCCTTCCTACCTACTTACCTACATCCTTCCATCCCGACAATGTTCAGCGCTGACATGCCCCCTAGTTCTCCATGATCTCAACCTGATCCATACCGACTTGAAACCCGAGAACATTCTTCTTTGCCACAACGAGTACCAAACCTTTACCTACAATCGCAAGATCCCTTCGTCGTCCGCTACAGTCAACCGCCAAGCTACTCAAAGAAAGGTGCTTCTCGACACGGAAATCCGACTAATCGACTTCGGATCCGCCACCTTCCAGGACGAATACCACTCGTCCGTAGTATCTACGCGGCATTACCGGGCACCCGAGATCATCCTGGGCCTTGGGTGGTCTTTCCCCTGCGACATCTGGAGCATAGGGTGCATCCTAGTCGAGTTCTTTACCGGCGACGCTCTGTTCCAGACGCACGATAATCTCGAGCATCTGGCCATGATGGAAGCCGTCGTCAACTCCAGAGTTGACGCTCCACTTGTATCACAGATCAACCGCATGACTAGGAACGGAGGGAATCCGGCATCCAAGTATGAGAACACTCACGCGCTCACTATCCTCCTTCAACAGTAGCTAACAAGAATTACAGGTACTTCAAGCGTCTGAGGCTCGACTACCCCATTCCGGAGACCACCCGAGCGTCCCGCAGATTCGTCAAGGCTATGAAGAGACTCGATGTAAGTTCCCACAACCCAAGCCCTAGAAGACGAGCTGCTAATACCGGGGCAGGAAATAATCCCCACGAACAACAAGTTCCTGCAGCTTTTCCTGGACCTCCTTACCAAGATATTTGTCTACGATCCAGCCCGCCGGATCACCGCGAAGGAGGCATTACAGCACCCTTGGTTCAGGGAGAAGCCCCACGCCGACGACGGCAGCGAGGCAGCTAAGATTCGCATCGAGAAGATGAGGGCAATGCAAAGCCATCGCTTACCCCCGATGAACGGATGAGAGGATGAGGAGGAATGAATACCCTGGAACTATTTGGGAAGGACAGGGGAGGAAAGGGGGGAGGTTAAATTCGATTTGTTACGACCCTGACCATGATGACCTGGACGATTTGGCTAGTGGGATCGGGTCCGATGCCATAAGAGCACCACGGACGGCATCTTACTCATGCCGGCGGGTTGTGTTGTTTTGAGTTTCATTTGCATTGCCTTGGACAAGGCCGGCGGTGGCGGCGACGCTCCCAGGGAAGGGAGGGAGGGAGGCGGACAAA
>Ga0164242_10008402_pt1 | contig 11207 bp, 8 predicted proteins | sample OricomgcompostMG_FD_108783 | JGI IMG/M metagenome (GOLD analysis project Ga0164242, IMG submission 108783) | Miracle-Growth compost microbial communities from Emeryville, California, USA - Original compost - Miracle growth compost (MG) ...
GCTGAGTTGCATTTTTAAATTGTAAGGCAACAGGAAGTTCAAAAAACTTTACTGAAGGATCGGAAGTTTTTTGATTCATTTTGATTCTTATAAAATTATTATCCACTTGTGACCATTCAACTTCATAAGAAGGGTAACCTTCTCCATAAAACCATTCTTTAAAAAAATAGTCAAGATTTTTACCGCTTGCTTTTTCAAGATTTCTTTGGAAATCCCTGGTAGTTGCAAAACCAAATGCAATTGAAGAGTCATTAAAATAACTGCGCATTCCATTAAAAAAAACACTGTCGCCCAATATCCAATGAAGCATATAAAGCAAATGCGATCCTTTAGTATAAGAAAGCCTGGAATCAAAAATCCGTGATACACTTGTTGTATCGTTTACAAAAACAGACCCGTTGGGAATGGAAGTGATATTTTCAATTTCCTGTTTTCGTGTATCGGTTACCGTTAAAGGATACTTGTTTTCCATGTACATGCTCGCAAGGTGAGTTGCAAAGCCTTCATTAAGCCATGCATCATGCCAGCTGGCTGTTGTAATTTTGTCTCCAAACCATTGGTGACCCAGTTCATGTGCCATTAAACTTTCGTCTGGTGTTACTATAAATGTTGAAGTTTGATGTTCCATTCCTCCTCCCCAACCAAATTGAACCTGTCCATATTTTTCTTTTATAAAAGGATACGGGCCAAAAATTTTGCTGTAAAATTGAAGAGCTGCTAAAACGAGTGGCGTGTTTTGTTGAAACAAGGTTAGATTTTCAGGATAACAAAATGTTTGCATTAATAGATTTGTATTTCCAATTTGAAGATGGTTTTCAAATTCATCATAATTCGTTACGGCCATACAAATAAGATAAGAGGCGATTGGATATCTATGTTTCCAATGAGTCGTTTTTTCATTATCTGAAATAATCTCACTTTGCCTTAAACCATTAGAAACCGCAGCATATTCGACAGGTGCCGTAATGTAAACATCAATAGAATCAGCTTTATCATCTAATCCATTTTTACAAGGCCACCAATCACGGCTTCCATAAGGCTCGCTCAATGTCCACATTACAGGAACATTAGCATGAGTAGAATTAATAAATGATCCAAAACCTGTATTCGGTGGACTTCCATGATAATAAACAGATACAGAATCTAATTTTTTTAATTCGGAGATTTCATTGAATTCGATTTGTAAAGTGCTATTTGATTGTGAAAAAGAGAGCTGATTGTTTCTTTGTTTGACACTATCGACTTTTAAAGAATCTGAAAGGTCATAAATGATTTGATTTGAATTTGGATCAAGAAAATAATAGGAAGTGACAATGCCAGTAATAAACCGAACAGAAGGATCAGTTTTCCATTCACATCTATAGTAAGTGACATCAAAGTTTTCTGAAGCACCTGATTTTACTGCTGTTTGAAGATTGTGAACAAGCTGACGGCTTTCAGAAAATGCAATGGCATGAATTTTGCCTTTATAGGTTAGATTTTGTTGCGCAGAAACCGCAGAACAAAAAAAAAGCAAGCAGATTGTAATATTTTTCATATTTTCATTTAACGTCGGATTAACCTGAAAGCTTGCATCTTACGGTTTTGTGAATTATCTTTGAACAACTCTGAAATTCTTAAACAAATATAAAGTTCATTCTTATTAAAATAACTAAAGACCCATTTTTCATAACCAGCGTTTTTTAAACGTAATAATTATTTGACTCGAAAAAAATTTCTAAATGAAACGTATTCAATCAAAGAGCTTATTAACGTTGATTATAATTTTTTTTATAATTGGCTTTAGCACTTCAGCAAAAGATATTATCGGATTTAATGCTGATAATTTTTCAGATTCTACCGTCGATTCTATTTCATCACATGTTCGCATTGAAAGTGTACTCGTTAAAAATCCAAATTGGATTGCCTATCCTGTAAGTCTTGCAGAGCATAGGGATGAAAGCAAAGAATATGTAAAACATTATTCTAAAAAAGAGCGTAGCTACATTATCTACATGTTTAATAAAGGAAAAAAGTTTTTCCCAAAAGTGCTTCATATTTTCGACCAGTACGATGTGCCTTATGTATTTAAAATGTTACCGGCACTTGAATCTAATTTTAATGCAAATGCCGTTTCTAATGCAGGTGCGGTCGGTTATTGGCAATTTATGGGTGAGCTCGCTGGAGAATATGGATTACATACTTCTGCCAAAAATGATGAAAGAAAAAATTTTGTGAAATCTACTGTAGCTGCTGCGAAATTTTTTCGTGATCAACTTGATTTTTTTAACAATGATATTTTACTCACAGTTGCGGCTTTTAATTGCGGCCAAGGCGGCGTGTTAAGCGCAATAAAAAAATCTAAAAAAGCTGATGCTGATTTTTGGGACATTAAAAAATACTTACCCACAGAAACCAGGATCTTTGTTATGAAATTTATTGCACTGAATGTTATCTCCCACAATTACGATAAATTCATTCATGGTGATTTAAATTTTAATGAACCCCCACTGATTCAATTAGCGGTTGTTGATTCTACAAAACAGGATAATTCAATAACCAAAAACTCTTTATAAAACGTATATCAAGTTAGAAAGATTCCTTTATTGATAAATTGTTTCCACCTTCTTCATTTATCTTTGACAAATGCCAAAGGTGAATTATAACGACAGCGTTAATTTTTTATCTAAATTGACTTTTAGGAGAGTGTGGAATGCTTCTAAAGTTTTTTCAAGTTATTATATCTCACGGTTTTTGAAGAAACCTGTTCAATGGGGATTGCCCATTTCTATTTCATTTGAACCAACAACTTCGTGCAATCTTAAATGTCCTGAATGTCCGAGTGGCTTAAGAGATTTTACAAGGCCTCGCGGCATGTTGAAAAAAGATTTCTTTTTTCAAACGATTGACGACATTTATAAGGACATTTTATATCTTATTTTTTATTTCCAGGGCGAACCTTTTTTGAATAAAAATTTTTTGGAAATGGTTTCTTATGCTTCCTCAAAAGGGTTATATACCGCTACTTCAACTAATGGACATTTTCTTACAGATGAAGTTGCGAGAAAGACGGTTGAAAGCGGATTAGATCGCCTTATTATTTCTTTAGACGGTACTACGCAGGAAGTTTATGAACAATACCGAAGAGAAGGAAATATTGACAAGGTAATTGACGGTGCAAGAAATATTGTGAAGTGGAAGAAAGAACTAAAAAGCAAAACTCCTTTTGTTTTTTTTCAATTTTTGGTTGTTAGACCAAATGAGCATCAAATTGAAGATGTAAAAAAACTTGCGGAAGAAGTTGGTGTTGATGAAGTTCGTTTTAAAACTGCACAGGTTTATGATTATGAAAATGATCCGAACCAATTAATTCCCAATAATGAAAGGTACAGCCGCTACAAGAAAAATAAAGAAGGCAAACAGATCGCAAAAAATAAATTGCAAAATCACTGCTGGAAGCTTTGGCAGGCAAATGTAATTACATGGGATGGGATGGTAGTTCCATGTTGTTTTGATAAAGACGCAACACATAGGTTGGGCAATCTCAAAAATGAGTCTTTTAAAGAAATCTGGCAGAATAAAAATTATAAAAAATTTCGAAAAGACATTACTACGAGCCGTAAGAATATTGACATCTGTGCTAATTGCAGCGAAGGTCTTTCCGTATGGAAAGACTGATTTTTGTTCTATGTAACTTTTCGGCCAATCTGTCTTTTCCAAAATTATAATTGCCCGTTTTCTTAAAATTAATCTTCTGCGAATCCTTTCTTTTCTTAGCCAGTAAATCAATAAATTTGGAAGATGAACAATTTCAATAATCACCTTCGTCAAATAATATTGTTAGCGATTGTTATCTTGATTGGGTTTTTAATCGTAAAGCATTTTTATATTTTTCTTCCGGGAGTGTTGGGATCAATCACTTTATATATTCTTAGCAAGAAATCTTATTGCAGGCTAATAGATGATAGAAAATGGAGACCCGGATGGACCGCTTTGCTTTATATTTTAAGCTATACTATTATCATTGCGTTACCTGTTTATCTTGCTGTAGTTATGCTTTTACCAAGGGTTGTGGCTCTATTCAATAATCCGGTGCAATTAATGGTAGCAGTGAAAATTTTCTCTGCTAAAGTTCAAAATGCTACGGGAATCGAATTGATCAACGGAGATAATTTACAAACCGCAACAAAAAATCTTGCCAGTAAGCTTCCGATGTTTTTAACAGGCACTGCCAACTTTATCACAAATCTACTTTTGATGTTTTTTGTTTTGTATTACATGTTAATTCATGGAAAGAAAATGGAAGATTATTTGTACGATTTTATTCCGTTAAAAAAGAAAAACCGTGAAGTTTTAAGTGAAGAAACTGATATGATGATTCGCGCCAATGCAATTGGAATTCCCTTACTTGCCTTGATTCAAGGCTTTGTCGGAGCGTTGGGTTATTTTATTTTTGGAATAAAAGATTTTGGAGTTTGGGGTTTTCTTACAGGCGTTGCTTCATTGATCCCAATAGTTGGGACTGGAATTATTTGGGTTCCATTAACTATATATCTTTTAGCTACAGGAAATACATGGCATGGCATTGGCCTCGGAATTTATTCATTGGCAATTCTTACCAACGTTGATTATGTAGCGCGTATTACATTGCTTCGAAAAATCGGAAACGTTCATCCGTTGATTACTATTTTTGGCGTCATCGTTGGTATAAGCATGTTTGGTTTTCTTGGCCTGGTTTTCGGTCCTCTGCTCATTAGCTATTTTATTTTATTGATTAAAATATATCGCAATGAATTTAACTCAATTCCAATGACCCCCCTGCATACAGACGAAGAAGAAGATAAACTTGTTGGATTTAAAAAGGAAGAATGACGAAAAGAATTATGAAACATATTGAACATTTATCAAAAGATAAAAGACTGAAGAAATTAATTGATTCACAACCACCATTTATCCTTGAAAAGAGAAATAAAATCTACTTGCGGCTTTGCTCGTCAATCTTAAGCCAACAATTAAGTACAACTGTCGCTAAAGTCTTATTCAGAAGATTTCTTGAACTTTACGATGGCAATGAACCTACGGCACAGCAAATCTTACAGACACCTGTTGAAACCTTTCGTGGAATTGGATTTTCAAATGCGAAAGCCAATTACATTCATAATGTTTGTCGTTTTTTTCTTGAAAATAAACTTGAAGATGAAGAATTGCACAAAATGAAAAATGAAGAAGTAATTCAATTACTAACACAAATAAAAGGAGTAGGAAAATGGACAGCTGAAATGGTTTTAATGTTCACTCTTGGACGTGAGGACGTATTTGCAATGGACGACCTTGGATTAAGACAGGGAGTAATTAAATTGTATCAATTGAAAGAACCAGACAAAAAAGTACTTGAGAAAAAAATAGAAAAAATTGCTCTAAAATGGAGTCCCTACCGTACTTATGCGAGCAGATATCTTTGGGGATGGAAAGACAATGCTCCAATTCCTGAAAAGAAAGCTTTTGAAAAAAAAATAAAGAAAAGCTAGGCGCTTTTTATTTTTTTTAAATTATCTTACTCCAAAAATGAATCGTAATGTGGAGTCTTCTAACCGGTTACTTCAATTTTAGTAAAAAGGAGCGGATAGGAATATTTACAATTGTTGCTCTCATTTTTATATTCATTGCCCTTCCCTTTTTCTTCAAATATTTTATTAAAAAAGAACCTTCCGATTCTACAGAGTTTCAAAAAGAAATTGCTCAATTAAGAATCGATTCGTCAATGAAAAAAATATTTAGAACAGAGGATGATTACTATGGTGATTATACCGTGTCATATAATAAATCAGGAAGTAACAACCAACCAATTTTGTTCTCTTTTGATCCAAATTCTGCTTCAGAAAAAGATTGGATAAAACTTGGCATAAAAGCTCGAACAGCAAAAACAATTCAAAAATATATTTCAAAAGGCGGTAAATTTTATAAGCCGGAAGATCTTAAAAAGATCTGGGGATTAAGCGATAAAGATGCTGCCAGGCTAATTCCATTCGTTGTAATAAAAAAGGAATCAAAAGAATTTACACATTTTGAAAATCCAATAAAAGAAAATGCAAAAGAAACAAATAAATATCGTGTTGATAAGATAGATATTAATGCGGCAGACACTTCTGCATTTATTTCCCTACCAGGAATTGGAAATAAGCTTTCAAAAAGGATCATTGCTTTTCGTGAAAAACTCGGAGGATTTTATTCAATTGAGCAAGTAGGAGAAACGTATTTATTACCTGATTCCACTTTTCAGAAAATAAAAAAATATTTAATCCTGGAAAATAAATCGATAAAAAAGATCAATATTAATTTAGCTTCTGTTGATGAGATGAAATCACATCCTTATATCAGGTATAATATTGCGAATGCTATTTTTCAATACAGGCAACAGCATGGAAATTATAATTCTCTTGAAGAATTAAAGAAAATAATGTCGATAAATGACGATTTTTATAATAAGGCATTTCCCTATTTATCTATTGATTAAAAATGAAAAAGCCTTGAAATCAAAAATAAAAATGTTTAATAAGGATATTTTCCTTCGTCAATCAATTTTGAAGCAATTAATCTTCTTGCATCTTTTGAATTAAAAGGAGCTGTTTTAGTAAATCGTTTTAATCCAAGTAGCATCATTCTTTGTTCATCGCCTTCGGCAAATGAATTAATGGCTTCTTTGCCATTCTTTGCAACAATATCAACAGCATCATTTAAATACACGTGCAAAATTGAAATTTGAACTTTATTATTTTCTTCTCCCATTTTTTCAACAGATTTCATTACACGTAACAACAAACTTTCTGAAACAAATGTTTGAATTGCCATATCTGCAATGTTCATAATTATTTCCTGTTCTTTGCTCAGGCTTGTCATTAACTTTTGAACCGCCGCTCCTGCTACCATTAGAATTGATTTCTTCATGTTAGCAATCGTTTTTAATTCGGTTCCAAAAGCGCTTTCTTCAGTGATTCCAAAGTCAGGGATGCTCATTAATTCTTTTTGAACATTCATCGCTGGTCCCATTAAATCTAATTGTCCTTTCATTGCGCGTTTCAACAACATGTCAACTACCAGTAATCGATTGATTTCATTTGTACCTTCAAAGATCCTGTTGATACGGCTGTCCCGATAAGCGCGGCTGATACTATATTCATCACTGAAACCATTTCCTCCATGAATTTGAACGCCTTCGTCAACAACATAATCCAATACCTCGCTTCCATCCACTTTTAAGATAGCACATTCAATCGCGAATTCTTCAGCGGCACCCAAAAGTGCTTCATTAAACGGTTTCCCTGCATCTAACAGTTCATGTTCTTTTTCATCAATCCATTTTGCTGTTCGATACAATGCGCTTTCCTCTGCGTAAATTCTGACAGCCATCTCAGCCAATTTATATTTTATCGCACCAAACTTTGCAATTGGTAATTTAAATTGTTCACGTGTTTTTGCATATTCAATTGATTCGGTTAATGCCATTTTTGCTCCTCCAATTGCAGCGGCGTCTAATTTCAATCTTCCGATATTTAAAATATTGAAAGCAATGATATGACCTCTTCCAATTTCTCCTAAAACATTTTCAACCGGCACTTTACAATCCTGGAAATATAATTGAACTGTAGAAGATCCTTTGATGCCCATTTTATGTTCCTCATGTCCCTGCGTAAATCCTTCCATTCCCCGTTCAACAATAAACGCAGTAAATTTATCGCCATCAATTTTTGCAAAAACAGTATATACATCAGCAAAACCTCCATTTGTAATCCAACATTTCTGCCCGTTTAATAAATAATATTTTCCATCAGCCGAAAGTGTCGCAGTTGTTTTTGCACCTAATGCATCGCTTCCACTTCCAGGTTCAGTTAACCCATAAGAACCTTTCCATTCCCCAGTTGCAAGCTTTGGAATATATTTTTTCTTTTGTTCTTCAGTACCAAAATATAAAATTGGTAATGTGCCAATGCCTGAATGAGCGCTCATTGCAACACTAAAAGAATAACCGCCACCAAGCGCTTCACTAACCAAAGTAGAAGTTACAAAATCTTTTCCCATTCCTCCATATTCTTCAGGAACGGAAGCGCTTAAAAGTCCCTGTTCACCAGCTTTTTCCATCAGAGACGGAATCAGTCCTGGTTCTGCTTTGTCAATTCTTTCCATGACTGGAAGCACTTCTGTCTTCAAAAACTGATGACACATATCGCGAATCATTAACTGCTCTTCCGTGAAATCTTCTGGAGTAAAAATTTCATTTGGATTTCCTGGTTTTATTAACCATTCCCCTCCTTTTAAATTTGTCGATGTTGCTGTTTCCATATCATTTGTTTGTAGATGAATTTATTTTTTTGCTAGATTGTCATATACCATTTGTAAAACTGTTTTTGCAACTTCAATTTGTGAGTTAGTAACTCCTTCCAATGCCTCATTCAATGTTCTGTTAGCAACTTCCATTGTTTTTTCTTCCAGGATTTTTCCGTCATTAGTTAAAAAAATTAAATTACTTCTTCGGTCATTTTTTGACGCAACTCTTTTAACCAATTTTGATTTTTCAAGATTGTCCACAAGTCTTGTAATGCTTGGTTTATCCCTGAAAGTTCTTTCACACAATTGTTGCTGGCTTTGCCCTTCTTCTTTCCATAAATGGTACAAAACACTCCACTGCTCAATCGTTATATCGAGACCTGATTCCTTAAAATTCTTCTGCAACCTTCTTGCAATCGCAGTAGAAGCTTTTCCTGTGATAAAACTATAAAGCTCGCCTTTTTTAAATTGGTTGTTTAACATATAGTTGTTTATGCAACTATACAAATCTAACCATTCCTTTTGACTTCATAAAATTATTTTTTGGACCATTAATATTTTTAATTGTAAACTGCAGGTTTAAAGTCTGCCATGATTTTTTTAGTAATTAGCATCATTCTTCTATTTTCTTATTGTGTATTAATTCTTTTTTACAGGAAAAGCTGGATGAGTATAAAAAACTATGAACCGGAAAAATATTTACAAGAAAATAAACTTCCTTTTATTTCAATAATTATCGCAGCAAGAGATGAAGAAAATAATATCGAAAATTGTATTCGCTCCATTATTCATCAAACCTATCCGGAAAATAAATATGAAATCATTATTGTTGACGATCATTCAATTGATAAAACCGTTTCTGTTATTAAATCCTTTGAAAAAGAAAGCGTTCACGTTATTTCACTTGCTGATTATACAGGAGATAAAATTTTAAATTCTTATAAAAAGAAATCGATTGAAACAGCAATGCAATTTGCAAAAGGTGAATTGATTGTAACGACTGATGCTGATTGCGTTGCGCCGAAAAAATGGCTTGAAACTTTAGCGTTATTTTACAATAAAAACAAGCCCGTTTTTATTGCAATGCCTGTTGCATTTCAATATCCTATAGTTACCGATTCATTTACTAAAAAGTTCTTTAAAATTGTTCAATCACTCGACTTTATGATGTTACAGGGAATTACAGGAGCTTCTGTTCATAATAAGTTTGTTGGAATGTGTAATGGTGCAAATCTGGCGTATGAAAAAGAGGTGTTTTATGAAGTGAAAGGATTTGAAGGTATCGATGAAATAGCAAGCGGCGATGATATGCTACTAATGCATAAAATTCAAAAAATTAAGCCGGAAAAAGTAATGTATTTAAAATCTTCGGAAGTAATTGTGCAAACAAAACCTGCGGAAACTTTGAATGATTTTATGAATCAAAGAATCCGTTGGGCAAGTAAGGCAGATAAATATTCGGATAAGAAAATTATGGTTGTTCTTCTACTGGTTTATTTATTAAATGCATGGATCTTTCTCCTAGGAGTTTCCTCTTTCTTTTTCTTAAAAGACTTTTATTTGTTTATTATTTCCATTATAATTAAATCACTTGTTGAACTATTTTTTTTAAATCCAGTTTCTTATTTTTTTAAAAAACAAAAACAGCTTTGGTGGTTTATTCCAGCGCAGCCATTTCATATTTTATATACTTTGATTGCAGGTTGGTTGGGAAAATTTGGAAGTTATAATTGGAAAGGAAGAAAGGTTAAATGAAGGTTATTGAATAATTCCGCGAGAATTAAAAGAATTAATTATCTACTATTCCTATTTTCACCTAAACTTCCCTATTTTTATTTTCAATGCAACAATCATTTTCTTTTTCTCAAAATGCCTGGCGAAGACTGAAAAAAAATAAAGGTGCTATGGGAGGTTTAGTCGTTATTTTTCTCGCTATCCTTGTTGGGATTTTTGCTTACTTTCTTGGTGCTGATTCTACTCCAAATGCGGATAGGCAAGTTGTAGAAATCATGGCAAGAAAACCTGGTTATTCACAATTATTTTTAAGAGTAAAAAAAGAAAAAAAAATTCCTACAACAGGTTTTTTTAAAAGATTGTTATTTGGTGCAGAAGATAAGTATTTGTACGTGCCAATTAATTCTTTTCACCAAACTTCAGATTCGGTTTTTGTTGAAAAGTATATAGATGAAGGGTTACAGGAGAGAAGAGTTTACGCAAAAAATGAAATTGCTGAAAAAAATTCTATTGAATCAAAAACTTTTTGGCTTGGTACAGACACCTTTGGTCGTGACATTCTAAGTCGCTTGTTAGTTGGCGTTAGGGTAAGTTTGGCGGTAGGTTTGATTACGGTTATTATTTCACTTTCAATAGGAATTATTCTTGGGGCAATCGCAGGCTATTTTGGTGGAAGAACAGATAATGTTATCATGTGGTTCATCAACGTTATCTGGAGTATGCCAACATTGCTTTTGGTTTTTGGCATTACCCTTACTCTTGGAAAAGGTTTTTGGCAAATATTCATTGCTGTTGGATTAACAATGTGGGTAAGTGTTGCCCGTGTTGTTCGTGGCCAGGTTTTGGCCTTGCGGGAAATGGAATATATCCAGGCTGCAAAAGCATTGGGATTAAAAAACATGAGAATTATTATCCGTCATATTCTTCCAAATGTTTTAGGTCCTGTAATTGTAATTGCAGCGGCAAATTTTGCAAGCGCAATTATTATTGAAGCAGGATTAAGTTTTCTTGGAGTAGGAATTCAACCGCCTACGCCTAGTTGGGGTTTGATGATAAAAGAAAACTATAATTTCATCATTACACACAATCCTGCATTGGCATTGGCTCCTGGGGTGGCAATCATGATTTTGGTTTTGGCGTTTAATCTTTTAGGAAATGGTTTGCGAGATGCA
>Ga0164242_10008403_pt1 | contig 11206 bp, 8 predicted proteins | sample OricomgcompostMG_FD_108783 | JGI IMG/M metagenome (GOLD analysis project Ga0164242, IMG submission 108783) | Miracle-Growth compost microbial communities from Emeryville, California, USA - Original compost - Miracle growth compost (MG) ...
ATCCCGCGGCGATGCCGCGCTCGTCCTCGAGGGCGTCCAGCCGGCCCGCGACCTCGCGCAGCCGGTCCGGCTCGCCCTTCGGCACGACGATGCCGGTCAGCGCGGGCGTGACCACCGCATCGATATCCTCAGCCAGGCTGTCGACGTTGACGCGCACCCAGCGTTGGGACGCGCCACCCGTCGCGAGCCATCGGCCGACCCCGGCGCGCGCAGCGGCCTTCGCGCCCGGCGCGACGGCATCCTCCAGATCGGCGATCAGCGCGTCCGCGCCACGCGAGTCCGCCCCCGCCAGCCGGTCGGCGCGGTCGCCCGGCACGTAGAGGTAGCTGCGGGCGAGTGCGGTCATGCAGGTACCCGCGCGGCCGCGTCCGTCCCCGCCGCGTACGCCAGGCCGAACGCCGGCAGCAGCCCGTTGCCGGCGAGGTAGCCACCGGCACCGTGGCCCGAGATCCCGGCCGCCGCGCCGCCCGACGCGTAGAGCCCGGGGATCACCGAGCCGTCCGGACGCTCGACGCGCGCCCTGCCGTCGACGACCAGCCCGCCCTGGGTGTGGAACAGCGCGGGCACCACCTTCACCGCCGCGTACGGCGGGGTGAGCGGCGCCTCGAACTCCCGACCGAAGCGGTCGGGCTCCGCGCCGCGCGCGCTGCGGTCGGTGGTGGCCAGCTCGTCCACCACGGCGTCGACGGGCAGGCCGAGCGCGGTCGCGAGCGACGCCGCGTCGTCCGCCCACACCTCGGCGCCGGCCTCGACACAGTGCCGGAAGTCCGTGAACGGGAGGCACAGGTCGTGCACACGGCGGTCGAAGACGATCCAGCCGACGGCACCGGGACGGGCCGCGAGCGTCGGGCCGAACTCCGAGTAGCCGCTGGTCTCCTTGCCGAAGCGGCGCCCGGTGCTGTCGAGCATCACGCCGCCGTGCATGATCGTCGCCCACCCGAGCAGCGTGGACGCGTTGGCCGCGAGAGCGCCGTGTCCCTGGTAGGCGTCGAGGAACGCCGTCGCCGCGCCGAGCCGCTGCCCGATCCGCAGCGCGTCGCCGCTCGAGGTCTCGCTGCCGTGGTAGGTGGCGGACGCGATCTCCGGCAGGTACTTGCGCACCAGCTCGCGATCGGCGCCGTAGCCGTTGGTCGCGAGCACGATCGTCCGCGTCGCGATGCGTTCGACCGAGCCGTCCGGGTCGGTGATCTCGGCGGCGCACACCGCGCCGTCGTCGTCGAGCACGACGTCGGTCAGCCGCGCGGGGACGAGCAGGTCGATGTTCGGATGCGCGCGCACCGCCGCGGCGAGGTGGGCGAGCAGCGTGCTGCCGTGCCGTTCGGGGATGGTGTGGCACCGGTCGACCGAGTGGCCCGGGTAGTGCATGTCGGTCATCAGCTCGATCGGCAGCCCGAGCTCGTCCGCGAGCCACTCGACCATCTCGCCGCTGACCTCGGCGAGCGCCCGCGCCAGCCGGGTGTCGCCGGTGCCCTTGGTCTTCTTCTCGACGTCGGCGACGAACAGGTCGGGGGAGTCCGCGATGCCCTGCTCACGCTGCCAGCGCGTGCCGATGCCCGGGATCATCGCCGTGCACATCGAGGTGTTGTTGCCGCGCAGATAGTGCTTGCTCGCCTCGACGACGAGGACGGACGCACCGAGCTGGGCCGCGCGCAGCGCCGCGACGAGCCCGCCGCCCGCGCCCGCGACGACCAGATCGACGTCGCTCATAGCTGCCCTGCAGCGACGAGGCGCAGCGCTCGCGCGACCGGGTCGTAGACGGTGATCGGCAGTCCGGAGTCGAGCGTCTCGACCGCCGAGCAGCCGTTGAGCAGCATGCGCGCCCCGCCCGCCGCGGCGTCCCGCGCTGCCGGCTGCAGTGCCGCCTGCCATCGGTCACCGTCGGCCACCGCGTCGAAGTCGATGTCGAGGATGCGCACGTCGACGAGCACGTCCGACAGTCCGCACTCGGCCGCCACCGCCTGCATCTCGGCGGCGATCGCGGGATTGCGGACGACGGCGGCCGTCGTGCGGCCGAGCGCGCGCTCGTGCGACAGGTTGGTGCGCAGAATGCCGATCGCCGGAATGGACAGCTTCTGCTGCAGAGTGGAGATGCCGGGGTCGAGCACGCAGTCGGCGAACACCGCGTCGTAGCCGTCCGGCACGGCCGACAGCGCCTCGATCACGTACGACTCGGACGTGCGCATGTCCTGTTCGGACTCCAGGCTGCGCGGCGCGCCGACGGGCAGGTCGTGCAGCTCGACGCTCACCCCGGCCGGTGCGATGCGGTCGTAGCGGGCCTGTCGCCGGGCGAGCTCCTCCTCACCGACGTGCAGCGGAGTCGAGGCGAAGATGCGCATGGGTCCTCCTGGGAACAAGTGGTCAGCGTGCGGCGAAGCCGGCGAGCTGGTCGAGGGTGGAGCGGACGGACGTCGACGACGGCAGCGCGCGGGCGACATCGCAGACGCGGGCGCCCGAGCCCGGGCCGTCCAACAGGTCGTCCAGCAGTTCGGTCAATGCCGCTTCATCGAACGGTCGGTACGCGGCGTCGCCGATCGGGTCGGCGACGGACGCGCTGACCTGCCGGCCGTCGCGCAGCGTGACGGTGACGCGCGCGCCACGGTGGTCGGGAAGCGCGGAGTCGAACTCGTCGCTCGCCCGGACGGTCACGGCCGCGGCGAGTGCGGCGACCGCCGGGTCGATCAGCTCGTCCGCCCCGAACCGGTGCGGGCGCACCTCACCGGCCCGCAGCGCGGTGGCCACGACGAAGGGCAGCGAGAACATCGCGCCGAGCCGGTTGTCCCAGTGCGGCCGGTCGAGCCCCGCGGCGGCGGAGAACGTCTCGACAAGCACCGACCCGATACCGTCGACGCCCGCCGGCCCGGCGTCCGCGCGGACGAGCAGCGCGGCATCGGCCGCGGGATGGGTGAACGCGCAGGACGAGTGCCGCTTGAAGTAGCCCAGCTCGACGTCCCACCGCGTGCCGAGTTCGGCGACGAGCTGCGCCGGGTCGAACGACCCGAGGACGTCACCGAGCGTGGCCGCGGCGATGCCGGTCGCGTGTGCGATGCCCGACGCCGCGAGCCGGGCCGAGGTGATGCCCGCGAGATTGCTGGCGCCGATCCACTCGTTGCGCACGGGGTTGCCGTCGAAGGCGGCGACGAACGGCCCGGCGATCGGCATGCCGACCGCGGTGTCGATCGCGGCGCTGGTCTGCTCGGGGGACAGCCCCAGCAGGCGGGCACAGCCCGCGGCGGCGCCGGCGAATCCCCAGTTGCCGTGCGGGTGCATGCCGGGCCGCAGCGCCGTGGCGCGGCCGAACCGTGCGGCCACCTCGTAGGCGGCGAGCAGCGCGGCGGCGGTGGTCGGGCCGTCCGCGTCCAGGTCGGCGGCGAGGGCGAGCACCGCGGGGAAACCGTGCGCGGCCGGGTGGCCCGCGGCGTACTTGTTGCCCTCATCGAGCTCGAGGCTGACCAGCGCGGTGCCGTTCAGCCAGGCTGCGGATTCCGGTGTCGTGTGTACGGACGTGCCGAACAGCAGCGCCGGGCCGCGGGACGGGCGCCACGCCCGCACGAGCGCGTCCCGTTCGGGCAGCCGTCCGCCTACGATCGCGATACCGAGTGCATCGGCGAGCACGATGCCGAAACGACGCTGTACGGAGGACGGGACGGACGGCCAGTCGAGGCCCGCCGACCACGCGGCCAGGTCGGCCTGAGCGGCCAGGGCGTTCCGCTGTGGAGCGGGCAGGCGCGGCGCGGGAACGACCGGTTCGGGAACGATCACTCGAGTGGTTCCGCCTATCGGAACGGCGTGGATAGATTGTCGGACGACCTGGGAGCACCCTGACACCGGCCATCCGATACGTCAAGGCACTGCACTCCGAGAATCATTAGGCGTCGGGGCATTGGCGGGATGGTCGCGGCGCAGTACAGTTCCGTCGATTCGCGTTTCGATCAGCGGAACGAGAAGCGGTAGCGACGAGCTGGGTGTGGGGGGACGGATGGTCGAGGACCGGACCGAGGCCAGTGGCCGCGTGGCCGATGTGCTGCTGCAGTTCATGGGCGCGTCCGACACGCTCGGCGTCTCGGCGATCGCGCGCGATCTCGGGCTCAGCAAGGCGGTCGTGCACCGCATCCTGCGCACGCTGGTCGACCGTGACCTGCTGACGGTCGAACCGAGCAGCCGCGGCTATCGGCTGGGTCCCGGCGCGGCGGCGCTCGGCGCGCGTGCGCTGCGGGGCGCGCAGCTGCGCCCGGCCGCGCTGCCCGAGCTGCGCGAGCTGCAGATCCGAACAGGTGAGACGACGACGATCTCGGCACGGGTGGCCGACGGCCGCGTGTACCTCGACCAGGTCGTCAGCGAGAAGGAGATCAAGATGACGGTCGAGGTCGGCCGCCGCTTCCCGTTGCACGCCGGCAGTTCCGGGCGGGCGATACTCGCCTTCCTGCCCCCGGACGACCAGGCCCGCGTGCTGGACGGCCCGCTCGAGGCGCTGACCCCCGAGACGATCGTCGACCGCGACGCGCTGCGTGCGCGGCTGGACGCGGTGCGGCGCACCGGCATCGCCGAGTCCGGCGGTGAGCGCCAGGCCGGTGCCGCGTCGCTGGCCGCGCCGGTGTTCGACGTCGACGGTCATCCGATCGGTGCGCTGTCGGTGTGCGGGCCGATCCACCGTTTCACCGAGTCCGTGCGCACGACGTTCGCGCCGATGGTGCTCGAGAGCGCCGATGCGGTGTCCCGTGCGCTCGGCTGGCACGGCGGGCTGCCCGCATGACGGTGCTCGACTGGCGTGACCGGCTGACCGACGACGAGCGTGCGCGCATCGGGGCGGCGGGCTTCGGCCGGCGGGTGGGGATCGGGCAGCGCCCCGCAGTGATCGTCGTCGACCTGCAGAACTACATGGTCGGGCCACCCGCGGGCGCGCCCGACGCCGAGTACCCGTCCACCTGCGGAGCGGCCGGCACCGACGCGGTCGGCGTGCTGCGCGAGTTCCTGCCCGCGATGCGCGACCTCGGGGTGCCGCTGTTCTACTCGCGCTTCGAACTCGCCCGCGACGGATCGGACGGCGGGGTTTATCTGCGCAAGCGCGCGCTGGTCGACAGCGACGGTTGGTGCCTCGAGGGATCGACCGGTGTGCGGCTGATCGCCGAGACCGGCCCGGTCGGTTCCGACGTCGAGTTCGTCAAGAAGAAGCCCAGCGCGTTCGTCGGCACGCCGTTGCTCGGCTGGCTCATCGACCGGGGCATCGACTCGGTGCTCGTCGTCGGCGGATCGACGAGCAACTGCGTGCGCGCGACCTGCGTCGACGCGATGTCGCTGAACTACCGCGTCACCGTGGTCGAGGACGGCGTCTTCGATCGCTTCGAGCGATCGCACGTCACCGCGCTGTTCGACCTGGACCGGCAGTACGGCGACGTCCGGTCGGCGGCGGACGTCCTCGACGAACTGCGGGCGCGCGGTGGCCACTGAGATCGACGGGCCCCCGCGCGACTACGTCGGTTACGGCCGGCACGTCCCGGTCGTGCGTTGGCCCGGCGACGCGCGGTTGGCGCTGAACCTCGCGATCAACGTCGAGGAGGGTTCGGAGCGTTCGTTCCACAACGGCGACGGGCGCAACGAACCTTCGGGCGAGTTCGCGCGCACGGTCGGCGACGGGGTGCGCGACCTCGCGGTCGAGTCGGTGTTCGAGTACGGCAGTCGGGCCGGTGTACAGCGTCTACTGCGCATCCTGGACGAGTTGCACGTGCCCGCCACGTTCTTCGCGGCCGCGGCGGCGTTGGAGGCGAATCCCGAGGTGGCGCGGTGGATCGGCGAGGCGGGCCACGACGTGTGCGCGCACGGGCTGCGGTGGAGCGAGGACTGGACCGTCGACCGCGCCGAGGAGGCCCGCCGGATCGCGGCCGCGTACGAGTCGATCACGCGGACCGTCGGCACACCGCCCGCCGGTTGGTACAACCGCTGGATGCCGAGCGTGCACACGCGCGAGCTGGTCGCCGAGCACGGCGGGTTCGAGTACGACTCGAACGCGTACAACGACGACCTGCCGTACTGGACGGTCGCGGCCGGGCGTCCGCACCTCGTCGTGCCGTACACGCTGACCCAGAACGACAGTCGCTATGTCGCGGACGGGCTGTCGCCGAGCGATTTCGTCGACTACTGCGTGCGCGCGATCGACCTGCTGTCCGAGGAGGGCCGTACCGCGCCCCGAATGATGTCGATCGGCGTGCACGCGCGGTGGAGCGGCCAACCGGCGCGTGCCTCCGCACTGCGCGAAGTGTTGCGGCATGCGATCGACCGCGGCGACGTGTGGCTCGCCCGCCGGGTCGACATCGCGCGCGAGTTCCGGGCGCAGATCACGCCGCAGTTCGCCCGTCCCGACCACATCCCCGGCTGACGTTCGTCCGGGCGGACAAAGACGCTGCGCGTCGCCAGAACCTAGGGTGCCGCCATGACGAACCTCGGGGACATCTCGGCCTGGCTCGACGCGAACTTCGCCCGGCTGGTCAAGGAACACCAGGTGCCGGGCGCCGCGATCGCCGTGCTGGCGAACGGCGAGGTGATCGACCGCGCCACCGGGGTGCTCAGCACCGCCACCGGCGTCGAGGCGACCACCGATTCGCTGTTCCAGATCGGCTCGATCACCAAGGTCTGGACGACCACGCTGATCATGCAGCTCGTCGACGAGGGGCTGCTCGACCTGGACGCGCCGGTACGGACGTACCTGCCGGACTTCACGACGTCCGACGATTCCGCTGCTGCCGCGATGACGGTGCGGATGCTGCTGTGCCACACCGCCGGGTTCGAGGGCGACATCTTCACCGACACCGGGCGTGGTGACGACTGCGTCGAGAAGTATGTAGCCGGGCTGCGCGATGTCGCGCAGCTGTTCCCGCCGGGGGAGCGCTTCTCGTACAACAACGCCGGGTTCTGCGTGCTGGGCCGCGTCGTCGAGGTGCTGCGCGGCAAACCGTACGACACCTGTCTCGCCGAGTACCTGTTCGCGCCGCTCGGGCTGCAGCACGCCGCGGCCGGCCCGTACGAGGCGATCCTGCACCGTGCCGCGGTCGGGCATCTCCGTCCCGAGCCGGATGCCGATCCGGTGCCCGCGCCGATGTGGTGCCTGGTCCGCTCGAACGGGCCCGCGGGCGCCTCGCTCGCGATGAGCCCGCGCGACCTGCTTGCGTTCGCCCGCATGCACATGGAGGGCGGCACGGCCGCGGACGGGACGTCCGTGCTGAGTTCGGCAAGCGTCAAGGCGATGCAGCAGGTGCAGGTCGAGCTGCCGAAGCTCGCGCTGATGGGAGAGGCGTGGGGTCTCGGCTGGGAGGTCCACAAGCTCGACGGGCCCACCGTCATCGGCCACGACGGCGGCACGATCGGGCAGTCGGCGTTCCTGCGGGTCGTCCCGGAACTCGGTGTCGCGGTCGCGCTGCTGACCAACGGTGGCGACCCGATCCGCACGTACCGGGAGGTCGTGGGGCACGTGCTGCGCGAGCTCGCCGGTGCGGAGTTGGACGGGCTGCCGACGCCGCACGCCGAGCCCGTCCGCGTCGACGCGTCCCGCTTCATCGGCACGTACACCTGCGACGTCACGGAGTATGTGGTGTCGCAGGACGACGACGGCCGGATCTGGCTGGACGAGACGCCGAAGGGCATCATGGCCGAGATCGGCGGTGGCGACACCGAGCGCAGCGAGCTCGCCCACTACGAAGGTGACACGCTGATCAAGCTCGAGCCGGTGCAGGGGCTGTACATGCTGATGGCGTTCGTGGGCGAGGACGCGAACGGCAACGCGCTGTACCTGCACACGGGCCGGGCCACCCGCCGCGCGGGCGCGTGAGTTCGGTACTCCCGGAAACTAGCAACGGGTCCGACCACACCGTCCGCATCAGACTCCCGATGCCCGCCTTGCCCCGCCAGTTGTTGCGTTGAAGATCAACTAGCAACAACACCCGGGGCAGGGTGAGCCCCCTGCAACAACACGCGGGGCAAGGCGAAGCGAGCCGGACGGGGGATCAGCGCGGGGATCCCCGCAGCGGACGGCCCGGAAGAACGTCCACCTGCAACTGCCCGTCCCGCACGAGGAAGACGCCGTTCACCAACAGCTGCCGCACGCCCTGGGACGCCCGTGTCGGCTCCCGGTAGGTCGCGGTGTCCGTGATCAAGGACGGGTCCAGCACGACGATATCGGCGCACGACCCGGCACCGAGCCATCCCTTCGCGCGGGCATCCGGCGCGATGTCCGCGACGACCTGCGCCGGCAGGTACGAACACCGCCGGAACGCCTCCAGCCACGACCACGTCCCGGTCTCGCGCACCATCAGCCGCAGCGATTTCGCGAACGTGCCGGCGCTGCGCGGATGGGTGTGCCCGCCGGGCGGCAGCGGCCACTCGAGCGTGTCGCGCGTGCCGTCCGGCCAGAGCGTCGGCATGCCGTCCGAGGCGACGATGGCGTCCGGGAACGCCAGCGAGTGCTCCAGCAGCGCGCGATCGGCCGGGCGCGTCTCGTCCAGGAACTCGACGATGCACTCCGCGCCGGGATCCAGACTGCGCAGCTCCACGAGCCGCGACACCGACGAGATGCGTTCACCGGTCGCCACCATCACCAGGTTGGACGGCCGCAACCCCCAGACGTCCAACCGGTCCGGCGCGAGGAAGTACGCGCCGACGCCGGTCGCGCCGGCGCCGTACGGATAGGTCTCGACCGTCACCCGGGAGCCCTGGACCCGGGCGCGGTCGAGCAGCCCCAGCACGCGATCGACGTGCCGCCGGGACGTGCTGTTCACGTGGCAGTGGTGCATCGCCGCACCGGTCTCTGCCGCGGCGATCACGATCTCCTCCGACCCGTCGACCGGCGTGGTCGGATCGGCCTCGATCAGCTCGCGGACGTGCGTGTACGTCGGCGCTCCGGCAGCGGCGGCCAACGACGCCACCGCGAGGAACTCCGCCGGATCGGTGCGCGGCGCGTACCCCATCAGCACGCCGATGCCGAGCGCCCCCTCGGCCAGCTCGCCGGACAGCAGTTCCAACCACGCGGCCAACTCGGCGGGGGACGAGCTGCGCTGCCACCCCGGATCGCCGAGCACGGCCAGCCCCGCCTCGAGCGACGGATCCGGCGTCATGCCGAGCAGTACCGCGGCGCGCGCCGCGCCCCACGAGGCCGAGAACCCGAAGTTCAGCGGACGTCCCTCGGCGGACGCGTTCGCGTACGCGCGGCCGATCGGCATCAGCCCGGCCTCGAGGTCGAGCGCGGTGGTGACGCCGTCCAGCGCCTGCAGCCGCTGCCCGGAGATCGTGTGCACGTGGCTGTGCAGGTCGACGAAGCCGGGCCCGACGACCATGCCGCTCACGTCGACGACCTGCGCGTCCGCGGGCACCGGCCCGCCGAGGGCCACCACCCGGTCACCGTCGATCAGCACGTCGGCCACCGCGTCGTGTCCCGACCGCGGATCCACGACTCGTCCACCCCGCAGCACGATCACGGCGACAGTCAAAACGGTCGGGGCATCGCGGGGGTGGTCGGTTCGGACGAGCCGTCGCGCATCAGTTCGTCCGTCCGGACGAACACGGTCCCGGGCCCGAGCGGCAGCCTCTCCGTAACCAACTGGCGACTCCAATGGGGCGACTCCAATGGGGCGACTCCACTGGGGCGACTCCAATGGGGCGACTCCAGTGGGGCAACTCCCGTGGGGCGACTGAGTAGGCGACCCAACAAGGGCGACAGAGAGCGGAGCTCAGCATGCGCAAGTGGATCGGTCTGGTTGCCGGTGTCTGCGCGGTGGCCACCGCGGTGGCCGGGTGCAGCAGCAGCAACAACAAGTCCGGCGGCGGAGGCAGCGGCAGCAACACGGCGCCGGCGCACGTCGTCAGCGGCGGCACGTTCACGTTCGCGTTGAACTCCGACCCGGGCAACCTCGACCCGCAGGCGTCGGCCGCCAGCAACCTGTACCAGATGAGCTTCCTGGCCTACGACCCGCTGCTCGCGATCAGCAGCACCGGCAAGATCGAGTCGCAGCTCGCGACGAAGTGGACGGTCAGCGGCACCAAGGTCACGCTCACCCTGCACCCGAACATCACCTGCTCGGACGGCTCGAAGTTCACCGCGACCACGGCCGCGCAGAACATCGCCTACGTCGTCGACCCGAAGAACAAGAGCCCGTTCGCCGGTGTGTTCATCCCGGTCGGCACCAAGGCCACCGGAGACGACGCGACGAACACGCTGACGATCACGACTCCGAGCGCCGCACCGTTCGTGTTGAACGGCCTCGCCGGCGTGCCGATGGTGTGCGGCAAGGCGATCACCGACCGCAAGCTGCTCGCCACCAAGACCGACGGCACCGGCCCCTACCAGCTCACGTCGGCCGTCTCGAACGACCACTACACGCTGACCAAGCGCAGCGGGTACACGTGGGGACCGGACGGCGCCACCACCTCGGCGGCCGGCCTGCCCGACACGATCAACGTCAAGATCGTCCCGAACGAGACCACCGCGGCGAACCTGCTGCTGTCCGGTCAGCTCAACGCCGCGAACATCCTCGGCCCCGACACGTCCCGCCTCGAGGCGGCCAACCTGTTCAAGGTCGAGACGCCGTCGGTGTGGGGCGAGCAGTGGTACAACGAGGACAGCAGCCACATCACGTCCGACCCGAAGGTGCGCATGGCGCTTACCCAGGCCGCGGACTTCGGCCAGCTGGAGAAGGTCATCACCGCCGGGCGCGGCACGCCGGGTACGTCGTTCGCGGCCACTGCTCCGATCGCCTGCCCCGGCAACTCGGTCCAGAACGCGCTGCCGGCGCACAACCTCGACGCCGCCAAGACGCTGCTCGACTCCGACGGCTGGAAGGTCGGCGCGAACGGCATCCGCAGCAAGGACGGCAAGCAGCTCGAGCTGACCTTCCTCTACAACACCGTGCAGGGCACGCCCGGCTCGTCCGCCGCTGAGCTCGCCGCGCAGGAGTGGAAGGCGCTCGGCGTCAAGGTCGACCTCAAGGCGCAGGATGAGACGGCGGCGGTCAACACGCTGTTCAGCACCGGCAACTGGGACATCGTGTGGGAGCCGGTCAACGTCAGCTCGCCCGACCAGCTCGTCGGCTTCCTGTCCGGGCCTGCGACGCCGAAGGGCGAGAACTTCGGCCACATCAACAACGCCGCCTACAACGCCGGCATCGCCAAGGCCGAGAAGGAGCCCGGCACCTCCGGTTGCGCCGACTGGCTGTCCGCGGAGTCGAAC
>Ga0164242_10008404_pt1 | contig 11205 bp, 15 predicted proteins | sample OricomgcompostMG_FD_108783 | JGI IMG/M metagenome (GOLD analysis project Ga0164242, IMG submission 108783) | Miracle-Growth compost microbial communities from Emeryville, California, USA - Original compost - Miracle growth compost (MG) ...
CATTCATCACCGCCAGCCCCTCCTTCGGCCGGAGCGTGATGGGCGTCACCCCGCGCGCCGCCAGCGCCTTCGCCGCCGCGAGCACCTGGCCCGCCTCGCCGAGCACCTCGCGCTCCCCGCAGAGCACCGCGGCCACGTAGGAGAGCGGCGTCAGATCCCCGCTCGCGCCGACGGAGCCTTCCTCCGGGATCGCCGGCAGGAGGTCGTGGGCGAGCAGCGCGTGGAGCTGCCGCAGGAGCGCGTAGCTCACCCCGGAGCGCCCCTTGGTCAGGGTGGCCAGCCGCACCGCCAGCACCGCGCGGGTCTCCTCGCGTCCCAGGAGCGCGCCCATCCCCACCCCGTGAAACGTGTAGAGGTGCCGCGGCAGCTCGGCGACCAGCGCGGGCGGCACCGCCACCATGCAGGAGTCGCCGTAACCGGTGGTCACGCCGTAGATGACCCCGTCTTCGCCCAAGAGCCGGTCCAGAAATTCGGCGCCGCGCTCGATGAAGGCGACGAACGCCGGCGCCTCGTCGAGCACGGGCGTGGCGCGGCGCTCGGCCAGGCGGACCACGTCCTCAACGCGCAGCGGACCCTGGTTGAAGAGGACCGGATTGCCAGCAGAAGGAGGGAGGGAGGGGCTGCTCACGGCGTCAGACCTTCCGCCAGTACGGGTAGAAGTTGAACCACTGAAATGGATCTCTCCGGGCGTGCGCCTCGAGCCGCGCGGCGTAGCGCTGGGTCAAGGCCTGCACCCCGGCCTCGCGCCCGGCCCCGCGGGGGAGGCGGATGGTGTCCGCGAACGGCTCCAGCGTGACCTCGAAGCCGCGCCCGCGCCGCACACAGAAGAGGAGCTGCACCGGGCACCCCAGCGCGTGCGCCAGGAGGTACGGCCCCTGCGCGAACGGCGCCTCCTCTCCCAGGAACGGCGCCGGGCAGACCCGGCCGTCGCCCACCGGGACCCGGTCTCCGGCGATCACGATCACCGCCCCGCGCGAGAGGCGCTCGCTCATCCACGCGGCCAGCCCGGCGTCCAGCTCGGTCACCTGGTAGAGGTTCACCTGGCTGTTGGGCGAGAGGCGCCGCACCACCCGGTTGAAGCGCTCGGCGTGGCGGGTGTGGACCAGCACGTGGAGCTCCAGCTCCGGCCGCCACTTGGAGAGCACCCGGCAGATCTCCACGTTTCCCAGATGCGAGCTGATCAGCAGGCAGCCCTCTTTGCGCGAGAGCAGCTCGGCGAAGGGCTCGCGGTTGACGAAGGTGACGTCGGAGAGCTGGAAGGCGTCGCTCAGGGCCAGGAGCTTGTCGAGGATCGCCTCGGCGAAGGAGAGGTAGTGGTGCAGCCCGTCCCGCCAGCGCGCCTTGCGTCCCAGCGCGCGCGTGAGGAACTCCAGCGACGCGCGCCGCGGAAGGGAGCGGGTGAGGAAATACCAGGCCAACACCGGGTAGAGGGCCACCCGGAACGGCAGCCGGCCCAGCGCGCGGTAGAGCCAGAAGAGGACGAGCAGCCCCCGGACGGAGGTGGTCTCCTGCAGCGCGCTCCAGCCCGACTCCGCCGGAGGTGTCACGACCGCCTCGCCTTGCGCCAGAGGAGACGCGGCAGGCGCCAGAGCATCCCCAAGAACAGCTTGGTGTGGGCCAGGGAGATGAGCCAGTTGTCCGCGCCCATCCGGAAGTGCGACTTGCCATCCAGCGGATAGCGGACGCTCACCGGCAGGGAGACCGTCTTCACGCCCGCCCACGAGAGCCGCACCGCGACCTCCGGATCGAAGTCCATCCGCTGACCCAACCGGACGCGCTCGAACAGCCGGAGCATCGGCGCCAGCGGGTAGACCCGGAAGCCGCACAGCCCATCTTTGATCGCGAAGGACAGGGTGTTGATCCAGATCCACACGTTGGTCAAAAGGCGCCCCCACAGCCGCGCCTTGGGGACCGAGTCGTCGAACACCGGCGCGCCGCAGACCAGCGCGTCCGGCGCCTGCGCGGCGGCCTCCAGGAAGCGCGGGATGGCGGTGGGATCGTGCTGGCCGTCTGCGTCGAGCTGGAGCGCATGGGTGTAGCCGAGCGCCGCGGCCTCCCTCACGCCTGTGCTCACCGCCGCGCCCTTGCCCTGGTTCTGGGCGTGGCGGACCAACGTCACCCACGCCTCCCGCCCGGCGATCTCGTCCAGCACCCGGGCCGAGACAGGTTCGCTCCCGTCGTCCACCAGCACGCACGGCAGGCCCAAAGGACGCAGCTCGTCCATCAAGGCCACGAGCGCCGTCTCGTGGTTGTAGGCGGGGATGAGCAGGCAGGGCTTGAACATCGTCAGTGGAAGAGCAGCACGCCGCTCGAGTGGGGGCCTTGCGCGCTCTGATAGAGGAACTTCAACCGGCCCCGCCCGGGCATGTACTCCAAGCGGAGCTCCACCTGGTCTCCCGGCTGGAGGACCCGCTGGAACTTGAGCGCCTCCATCCCCCGGAAGTCGCCTTGAACGCCCAGGGCCTCTCGGCCGTAGCGCTGCGCCCAGTCCAGCTGCACCACGCCGGGCAGGACCTGGGCTTGGGGGAAGTGGCCTTCGAAGAAATGGAGGGACGCGGGGAGCGAGAGCCGGAGCGAGAGCTGGGTAGGGGAGAGCTCGGTGCGCTCGAGCACCTGCGAGAGGACCGGCCCGCTCGGCGGAGCGAAGAGGCGTTGCAGCGCGGCCTGGGTCGTCTTGCCGCGCGCGTCGAGCGGCAGCGCGTCCACGAAGCGGAAGCGGCGCGGGATGGCCACAGGCTCGATCCGGCCGGCGAGCAGCCGCCGAAGCTGCTCCGCGAGCGCCTTGGGATCCTCGCGCGTCCCGCCCTCCGAGCGCTGCACCACCGCGCCCAGCCGCTCACCGTCGTCCGCGAGCACCACCACCCGCGCGTCGCTGACCTGCGGACACGCGCGCAGGGCGTCTTCGACCGCGTCCAGCGAGACGCGCTTCTCCGCGAGCTTCACCACCCGGTCCTGCCGCCCGAGCAACGTCAGCGTCCCCTCCGGGGAGAGCGCCGCCTGGTCCGCGGTCTGGAACCACGCCGCGTCCGGGAGCTTGGGCGACTTCACCCGCAACAGCCGCGAGGATGGGTCCACCTCCAGCGCGACGTCCGCGAAGCGCTGCCACGGCGCCTCCTCTGCGCTCCGCTCGCGCCAGGCGACCCCGCCGGTCTCCGAGCTCCCGTAGACCTCCACCGGCGCGCGCCCGAGCAGCGTCTGCGTCCGCTGCGCCGCGTCCCAGGCCAAGGGTCCGCCGGAGGAGAAGACCGCGCGGATGCGGCCGTTCAGGGGGCTCCAGTCGAGGTGCGTGGGCAGGCGCTTGAGGTGGGCGGGGCTGGCCACCAGGGTGACCGCCGGGAGCGCGGCGGCGGCGGCGACCAGCGCTTCGGGGAAGAAGAGGGACTCGGCGACGAAGGGCCGGCCGGCGCAGAGCGGCCAGAGGACCTTGAAGAGCAGCCCGTAGATGTGCTGGTGCGAGACCGTGGCGACGACCGCGGAGTTCCCCACCCGCGCGCCGAAGGTCTCCTCCAGGCAGGTCACCTCGGCGGAGAGCTGCGACAGCCGCTTTTCGAACGGCTGCTGCGCGCCGGTGCTCCCGGAGGTGAACACGGTGAGCCGAAGCGGCGGCGCGTCGAAGGTCAGTTGGGTCGCGCCGTCGTCCAGAAGCGCCGCCCGCAGCTTGGGCTTGGAGAGCGCGTCCGGGAAGTCACCCACGAAGGCGTCCACCTGCGCCGCGAGCGCGTCACAGGTGCCGGGGAGCGCATCGCCCGGCAGCGCCACCGCCACCCCCGCGCGCCAGGCGCCGACCAGGGCCAGCGTGAAGTCCCAGGTGTCCTGGGTGAAGAGGGCGATCCGCGAGACCCGCGCCGCGCTCAGCGCGCTTCGCCAGGCCTCCGAGCCTTGCATCAGCGCAGCCCAGGTCCTGTCTTCGCCGCGCACCCGCGCCACCCAAAGCTCTGCGGGTCGACCGCGCGCGGGCAGCGCTTCCAGGCAAAGACGCTCGGGGGAGCCCAGGGCGGACAAAGGGGCCTACTCCGTCACCAGCGTGGCCACCGCGTCCACCACGTCCTGGACCGTGCGCGCGCTCTTGAAGGCCTCCGGCTGGATCCGCTTGCCGGTCCGCTGCTGAAGCTTCACCAGGAGATCGATGGCGTCGATGCTGTCAATGTCCAGCTCGGTGTAGAGGTTCGCCTCCGGCTTGACCACCGCCGGGTCCAGCTGGAACGACGTCGAGAGGATCTCCACCACGCTCCGGTAGATGTCCTGTTTGGTCTTGATCTCGGCTTCCATGGCTGCGCGTCGGGTCCGATCCTTAAGGCTGCGGTTGGGGTGGGGTCAGCGGCTTGGCCTGGGTCAAATAGGCGGCGAGCGCGCGGACGCTGGCGAAGTGTTTGCGCGTCTCTTCCGGGTTGGCGTCGAAGCGCAGCCCGTAGGTCTTCTGGATCGCCACTCCCAGCTCGAGGGCGTCAATGGAGTCCAAACCCAACCCCTCCTTGAACAGCGGCGCCGCGGGGTCGATGTCGTCCGGCGCGACGCCCTCCAACTTCAGCGTGCTGATGATCAGCTCCTTCAACTCGCGTTCGAAAGCGTCGGCGCTCTGCACGGGATCTCCAGCTCCTCTTCGAAGTATTGGCGCAACTGCGCGGTCAGCTCACGGGCCGCGGCGGGCGGCTCGGGGTGGCGCTCGAGCAGCGGTTGAATCGGGATGTCCTCTTTGATCTCGAACTCATAGTCGATCCGCCGCCTGGGCGCGCGCCACCAGACCGAGTGCCGCCCCAAATTGTGCTCGCTCACCCGGATCACGACCGGGGTGACGTCCTTCCGCGCCCGCACCGCCAGGTGCGCCGCCCCGCGCTGGAACGGGAGCAGGTGGGTGGGCTCGGAACGGCTGCCCTCGGGAAAGACGAGCAAGGCGTCCCCGGAATTCATTGACTGGATGCAGCGGTCCAAAAGATCCACCCCGCCCTCGCCGTTGGGGACCAACCCGGCGGCCAGGATGGGGTAACGCATGAACGGGTTTCTCAAGAGCGTGCTGCGCACGATGCAGTTGGCGCGCTCGAGCAGCCCGAGCAGGAAGACCACGTCGATCAGGCTGGGGTGGTTGGCGACGATGAGCAGCCCCGGCCGGCTGAGCCGCTCCAGGTGCTTCACCCGGTAGCGGAGCACGCCCGTGAAGCGCATGAACTCGAAGAAGAAGTGGAAGCTCTGGCGCATCACCCACTTCCCCACCCGCTGCCGGAGCCGTTCGTCCCGGACCAGGAGCATCAACAGCGGGAACACCGTCACCGAGATGGCCAGTCCGCCCAGGCCGAACACCGCGAAGCACACCCCGGTGGCCATCCCGCGGTAGGCGCGGCTGAGCCACTCAGACATGTCGCCGCCAGGTCCAGCGCCTGGGGCCGTGGACCAGCGAAAGCGCAGGCTCCTTTCCCTGGAGGAACCCGGCCACCCGGGGGGCGTGCGCGGTGGCGGACGGCGCCGCGTCCTGGGCCGGCTCGAGCGCGAGCGAGAATTCAGGCCCGCGGTCCTGGCTCAAGAGGAGCCCGAGCGCGCCCGGCCCGTCCTCCGGGGTGGTGAACGCGGCGAAGGGGGCGGGCAGGACGTCGTCGTAGGCGACCACCAGGACCTCGGGGGCGCCGTCGGCGAGTTGGGCCAGGGCCTCCAGCACTCCCTGGGGAAGGCTCTCCGCGCCGGCCGCGAGGGAGGCGCTGGGCGTGGTGTCGCCGCGGGTGAGCGAATAGAGCGCCGCCGCGGCGTTGTGCACGGACACCGAGAACGCGGTGGGGGAGAGGGGCGCGCCGCTCGCCAGCTGCTCGAGGAGCTCCACCGAGCGGTGCACCTCGCCGTGCCGGGAGCAGAAGACGGCGGGTGTCTGGCCCTTGGCCCCCACGCAGTCGAAGGCCACCCGGAGCGCGGACCGATCCGCCGTGCTCGCGCGGCGGCGAAGCAGCGGGGGGACCTCCGGGAGGTCGGCGATCGTGCCCGGGGTGGGAGGCGACCACCACGACCACTGCGCAATCCGGAACGGGAGCGGGCTGCCCTTCATCGACGTGACGCGGAACATAGCTTTTCGCCCCCGCTCGCGGAACACGGAAGAACCCCGGCATTCCTCCAAGGCCGGGAGGTGGGCGGCCAGGGCGGCAGGCGCCAAAGGCGCTCGGGCGGAGTTCGAGGGGGCAGGGTGGTTCGAAGGCCTGGGCTCTGAGATGGTCCGCGCCGTGATCCCCCAGGCTTCAGCCCCCAAGCCCAAGCTGCTCGCGAGGTGGAAGGCGAAGCTTCGTCAGGGCTGGGAGACGCTGAAGGCGGAGCACGCGTCGCCTGCACGCCTGGGGGTGGCGATGGGGGTGGGGGTCTTCTGCGGCTGCAGCCCGTTCCACGGCTTCCAGTTCCTGCTCTCCCTGGGGCTGGCCTGGGTGCTGAGGCTGAACAAGCTGGCGACCCTCTTGGGGCTTCAGATCTCCGCGCCGCCGGTCACGCCGCTGATCGTCTTCGCCGGGCTCCAGTTCGGGGCGCTCCTGCTCCATGGGCGCTTCTTGCCCTTGCGCCTGAGCGGGATCCGCGAGGCCATCCACGGTTCGCTCTGGCGGGGGCTCTTGACCGACTTCGTGGTGGGGAGCCTGGCCCTGGGAGTTGTGCTCGGGCTCATCGTCGGCGCGGTCACGACGCTCCTGGTGCGGCGCTACCGGGCGAAGACGGGCTCAGCAGCGAATCCAGCGTGACCGAGCGCAGCCCCCGGGCGGCCATGCGCTCCAGGACGCGGGCCAGGACCTGGGGGGCGATGACCTGCGCACGGCCTCCGAGCGCGCCGTCGTGCAGGGTCAAGATGGCGCCAGGCCGCAGAGAAGGTTCGAGCCTTCGCACCGCGTCCTCCACGGTGCGAGCGGCGACCCCGTCCCGGGCCGAGGCGCTCCACCCCACCAGCTGAAGCTCCGCGAGCCGGGCGGCGGCGGCCAACCGGGGCGAGAGCAGCCCCACCGGCGCGCGGAACCACCGGGTGGATTGACCCGTGGCGCGCTCGAGCAGCGCGTTGGTCTGCCGGAGCTCTTCGGCGAGCCTTCGGGGCGCGACCAGATTGGTGGTGTACGCGTGCCGCCAGGAGTGGTTCCCCAGCGCGTGGCCGCCGCGGACGATGGCTTCGAGCAGCTCCGGGTGGGCCTGGGCCCGCTCGCCGATGACGAAGAAGGTGGCGCGCTGGTGGTGCGCCGCGAGCAGCTCGAGGACGGCGGGGGTGAAGCGGGGGTCGGGGCCGTCGTCGAAGGTGAGGGCCAGCTCCGGCCGAGGTGTGCGGACCGCCAGCAGCGGACGCGCGAAGACGCCCGAGCCCTGCCAGGCCACGCCGGCCGCCACCGACGCCGCCATCGCCGCGCCCGTGCCGACGAGCCAGGACGCCGGAACAGTCACCCCGGCGAGCGCAGCGCCCGCGGAGGCGATCCCAGAAAGGAGACTCGTGCCCGCAAGCCACCGGCCCACCGAACCCGCATGGACGGGGACCGGAAGGGTCGCGGGCTCGGGGGCGGGAAGACCGGAAGGCATCAAGCGCGCCGGTGGGACGCCTGGCCGTTCACGCTACTGAAGGTCGACGTCGCAAAAGTCCGCATCGAAGGTGCCCGAGACCTGCGCGGTGCCATCGGTCACCTCGAAGCTGCCCTCTGCGTGGGTCGTCGTGAGGTCGTCGAGCGTGGCCGTTCCGGAGGTGACGTCCATGTCGTTGCTTCCGGAGGAGAGGATGACCAGCGCGTAGGAGCCCGTCGGCTCGCCATTCAGGCCAACCACCGTGAAGTCTCCGGCGGTCACTGCCGCACCGGAGGTGTTTCCGAACCCAATCGCGACGAAGCTGCTGATTTGGGCTTCGCCCGCAGCCTGGGCCTTCAGGTCCGCGCAGGTCCAGGGCTGATCAGTCAGGAGCACCTCGGGCACCGTGACCTCGCCAGCGGAGAGGTGGACCAGAAACGCGCTCTTCACGTCGAAGGCATAGGTGGGATCCCCGGTGAGCGACCCCGGGCCGTTCGAACCGCCGCAGGCGGACACTCCCAAGGCCAAAAGGACCACGACCCGTGAGCCAAACGTTCGTCGCATGGAGTCGTCTCCAAGGAAGGGTGATCGATGAGTGGACGCAATTCGCCCAGGACCGACCGCAGTTGAGGACCCACGTGCGCGTCCCCAAGCGGCAGCCAATCTGCCGCGTTCGAGGCTCAGCGGCTACTGGCTGAGATCGACATCGCAGGAGGGCGCGTCGAAGTTGCCCGAGAGGTGGACGTCTGCATCCGTGATGTCGAACGTTCCCGCGGCGTGGTCCGCGGAGAGATCGCTCAACGTCACCGAGCCCGCGCTCGCATTGAGGACCTCGGTGGTGGAACTCGTGAAGACCTCGAGGCTCGCGAACGGACCGGTGGGCGCGTCTCCACCGTTCCAGATGGTGAAGTCCCCAGCGGACGGCGTCCCCTGCGGGTCGGCCAGGGCGATGATCGCGTAGCCGCTCGGCTCGGATTGTCCGCTGGCCTTGAGGTCGTCACAGCTCCAGACCTGGTCGGTCAGCAGGATCTCGGGGATGGACAGCCCGGGGTCGGTTTGCGAGGGGAGGTGCACCAGGAACGCGCTCTGTACGGTGAAGCCGTAGGTGTCGTCACCGGTGATCGATCCCGAACCGCTCGCCGCGCCGCCTCCGCACGCCGAGGCCGCCACCAATGACACCGTTGCCACCGCCAAACCGATTGCACGACGCATGCAGCCCCCTCCAGGGGATGAGTGAGCCATGAGTGTATGCGATCCGCCGGGGCTCAACGGGTGGGTCCCCGCTCCTCGAACGCTCAGTGCCCGCGAACGGCGCGCTGGAACTCCGGCTTTCCCAGCAGATTGCCGGCCGCGTCCAGGATCGTGTCCGAGAGCGTCTGCTCGTAGTTCTCCGGAGTGAACGAGTGGCCCATCCGGTGGTTGTCACCGCGGATGATGCCGCGCCAGAGCCGCGTTCCTTGTTCATCCTCGAGCGTGGCCGCGAGCACGATCCGGCCGTGGTACGTGTTGTCCTCTTCGATGAAGAGATCTTTGAGGTCGATCCGAAGAACACGCGTCGCATGTGAGGACACGACGTCCACGGTGTTCTGGCGCAAGACCCGGCCGAGCTGCGCGGTGACGAAGGCAAGCGGGTCGTCGTGCGTCGTCACCGGCCGCGGGGTGGCCTCCTCGCGGTTGGCTCCGATGCTGCTTCGTGGCGGGGCGCGCTCGTCCAGGCCAGCCGTGACGGCCACCGTCTGACCGTCAAAGGCGGTGAGCACGTCTCCTCCCAATTCGGTGGAGTCGGTCGGGCTCCAGATCAGGGGAACGTTGAGCGATGCGCGATGTGACGGATGCGCACACGCCGCCAGAACCAACAACCCCGCACCCAGCACCACCCTGCGCAATCCGCTCATCGTCCGGGTCCCTCGTGCCTCTGCTCACTTGCCGCGGGTGAGCTCCTTGGCCAGGAAGGCGCCCGCCTCGGCGGTGCCCAGCGCCGCCATCTTGCGGCCCTGTTCGCCCTCCATCATGCGGGCCGCGGCGTCGCCCACCGTGCCGACCACCACGTCAATCTGGATCATGAACGCGCTCCAGCCGGGCGTCAGCTCCGCGGGCCGGCCGGGCCGCAGGGGGCGATCCTGGAGCGTCTTCGCCACCTTCTCCAGGAGCCCGTCTTCGGTCAGCCGCTTGGTGCTTCCGACCATGGCCGTCCAGGTCGCCGCGAGGAGGTCCTCCAGGAGCGGTCCGCGCAGGGCGGTGTCGATCCGGGTCGCTGCCTCGTCTTCTTCCAGGTGGTGCGCGTTGGCGTAGGTGGGCAAGAGCTTCGCCACCACCACGGCGCGGGTCGCGAGGTGACCCAGTCGGGGAGGGAAGCGCATGGGCCCTTGGGGCTACGCCTTCTCGGTCGTCGGTGGGACCGCGATCACCGGGATCTCCACCTTCTCATTGACGGTCCGCGCCACGCTGCCGAAGAGCTGGGCGAAGCCGCTCTTGTTGTGGCGCCCCATCACGATCAGATCGTAGCCCTTGTCCTTGCTGATCTTGACGATGCACTGGGCCACGTCCTTGTGCTCCTCGATCTCGTCCAGACGCACCTGGCGGTTCAGCCCGGCGCCCTTGGCGAACTCGGTGAGCTGGTCCTGGATCTCCTCTTCGCTGTACTGCTCCAGCGTGGAGCCGGGGACGCCGCGGTGGAGGATGGCGACGTCGTCATCGCCCCGGACCTTGTCCGGCTTGGCCACGTGGAGCAGGTCCACCGTGGCGCCGGTCTTCTGGCCGAGGAAGAGGGCGTATTCGATGGCCCGCTTGGAGGAAGGGGAGAAGTCGAAGGGAACGAGGATTCGGTCGAGCTTCGTCGTCATGGGCGCAGCACCTTATCAGAACCGACCGGGCAGGCGAGGCTCCGGTTGATCTTTGCCGACCCCGGTCTTAGAGGAGACCCCAACCGAGGTGCATATATGTCCGTGAACATTCAGCTCGAGTGGACTCCCAACCCGAGCACCCTGAAGTACGTGGTGGACCGCGATCTCTTGCCGAAGGGGGCGATCAACTTCACCACGCTCGAGAAGGCGAAGGAGCGCTCCCCGTTGGCGGAGAAGCTGATGGGGATCGGCGGGGTCACGGGCGTGATGTTGGGCACGAACTTCGTCACCGTCACCAAGGGCGACCAGGGCGAGTGGGACGACGTGAACGACCAGGTGATGGGGCTCTTGGACACCCACCTGACCGCCGGCGAGCCTGTCTACGTGGGCGATCTGGACAGCGCGCACGTGGGGCAGGGCGGCGGGCCGGTGGAGGAGCGGATCCGCGACATCCTGGATTCGGAGATCCGCCCGGCGGTGATGCAGGACGGCGGCGACATCGTGCTCGACCGGTTCGAGGACGGGCTGGTCTACCTGCAGATGAAGGGCTCCTGTTCGGGTTGCCCGTCGTCGACCATGACCCTGAAGATGGGGATCGAGTCGCGGTTGAAGGAGCTGGTCCCGGAGGTCCGCGAAGTGGTCTCGGTCTGAGGCGGCAGGTCAAAGGCGACCAGGTCCGCAAGGAGCTCCTCCCCGAGCAGAGCAAGGCCCTGCTCCAGGAGCTGCACCTGCTCACCCGCGAGGGGCACCTCAACGCGGACGCGCTGCGCAAGCTGAAGCAGGTGAACCACCTGGTGGGGCTGTTGCGGCCCGCGCTGGAGGACGTGTTCGCCCGCTTCGGGGAGCCGGTGGTGGTGGATGCGGGGTCGGG
>Ga0164242_10008405_pt1 | contig 11204 bp, 10 predicted proteins | sample OricomgcompostMG_FD_108783 | JGI IMG/M metagenome (GOLD analysis project Ga0164242, IMG submission 108783) | Miracle-Growth compost microbial communities from Emeryville, California, USA - Original compost - Miracle growth compost (MG) ...
CCCTGGGATTGTATGACGTGCCTCCGCGTGGCGACGGCGCGGCGTGCCTCGTCCTGGCGTCGGAAGATGTGGCAAAGACGCTGGGCAAGCCATATACCGTATTGAAGGGGCGTGGCTTTTTCCACGAAGGCGTGCACCAGGTCGATGATGTTCCAGGAGACATGATTGCTTTCGGGGCGGCCGCAGCCGCGGCCAAGGCGGCATATCAAGCCAGCGGGATAGCCCCGTCCGATGTCGACTTCGCGGAATTCTACGCACCCTGCACGATCGTCGAAGTACTGGTCAGCGAAGCAATCGGATTGGTAGGCAAGGGCCAGGGCGCAGGCGCCGCTGCCGAAGGCCGCACCCGACTGGGCGGCGATATCCCGATTTCGACATCCGGCGGCCTGACCTCGCGCGGACATCCGGCACTTGTCACTTCGCTCTACAACCTGGTGGAAGTCGTGGACCAACTGCATGGCCGGGCGGGAGATCGCCAGGTTTACGACGCGCGCCTGGCAGTGACTACCGGCGAATTGGGCAATTACAACGCTGCAATCGTGCATGTTTTCGAAGGTATCCGATGATGATGAAGGCACATAAGGTAGACGGGCAGAGACCATACCCGCCACGCGTCTCGGCATTCACTGCCGTTTTCTGGGACGAGTTGAAGCAAGGGCGCTTCAAGACTACCCAGTGCGACTGCTGCGGACGGCAGACGTTTCCACCCAAGGTCATTTGCCCGCATTGCTGGTCGGACAAGCTCAGTTGGGTAGACCTGCCGATCCACGGAGAGTTGTACTCGTGGACCCGCATCCACGCTGCCCCAACGGTGTTCCAGCCGCTGGCCCCCTATGCGGTCGGCATCGTGGAGCTCGACAAGCGTTTACGCCTGGCTTGCCCGTTGATCGTCCCCGACGGGGCCACGGTGAGCATAGGCAACAAAATCGAAATGGTCGTAATGGAGTTCGAAGACGGCCCGTTGTTCGCGGCCAGTGTAGCGACAGCACGCTAGCGCCATACCCCCCGAGAATTGTTATTGCAAGGAGCATGAAATGGTTGATGTGATTGAAAAGCGCGAGATTCCCAGCGATGAAGCGAACGCATGGCGACTCCAAACACCAGGAGCGAACGGATGGACGCGCACAGCGCGCCCGGACGACCCGAACAAATACCTCATGGTGTCGGCGGACACGCACGCCAACGAGCCTCCGGACCTTTGGGAGCAGCGGATCGATCCGAAATACCGCGATCGGCTGCCCAAGACATGGGTCGACGAACAAGGCGTGCGCTGGCGCAAATCCGAAGGCAATGACCGCCCCGACAGGCTCGTGCTCGCGGATCTGTCCGGACAGGACCAAGTCCGGTCCCGCTCTGGAGCCGGGGCCAGGAACCGCCTTGCCGACCACGCCATCGATGGCATCGATGCCGAAATCATCTTCCCGAACAAAGGGTTGGCCATGTGGTATACGCCCGACCCGGAATTCGCGCAGGCTCAATGCAGCGTATACAACGACTGGGCCTGGGAGGAATTCGGGCCCTACAGCAAGAAGCTGATACCCGTCGCCGCAATCTCGCCCGCGGACATACAAGGCTCTCTCAGAGAAATCCAACGCGTCGCCAAGATGGGCTATACCGCGGTCGCGTTCCCGGTAAAACCCCTGTTTGGTCCTCCGAAAGTTGGAGACCTGAACTACAACAATGCCGATTTCGACCCAATATGGGCAGCGCTGCAGGACGCGGACCTGACCCTATGCTTCCACGTCGCCACCGGTATGGACCCGCGCACTACGCGCGGCGTGGGCGGCGCCGTCGTCAACTATGTCTGGCACGCGCTGGCGCCGGCCATCCAGCCTCTGGTCAATCTTTGCGCGTCGGGCGTGATCGAGCGCTTCCCGCGTCTTCGATTCGGCTCGGTCGAGGCCGGCATCGGCTTCATCCCGTGGATGCTGGAAAACATGGACGAGGCCTACAGGAAGCATCACTTCGCCGTGCGCCCCAAGTTAAAGAATCTGCCGAGCGACTACTACCGCTCCAACGGTTTCTCCACCTTCGGCGAAGATCGCTCCGGACTCGATTTTGCGGAGAAGTATGGCCTCCTGGACAACTTCCTGTGGGCCAACGACTACCCGCACCACGAAGGCACATGGCCACACTCCGCGCAGGCCATCGAACGCCACATGGCGACTCTCACGGACGAAGGCCGGGCAAAGGTGCTGGGCCTGAATGCGGCACGGATCTTCCGCATCGATATCGAAGCGGCGAAAAAACCGCTGTGACGGCAACGCGGCGGTCGGAGGCCTGCCTTTTATCGCCCTTCTCATTTACATAAATACCTCGAAGGAGACATTCCATGAAAAATCCGGTGTCATTGGGTGGGCAACGCGGCTGGAGCCGGCGGCGGGCCTTGGTCGTCGGCGGCCTGGCCGTGGCGACAGCCTGTTGGCTAAACGGGGCGACAGCCGCGAGCAGCTATCCGAACCACGAAATCAGGCTGATCGTCCCCTACACCGCGGGCGGCACTTCGGACCTAATCGGCCGCATCATTGCCAAAGGACTGACCGAGCGCCTGAAGGTGCCTGTCGTGGTCATCAACCGGCCGGGCGCATCCGGCACGATGGGCATGAAATTGGTGGCGACCTCCGCGCCCGACGGCTACACCATAGGCATTGCCGGCACCACGAATCTCGCCATTGCGCCATACCTCATGTCGCCGCCCCCCTACGACCCGGTACGGGATTTCACCGCCCTGTCCATGGCCGCCCGAGCCCCCTTCGTCCTGGTCACGGCGCCCAAGTCGAATATCCGCTCGCTGAAAGCACTGGTGGCCTACGGGAAGGCCCACCCCGACAAGCTCAACTATGGCTCGTCGGGGGTGGGTAGCAGCCATCACTTGACGACCGAGCTGTTCATGCAGGACACCGGCTTCACAGCCACGCACATTCCGTTCAAGGGGGGTGCCGAGAACGTCACGCAATTGCTGGCCGGGACCGTGGACTTCATGTTCGAGTCGTCTTCTTCGATCCTGCCGCAGATCCAAGGGGGAAAAGTGCACGCGCTGGCCGTCACCGGCGACGAGCGCCTGCCCGAGCTACCCGACGTGCCGACAGTCGAGGAACTCGGCATAAAGAACTTCATGGTGGAATCGACCGTCGGCGTGGTCGCTCCAGCCAAGCTCTCGCCCGATGCTTTCAATGTTCTTTCGACCACGCTGCACCAGATGATGCAGGATCCCGCGATACGCGAAGCGATCGGACGCACGGGTTCGGGCGCTCCGCCCTTGGGCAAGGATCAATTCGCGGCGAGACTGAAGGTCGATGCACAGAGGTGGAGCCGGATGGTCAAGAAGCTGGGCATCGCCGGGAAATGAAGCGTGCATGTAAATGACAACTAGGTCGGAAGCCAAGGGACATGAGTAAAGCAGAATCGATAGGCCCTCTGATCGGCGGGGAAAGCCTCATAGAGGGTGGGCGCGCGACACGCCCGGTGCACAATCCGGCCACGGGCGAGGTCGTCGGCGAGCTGACGCTCGCGACCTCGTCCGATGTCCGCGAGGCGGCAGAGCGGGCCGCAGTCGGATTCAAGGAATGGTGCACAAAAACCGCCCTGGAGCGGGCCGTCATCCTGAAGGGCGTAGCCGCAAGCATGCGTCGAGACCTGTCCACGATGGCGAAGATGCTGACCCGGGAACAGGGGAAGACGCTCAAGGAAGCCGAGGGAGAGGTATTGGGAGCGGCGGATCTCTTTGAGTGGCTGGCCGAGGAAGGAAAGCGAGTCTACGGCCGAATAGTGCCTGCACGCTCGCGCGAAGTGCAACAGTTGGTTCTGCTCGAGCCGGTCGGCCCCGTCGCGGCGTTTTCCCCGTGGAACTATCCCATCGCCCTGGCCGCCAGGAAAATCGCGCACGCTCTTGCCGCGGGATGCTCGGTAGTCATAAAACCGGCGGAAGAGGCTCCCAGCGCTGTACTCCACCTAGTCCGCCTTTGCCTGTCCAACGGGGTGCCTGCCAACGCCATACATGTGCTTTTCGGCGTTCCGGCCATGATTTCCGAAGAACTCATCGAATCGCCGCATATCCGCAAGATATCCTTCACCGGCTCCGTTCCCGTCGGCAGGCATCTTGCAGGCTTGGCGGGAAGGGCACTGAAGAAAGTAACCTTCGAGCTTGGCGGGCACTCGCCCGTCATCATCATGGATGACGCCGATCTGGAGCTCGCGGTCACGCTGTCGGTGGCCAGCAAATTCCGCAACGCGGGGCAGATTTGCATCGCCCCTACGCGGTTCCTCGTCCACGAGGCAGTACACGATCAATTCCTGCAAGAGTTCAAGACGCGCTCCGAAACGCTGCGCGTCGAGGACGGCATGAAGGAAACGGCCCAGATGGGGCCGCTGGCCCACGAACGCAGATTGGACGCTATGGAGAATCTCGTCCAGGACGCAATCGATCGTGGAGCGAAGCTGGAGACCGGCATGTCCGAACGTGCTTCGGCATCGGGCTACTTCTGGCGCCCCACTGTCCTGTCCGATGTCCCTTCCACTGCGCAGGTATTGCACGAGGAACCATTCGGGCCGATTGCACCGATCGTACGCTTCACGGAGCTCGACGAAGCATTGGCACAGGCCAACAGCGTGCAATATGGCCTTGCCGGCTATGCCTTCACCCGGTCACTACGATACGCACGCCACATACAGGATGAACTCAAGGTGGGAGTCATCGGAATGAACACATTCAGCGTAACCGCCCCCGAAATGCCATTTCTAGGCATCAAAGACAGTGGTCTGGGCGTTGCCCACGGCAAGGAAGGCCTGCTCGAGCACATGAACATCAAATCCCTCTTCCGGGCGGATTGAAACAAGACTGACTATAAGGAGGAACCATGAAATCGACACTTTTGGCCTTGGCCGCAATCGCTACGCTGGGTGCGGCACCGGCTTTGGCGCAACAGCCCGTGAAGGTCGCTGCCGTGTATGCATTGACTGGGCCCATTGCCCCGTATGGCGTGCCTCAACAAAAGGCCATTCAGCTCCGCGCGGAACAGATCAACGCACGCGGAGGCTGGAAGGGAAGAAAAGTGGAAGTGATCTACTACGATACCGAGGGCAACAGCAATAAAGCGGTGCAACTCGTTCGCAAGGCCATTGAAACCGACAAGGTAGATCTGATCGTGGGCCCGTCGTCTACCGGCGAGTCACTGGCTGCCGCGCCTATTGCCAATGCGGACAAAGTCCCCATGATTACCCATTCCGGCGCGCAAAGCGTCGTGGACCCGGCAACACCCTATGTGTTCCAGACAGCGCAGTACGACCGCGTAGGGGTGCCTGCAGTTCTGAAGGAATTCCAGAAAAAGGGCTTCAAGAAGATCGCACTGTTGACGTCCACGGACGGCTTCGGCCAGTCGGGCTTGGCGTTGTTCAAGGAAATGACGCCCAAGTATGGAATGACCCTGGTGAACGAGCAGTTCAACCGCCAGGACACGGACATGACCGCCCAGGTTCTACGTGCCAAGCAAGCCAACGCCGACGTAATGATGATCTGGAGCACCTTCCCCGCCCCTGCCATCATCCTGCGCAACGCCCGAGCCATGGCATACCCGAAACCCATCTACAACAGCTTTGCCATGGCATCCCAGGAGTTCCTCAAGCAATCGGGCAGCACCTCGGAAAACACCTTTGTGATGACTGCCGCCATGCTGATGCCTACGGCGCTGCCCGACGATCACCCGAACAAGCAGGTAATCATGAAGGACTACGAAGCCTATAAGGCCCGTTACCACGAACCTCCCAACCCCAGCGCGCAACACGCACTGGATGCCATGGCAATCGCGGACGCGGCAGTGGCCAAGATCCATGGCGAAATAAACCGCCAGTCCCTCAGGGATGCAATCGAAAAAACGGATATGTATGGGGACAACGGCTACTTCAAGTTTTCACCGACGGTTCACGGTGTAAGCGATAGAGATGTGCCCATAGTGTTCCTGAAGGTGGTCCACAACGCATTTGCCCCTCAGTAATTTCCCATATTCCACGAGTCATCGGGGCCTATATCCAATGAACCAAGTATCAATGGCTGCACAGATCTTCGTCTCGGGCTTACTCATAGGCTGTGTTTACGCACTCGTCGCATGGGGCTTCACGATTGTCTATAACGCCACGGGATTGATCAATTTCGCCGCGGGCGAATTCGTAATGATGGGGAGCGTCATCTCGGCGGCTCTCAGCATCAAGCTGGGCTGGCCCGCCCTGATCGCAGCGCCTGTATCGATCTGCGCCGTAACGGCAATCGCTGCACTCATGGACTGGGGCTGTCTGCAGCGAGCGAAGCGCCAGACCCCCTTGGCCCTAGGTATGCTGACAATCGGGATCGGCATAGTCCTGCGGGGCGCAATGCTGTTTTCCTTTGGCAAGGACTTTCAGTTCCCACCGGCATTCTCGGACGGGGAGATCCCCGCCATACTCGGCGTGAACATCCCGACCCAGGGTGCATGGGTGTTCGGCACCGTGTTCATAGCCGCCATATTGTTATGGCAACTGTTCGCCCGCTCATGGCTGGGCTGGTCGATGCGTGCCGCAGGCGAGAGCCGGCGGGCCGCGGTGCTCATGGGGATTTCACCGAGAAATGTTTCCACGACAGCATTCGCCATGGCCGGGGCAATGGGAGCCCTGGCCGGGGCGCTGATCGCACCGCTCGCCTCGGCCAACTATACCAGCGGCCTGTTCTTCGGCTTGAAAGGGTTTTCGGCCGCGATCCTGGGCGGTATCGGAAGCCCATTGGGTGCGGTGGCAGGCGGACTCATCCTGGGAGTGCTTGAGAACATCGCCGCGGGATACATGTCATCTGGCTGGAAGGATGCCATCGCCTTGGGAATACTAATCCTGGTATTGCTGATCAAGCCGACCGGCATCTTCGGCGGACGCAGCGTGAAGAGGGTCTGACTGTGTCTGAACTGAGCAAAGCATACCGGCACAATCTTCGGGGCCTGGCAGCCGCATCGATCATTCTGGCGCTGATCGGCGCCTCGACCTCGAATTCGTTCTACCTGACCACGATCATATTTGCGCTGATCGAAGCCATCTCGGCCATCGGGCTGACGCTGTTGTTCGGGTTTGCGGGGCTAGCATCTCTCGGCCAGGCTGCATTCGTGGGCCTGGGCGCCTACACGGCAGCCCTACTGGTCGAGCGTTGCGCTTTTCCCCCGATCGCGGGCATGGCCCTGGCGATCCTGGTGCCGACTGCCGTCGGATGGATTATCGGGCGCCCTCTGTTGAGGCTATCGGGCCTGTACCTGACCATGGCATCCCTGGCATTGGGCGTCGTTTTATCTCTCGTGTTCAGCCAGGCGATTTCGCTGACTGGAGGCTTGGATCCAGGGTTCATGCTCAATCATGCATTCTCTCTTGGACACTGGACGCTGGACAGCACCAAAGACATGTATTGGGTGTGTAGCGTGTGTGTAGTTCTAACACTGTATCTCGCCATCAACTTGATCCATTCGAGATTTGGCCGCGGCCTGCGCGCCTTGCAAAGCTCGGAGGCTGCTGCCGAAGGATCAGGAATCGCCACCGTCCGATTCAAGACGGCGATTTTCGCGATTGCTGCCGGAATGGCCGGCCTGTCGGGTGCACTCTATGCATTCTTCATGCGCTCATTCAATGCCACGGCGTTCGATTTTTCCTTGTCCATCGAACTGCTCATCATCGTCATGGTGGGGTCGCTGCGCTCTGTTTGGGGGGCGCTGTTCGGAGCTGCCGTTGTCACCATTCTGCCCGCAGCGCTGGAAAACTTCAGCGACTACAAACTATTCATATATGGAGTGGTGATGGTGCTGATCATGATGTTCCTGCCGGATGGCCTGTTCCACGGCGCAGTACAGGGCGTCTCCAGGCTGCTTGCCGGAAAGGATGCCAAATGAGTCTCTCCGTTCAAGGACTGACCAAACGGTTCGACGGGCTGACTGCCGTCGACGGGCTCAGTTTCGAAGCGCCCAAGGGCAAAGTCACCGCGCTGATAGGCCCCAACGGGGCCGGAAAGACGACGATCCTGAGCATGATCAGCGGCCTGATGGCGCCAAGCCACGGATCGATCGTATACGAGGGCGGTGCATTGACAGGGCTATCTGGACACCAGATCGCCCAGCGCGGCATCGCGCGCACATACCAGAACCTGCAGATGTTCGAAGATATGAGCGTACTCGAGGCCGTCATGACCGGTGCTCATGTGCTGGGCAGATCGGGCCCAATTTCAGCAATGCTTCGCCTGCCTGTAGTGCGCAGGGAAGAGCATGTCCTCGAGGCGGCCGCCCGAACCGCCCTCCAGCGTGTTCACGTGCCGCAGTCTCTGTATCTGCGCGAGGCGGTTTCACTGCCATACGGCCTGCAACGTCGCGTCGAGATTGCTCGGGCACTTGTCGCCGCCCCCAGGCTCCTGCTGCTGGATGAACCCGCTGCGGGCCTGAATCCAACTGAAACCGAGGAGCTTACCCATCTAATAGCCGGCTTGCGCTCCGAGGGCCTTACCGTGCTGCTCGTGGAGCACGACATGGAGATGGTCATGAATCTGTCCGATTCAGTGGTCGTCATGAATTTCGGGAAGCTGATTTGCGCCGGCACACCGTCGGAGGTGCAGTCCAATCCCCTGGTGATCGAAGCTTATCTTGGAGAAGAGGAAGCCGATGCTTGAATTGACGAATATTTCCGTGCGCTACGGCATGATCGAAGGCTTGCGGAAGGTGTCGTTGCGCGTCGATGCAGGCCAGATCGTATCCCTGATCGGAGCCAACGGCGCAGGCAAATCCACCCTCCTCAACGCTATCTCGGGCATAGTACCGGCGTCTGCAGGAACAATCTCATTTTGTGGAACGCCGATTACTCGCATCTCCGCCTCGCAGATCGTCGGATTGGGCGTAGTACAGGTTCCAGAGGGGCGCCGCGTATTCGCCCAGATGACCGTGCTCGAGAACCTGCGGCTCGGCGCCTATCCGCACAGAAAAGAATTCCAGATCAAGGACATAGACACCGTTTTCGATCTGTTTCCCAGGCTCGCGGAACGGAAGCAGCAGTTGGCCGGATTAATGTCGGGCGGGGAACAGCAAATGCTTGCGATCGGCCGGGCATTGATGACCAGGCCGAAATTGCTTTTGCTGGACGAACCATCGATGGGGCTGGCGCCATTGATCGTCAAGACTATTTTCTCCGTCCTGCACACTCTCAATCGGCAAGGCATGGCAATTTTGCTGGTCGAGCAAAATGCCAAGGCCGCCTTACGGTTGTCCGAATATGGCTACGTTCTGACCAATGGGTCGCTGACGCGCGAAGGGCCATCGCAAGCGCTTCTGGACGACGCCGGGATCAACGAAGCGTTCCTGGGAAAAAGGCTGGGAGCCCACGCCGAGATCCCAAAGCAGATGGCCGCCTGACCGATGTTATGTACGATAGGCCAAGACTGAAATGACTGGAAAACCATCAGATCACGCGGTATATGACTATATTGTGGTGGGGGCCGGGAGCGCCGGATCGCTCTTGGCAAGCCGACTATCAGCAGGCGGCAAGTATTCCGTGCTGGTGCTGGAGGCCGGCGGAACGGACAGGCGGTTATGGGTTCATGTCCCCATAGGCTTTGCAAAGACGATTCTCGATAAAACGCTCAATTGGGCCTACCAGACCGAGCCCCAGGCACAGATGAAGAATCGTTCCATCTACTGGCCACGAGGGAAAGTTCTGGGCGGGTCCGGCGCCATCAACGGATTGATTCACATCCGCGGTCAGCGTGAGGACTTCAACGGATGGCGGGATGCAGGCTGCAAAGGCTGGGGCTGGGAAGACGTACTCCCGTATTTCAAGAAAATAGAAAACCACTATCTGGGCGATACCCACCTGCACGGCGCAACAGGCCCCATAGCGGTTGCCAAGCCACCGGGACGGTCAGTGCTGGTCGAAGCGATGATCGAGGCAGCTGCACAACATGGCATTGGCCGCAACGACGATTTCAACGGCAACTCCCAGAACGGAGCGGGCTACTATGACCTGACAGTCCGCAGAGGGCTGCGCTCTAACTCGGCGATTGGCGCCCTGCGGCCTGCCGGACGCAAATCGAATGTACGCATCGAGCTGAACTCCCTGGCAGAGCGGATTCTCTTTGAGGACACCCGGGCCGTGGGCGTCAAATATTGCAAACGGGGAGGAAAGCGCCTGGAGGCACGCGCAAGCCGGGAAATCATTGTGTGCGGGGGCGCGGTCAATACCCCCCAGCTGCTGATGTTGTCGGGCATCGGCCCCGCAAGACACTTGCAAGATATGGGCCTGCCGGTGATTGCGGATCGCGCCGCGGTCGGCGCCAACCTACAGGACCATATCACAGCGCGATTCGTTTTCAAGACGCGGCGCCCACTGACGCTGAACGATGCCATGCGAACCAATCTGGGCCGGCTACGCATAGGCATGAATTACATCTTCCGGCGCAAGGGGCCGCTGACATATGCAGCAGCGCAGGCAGGCATGTTCTTCAAATCCGACGACAGCGCTCCACGCGTCAATGCGCAAACCTTCTTTTCACCCTATAGCGCGGAAGGCCTCGGTAAACCTCTACACAACTTTTCGGCATTCAGCCTGTCGGTGACGCAGTCCTGGCCTAGCAGCCGCGGCTTCATTCAGCTAAGAGACTCCAACCCTGGAACGCCCCCGATCATACAGCCCAATTACCTGAGCACCGACGAAGACCGGCAGTTCTTCGTCAAAGCCATTCATCGGCTACGCAAGATTTTTGGCACCGATCCGATTCGCAGCGAAATCGCCGAAGAATACAAGCCTGGCCCATCGGTACAGACAGATGATGAGATTCTCGATTATGTGCGCTCGACCGCAAGCACATGTTTTCATCCATGCGGAACCTGCCGCATGGGGGCGGACGAAGATGCTGTCGTGGACCCGCAGCTCAGAGTGCGAGGCGTTTCGGGGCTGCGTATCGCGGACGCTTCGATCATGCCGTTTGTTACGTCCGGGAATATCAACGCGCCCTGTCTGATGATTGCGGAGAAGGCTGCGGATTTGATCCTCAACGACCGTATGGCACGCTCATAGGCCGCGATCGGGCGGCGCAGACAAATGACTATGCCGCCGCGCACAGGCCCCGAATGCCGCGCCGAGGCGCTCGGCCAGCAGGTCGCCCACATCGCGCGGCGACGCGTGCACGCCGCAACTGCGCAGGTCTACGGTGCGCAGGCCCTCGTAGC
>Ga0164242_10008406_pt1 | contig 11204 bp, 13 predicted proteins | sample OricomgcompostMG_FD_108783 | JGI IMG/M metagenome (GOLD analysis project Ga0164242, IMG submission 108783) | Miracle-Growth compost microbial communities from Emeryville, California, USA - Original compost - Miracle growth compost (MG) ...
CAGCGGCGCCGCCGGCCGACCTCGCGCCCTCGGCCGAGCTGCCGGAGGAACCGGTCGAGTTCGGTTCGCTGTGGGACGGGCCGGCCGCGGCCCCCGAGCCGCCGGCACCGCCGCCGAGCGCCGGCGCCTCGCTGCTGGACCGATTCCGTCAGCGGATTCCGCGTCTTCCCGGCCGTTGAGTCAGCGGCCGGCAAGCGTGTCGCCCGCGATGGTCGCCGACAACGACACCGTCACCTCGTCGGCGACCTGCATGGCTCCCATCAGCATCGAATAGCGCCGTATTCCGAAGTCGCTGTGGCGTACCACGGTCTCGCCGTCCACCCGCCAGGAACCGTCGAGCTCAGCCACCCGCACCGCGACGACGTGCGGCCTGGACCGGTCGCGGATCTGTAGGGACCCGGCCAACCGATAGCCGCCGTCGGTCGCGGCGATGTCGGTGCACTCGAACCGGATGTGGCCATACCTGCCGGCGTCGAGGCACTTGAGGGCATTCGTGCGGATCAGTGATTTCTCCGGGGCGGTCAGCGGGGTCAGTCCGCCGTCACCACGCAGCACCTGCAGCGAATCCACGTCGACGGTCAACGCTACGGCGGTGGGCCGCTCACCGGACCATGACACCGCCGCCTGCCAGCGCTGCATGACCATGGTGAGCCGGTGGCCCATCTTCGCCGCCCGACCGGTCACACCGGTGCCGAGCAGTAGCTGTCCGTGCGATGCGTCGAACTGTCGTTGCGCCCCGGCCATCTGGGCACTTTAGCGGCCCGGTAGGCGGCGACAGCATTCGGCGGATTCGCGATGAGGCGCCGCGGCCACCCGTTAGGCTGCTTCCACGCGGGGCCGCCTGCTGGCCCGGATCGAGGAGACCAAGGGCGAAGAAGAATGATTCGTGAACTAGCCGCAGCTGTTTTCGTCGCGGGCGCCGCCGTCGCCGGCGCGCCGGCCGCCGGCGCCTACCCCGGTGACGTGCCGGGCATGGTCGACGGGCAGCGCCAGGGTGACGCCTGCTTCAGCTGGGAGCGCTTCATCTACGGGCACGGCCCCAACGGTCAGGCGCTGGCCTGCCATTTCATCGCCAACCAGTGGCCGCCCAAGGACACCGGCTTCTGGCAGATCTCCTACCCGCTCTACGGCGTGCAGGAAATCGGTTCACCATGTCCGAACCCCCAGTCGGCCGCGCAATCGCCCGACGGGTTGCCGCTGCTATGCCTCGGCGCGCGCGGCTGGCAACCCGGCATCTACACCGGAGGTATCGGGCCGTACTTCCCGCCCGGAATCGCTCAAGTCGGGTGACCGCGGCGTAGCCCGCCCCGCATCTGGAACGGACAGCTGCCGTCCAGGCGATTGCACTAGCTTCAGGCGGGGTAGCTACACGCAGGAGGTGGGACGACTTGGGCGAACGCGGTGAGGCGACGTCGGAACTGGTGGTGATCTTCGGGATAACCGGAGACCTGGCCCGCAAAATGACCTTCCGCGCGCTGTACCGCCTGGAGCGCCGCAAGCTGCTGGACTGCCCGATCCTGGGGGTGGCCAGTGACGACATCACCGTCGAGGAGTTGATCGACCGGGCCGGCGAGGCGATCCGCCACACCGGCGAGCCGTTCGACGAGGCGGTGTTTCACCGATTGGCGAAGCGGCTGTCCTACCTGCACGGCGACGTCACCGACACGGCGCTCTACGATCAGCTCGCCGAACGGGTCGGCACGGATCGCCGCTGCCTGTACTACCTGGAGATGCCGCCGTCGCTGTTCGCCCCGATCGTGGAGAACCTCGGCCGGGCCGGGCTGCTGCAGCGATCCCGGGTGGCGGTGGAGAAACCGTTCGGTCATGACCTGGCCTCCGCGCGCGACCTCAACGCCCGACTGCGCGCGGTGCTGCGCGAAGACCAGATCCTGCGGGTAGACCATTTCCTGGGCAAGCAACCCGTCGCCGACCTCGAATACCTGCGGTTTGCCAACACCACACTCGCTGAGCTGTGGGACCGGCACAGCGTCGCCGAGATCCACATCACCATGGCCGAGAACTTCGGCGTCGAGGAGCGCGGCAGCTTCTACGACGCCGTCGGCGCCTTGCGGGACGTGGTGCAGAACCACCTGCTGCAGGTGCTGGCGTTGTTCGCGATGGAACCGCCGGTCGGGCCCGGCGACGACGACCTCAACGACAAGAAGGCCGAGCTGTTCCGTGCGATGCCCCCGGCCGACCCCGCGCATTACGTGCGGGGCCAATACCGCGGTTACGCGGATGTGCCCGGGGTGGCCGCGGGGTCGCAGACCGAGACGTTCGTGGCGCTGCGCCTGCAGATCGAGAACTGGCGCTGGGCCGGGGTGCCCATCTTCCTTCGGGCCGGCAAGGCGCTGCCCGAACGCGTCACCGAAGTCCGGTTGTTCACCCGCCGGGTCCCGGCGCTGGCGTTCATGCCGCAGCGTGAACGCGCCCAACGCAATCAGATCGTGCTGCGCATCGACCCGGATCCGGGACTGCGGCTGCAGCTGGTGGCCCAAGACGACCAGGACTGTCAAGCCTGGCGCGACATCCACCTCGATTCCTCGTTCGCCCGTGATCTGGGTGAACCGATCCGCCCCTATGAGCGGTTATTACATGCCGCGATGATCGGCGACCGCCGGTTGTTCGCCCGGGAGGACAGCATCGAAGAGACCTGGCGCATCGTGGCCCCACTGCTCGACCAGCCGGGGGAGATCCACCGCTACGATCCCGGCTCGTGGGGGCCCGAAGCCGCGCAGAAGCTGGTGCACGGCCACCGGAGCTGGCAGAAGCCATGGCTGCCGGAGAGCAGCCGGTCACACTAAGGGAGGACAGCAATGCGATTGGGGATGATCGGTCTGGGCCGGATGGGCGCCAATCTCGTTCGGCGACTGGTCGCCGACGGCCACGAATGCGTCGTCTACGACCAGAATGCCGATGCGGTCGCAGCGCTGGCCGCCGAAGGCAACGCCACCGGGGTGTCCTCGCTGGCTGAGCTGGCGGAGAAACTGCCCGCGCCCCGCGTGGTGTGGGTGATGGTGCCGGCCGGCAAGATCACCACCGGGGTCATCCAAGAGCTCGCGGGCACACTGGCGGCCGGAGACATCGTGATCGACGGCGGCAACTCTTACTACCGTGATGACATAGCGCACGCGAAGCTGCTGTCCGACAAGGGTATTCGACTGCTGGACTGCGGTACCAGCGGCGGGGTGTGGGGTCGCGAGCGCGGTTACTGTCTGATGGTCGGCGGCGATCGCGACGCCTTCGACCATGTCGAGCCGATCTTCGCCACCATTGCGCCCGGGGTTGAGGCCGCCCCGCGCACGCCGGGCCGCGACGGTGAGGTCTCCCAGGCCGAGAACGGTTACTTGTACTGCGGGCCATCGGGGGCCGGACACTTCGTGAAGATGGTGCACAACGGCATCGAGTACGGGATGATGGCCTCGATCGCCGAGGGACTGAATATCCTGCACCACGCCAACATCGGCAAGGCCGATCAGCAGGGTGACGCCGAGACCGCACCGCTGAGCCATCCCGAGTTCTACCAGTACGACATCAACATCCCCGACGTCACCGAGGTCTGGCGGCGGGGCAGCGTGATCGGCTCCTGGCTGCTGGACCTGACCGCCAGCGCCCTGCAGAAGTCTCCGGCGCTGGAGGAATTCGCCGGGCGGGTCTCCGATTCCGGGGAGGGCCGCTGGACGGTCATCGCCGCGATCGACGAAGGAGTGCCGGCCCCGGTGCTCACCACGGCGCTGTATGCGCGCTTCGCCTCGCGCCATCTGTTCGAATTCGGCGCCAAGGTGCTCTCGGCGATGCGCAAGCAGTTCGGCGGACACGACGAGAAATCCGCGTGAGCTAGTTTCGTTGGCGGCCGCGGCGTCGCCCGATCCTGGCCGCTCAGCGTGTGCGCGTGCCAGTATGGGGGATGCCGCAGCGACGGCGAACGACCCAGACAGGCGGTATTGCGGTGATGGCCGCTGCCGGCCGGGCGAGCGGGCCCGTCATCGCCCTGATCGTGCTGCTGCTGGTCGCCGGCGCGGCGACGCGCGGGTATCTGCCCGGCCGCGAACATGTCGCGCACCGGCCGGCCGCATCGAGCCCGCTGGGATCGATCATTCTCGCGGGCCTGCTGGCGGTGTCCGTCGGCGCTATCGTGGTCGCCGTCGTCCAGCGGGCCCGCCACCAGCGCGCGGTCGCCGGCAGCATGGGGAAACTCTCCCCAACCGCCGGAGCTCACCGTGGCAGGCCGGCGTGGCGGGTGCTGCTCATCGGATTGGCCGCCGTGACGGTATGGCTGCTGGCGGTAATGATCCTGGCGAAGCTGGGTGGGGCGCACCGGTTCGCAGTCCCAGCCGGGTTCTTCGGGGCACGCGGTGAGGTGCCCGCAGCACCGACCGCGCCGCAAGCGCCGATCCCGGCGCCACCGCACCGGCTCCCCGGCGGCTCCCCAAGCGATCTCGCCAGTGATCTGCTGGTGGCCGCCGCGGCCCTGCTGCTGATCGCCGCCGGCGTCTTCGTCGCACGCTTCCGTCGTGCCGGGCCGCCAGCGCCGGCGACCGGGGCGGCGACGCCCGCGGTCGCAGCACCCACCGCGAGCGAAACTCTCGCGCGGGCAGCCGAACTCGGCTTGACCCGGATCGCCGACCGAAGCCGCGAGCCGCGGGAGGCGATCATCGCCTGCTACGCGGTCATGGAGCGCCACCTCGCCGATGTTCCCGATGCCGCACCGCGCGAGTTCGACACTCCCACCGAGGTGCTGGCACGGGCTGTCGAACACCACGCGGTGCCGGCCGAAAACGCATCCCGGCTGGTGGAGCTGTTCACCGAGGCGCGTTTCAGCCCGCACCTGATGACTGAGCGGCACCGCGCCGACGCGGTCGCCATCCTGCGGCTGGTGCTCGACGAGTTGCGGGCCCCGACGTGAAAACGCTTGCACTGCAAGGCATGCTGCTGGTCGTAGCGGTGCAGCTAGCGGTGCTGATGGCCCACCGCCCGCAGCTGCTGCTGTGGGCGGCCGGTATCGCCGTTGCGCTGCCTCTGGTCGGCATCCGGCGGCTGCTGACTCCCACCGGACCGCCCGAGGCGGCGCTCACCGACGAGCCGGGAGAGTCCTTGCGGCGCTGGCTGAGGGGCACCGAGGCCAGAATCCGCTGGGCGGAGTCGACCCGAGCGGATTGGGACCGGCGCTGGCGGCCGATCCTGGCCCGTCGGTTCGAGGTCTCCAGCGGCCAGCGGCGGGCGAAGAACCCCGCGGAGTTCAACGCCACCGGCGTGATGCTGTTCAGCGATGCACTGTGGGCCTGGGTGGATCCCGGCAACGTCGCGCCCGCCGGAGACCACGGGCCCGGCCCGGGACGCGCTGTGCTGGAAGAGATCCTGTACCGGCTGGAACAGCGATGAGCGCGGGGCTGTCCGGCACGGCGGCGGTCACCGCCGAGCGCTGCACCGCGGTGCTCGACGAGATCGAGCAGGCGGTGGTGGGCAAGCGGGCCGCGCTCACACTCATTCTGACCACCGTGCTCGCCGGTGGCCATGTGCTCATCGAAGATCTTCCGGGCCTGGGCAAGACGTTGATCGCACGGTCGTTCGCGGCCGCGCTCGGCCTCGACTTCACCCGGGTGCAGTTCACCCCGGATCTGCTGCCGGCAGACCTGCTCGGCACCACCATCTACGACATGGCCTCGGGGCATTTCGAGTTCCGGCGGGGGCCGATCTTCACCAATCTGGTGCTGGCCGACGAGATCAACCGGACCCCGCCCAAGACGCAGGCGGCCTTGCTGGAGGCGATGGCCGAGGGGCAGGTCAGCATCGATGGCCACACCCATCGGCTGCCGGAGCCGTTCATCGTGCTGGCCACCGACAACCCGATCGAGTATGAGGGCACCTACCCGCTGCCGGAGGCGCAGTTGGACCGCTTCGCGATCAGGCTGCGCCTGGGCTACCTGTCGGAACACGGCGAGACGGCCATGCTGCGCCGGCGACTCGACCGGGGCGCCGCGGTGCCGACGGTGCGCCAGGTGATCGACGCCGACGACGTGGTGGCGATGCGCGAATCGGTGGAGCAGGTCAGCGTGCACGATGACGTACTGCGCTACGTGGTGTCGCTGGCGAACGGGACCCGCCACCATCCGCAGGTGGCCGTCGGCGCCAGTCCACGATCGGAACTCGACCTGATCCAGCTCGCCCGGGCGCGCGCGCTGCTGCTCGGCCGCGACTATGTGATCCCCGAGGACGTCAAGGCGCTGGCCACCTCGGCGGTGGCGCACCGGATCACGTTGCGACCCGAGATGTGGGTGCGGCGGATCCAGGGCTCGGATGTGGTGGAAGAGCTCCTACGGCGCCTACCGGTGCCCCGGACCCCCGCCCCGCCCGGCCCGGCACCGGGCATGACACCGCCATGACGCAGCACCCGCACTCCGGCGAGGTCTCCGAAGTCGACCTCGAATTGCACTGGCGGGCCTCGCCGTTGGCGCGAGCCTTGGCCAGCAGTGCGGCGCTGGCCCTGGCGGTGGCGGCGGGCGGGCCGCGCTGGCAGTTGGTCGCCTTCGCCGCTCCGCTGCTCGGCGTGCTGTGCGCACTGGGCTGGCAGTCCCCGGTACCGGTTTTCCGGCTGCAGGCGAACCCCGCGGCGCAGCGCTGCTTCGAATCCGAGCCGGTCGAGTTGACGGTCGCGGTCGCGGCATTGGCGGGTGAGGCGGCCGCGGTGACCCTGGAGGTGGCCGCGCACCCGGCGATGGATCTCGCGGGAGATGGCGATGCGTCCGGGCGCCGAAAGTCGGTGCGGGCCAGCGCCCAACGCTGGGGCCGTTACCCGATTCGGGCCACCGTCACCGCCCTGGGGAGGGGCGGGCTGCTGGCCGGGACAGGCACCGTCGACGTCGCCGAGGTCACGGTGTTCCCCCCGGCGCCCCCACAGCCCACGCCGATCCCGCACAGCGAGCTGCTCGACCGGGTCGGCACCCACCTGACCCGGCACCCGGGCCGCGGCGTGGAGTACGCCGACATCCGCGCCTACATCCCCGGCGACCCGTTGCGCTCGGTGAACTGGCCGGTCAGTGCGCGACGCGGCAGCCTGCACGTGACCGAGCGGCTGACCGATCGCGCCGCCGACGTGGTGGTGCTCATCGACGCCTACCCGCAGCCGCGCGGCCCCGCGACGGCCGCGACCGAACGGTCGGTGCTGGGCGCGGCGCAAGTCGTGCAGACCGCGTTGCGCAACGGTGACCGCGCCGGGGTCGTCACGCTCGGTGGTCGGCACCCGCGCTGGGTCGGGGCCGATATCGGGCAGCGGCAGTTCTATCGCATCGTCGATGCGGTCCTGGGGGCCGGCGACGGCTTCGAGACCACCACCGGAACGCTCGCACCGCGGGCCGCGGTGCCGCCCGGCGCGCTGATCATCGCGTTCTCCACCCTGTTGGACACCGAGTTCGCGCTCGCCCTGACCGACTTGCGCAAGCGCGGGCACGTCGTATTGGCGGTCGACGTGCTGGCCGGTCCGCCGTTCGTGGAGGAACCCGATCCGCTGGTGGCGCGAATCTGGACCCTGGAGCGCACCGCGATGTACCGGGACATGGCCACCGTCGGCGTCGATGTCGCATCGTGGCCGCAGCAGCAGCCGCTGGAGCAGGCCATGCACCTGGCGACGCAGCGCCATCGCCCGACGGCGGTGCGGTGATGCAGCGTTCCGCCGCCGACCGCAGCCTGGCGCTGGTCATGTCTGCCGCATGCGGCCTGGCGATGGCCGCAGCCGCCGGCGCCGGGTCGTCCGGGATTGCCGCGGCCGGGGCGCTGCTTACGGCCGGCGCGGTGCTGGCCGGGCTGTGGTGGCGGCCCGCGGCGACAGCGGCCGTGCTGCTCACCGTCGCCGTGATCGGGTTCGCCGATCCGCCGACGGTTTCGGCGGTGGTCGCCGGCCTGGCCGCGGTGGCCCACTTGTTGTTGCGGCACGCCGCCGACGGTGCCACAACGGTGACCGCCCCGGCGCTGCTGGGCGCGACGGGATTCAGCATCGTCGGTGTGGTGGCGGCCAGCTTCCCATTGCAGCTGCCCTGGTTACCGCTGGCCGCAGCGCCGGCCGTCCTCGGCTGTTACGTGCTGGCGCTGCGGCCGTTCCTGGCCTAGGGCAGCCAAGCGTCAGACCGAGGCGGCGGCGTTGATCTCGTCGAGTCGGCCGCTGGCTTCGAGGTATTCCTGCACCCAGCGCTGCATGACGGCGGAGGTCTTCTCCACCTTGGTGAACTGGCCGACGACCTGGCCCACCGGGTTGAACGCCACGTCGACGCTTTCGTTGGGGTACTTGTTCGTGGCCCGCACCGCCATCCCGGAGACCATGTACTGCAGCGGCATGCCCAGCGGCTTGGGGTTCTCCGGCGCCTCCCACGCCTCGGTCCAGTCGTTGCGCAGCATCCGGGCCGGCTTTCCGGTGAACGACCGGCTGCGAACCGTGTCGCGGCTGCTGGCCTTGATGTAGGCCGCGTGCTGGGCCTCGGTGTTCGACGACTCTTCAACCATGAGCCACTGCGAACCGGTCCAGGCGCCTTGCGCGCCCAGCGCCAGGGCCGCGGCGATCTGCTGACCACTGCCGATACCACCGGCGGCCAGCACCGGTACCGGCGCCACCGCCTTGACAACCTCGGGCCACAGCACGATCGAGCCCACCTCGCCGCAGTGGCCGCCGGCCTCGCCGCCCTGCGCGATGATGATGTCCACACCGGCCGCGGCGTGCTTGCGCGCCTGCGAGGCCGAGCCGCACAGCGCGGCGACCTTGCGGCCGGCCTCGTGGATGTGCTTGATCATGTCGGCCGGGGGCGTCCCGAGCGCGTTGGCGATCATCGTCACTTTCGGGTGCTGCAGGGCCACCTCGACCTGCGGCGTGGCGGTCGCCTCGGTCCAGCCCAGCAGCTGCAGGCTGTCCTCGTCGGCGTTCTCCACCGGCACGCCGTGATCGGCCAGGAGCTTCTTGCCGAAGTCGAGGTGCTCCTGGGGCACCAGCTTGCGAAGCGATTCGGCGAGCTCCTCGGCGGACTGCCCGGAATCCATGCCCTCGTACTTGTTGGGGATGACGATGTCGACGCCGTAGGGGTGATCGCCGATGTTCTCGTCGATCCAGTTCAGCTCGATCTCAAGCTGCTCGGGGGTGAACCCCACCGCGCCCAGCACCCCGAAACCGCCGGCCTTGCTCACCGCGACAACCACATCGCGACAGTGCGTAAAGGCAAAGATCGGGAACTCGATACCGAGTTCGTCGCAGAGGGGAGTGTGCATGACCTAACTCCTTCAAGGGCGCCGGATTGAAGTGAAACGTGTTCTAATTTAGTACCAGACTCGGCGTGGTGAGGCCAGTCGGCCACCAGTGGGCCTCGTGAGGGCAACACTACCGCCAATCGTGTCCCGGTTCCTTGGGGCTCAGTGGGTGGCGAAAGCGCGCAGCACGGCCACCCCGAAACCGGCGGCACGCCGCAGCGACCGGCCGCCCGCGCGGCCGGAACCGCTGACGTGCAGCACCGGCCAGCCTTCTTCGGCTGCCAGCGCCGCCAGCCCGGGTCGCGGATTGACCGGCCGGGGCCGACCTACCAGCGACATCAGGGCGGCATCCTCGTCGCCGTCGGCGTAGAAGAAGCTCTGGGCGAGATCGACGCCGTTGCCCGCGCAGAACCGCTGCACGGCGGCTGCCTTCTGGGGCCCCCATACCACCGGCTTGACGATGTCTCCGGTCAGGACGCCGTGCTCGTCGAGTTCGAATCGGTTGCATAGCACCTGCGCAATACCCAGGTATCGGGCGACCGGCTCGGCGTGGATGGTCAGCGCCGAGGAGCTCAACACAACGGTGTGGCCCTGCTGCTGATGCGCCCGCACGACGTTCTGCATATGCGGGTAGACCCTGCTGGTGATGTGCTCGGCGAAGAGTCGCTCGCCGACGTCGTCGAGTTCGGCGATGGACTCGCCGCGCAGGTAGCCCGCCGCCCGCACCAGCAGTCGCTCGAATTGCATCCGGCCCAACCGATATCGCACGGCGGCCTCGACCACGCCGAGCACCTCGCCGGCCCGGGCCTGGCGCCGGCGGATCCGGTCACCGGCGTGTGCGGTGGCGGTGAACCCGGACACCAGCGTGCCGTCCAGATCGAAGAATGCTCCGATCCGGGCTCCCGGTTCGGTCCGGCCGATCTCGGCGATCAGATCGCGCGGTGCTGCGGTCATCGGCGTCGATGCTACGTTCGCCACCGCCAACCGGGGCGCCCACGCGCCGCAGGGGCGGGGGCGAAACCAGCAGCTGATAGCGTGGTTGGCCTATGAACGAAAAGGCCGGCTCCAGTGAGACCACCGCCACCGATGTGCGGCAAGCCCTGTCCGAGCAGGCCGCGCAGCTCGGCTGGCAGCGCACGCAGCGGGAGCGTGTCGACGTCTACCGCCGCGGGCTCGCCCACGTTCACGCGATATGGCGCGACAGCAGCACCGTCAACGGCGGGGCGCACTATGACGACTCCGTCCTGCTGACCTACACCACGGAACTGGCGAAGATCCAGAGCTGGCTGGCCCGCTAACGGCGCGATAACCGCGGCGGCTCCGGTTCGCAACGGTTGGATAACCGCCCCTCGTGTCACACGGGCAACAGTTTTCACACGGCTAACTTCGGTCCCGACCTTGTTGGTATTCGGGATGGGGAAGAAGCCATGTCACGTATCCGTAATTGCCTCACCGTCGCGGCCGGCGCCGCCGCGGGATTGTTCCTGGCCGCGCTCGCGTCCAGCGCCACCGCCAACGCGGACACGGTGCCGCTCAACCCGGGGCTGCCCGGGGTCGTCGAGCAGGTGGTCGCATCCTCGGCCACCATTCCGCAGCAGTTGCTGCAGACCACCACGTCGGCGCTGAGTGGAACCTCGGTGGCGCCGGCTGCGTCCCCGGCACAGGCGCCGATCGCCACCGCCACCTTCAACGTTCCGCCGGCCGCGGGCGCCCCGGCGCCGGGCACCCAGGCCGCCGGCCTGCCCGGACTGTCCGGGTTCCCGGCCAACCTGACGTCGGTGCTGCCGTTCCCGTTGCCGAACTTCGGGCCTTCGACGCCAACCCCGACAGCGGTGGTTCCGGCTGCGTTCGCGCCGTCGGCGCCGGTGACACCGATGGAGGTCATGCTGATTCCCGGCTTGCCCTGACGGTGAGGCCGTAACCTCGGACCGGTGAGCGCACGCGCAGGAATCGTGGTCACCGGTACCGAGGTACTCACC
>Ga0164242_10008407_pt1 | contig 11203 bp, 10 predicted proteins | sample OricomgcompostMG_FD_108783 | JGI IMG/M metagenome (GOLD analysis project Ga0164242, IMG submission 108783) | Miracle-Growth compost microbial communities from Emeryville, California, USA - Original compost - Miracle growth compost (MG) ...
CGGCACCTGTTCATAGAAGTCAGGCGGCGCCGGCTTGCGGCCGGCCTTGTATTCCGGATACAGCTCCAGCCGCTTGCGGATATTGGTCTTCGGCTTATCCCAGGCCACCGCCACATAATCCGGCTTCAGCTTGCGTACCACCTCGAGCGCCATCGTCGCGAAACCGAACACGCCGCCGGTCGGCGTGCCGTCTTTGGTCGCCAAGTTCGGCATGGCGTAGTACCCGCGGTAAAACACCGACTTGCCGTCGATAATAGCGAACTTCTTCTTGGCCTGCGTTTTGGCCTGCTTCCCGGAACTTGCCTCAGCCATACACTTTTAGTATACGATATGGCACCGCGACAGCCGATTTCCGCATCAAAAGCACCGCCTGTTATGGCGCTCGCTCGGCCCGATGCTTCGGTTATATTTAATTTTCTTGATCCAGCGCGGTTCGCAAACGCACGGCGGCGTCGACGCCGGTCTTTAACTCTTGTTTAAGCTGCTTGGCCGTGCGGACCGTGCCGCCGTAAGCGGCATCATAACCGATGGTTTCCACCGTCGTACCGGTCGGCAGCGTCAGTTCCCGTACGGCGTCAAGGTGCTGCGCGGGCGTGTAGAAGGCGTTGGTTACCAGCAAGGCTGTCGCGTCTTCATTGAGCATGTCGCCGGCCTTGCGGCGGCGAGTGGTATGATGGAGACAATGCGGCAAAAAATCGCCAGGCTGGAATTGTTTCAGGTGCAACTTGCTCTTTTGGCCGCTATCGGCCTGCAAATAGCGACGCGCCGGATTGGTAACGAGCTATTGCCCGGCGCGCAGTACATCATCGTTGTGATCGAGATAGTGTTGGCGCTGCTTATAAGCCTCACGGTCAACCGGCGGCGGAATTCGGACTTGGGCGTGCACCGCGCGTTCGCCATTCTGCTCTTGGCGCTCATCTCGGTCATCAACGTCAGCGGGCTAATTTACGTGCTGCATTCGCTGCTCATCAGCCACAGCACCCTGAACGGCGAAAGCCTGCTGGCTTCGGCGATCGCCATTTTCGCCACCAACATCATCGTCTTTTCGCTATGGTACTGGGAGATAGACAGCCCCGGCCTGACCCGCACACGATGGTCACGCCACGACAAGGACTTCCAGTTCACGCAGCAGGATATCGGTCACGACGAATTCGAGAACTGGCGGCCACAATTCGGCGATTACTTATACCTGTCGATCACGAACGCCGTGAACTTCGCGCCGGCCGACGTGCGGCCGATCACCTTGCAGGCCAAGGCGCTGATGGCCGTCCAGTCGCTCATCTCGGTCTTCACGCTGGCGCTTTTGATCGCCCGCTCGGTCAATATCCTCGGTTAACCGGCTAGAGCCCGAGCGCGCGCTCAATTTGCGTCTGAAAATCTTTGAGATCGGCGGCGTCATTCTGCAGGAAAATGTCCGAGCGTTCTTTTACGCCCAACATATTGAGAGTGGCTGAATCGCCGCTTGATTGCATCTCGGCCGCCTCTTCAGTCATGAATTGCTCGAACGTCTTATCATCTTCACCGCTGCGCCCACGATGATGGGCATTGGCCTGGATACGTCCATAGCGCACCCGGGGATCGGCGTCGATCCAGACCATCGTGCCGCCCAGCTCGTGGAGACGGTCCGCCTCGCCCGGATTGCGAAGACTGGCCATGACCACGCCGCTGTATTTGCCGGCGTCTTTCTGGTATTCGGCGACAGCTTTATCGACCAGCACTCCCAGACCGGATTTTCGCCGCCATTCGGCGCTGATCTGCCGCAAATACTCGCGCTCCACCGGCACCCCCCGCCGCTTGGCCTCGGCCCGCAACAACTCAGTGACCGATACGAAGAGATAACCGTGTTTGTCGGCCAACATATGCCCGACCGTATCCTTACCGGAGCCATTTGTGCCGGACAAACCGATGATCGTAGGCTTTTTATTCATACTCTTTAACTAACTTTAGCATAGTATATATATAAAGTGCCATAACATTGACTTTTTGAGTATTTTTATGTAAAATACTGGCGTTATGTCGATTGTCGTGAAGCACGAGATTTTAGAATCAATCAAGAACGGCGAGCTAAAGTTCACGCCCGCCCTGGATAGCCTGCAGTTCCGCCCGCATGCTGTTGATCTGCGGCTCGGTACGACTTTCCGGGTTCCGAAGCGCACTTTTAACGTCAGTCGTAACAGCAAAGGGCGCACCGCCGTTCCGCTCGATCACATGGCAGTCAACAATGGCCATTTCGCCGTCTATGATGAAATTGACCTCAAACCCGGCCAATATTTCGATATTTTACCCGGCGAATGGATCATGGGCTTCACGCTCGAAAAGGTCCACATTAAAAGCAACACCTTGATGGGCGTACTCTACCCGCGTTCTTCGGTGAACCGACGTGGCTTGGCCGTGGACCTGACCGGCATCGTCGATACCGGCTATAACGGCCGCCTGATGATCCCGATCCACAATACCACCAGCATGCAGGTAATCCGCATTTATCCGGGCGAGCGTATCTGTCAGTTGGTGCTGGAACGCCTGGAACAGCCCGTCCGCGAGGGCTACCAGGGGCGCTACTTCGACAAAAAGAAGAAGCTATCAGGCACGTATGTACCTGAAAAAGAAGGTCGCGAGATCGAACTTATCCGTTCCGGCGAAATCAAAAAAATCAAAAAAGAGTTCAAACAGCCAGCCTAAAGTCGATTACTTAATGTAATCGTGGAGTTTTTTAGCGTCGCGGTGCTTGCGGAGTTTGGCGAGAGCTTTGGCTTCGATTTGGCGGATGCGTTCGCGGGTCACGCTGAATTCCTGACCGACCTCTTCCAAAGTATGGGATTTGCCATCTTCTAAGCCGAAGCGCAGCTTGAGGATCTTCTGCTCTCGTTCGGTGAGCGCGCCGAGCATATCCTTGACCTGCTCTTTCAGCAGCTGGCCGGTAGCCGATTCCTCGGGCGAAACAGTGTCCTCGTCTTCGATGAAATCGGCCAGCACGCTGTCTTCTTCGTCATCGCGGATAGAAGCGTCGAGCGAGGAGATATCCTGCTTGATCTTCATGATGTGCTCCACCTTGTCCACGTCGATCTCCATGGCCTTGGCGATCTCTTCGTTGGTCGGCTCGCGGTTCAGCTCCTGGGTCAGGCGGCGCTGGGTGCGCAGCAGCTTGTTGATAGTTTCCACCATGTGCACCGGAATACGGATGGTGCGAGCCTGATCGGCGATGGCGCGGGTGATGGCCTGGCGGATCCACCAGGTGGCGTAGGTTGAAAATTTGAAACCTTTATCCGGGTCGAACTTCTCCACGGCGCGTAACAGGCCCGTATTGCCTTCCTGGATCAGATCCAAAAGATCCAAACCGCGGCCCACGTAACGCTTGGCGATCGAAACCACCAGACGCATGTTGGCCTCGGCCATCTGATCTTTGGCTTTTTTGTCGCCGGCGACCACACGCTGGGCCAGCGCCAGTTCTTCCTCGGCGCTCAGCAGTGGGATCTTACCGATTTCGCGCAGGTACAAACGCACCGAATCATCGGCCACATCATCGTCCAAATACACCGCCTTGGAGGTGTCTTCCTCCTCTTCTTCCTCTTCGTCCCATTCGTCGGTGAACTTGGAAGTGTCCGGCTCGGTGGCGGTGATTTCGATGTTCAAATCCGCCAATTCGGTGTACAGCGCGTCGAGCGCTTCGGCGTTCTCGGCGGTTTCCGGTATCAGCGCGAACACGTCGCGCTGATCGAGGTGTCCGTCCTTCTTAGCCTTCTCGACCAACTGCTGCTTTTTCTGCTCGATGGTCAGTTCTTCGGACTCCTTGCCCTTGGCGCTGTTTTTTGCCTTATCGTTGGTTTTTTTAGCCTTGTTTTTAGCTGGTTTCTCCGGCTTCTTGGCCATATGCCACTCCCTTCACTTGATTCAATAATTCGTCGTATTGTTTGGCGCGCGCCAAAAGCGTCCGCGTGGCCGCTTGATCGGCCGTTTCCAGTTCGTTCGCTAGCGCGCGTTTTTCATTTTTTATAAATTGTTCTATCAGCCGTGCCTGCAACCGAGCCGCTTCGTAGTGAAGTTCATTGAGCTCGAGGCCCTGATAGAGTTCCTCGTAGAGTAATACTACTATTTTACTATATTCGGCAATCGGACGCAATGGGTCTACTTCATCCGGCTTGCCTTTAAAGTCGGGGTTTTGCTTGAGAAATTCGAGGAGTTGTTTGGCTTCGTCGCGGTACAGCATCTCGGGGGTTATTAGATTGAGAAATTCTCTGAGCGTTTGCCGGCTGAACATCAGCGCCAGGAACTGATCCTGAGTTTTCTGATTTTCGACGGCCGTTTTATCGAGCTGCTCGGGCTTGGTTTTGATACGCCGGCGCCGCTCCGGCGCGTTCGGCGCGGCGGTCTTGCTCAGTTTTTGCGTCAGCGCGTCTTTGCTCACGTTGATGGTCTCGGCGATGGCGTTCAGGTAATGGTCACGTTCCACGTCGTCGGACAGGCCGCGTACCACCGGCAGCAGCACGTCGCTGAACTCCCGTTTGCCTTTGGCGGACTGCGTGTCGAGCAATTTTTTGTAACGCGCCATCAGCCAATCGAGCGCGTACTGGTTTTGAGTGATCGCCCGCTTCCAAAGTTCCGGATCCTGCTTGATGAGTTCGTCCGGGTCCTTGCCGCTCGGCACGTCGATGATACTGAGACTGACCTTCACCCGCGAGGCGATCGGGATTGCTCGCTCGGTAGCCGCCACACCGGCTTTGTCGGCATCGAAACTCAGGCGGATGTCGCCGGTAAAGCGGCTGAGGGCCTTGAGGTGCGGCTCGGTCAGCGCCGTGCCGGCCGTCGCCACCACCTGCCGCACGCCGGCCTGATGGCTCGCGATCACATCCAGATTACCCTCCACCAGCACCGCGAAACCGCCCTTGCGGATTGACTCTTTGGCCAGGTGCAGGCCGTAAATATGACGGCTCTTGTCGTACAGCACGGTCTGCGGCGTGTTGATGTATTTCGGTGCGCTCGGGTCGTCGGTCAGCAGGCGTGCCGTGAAGCCGATTACCCGCCCTTGCGGGTCCTGCAGAGGGATCATCAGCCGGCCGCGGAACATGTCCTGGATGCCGCCGCGATAACTCTTCGCGCTTAAACCAGCCTGCTTGACTTCCGTCTCGCTGAAGCCCTTGTTTTTGGCGTATTCCACCAGTGCCGAACCGGTGTTCGGCGCGTAGCCGAGCCGCCATTCCAAGGCTGTTTCTTTGCTGAACCGGCGCTTTTTTAGCACGTATTCCAGCGCTGTTTTATTCTTGCTGAATTGCACTTGATAAAATTTGGCGGCCAGCTCCAGCAGTTCATGCAGCCGCTCTTTGTCGGGCCCGCCGCGCCGCGGCGATGAACGGTATTGTTCAAGGTCGACGCCGGCTTTACGCGCCAGCAGCTCCAGCGCGCCCTTGAAGTCGACGCCCTCGACTTCCATGACGAAACTGAACATGTTGCCGCCTTTGCCCGAACTGAAGTCATGCCAGATCTGCTTTTCCGGGCTGACCATAAAACTCGGCGTCTTCTCGTTGGTGAACGGGCTCAGCCCGCGCCAGTTTCGGCCGGCGCGCTTGAGTGGCACATACTCGCTGACTACATCCTCAATACTCAGCCGCTGCTTGACCTCATCCACTGCATCCATATGTATAAGTATCTAGTAAGTCAAGAGGAGTAGCAAGGTTTGCGACAAGCCGCCGCGGTACTGCCGGCGCTTTATTTTTGTTTCTGGCCGGTACCTTTGACGCTGGAGATGTCTGTTATGTGCAGCGCCTTAGTCATTTTCGCCGGAGCATGCGGGACAGTCCCCGGAACCTTTTCGGAGTCGGTATAGCCTTTACCTGTAACGTGTGCCAGCAAATAACCCTCGCTATTGATCTTGCTCAATGTTTCAACCTGGGAGTCCGTGGGTATGAAACAGCCCAGAGGAGTCGGATAGCTGCAGTTAGGGCCGATTAGCGCTATCGTGGACACATCGAAAGCCACAGTGGTTTCTTTAGGTTTGGGAGCTGACGATGAGGAATGATGATGGTGAACGAGATATATCACACCGGCGGCAACCACCAGTACTATTACAATCACCACCAAGACCGCGAAACCTTGCTTGCGCCGCAGTTTTCCTGGGAGAGCCTTCATGCTTAACATGATGCCATTGTAAAGGCATAAGCACAATAGCTAACTTATGTCTGCGACGGCTTGGCCGGGTTGCGTATGCCCATCAAAGAGATCAATCCGCCGACGATGACCAGGCCGGCCGTAACGTTCATGCCGGCGCGGAAAGCCGAGAGCGAGGCGTCTTGGAGAGCGATTTTGAAGCTGGTGTCATGGCTGTAGGGTTTCGGTGGCGTGGTTACGAGCGCCGACTGCTTGGCTTCCGCCAGCGCGGAGGCCGGCGCCGTGCTGCACAATTTATCCAGCGTGTTGCCGAACTGCAGCGCCACGATCGCGCCGACCGCCGCCACGGCCACCAATCCGGCCACGCGGGCCACGGCGTTATTGACCGCCGAGGCGATGCCGGCCTCGCCTTTCGGCACGTCACCCAAGATAGCCGCCGTCAGCGGCGCCACCGTAATTGATAATCCCAATCCAAAGATAATGATTCCGGGCAATAGCTGGGTCCAGTAATTGAAATCGAGCGGCAAACGGGCCACTAATAAGAATCCGACGCCACCGATCAAGGGGCCGACGCCCATAAAAAAGCGCGGACCGTACTTCGACGACAAAGCGCCGGCCCGCGGCGACAGCAAAAACATGATGATCGTTACCGGCAGCATCGCCAGACCGGCCTTCAAAGCTGAATAATGGCTCACCTGCTGCAGGAATAAGACAATCAGAAAAGTCGAGACGCTGAGGCCGGCGTAAATCGCCAGCGTCGCCACGTTGCCAACCGAAAAATTCCAATTTTTGAACAGACCGAGCTTCAGCATCGGCTGCTTGGCCCGATATTCGTATAAAAGAAAGGCGACAAACACGACGATGCCGATGCCCAGCGGCAAGTAAATCAGCGGATCGCCCCAGCCATAGCGCGGCTGCTCGATCAACGCGAACACCGGCCCGCCCAGACCGAGCGCGCAAAGTACGGCGCCAATGACATCAACCGCGGCCTTTTTAGTTTCGTCCCGGGCTACCTTTATGCGGCGCAGCAAGTAGAGCGTGGCCGCGATCGGTACGACATTGATCGCGAAAATCAACCGCCATGACACGGAATCGACCAACAAACCGCCAAGCAGCGGCCCAATCACGAAGGCGATGCCGGTCCAGGCCGTCCAGGTGCCGATCGCTTTGCCCTGCGCGGCGCCGGAAAACGTCGAAATAATGATGGCCAGCGAGCTTGGCACCAGTAGTGCGCCAGCTACGCCTTGCAGTGCCCGGAAGACGATTAAGAGCGTGCCGGAAGGCGACGCCGCGCAGAGCAGCGAAGCGACGCCGAAGCCGATCAAACCTAAGGTCAAAATCTTTTTGCGGCCCAGCAGGTCCGACAGCGAGCCGGCGATCAAAATAAGCGAGCCGAGCGTCAGCAAGTAGGCGTCAACCACCCACTGCTGCACCGAGAGACCGCCGCCCAAATCACGCTGGATGGCCGGCAGCGCCACATTGACGATCGAACCGTCCAAAAACGCCACGAACGACGCCAGTATACTCACCGTCAGCACCAACCGCTGCTGTTTTGTCATATATATGAGCATAGCAGAGGCTTCCCTTGCCAGAGAAGCTTATGGTTTAATGAACTCATGCAACCGAACTATCCGCCGAATAACCCGTACCAACAGCCCGCACCGACGCCTCAGCCCAGTGGTTACGATTTCATCACCAACCCCGCGCCGGAGCCGAAGCGCGGGCCCAACCTCTTGCCGAGCAACGCCTCGGCGCCGATGCGCGTCGCCATCGTAGTGGGCGGCCTGCTTGTCCTACTGATATTGTTCCTGATCATCAAGGGTGTGCTGAGCGGCGGCGGCAATACGGACGCCCTCATCAACGTGGCTCAAGATCAGCAAGAAATCATTCATGTGACCACTAATGCTACCGGCAACACGCAGACCGGGCTCTCCACTACCAATCAGAATTTCGCCGTCACCGCCCAGGCCAGCTTGACCAGCGACCAGCAGCAGCTCATCACGTATCTCGCCAACAACGGCCATAAGGTGAAAGACAAGACGCTCAGTTTGAAAATCAGCGCCGACCTCGACCAGCAGCTACAGACCGCCGCTACCAACAGCACTTACGACAGCACCTTCAAGCAAACCATGCAAAACCTATTGAGTGATTACCAGCAAGCGTTGCGAACCGCCTATCAACAGACCACGGGGCCGAAGGGCCGCGCCTTGTTAAGTGATCAATTCAACGCCTCGAAACTGCTGCTCCAACAGCTCAATACGCCCGCCAGTTAAACCGCTCGCAAGTCCGCGTCGGTTAGTCCGCCGTACCGGTCACCAGCTGGTAACTGTGTTTAATAAGATCTTGTACCTCGGGCCACTCCAGCTGGCCGGACAAGATCAGAGTATTCCAATGTTTCTTATTTAAATGATAGCCGGGCATCACTTCTTCGTATTTTTCCCGCAGCACTTTGCTGAGCGCCGGATCGCACTTCAGGCTGAGCCGCACCGGCTTTTTGCCTTCACTGATCAACGCGAACATCTTATCGCCGACTTTGTAGACGGCCGTTCCCTCGCCGAACGGATAATCCAGCCGGGCGTTCGGCAAGCTCAAAATAAAATCTTCGACCGTTTTATGATCCATTACATATATTGTACAAGTTTTTAATAATTCTCGGGTCGGGGCTAGTCAAAACGCAAAAAATGTTTGCATATATAGTTAAAAATAGTATAGTGGGAAGCATCTAACCGGGATAATCTAAACAGCGAAGGGAGCGTGTTTGGCGATGTATACGGCATATAGGGGTGTGACGAAAAAAATCCGCACGAAAATAGCGGGCGCAGGCGGCGCGGTAATCATTTTAATCGGCAGCCTGAGCGGCGCGCTGCCGCTTCTAACCAATACCGCCACGGCGGCCGGTGTAGCGGTCACGCCTGCCGATTCGCAGGGCTGGACGGCAACCACAACTTCCGGGGGCCAAGTCAACTACGTTGATGTTTCGGGAGCCCCTCTCGGCAGCGGCGCCGTCGAACTCGACACCGCGAGCGATAACAATGCTGTCGCCCACCTTTCGCACACCTATAATACTCCCTTAAAAGATGTGTCGGCACTCTCTTTCGAAGCCGATCAGCTTAGTAACGGCGGCAATCCATCAATAGACGGCGCGCTCCGCATCTCCATCAATTTCGACGGCAGCGGCAGCACGACCGACGACCAGCTGATGTACGAACCGTACTACAACGGCACAGTCACTCCAAACACTTGGCAAACTTGGAACGCGGCTAACGGTAAATTTTGGTCAAACAACAGCCTGACCTATAACGGCTTGGGTGGCGTTAGCGCCGGTTCGTACGCTTCGAACTTCACGTTGGCCGATGTTTTGCACGACCACCCGAATGCCACGGTCGTAGGCCTGACGCTAAGCCTTGGTACTTGGAATCCATCATCGCAAATCCTCTTCGACAATCTCACGTTTAACAGCGACACCTACAATTTCGAGGGCCTGCCGCCGGCTGCGCCGACTAACTTGCACATGCTGGACAACACACACAACAACTACGCGCCACTGCCGGCCGGCGTCGTACCCAACAGCGTCAACCCGGCTGCCACGGACCTTGTCTGGACTGCTCCGGCAGGCAATATAAACCACTACATCGTCACCACCTACAAAGACGGCGTGTCGGTTGGCAGCGCCTGGGTCGGCACACCTAATTCCTGGGTCGGTTTTAGTAATGGCGGGTTCGGCCTGCACGGCGACGGCAGCTACACGTTCTCGGTCGTAGCTTATGATAGCGCCGGCCAAGCCGGTACCCCGGCTATCTCGGCGGCCTACATTTACGATCGGACCGCACCGCAGATTACGAACATCACCTACAATGGCGCCACACTGTCAACCAACGACCTCGTCAGCAATACTCAGACCGCGACCATCGTAGCGAACATTTCCGAAGCAAACCCCAATCGCACCTACGTGGAAGTAGATCAGCTGATCAACAATAAATGGCAGAAAATTACCGGCAATTGGTCAACCGGCAGCGCGGCGAACACCGCCACCCTGACGATCCCCGCCGGCACCCTGTTAGAAGGCGCACAGCTGCAAGTAAAAGTCAGCACCGATGACGCCGCCGGGAATCACGCCAGTGCCGCTGTCCCCTTCACTGTCGATAACACCGCCCCGACCATCACGGTCAAACCAGGTTATGTCGGCGACCTAACCTCGAAGACGTTCAGCAACGTCAGCTTCAGCTTGTACGACGCGGGCCAGGTCGACAAATACGTGCTGAACGGCTGGACCAGCGACTTCAGCAACAACAAGTGGAGCGACGCCAACTTCCAAAACATCAAGTCGCACCTCGTCGAGGGCGCCAACACGCTCACCCTGTACGACGTGGCCGGGAACTCATCGTCCTACACGTTCACCTACGACAGTACCGCCCCGATCCTCACGGCCAAGAACGCTACTTGGAATAATCCGAACGTCGCGGATATTGCGGACGGTTCGACCGTAAGCACCGCCGTCGATAAAGACCTGCGCCTGTTCACGGACGAAAAGAACATCGACAAAATCCTCATGGACGGCTCAACCAAATGGACCGGCTCGTGGATTACCGACGCCGGCGGCGTTAGCATCGCTTACATCACCAGCAGTACCCACACGTTCCAAGCCGTCGACAAAGCCGGTAACAAGTCGAACACTATCACCCTGACTTTCGACAACGAAGCGCCCAAGCACCCCACGAACCTGGCGGTCAACGGCCAAAGCGGCACCTTCTACACCAAGGTCGGCGCGCCGTTCACGCAAACCTGGAAAGACAAATCAAAAGACGTCGTCAAGTACAACTACGTCAGCTGTTACGTCGATACGATGCCAACCAGCAACAGCTGCCCCGGCACGACCTACACCACGACCACCAACAGCGCCAGCAAACAGGTCAATTCCGGTGATACCAAGCACGATGAAACCTTCTTCTGGCAAGTCCAAGCCGTCGATGCCGCCGGCAACGTCAGCGGCTGGAGCGACTGGTCTAAAGTCGTCGTCGACAGCACCGGCCCCGAACTGACATATGTAGGTGACTCGGCCAACGACAACGTCATTACGCCGGAGTTCACCGCCACGGACGCGCAA
>Ga0164242_10008408_pt1 | contig 11202 bp, 10 predicted proteins | sample OricomgcompostMG_FD_108783 | JGI IMG/M metagenome (GOLD analysis project Ga0164242, IMG submission 108783) | Miracle-Growth compost microbial communities from Emeryville, California, USA - Original compost - Miracle growth compost (MG) ...
AAGGATATAGGCCAGAAGGAACCAATAGAAAATATAAATTAGCCTGAGCGGCCTTATTTTCAATTTATTTTTAAGGTTCTGGTAAACCATGTTTTTCAATTTGACATATCTGATGAATCTACCAATAAAAAAAGCAAAGTCACATTTTTACTTTTTCAACCCGCACTCCAACATTTAAAATATATTGCAATGGATTTTCACGCATGATTTGTGCTATTGAAAAAGTATAATCCCCGGAGGTTTTAAAAGTAAAAGGGCCGGAAGAAATACTTTTTCTAACTTCAAAAATGTCATCCATCCCTGTACCTTGCCAACCTTTGGAATCTGTTCCAAGCACAAGATTAATATTTTGAAATTTCATGGAATCTTTTGGAGTTTTTAAACCCACACGAAGCCAGGCATTGTTGTATTTATAAAGGTCAGTATGCCTTAGAATAACATACACATTGTACAGTGAAGTTGTATCATCAATATGAAATGTAAATTCAGGAATATAATTATAAAACCATTGCTGCGACGGGATTACAGCTTGTTTTTCGTAAAGATCTGTTTTAATGCACGACAAAAAAATGAGCGGCAGAAATATAATGAATAGAGATTTTTTCAAGCTGATTTTTTTACAAAAATAATTTCTTTTTGCAGATTGAGGAGGAAGCCGTTCAGAGAATATTAAAAGTTTGTTCTTTAATTTTTTCGAGCTCGTCTTTCATGAGTACCACGCTTCTTTGAATATCTGAATCATAAGCTTTTGAGCCGGTAGTATTTATTTCACGGCCAATTTCCTGTACAACAAACGATAATTTTTTTCCTTTTGAGTCATCATCACTTTCAAGAATGGTAATAAAATACTGGCAGTGATTTTTTAGACGAACCTGTTCTTCCCTGATGTCTATTTTTTCAATATAATAAATCAATTCCTGCTCAAGCCTGTTTGAATCATAATTTTCTTTTCCGGCATTTTCTTCAAGAAGATCAATAAGTTCCTTTTTCATTCTCTTTCTTCTTTCCGGCTCTAATTTTAAGATCTCATCTTCCTGGATTTTTATATTCCTTATTCGCAACCGAAGTTCCTTTTCAAGAGATTTCCCTTCTTCAATCCTATGAGTATTCAATTCCTGCAAGGCTGCTTCTATCACGCCTTTCAAATGTTTCCAATCTGATTCATCCAATACCTCAGTACTGGGAGAAACCACTTCCGGTAACCTTAATAAGGCTGCTAAAACTGAGTTGGTATCAATTGATAATTCTGATGCTAAGTTTTCAATTTGTTGGTAATAGGACTTAATGAGATCAGTATTAATCACTACAGGTTTTGTGGCGCCGTTTTGCTTTACGACGATTAGGCATTCAATAGTTCCCCGCAACAAGTATTCCTGGATCAAACTCCTGATATCAAATTCGTAAGTCTTAATAATTGGAGGAATTTTTAAATTAATATCTAATTGTTTTCCATTGAGTGATTTTATTTCTACCAGATAAGTTTTATCACCAATTGTTTGTTCCGCTCTTCCAAAGCCTGTCATTGATTTTACCATCTTCTTTATCTTTTTTGAATTTGAAGCAAGTTATACAATTCTTGTTTAGATATTGTTTTCATTTCACCTGGCCTCAAATTTTCTATAGTTATTTTCTCAATTCGATGCCTGATTAATCTTAACGTTGGAAACCCAACAGCAGCCGTCATTTTACGAACCTGCCTGTTTTTTCCTTCTGTCAGAATTAATTTTATCCACGAATCAGGTATTGATTTTCTAACCCTGATTGGAGGAATTCTTTCACTCACAATTGGTGCTTGAACAAATCTATTTGCAATAGATTTCTTTGTCTGATAACTCTTCCCATTCACGTTTATCACAATACCTTTTTGCAATTGATGAATTGCATCATCAGTAATGTTACCTTCTACCTGCACCCAATATTCTCTTTCATGTTTGTTCAGTGGATTTAATAAATACTCATTCAGTTTTTTATCATCAGTTAAGATTAACAAACCTTCACTATCATAATCCAAACGTCCTATAGGATAGACATTCAGAGGGACATCAAAAAAATCCTTCAATGTTTTTTTCCCATCTGTTGCAGTAAATTGAGAAAGCACATTGAAAGGTTTATGAACAATAAAATGTTGATTCAAGAATTTATTTTTTTAAAAAAATGAAGGAAGTATTTACTTTTCAAAGGTGAATAAAAACAATAAAGCCCGACAAGAAATGTACGGGCTTTGTTATATGGATGGGTTAGTAAGTACAGGAAATAAATTTCCTTACACAATATTAAAAATAAATTTTGCTATACGAAAAAATATTTCAAATTTTTTTATCAACATTTTAAAATATTTCATGGGGATAAACACCATTTCTAGTAGCTTCATCTGATGCAATTCTAGTTCCTGGTTTTCAAATGTTATCAAAATTAATTTTTACTATTTGGATCCATTCTTCTGAAACGCAATGTTACCAATAGTTTCAAACAGTTATTGATTGCATTTATTTTTAAGCCATTATTTTTACCAGGAAAATAATTACAGGATTTCGACTTCTATTTTTTATACAAGCTGCGCTTGTTAAAGTTTTTATTAAACAAAAAAATTGTCTGCTAAATCAGGAAAACTATTGCAACGAACAACATTGCAGGTTTATCTTTGAAAAAAAATTACTGATGCAATTTCCTTCTCCTGTTTCTGTGCAATGGATCGCTGATTTTATCAATGCAAAAATTTCGGGCAATGAAAATTCCAAGGCAACAGGGATCAATGAAATACACAAAGTGAAAAACGGTGACATCGTTTTTGTGGATCACCCAAAATATTATGAAGCATGTTTAAACAGCCATGCAACATGTATCATTATTAATGCCGAACATGAAGCGCCTGAAGGAAAAACTTTGTTTATTGTTGATGATCCTTTTGAAGCTTATTTAAAAATTGTAAATCATTTTAAACCCTTTACTGCCTCAGAGAAAATGATTAGTGATTCCGCGAAAGTTGGAATCAATTCAGTGGTAATGCCCAACGTTTTTTTGGGAAATAATGTAATTGTTGGTGATCATTGCATCCTTCATCCGGGTGTAATGATTTATGATGATTGTGTTATTGGAAACAATGTTGAAATACATTCAGGTACTGTTATAGGTAGCGATGCTTTTTATTTCAATACAAAAAAGAATCGCGAAAACTGGTACAAAAAAATGCAAAGTTGTGGCCACGTCTTAATTCATGATTTTGTTGAAATAGGCGCCAATTGTACTATAGACAGGGGTGTAAGCGATTCAACTGTAATCGGAAGCGGAACAAAGCTTGACAATTTGATTCATGTCGGACATGATGTTGTAATGGGAAAAAATTGTTTGATCGCTGCACAGGTAGGCATTGCAGGCGGAACTATTTTGGGTGATGGCGTTACTCTTTGGGGACAAGTTGGAGTAAACAAAACGATCACCATTGGAGATAATGCAGTAGTGATGGGGCAAGGCGGAGTTACCTCAAGCATCGAAGGAAATAAAACTTATTGGGGCACACCTATCCAGGAGTTTTTCAGCAAGCGAAAAGAATTGGTTTTGATAAAACGACTTCCTGAAATTTGGGAAAAAATAAAATCGCTCTAAAAAATAATTTTAAACGACCCTCGGAATAAAAGTTTAGAAATAAATTGTTTGTTTACTCTTCAATTCTTTTAAAGGGAATATTTCTCTTTTAATGAAGCGCAGGTAAACTCGATTGCATCCTTAATTTTTCTGAAATGAAATTGAGGCAAGGCTTTTAAAATTTTTCCGTTATCAAAATAAACTTTTGCCTGTGCAGTTCTCACCGTTTCTTTTGTCAGCAAAGGTTTTAAGCCTGTGAATAATGATTTTAATTTTTCAATTCTCCAGATTGCTTCTGCCAAAAAAGAATTTACTTTTTTATGAGGAGGTTTTTTGTGAAAACAATTTGCAATGGAAGAAAATATTTCGCGGTAAGAAACGTTTTCGCCATTTAAGATAAAACGTTCAGCTGTTATATTGCTATTCATAAGAAGAATCATAGCATGTGCTACATCTCTTACATCTACAAATCCCGTTATACCTTCTGTATACCATTTGAATTCTTCATAACCCTTTTTAAAAATGGCTGAAGAACTGTTTTCCCAATTATCTCCACCTAATATTAATGACGGATTTACAATTATTGCATTTAGTCCTTCAGCTATGCCGCGCCACACTTCAAGCTCTGAAAAATATTTTGATTTCCCATAAATACTCTTGCCGGTTTCTTCCGTCCAGTTCATTTGCTCTGAAATCATCCTGTTTTCTCCAATTCTTCCCAAAGCCGCAACAGAACTAACGTGCACCAGTTTCTTAACTTTTGCATCAATACACGTGTTTACAACGTTTGCCGTTCCTTCAATATTTATTTTTAAAAGTTTTCTTTTGTCTTTCGGATCATATGAAACTATAGCAGCGCAATGATAAACATGCGTTACTGTCTCCATAACTTGCTGCAATCCTACTACATCCAGAACGTTACATTTTATAATTTCTAAATCAGGGTGCGAAATATGAATTGGGGTGGAATGATATATTGCAGTAACTTTTTCTCCGCAATTAAGCAGTTGTTTAATGAGTTCGTTTCCAACAAGTCCTGCGCCTCCTGTAACAAGTGTTTTTTGATGTGAAAGATTTTCCTGTATTTCCGGCATTTCAATTAATTCAGTAATGAAATTAATTATCCTTTTTTAATAAATCGTATTTATAAAAACCTTTCCCGGTTTTTTTACCAAGTTCGTTATTTTTTACTTTTTCTATTTGAATGGATGATGGTAAAAATCGTGGCGTTTTTTCAAATGCGTTATAAACACTTTCTGTTACTGCCAGATTAATGTCCATTCCAATCAGGTCCATTAATTTGAACGGTCCCATTTTGAATCCGCTGCCTTCAAGAATTTCATCTACTTCTTCCAAAGTTGCAATTCCTTCCTCTACAATTTTCAAGGATTCAAGATAGTAAGGCCTCGCCACACGATTAACAATAAACCCGGGGGAATCTTTACAAATTACCGCTTCTTTATTCATTGTTTTGCAAATCGAAACAACGGCGTTAATGATCTCATCGCTTGTCTGACCGCCCTTAACTATCTCCACTAACTTCATTATATAAGCAGGATTAAAAAAATGCATTCCTACAACTCTTTGAGGAAAGGGTATCATTTCCTGGATTGCAGAAACAGAAAGAGATGAAGTGTTCGATGCAAAAATTACTTCTTCATTATTATATTTTGCAAGTTCATTGAAGAGTGAAATTTTTGCTTCTTCTTTTTCAACGATCGCTTCGATAATTACAAATGCTGTACAATCTTTTATGTCGTTTGTAAACTTTATTCGGGAAAAAACTTCTTCTTTTTGTTTTGCTTCAATTTTATTTTTATCAACTAAATACTGAAGATTTTTTTGGATCGTTTCTTTTGATTTTAGCAATACAATTTCATTTACATCAAAAAGAATTGTTGCGAATCCACTTTGCGCCGCAACTTGTGCAATGCCACTTCCCATTGTTCCTGCTCCACAAATGCAAATCGAAAGGATCATAAACAAACTTTTTTTGAATAAATAAATGGAAATTCTTAGAATGAAAAAATCAAACGGCGCTTTCAAATTGTTTTAAAAAACGAACATCATTTTCACTGAAAATCCTCAAGTCTTTTATTTGATATTTCAACATAGTTATTCTTTCAATTCCCATTCCAAAAGCAAAGCCTGAATATTTTTTTGAATCGATTCCGCAATTTTCTAACACATTAGGATGAACCATTCCGCAGCCCAGAATTTCCACCCAGCCTGTATGTTTACAAACGTTACAACCAACACCACCGCAGATGAGGCAGGATATGTCCATTTCTGCACTTGGCTCTGTAAAAGGGAAATAAGAAGGACGAAAACGGATTTTAATTTCTTTTCCAAACATTTCCTGGACGAAAAAGTAAAGCGTTTGCTTGAGGTCTGCGAAAGACACATTATCTGCAATATATAAACCTTCTACCTGGTTAAAAAAACAATGTGCTCTTGCGCTGATGGTTTCATTGCGATACACTCGTCCGGGGCAAATAATTCTGATTGGTAATTTTCCTTTTTCCATTTCACGCACCTGCACACTGCTCGTGTGTGTCCGCAACATCCATGCAGGATTTTGAGAAACATAAAATGTGTCCTGCATATCACGGGCCGGATGATTTTCCGGTAAATTTAAAGCTGTAAAATTGTGCCAGTCATCTTCAATCTCCGGCCCTTCAGCGACGGCAAAACCAAGCCTTTGAAAAATAGAAACGATTTTATTCCTTACAATACTGATCGGATGCCTGCTTCCGATCGGCAATGTATCACCGGGCAATGAAAGGTCAATGCTTTCGGTTGCCTGTTGCCGGTTATCTGTAGACTTCTTTAATTCCTCCCATTTATTTTCGGCAAACAATTTCAATTCATTCAGCTCTTTTCCCATTTCTCTTTTGTTTTCCGGAGCTACATTTTTCATTTCGCCCATCAACGCTTTTACAGATCCATTAGAACCAAGGAATTTGATACGAAAAACTTCAGCGGGATTTTTATCATCGCTGGAAAAATTATTTATTTCTTCTTTTAAATTATTTATTTGCGCAAGCAGATTTTCCATAAATGCAAAAATAAGGCAAAGAATGAGTTGCGAAACCAGCAAGGTCTTATTAAACCAGGAAGGTTTTCTTAAAGGTTATCCTTTACAAAAGTATCTCAATAAACCTTGCTCGTTTGGCTATTTGTAAACCTTCTTGGTTTAATACATTTTATTGTTAGGTTTGCTCAACAAAAAAATAAAAAATTGACTTACGATTTGGACGAATATTTATTACCAGTGAATGTGGCGGAAATAAGCGGTGATGCGGCTTATAATGACAGCCAAATGGGAAGTGTTATCAAAATAAATGAAGAAGAAATTCCTGATTTGTCAGAGGTCGATATTGTAATTATCGGGGTAAATGAATTTCGTGGGAATGGATTTAATGCAACTGAAAATTCTGCTGATGCAATTCGTAAAAAATTTTATGAATTGCATTACTGGCATAAAGAAATTTCGGTTGCTGACCTGGGGAATATTAAAAGTGGCGCTTCATTGGCTGATAGTTATTCCGCGCTTATGATTGTGTTGAAAGAATTATTTCAGTTGAAGAAAACCGTTGTAATTATTGGTGGTTCACACGACAATACTTTAGCGCAATATTTTGCTTATAAAGATTTGAACAGGATAATTGATGCGACAGTTGTTGATGCAACAATTGATTTAAGAAGTGAATCGCCGACACGAAGTGAAAACTTTTTGATGGAAATGCTTACAAGCGAACCCAATATGGTAAGGCATTATAATCACATTGGTTTTCAAAGTTATTTTGTTCATCCACGAATGCTTGAAACAATGGACAAACTGAGGTTTGATTGTTTTAGGGTAGGAACCGTAAAAGAAGATTTGGATGAGATGGAACCAGTGATCCGGAACTCTGATTTATTCAGTTTCGATATTGCTGCTATAAAAAATAGTGATGCTCCCGCCTCGGCTTGCAGTCCAAATGGACTTACAGGAGAAGAAGCTTGCACCATTGCCCGTTTTGCAGGAATGAGCCCTTCCGTTTCTTCTTTTGGGATTTATGGATATGATAAAGCAAAAGATGTTCAAAACCTTACCGCTTTGCAAATTGCTCAAATGATCTGGTATTTTATTGATGGGAAAAACAGGAGCCGCCAGGAATCTAAATTATCCGAACGGCAAAATTTTAATGAATATCATACTGCATTTGCCGAAGTGGATACTGTATTTATACAAAGCAAAAAAACAGGAAGATGGTGGATGCAATTGCCGGATAAAAAAATGATTGCCTGCAGTTATAAAGATTATTTATTTGCAAGCAACAACGAAATTCCTGAGAGATGGCTGAGGGCGCAGGAAAGAGATATTTAATTTGTTTTTGAGTTTGTGAAGTAATAAAACTCTTCACCTTCTGCTTGCAATCAGCAAATTCAAATCGGTAAATTTTAAATCAAATCTTTGGCTAAGGTGAAAATTCGTTAGCGCTCCTTTAAATAAATAAATACCACTTCGGATATTGATTTTATACCACACTAAATTTTCAAATCCCCCATCATCAGCCATTTCAAGCATTAGCGGCATTAATACATTGCTGATTGCCTGCGAAGCAGTGCGTGCAAATCCACTAGGAATATTTGGAACACAATAATGGATCACATCGTATTTTTTAAAAACAGGGGACGTATGAGAAGTAATTCTGGAAGTTTCAAAACAGCCACCATGGTCAATACTGACATCAACGATTACGCTTCCAGCCCTCATTTTACTTACCATCTCTTCCGTAACAACCAGTGGTGTTCTTCCACCAGATGCCGCAAGTGCTCCAACGGCAACATCACACGTTTTCAATTGTTTCGACAAAATTCCCGGCTCTATAACTGAAGTGTATAAACGGAGGCCAATATTATTTTGCAAACGCTTTAAACGATATATACTGTTATCAAAAATCTTGATACTTGCGCCCATCGCAAGTGCTGTTCGTGCGGCCTGCTCGCCCACAATTCCTGCACCTATGATGATTACTTTCGTTGGAGGAATTCCGGAAATACCTCCAACCAAAACGCCTTTTCCATGATTCGCGTTACTCAAATATTGCCCCGCAATCAGCATTACCGCACTTCCTGCAATTTCACTCATACTGCGAACAATGGGATTGTGACCACTATCGTCTTTCAGATTCTCAAAACTGAGCGCAGTAATTTTTTTCTCCATCATTTTTTCCAGGATTTCGCGTTTCATTGCAGTAACGTGAATCGGGGAAATAATGAATTGATTTGGTTTTAGTAAATCAATTTCAGCTTCACAAACGGGTGCACTTTTTACAATTACGTCACATTCAAAAACTTCTTTTTTTGAATGCGCAATTTTTGCTCCTGCCTCACTATAATCTTTATCAGAATAACTTGCTCCTTCCCCGGCTTTGCTTTCCATGATTACCCGATGATTATTGGCAACCAAAACACCAACTGCTTCGGGGGTAAGCGCCACCCGGTTTTCCTGGAATGAAGTCTCTCTTGGAATGCCAATCAGCAATTCCGCGCCTTTAGGCTTTATATCAAGAGTTTCTTCCAGTGTTTCATAAGAGAAGGAAGGGGAAACAAAAGGTTTTGAAGAGGCCATGGAGAAAATTTACTATGAATAAGATATAAATATAAAATTTTATGCCGGAAGTTGTATCACCATTTTTCTTTTGTTCGCTGAAACGATTTCGAAATTAGAAAAAACAGTTTCAGTGGGGAAAATCTCTGGTGCTTTTTCTGGCCATTCTACAAAGCAGGTGTTATTGCTGTTTAAACAATCTTCAATGCCTGCTTCCAAGGCTTCCTGGTTGCTTTTTATCCGGTAAAGGTCAATGTGATAAATACTTTTCCCTTCGGAAGTTTTATATTCCTGGATAATAGAATAAGTAGGACTCGTTACCGGTTCAACTACCTCTAATTCTTTACAAACAGCACTTATAAAGGTGGTTTTGCCGGCACCCAACTCACCGCTAAACGCATAAACTTTATAATCATTCACTAATTTTAAAAATTCTTTTGCCGTTCTTTCAATTTCTCCAAGGTCAAAGACGATCTCCATATTCATCATTTTTGTAAAATTAATGATAACCAAATTTGAAATAAAAAGTTTGAATGACTTTGAAAGAAATTAAAACGTTTGCTCCTGGTTTTTGATCCCTTCAATTTATATTGCTGCCTTAATTTCTTAATTTCATTTTTCTAAAAAAACCAAGTTTATTGATGAGTGCTGCTTTAGAAGTTTTAAAAAAATACTGGGGATATGATTCATTCAGGCCTTTGCAGCAGGAAATTATTGATTCGGTTCTATCTGGGAAGGATACACTTGCCATTATGCCTACAGGTGGTGGAAAGTCAATCTGCTTCCAGCTACCCTCTATGTTGAAAGATGGTTTATGTCTTGTGATAAGCCCTTTGATAGCGCTCATGAAAGACCAGGTTTTGAATTTGAAAAAGAAAGGAATTCCGGCACTTTCGATTTATTCAGGAATGACTTTTATAGAAGTAAAAAAAACTTTGAAAAATGCGGCGTACGGTAATTTTAAATTTTTATACGTTTCTCCTGAACGACTTGAAACAGAATTATTTTTAGAATTCCTTCCTTTGCTAAAAATTAATCTAATCGCTGTCGATGAAGCCCATTGTATCTCTCAATGGGGATATGATTTTCGTCCACCTTATCTGAGAATCGCTGCTATTCGTGAAGAATTTCGAGATGTGCCAATCCTTGCGCTTACTGCCTCAGCTACGCTTGAAGTACAAAAAGATATTTGTACAAAATTACTTTTTAAAACAGATGGACAGACATTCCAACAATCATTTGAACGGCCAAATCTTTCCTACAGCGCTTTTCAGCTTTCATCTAAACAAAATAAATTATTAACTATTTTAAAAAAAGTTCCGGGCAGTGGAATTGTTTATTGCAAAACTAGAAAACGCACAAAGGAAGTGGCGGAGATGTTGAACGTGAATGGCGTTATTGCCGATCATTATCACGCTGGTCTTTCGAATGAAGAGCGAAACAAAAAGCAGGAAGATTGGATCGATAATAAAACGCGGATAATCGCCTGTACCAATGCGTTTGGAATGGGCATTGACAAACCTGATGTAAGAACCGTTGTTCATTATGATGTGCCTGATGCCTTGGAAAATTATTATCAGGAAGCTGGCCGGGCAGGACGTGACGGGAAAAAATCATACGCGGTTTTGCTTTACAATGAGGCCGAATTGAGCGATTTGAAAAAGCAAACTGAAAAAAGATTTCCATCAAAAGAATCAATTCAAAAAGTGTATGGAGCGTTATGTGATTTTCTTCAATTGCCGTCAGGGAGTGGAGAAGGGCTTTCATTTGATTTTGATATCAACACTTTCGTAAAGAATTTTAAAGTAGATGCTTATCTCGTAAACAGCGTCTTGAAAATTCTTGAACAGGAAGAGTTAATCACTTATAGCGAACAATTTTTTTCTCCTTCAACGGTGGAGTTTATCATTGATAAAAATGCTCTTGATCTCTTTGAAAACAGTCATCCTCAGTATAATGAAGTGGTGAAAGCTTTACTCAGGTCTTATGACGGGATTTTTGATTTCCCTTCCGCTATCAAC
>Ga0164242_10008409_pt1 | contig 11200 bp, 8 predicted proteins | sample OricomgcompostMG_FD_108783 | JGI IMG/M metagenome (GOLD analysis project Ga0164242, IMG submission 108783) | Miracle-Growth compost microbial communities from Emeryville, California, USA - Original compost - Miracle growth compost (MG) ...
CAAGAACGCCTCACCCTTGATGAGTTCCCCAGCCCGCTGCTTTGGCACCTCTTGGGCGAAGCGAAACGGCTCGGCATCCAGCTGATCAGCAATAAGAAAGACGGCGCCGTCGTCGTCGCAGACTCCGCCTCGATCAGCCTCGACGCAGCATCCGGCGGCAACGGCGGCGGAATCCGGTTCGAGACCACCGTCGAGTTCAGTGGGCAGGATGCAGCCGCGGCAGCCGGGCCTGCGGCATCCGACACAACGTCCGGGCAGGCAGCATCGGTGGGCACGATCGGCGATCACGGCTTCTACACGGTGAGCTGGTCCCCAGGACCGACGATCACGCTCGCGCCGAGCACCGAGCCCATCACGGCCGAGCACCGCAAACTGCTGAAAGACAGCGAACTCATCATCCCGGCGCAGGACGTCGACGCATTTTTCGACGAGTTCTATCCGACGCTGCGACAGCGGGTGCCGATCCGCAGCGTGGATGCCTCGGTGCACCTTCCAGAGATCGTGCCGCCTGTGCTTGTGCTCACCGCGCGCTTCGAGCCGAAGCACGTGCTTCGCCTCGGCTGGGAGTGGGAGTATGCGGGTGCTTCGGCGACCCGTGTGCCGCTGACTCGTCGTGCGGACGCCGCTGTTTCACATGCTTCTGTGGTCCGTGATGTGCAGTTCGAGGACGATGTATTGGCTGCACTGACCGCGCTGCTGGCCATCAACCCATACGCGCCCCCTGGGCTGTTGTCGCCGACAGGCCAAAACGGCAGTGCTGAGCACACACTGAACGGCATTGCCGCCGCCGAGTTCACCGAGCACACGCTGCCGGCGATCGAGGGTGTTGCGGGGGTTCGCGTCGACATCGTCGGCAAGCGACGCGACTACCGCGAGCGCACCGAGCCGCCGACGCTGACCGTTTCGACCGTGGAAACGGATCAGCGCGACTGGTTCGACCTCGGCGTGCTCGTTCACGTCGGAGACAAGTCTGTGCCGTTCGGTCCGCTGTTCACCGCGCTGGCCAAGGGGCAGAAGAAGCTTTTGCTTATCGACAACTCGTACCTGTCGCTCGCGCAGCCCGTGTTCGACCGACTCAAGGAGCTGATCAGCGAGGCGCAGACGCTGGCAGAATGGCAGACCGGGCCACGCATCAGCCGTTACCAGGCCAGCCTGTGGGCGGATTTCGAGGACCTGGCGGATCAGTCGCAGCCGGCAACGGCGTGGCGTGAGTCCGTCGGCGGCCTGCTCGAGCTGATGGCTGCTGGTGTGGATGCTGGCGCGGGCGCGGGGCTTGGCGTGTCTCCTGGCCGCGAGACCATTGCCGTGCCGCCTGGCGTGAACGCGACGCTTCGCCCGTACCAGCAAGACGGATACGCCTGGCTGACGTTCCTCTGGCGGCACGAGCTCGGCGGCATCCTCGCCGACGACATGGGGCTTGGCAAGACACTGCAGACGCTGGCGCTCATCGCGCACACACGCGCGGTGGCGAGCGAGGGAGACGCTTCGCCGCCGAAAACGGTCGATTCGAACTCCTCGAGACCCTTCCTCGTTGTCGCGCCAACCTCAGTCGTGTCGAACTGGGTTGCAGAGGCCGCACGATTCACGCCCGGCCTGCGTGTCGCATCCGTCACCAAGACGCAGGCGAAGAACAAGGCGCCGTTGGCGGACGGCTGGGTCGGCGCCGACATCGTCGTCACCTCGTACACGTTGTTCCGTCTGGACTTCGAGGCGTATCAGGCGCATGAGTGGGCCGGACTGGTTCTGGACGAGGCGCAGTTCGTGAAGAACCACGCATCACGGGCGCACCAGGCCGCTCGCGATCTGCGCGCCCCGTTCAAGCTCGCTGTCACTGGCACGCCGATGGAGAACAATCTGATGGAGCTGTGGTCGCTGCTGGCGATCGTGGCGCCCGGGCTGTTCCCGTCGTCGAGGCGCTTCGCCGAGGACTACGTGCGGCCGATCGCCGCGGCCTCGAGCGCGGCTCAGGCAACGCCGGCCAAGCACGGGGCCGAACTGCTCGCTCGACTGCGGCGACGCATCCGGCCGCTGATCATGCGTCGCACGAAGGAGTTGGTCGCGCCAGAACTGCCGCCGAAGCAGGAGCAGGTGCTGCAGATCGAATTGGCGCCGCGGCACAGAAAACTGTACGACACCTACCTGCAGCGCGAACGACAAAAGCTGTTCGGGCTGCTCGACGATCTGGATAAGAACCGATTCATCGTGTTCCGCTCGTTGACGCTGCTGCGGATGCTGAGCCTCGACGCGTCGCTCATCGACGATGAGTACGCGAGTGTGCCATCGAGCAAGCTTGATGCGCTGTTCGAGCAGCTCGATGACGTGCTTGCCGAGGGGCACCGCGCGCTGATCTTCAGCCAGTTCACCTCGTTTCTCGGCAAGGCTGCCGCGCGTCTGGATGCCGCGGGCGTCGATTACGCATACCTGGACGGGTCGACGCGGCAGCGAGCATCCGTCATCGCGAAGTTCAAGGATGGCGCTGCATCCGTGTTCCTGATCAGCTTGAAAGCCGGCGGATTCGGGCTGAATCTGACCGAGGCGGATTACGTTTTCATGCTCGACCCGTGGTGGCACCCTGCAACGGAGTCGCAGGCCGTCGACCGCACGCACCGGATCGGTCAGGACAAGAGCGTGATGGTCTACCGTCTGGTCGCGACCGGCACGATCGAAGAGAAGGTCATGGCGTTGAAGGAGCAGAAGGCGCGGTTGTTCGACGCGGTGCTGGATGACGACGCGGTCTTCAGCACCGCGCTGACGGCAGAGGACATCCGCGGCTTGCTCGAAGCCTGATGGCTCTCGCGGCCGTTGGCCGGTGGCTGCATCCTTCTCGCGCCCGTTGGCCGGCCGCTCCATCCGTCGAGGGGGTCACTTCGCACCGAGATCAGCCGTTTGAACAGACTGTGTCGGCGCGAAGCGTCACTCTCGGCGAGGTTGAGCGCGCCGCGGAACCGCTACTGGATCGAGCTCGACGGCTCCCACAGGTTGATGCCGACCTCGACGGCGTGCTCGTCGATCGCGGCAAGCTCATCTTCGGTGAACGACAGGTTCTCGATCGACGCCACATTCGCCTCGAGTTGCGAAACGGATGACGCACCAACCAGCGCCGACGTCACAGCACTGTTTCGCAGCACCCACGCGACGGCCAGCTGGGCAAGCGTCTGCCCGCGACCTTCCGCAATCTCGGTCAGCGCCCGGATGTGACCGAGCGTCTCATCGTTGACCATCGACTTCTTCGCAGATCCTTCGCGCGCAACACGCGAGTCCGCCGGAATGCCGTTCAGGTAGCGATCGGTCAGAAGCCCCTGCGCCAGCGGCGAGAACGGGATGCATCCGACGCCCAAGTCTTCGAGCGTATCGAGCAGCCCGTCTTCGACCCAGCGGTTGAACATCGAATACGACGGCTGGTGGATCAGCAGCGGCGTGCCGAGGTCGGCGAGGATCTCGGCTGCGCGGCGGGTGCGCTCCGGCGAGTACGACGAGATGCCGGCGTACAGCGCCCTGCCGCTAGCAACGGCGGTGTGCAGCGCGCCCATCGTCTCTTCGAGTGGGGTCTCGGGGTCGGCACGGTGCGAGTAGAAGATGTCGACGTAGTCGAGGCCCATGCGCCGCAGCGACTGGTCGAGGCTAGCGAGCAGGTATTTGCGGGATCCCCAGTTTCCGTATGGGCCCGCCCACATGTCGTATCCGGCCTTGGACGAGATGACGAGCTCGTCACGGTGCGGACGGAAGTCGCGGCGCATATGCTCGCCGAAGTTCTCCTCGGCGCTGCCGTATGGCGGGCCGTAGTTGTTGGCCAGGTCGAAGTGTGTGACGCCGAGGTCGAATGCGCGGCGCAGGATGGCGCGTTGCGTTTCGAACGGCTTGTCTCCGCCGAAGTTCTGCCACAGTCCGAGTGAGATGGCGGGCAACAGAAGCCCGCTGCGTCCGGTGCGGCGGTAAGGCATGGTGTCGTAACGGTCGTCGGCAGGAATGTAAGTCATTACTCCATGATGGCATCCCGCCGCTGGCACCGCTCTCCACGGAATGCCCGGCACGATCGAGGTCGATCGTCGCCCGCAAATTGCGTTCACGCAGGCATCCGCACTGCTATTTCTGCTACTTCTTCAGCGCCTTTTCGATCGTCTGTGCGATCGCCTTCGAGCCGGCCGCCGTCGGGTGGAACGCGTCCCGACCGGTCGCATTGATCCACGGCGTCTTGTCGCCGATCTCGTAACCGGCAAAGTCAACGGCGACATACTGGATCTTCAGCCCATCCGACCGCTTTTTTTTCACAGCATTCTTGATGATCTGATCCAAGGATGCTGTCGCGGCGTTTGCGACGGCGATGGTCGTGAATTCGGGACTGTCCGTCGCCGGCATCTTGAACATCAGCGGATAGCCGGTCACGACGATACGTGCGTTCGGCGCAGCCTTGGCCACAGCGCTGAACGTCGCTCTCAGGCGGTCGGGAAGCACATTCAACAGGGTGAGCGATTTGCGGAACATGGTCTGACACTTCGTCGTGACGCCGCGCGCGCACGCGTCGGAGAGCCCAGCGACGTTGAGGTCGTTCCCGCCGACCGTGAGCGTCACCAGATCGGTCGTTTCACTGAGCGCAGACAGCTGGAAGCGCTGCACGTCCGCCGTCGTTGCGCCGCTGCACGCGACGGTGCGCTGCAACGAGAACGCGATGTTCGCGTCAAGCACGTGCGGATAGGCGTTCGGGCTTCGCCTGCAACGGCCCGTCTCGTCGCCGGAGCCCATCCCGGCAGCATACGAGTCGCCGAGCGCGATGTAGTCGGCGTACGCAGGGGTCGGACTCGGTGTTGCCGGCAGTTCCGTCGGCTGCGGCTTGGCCGTGCGCTTCGGTTGCGCACTCGGCCGAGTAGATGGCTGGGTCATCCCGTTGTCGCCACTGCCCTGGCCGGTGGCAGCTTGGCCGCCCTGTCCTTGCCCGCCATTTCCGGACGTCGCCACGACCACCCCGAACCCGACAAGAAGCGCGACGACGAGCACGGCAATGCCGCACATGAGAATCGTTCGACCGCGCATCCGCTTGAAGCTACCTCGCGCAGCCGGACCAAGGCAAAACGAGGCTCAGCAGTTTCACAGGACGATCCGTCGACAGTGTCTGTTCGTGTCGAGAGCAGGCCTTTGAACCGCTTATCTCGACACCAAGTGACACTCTCGGCGGCGCGCCAGGCGCAGCACAGGCAACCGATGAGCTCGGTGCGACTAGAACCACGTACTCAGCCACGGCGCAGTCGGCGAACGGAACGACGCATCGACCGCGTCGGCTGAGCCTGGCGACAACTCCCTGATACGGCCAGCGCGCACGAGGGTCCGCGCCGACACGCCACCGAGATAGAGTGCTCCGAGCATGTCGATCGGAAGCACAAGGCCCGGCAGGTCGCCCGCATCGGCACGGGCGGCATCCGACACCGTTGCGTGGCCGTCCTCGTCGATCGACACGAGCGCGCGCTCGCTCGCAAACCCGAGCGGGTCGTCGATATCGAGCACGAAACGGCCGGAAGCACTATATCCGCGGCCCTCGAGCGCTGCCGCAACATCCAGGATGCGCACCCACAGATGATCTGAGCGGTGCTTCGTGCGCACCGCGCGAACATCCGAAACCTGCCACAGGATAGGGTCATCGATCGAGCGCAGCGACGTGCTGACCGTGCTGACCAGGTCGAGCTCGAGCAGGTAGCGCCACAGACCAGCGGATGCTTCGGCCGTCGCCGCGCAGAGATAGCGCACCTCTGCGGTGTGTTGCGTGAAGTCCTGTTCTCCGCCTGTGACGCGGTAGATCGCGAAGCCATGCATCACGCCGTTGGCGTCGTCATAACGCACGGCGCGCAGGTGCTTCGCCTCTTCGTCGCTATCGCCGATCACGCCGACCAGGCGTTCCCACAACTGGTCGTCGAGCTCGATGTCGCCAGGGTTTGCCAGCCGTGCGCGCTCGAAAACGGCACGTCCGCTGTCGCGCAGTTGCTCGAGCGTCACGAAGTGCAGCCGACCGGATGCCTGCGGCCCGACCCAGCGTGCCCTGCGGGTGTTGATCTCCAGGTCGACGGCCTGTGCGGCCGGTCCGAACCCGTAACGGCTATAGATGGTCGCCTCAGAGACGGTGAGCGCCGCAACCGGAACGCCCAGGCTCTTCGCGGTGCGCAACTCGGCCTCGAGCAGGGCGCGCGCGATGCCTCGCCTGCGGTGGGTCGGCGCAACGGTGACCGAGCTGATCGCCCAGCTTTGGATGTCACGTCCGCCAGGCAGCATCATCGGCGTCGGCCAACTCGACACCGTGGCGACGGGTGTGAGCGGATCGGCGGCTGTCTCGTCCCAGACACCCGTCGTGCGCCGGTAGGCCGTGCGCGACAGCTGCTCGTCGAGCTGCTTCTGCGCTGTGCGCGGCCCGTAGAAACCACGGGCATCCGCTTGATACCAGGCGGTGAACGCATCCGTATCGCTGGTGTCGACGAGATCGAGGCGCAGGTGGTTCTCGCGTAACCGCTCGGCAGAAGTCGCGTCGATAGGCGTGTCTGTGAAGCTCATGCCTCAAGGCTAGCCGGACCCGCCGACCGCCCGCCGGGCGGAAGAGTCCGCGCACCGAGGATGCGTGCGCCGGCATGGGTAGCGCCATGTGTCAGCGTGGGCGTCGCTGTTCGCCAGCGCCAGCACCCCTATTTGCCAGCACCCCTATTTGAGGGGGCGCGGTGCGCGTTCGCTACCAATAGCATTCGGATGGGCACACCGCCTTCCTGAGAGGAAACCATGTTTGACCTGAATGCTTCAACGGCTCTGATCGCAACGCAGTCGACGTACGATCCGACAGCATCCGTCATCAGCGGCATCATCGGCTACGTCATCATGGTGGTGGCACTCTGGCCGGTGCTCAGCAAAGCCGGGCGCCCAGGGTGGGGAGCCATCATCCCCATCTACAACGCATACCTGCTGGTGAAGATCGCCGGATATCACGGCGCGCTGACGATCCTGCTGTTCGTTCCGATCGCGAACATCATCGTCGGCATCATCGTGGCGCTTGGCCTCGGCCGCGCGTTCGGCAAGGGCGGCGCGTTCAGCTTCTTCCTGCTCTGGTTGCTGTCGATCATCGGCTACTTCATCGTCGGATACGGCAGCTCGACATACGTCGGCGACGGTGGGGATGCCGGCAAGCGCGTCGTGCGTCAGGGTGTCGGCCCGGCGGCAGCGACCGCTTAGCCGCCGAGCGGCGCCGTCGCCGCGGGGGACAGAGACGGTGCGGGTGCGGGCGCGGGGGCGCCCGCACTATTTTGCGCTGACAGCGCGAGTTCGACATCCTCGAGTACCAGCTCGTGGTTGATCTTTCCGCCGGTCAGCGCGCCCAACCCGATGGCGAACGGCACGTTCGCGAACGCGGTCGCAACGTTGCCAACCGCCCAGACGCCAGGAACGGTCGTCTTACCAGTCGGCTCCAGGTCTTCGATCGAGGCATACTGCTGCTCGGTGCGTGCCGCACCCAACTGACGAAGTGGTTCGTCTCGTGGCACCAGACGGGGCGCGGTGAAGATTGCGTCGAGCTCGACGATGTCCCCGTCGGCCATCGCGACGCCGGCGAGCTGCCCATCTCGCCCGATCACGTGATCGACAAGGCCATCCCGAACCCGGATGCCGCGGGCCGTCAGCGCCGCCGCCTCGTCATCGGTCGGCGTTCCGACGCCGTTCGGCAGGTAGACGATCGACGCTGACCACTGCCGCAGCAATTGCGCCTGCGCAACGCTCGCTCGGCTTGTCGCCAAAATGCCGATCGGCCGATCGCGCACCTCGTAGCCGTCACAGTACGGACACACCGCCACGCCACGCCCCCAGAACTCGGCGAGCCCTGGCACCTCAGGCAGTTCGTCGCGGGCACCGGTTGCGACGAGCAGCTTGCGACTGTGCTCGGTGGTTCCGTCTGCGGTGTCGATAGCGAAGCCATCATCCGTTCGCCTCGTGGTCACGACGGATGCGTGGCGAACCACGCCGCCGTACGACTCGATCTCACGGCGTCCGTCGGCCAGTAAGGCAAGCGGCGATGTGCCGTCACGGCCGAGCATCCCGTGCATGTGCGCCGCGAAGCGGTTGCGCGGCTCGCCTGCGTCCAGTACCAGGACCTTCCGTCGCGCTCGACCAAGCATGAGGGCAGCGCTCAGTCCCGCACTGCCGCCGCCGATCACGATCACGTCCCAGCGTTCGGTGGCTTCGCGTTCGGGGGCTGGGCGTTCGGTGGCTGGGCGTGTGCTCAGCCGTTGGTCCAGGGTGTCTTCAGTCATGCGCCAACTCTGCGCGCCAGCGGGCTAGACTGCAAGTGTCTTTGCGGAAACCGCAAATGGGTTTCGACGGAGGCTGTGTAACTGGAGGTGGCGCAGATGGCCGACGACCTAGGCGAGGTCCTCGATAGCGTCGGCCCGCGGCTGCGCGAATTGCGCACCCGACGCGGGCTGCGACTTGCTGATGTCAGCAAGCAGACGGATGTCTCGGTGAGCATCCTCTCTCGGCTCGAAGCGGGTCTTCGCAGACCGTCCCTCGACATCTTGCTTGCACTATCGCGGTTGTATCGCGTGCCGCTCGACGATCTCGTCGGGGCGCCTGCGACCGGGGATCCGCGCATCCACCCCAAGCCGATTAGACGGCACGGACGCATTTTCCTGCCGCTGTCGCACCACGCGGGTGGCGTGCAGGCGTTCAAGGTGATTTTTCCGCCGAGCGAGCCGGATGCTGCTATCAGCCAAGGCACGCACGATGGCTACGAGTGGTTTTACGTGATCAGCGGATCCCTGCGACTGGCGCTCGGGAACCAGATCACCGTTTTCTCCGCCGGGGAGGCTGCAGAGTTCGGCACGAGCACACCGCACGGGCTGGCGAGCGCGACCCGGGAGCCGGCCGAGATCATCGCCCTGTTCAGTCCGTCTGGTGAGCGCATCCACATTCGGGATGCGTGAGGCCGCGGCCGGTTCGTCCGCCGAGCACCCGCCCACCACGCACCAACCGACCACGCGCATCCGACACAACCTGACAGATTGCGCGCCACGCGCATCCGACACAACCCACGCGCATTCAGGCAGAACGAGCCGCCGACTGGATTATCCACTCGACTGCCCGTGTCACCTGAATTCGTGCTCCGGCCAGCCACTCACCCGTTGACCACCGGCCACCTACTACCCGTCACCGACCACTCGTCACCGACCACACGCCCACCGGCCACTCGCCCACAGGCCATTCGCACTAACCGCCAGACACCACTGCTTTCAGCGCCACAAGCGACTCCGCGATGATCTCAGAAAACTCACGTGTGTTCTCCGGGGCGATCCACTCGGCGAAACCGGTGTGGAACACGGCGATCCCGGATTGAGCGGCCAGGCTCGCAGTCGGTTCCTTGGCCCCACGCTTGCGCAGCGCGTCGGCCACCGCGGCGGACAGCCTGGCCAGCTTGATGAGCTCGCGTTCCTGAAGTCCAGGGTTCGCGGCGACGACCTTGCCGCGCATTTGAGACCACGCGCGACGCGGTTCAAACATCGTGGCGACAGCCTTGAGTGCCGCAGCCACGGCATCCATCGGTGACGCAGCATCCGGGGCGCCATCGACGCCAGAGACGAACAGCTCGAGCAGCTCGTCCTGTCCGTCGAACAGCACTTCGCGCTTGTCGGCGAAGTAGCGAAAGAAGGTGCGCTCGGTGAGGCCGACGCTCTCAGCGATGTCGGCGACCGTCGTCTGCTCGAATCCGCGCTCGACGTAGAGCTCGATCGCCGCCTGCTGCAGTCGGCCGCGGGCATCCGGCTGCCATCTGCTCATCTTCCGATGCTACATGATGACAGCAGCTGACATCAGGTGTACGATCAATGACAGTCACTGACATCAGCGTCGGTTGTGCGCACCGGGCGCCAGCCGGCCGATGCCATCAGGAGGTTCATCATGCGCGTTTTTGTAACTGGAGCATCCGGCTGGATCGGATCCGCCCTGACCGCCGAGCTCATCGAATCGGGCCACGAGGTTGTCGGGCTTGCCAGGTCGGATGCCTCGGCCGCCGCCGTGCGCGCGGCCGGCGCCCAGGTTCAGCGTGGCGACATCACCGACCTCGACAGCCTGCGCGCGGGCGCCGAGGGTGCGGATGGCATCGTCCACACCGCGTTCATCCACGACTTCAGCGCGCACGAGGATGCCGCCGCGGTCGATTTCGCCGCCGTGAAGCTGTTCGGCGACCTGTTGGAAGGCTCCGGCCGGCCGCTCGTGATCGCATCCGGTGTTCTCGGCATGGCGTCGGTCGAAACCGATCGTGGCGATTGGACCACGGCGTCGTCGCCGCGCGTGCGCACCGAGCAGACACTTCTCGGGTTCGCGGACCGCGGCATCCGCTCGTCTGCCGTACGGCTGGCCCCGACCGTGCACGGCGACGGCGACCACGGGTTTATGGCCAGACTTGTGAGCATTGCGCGGGAGAAGGGCGTCTCAGGATACGTCGGCGACGGCACCGGCACGTGGCCGGCTGTGCACAGGTTGGATGCTGCGCACCTGTTCCGGTTGGCGCTCGAGTCCGCGCCTGCGGGTTCGGCGCTGCACGCGATCGATGACGAGGCGGTCTCACTTCGCGAGGTCGCCGCGGTGATCGGTCGGCATCTGGATGTGCCGGTCGTCAGCATCGCGCCCGAGGATGCCGCCGCCCATTTCGACTGGCTGGGACGGTTCCTGGGGATGAATAGCCGCGCATCGAGTGCGATCACGCGCGAGTTGCTTGGCTGGGAGCCGACGCATCCACGCCTGATCGAGGACCTCGAGCTCGGCCACTACTTCCGGGCCGCGGCGGCGAGCGCCGCCTAGGGGGCTCCGCCTCCGGGGCGCCCCACCTGCGGGCACTCCACTACCCGGCACGCGTGCGCTCATTATGAGAACCGGTCCGGATGCCGGCGTGTCGGCACCCAAACCCCGGCGTGTCGCCCAAATCTCATAACGAGCGCACGCTCCGGCACCAGCCATGGTGGCGCGCGCTGCTCAGGTGGCGCGCGCTGCTCGGGCGGCGCGGCTGCTCAGCCCTCCCCTTGACTTCGCTCCTAAACCGGTTTAGTTTTTAAACCGGTTTAGCCGAGAAGAAGGAAGCCGGGGCACGATGGCGCGAAAGCCTACGATCGAAGACGTTGCGCGCGCCGCAGGGGTCAGCAAGGGCCTCGTGTCACTGACGCTCAACGGTCGCCCAGGCGTCGCCCGTGCAACG
>Ga0164242_10008410_pt1 | contig 11199 bp, 7 predicted proteins | sample OricomgcompostMG_FD_108783 | JGI IMG/M metagenome (GOLD analysis project Ga0164242, IMG submission 108783) | Miracle-Growth compost microbial communities from Emeryville, California, USA - Original compost - Miracle growth compost (MG) ...
CTGCCACATCGCGTAAGCGGCGCGAGCAGCGCGTTCGCCATCGTCGGGCCGCGAGATCGGCGCGCCCCAGAAGGCGACGACCGCATCGCCGACGAACTTGTCGATCGTGCCGCCGTGCGACAAGACGACGTCGCTCAACACGTCGAGGTAACGGTTGAGCAGGGTCGCCACCATCTGGGCGTCGATCGCATGGCTCAACTCGGTGAACCCTTCGAGGTCGGTGAAAACCACGAAGATCTCGCGCCGCTCACCCTTCAGCGCAAGCTGTTCGGGATCGGCGATGATCTGGTTCGCGATGTCGCGCGGCAGGTACTTGCCGAGCGCCGATTGGGCGAACTTTCGCTGTTCCGAACCAATGCCGCGCGCCGCCGTGCCGACCGCGACGAACGCGAGTGCCCAGCCGAGCATTCCGCCGACCACCGGCAGGTCCTGCGTATCGACCATGTGATGTTGCAGGACGAACGGCACGACCGCCGCGACCGCGCCCTGGACGATGAGCGCGGCGCCGAGCCGCCACCAGCTCCCGGAAATCAGGCTGGAGATCGCGCCGAGCGCCACCGCGGCGATGGCGATCAGCCATAGGATCCCGCCGGGAATTCGGGTGAACGGCGCGTCGTCGAGCAACTGCGACAGCAGCGTCGCATGAACCTCCAGCCCGATCATCGTCGGCGAGCCGGCCTGGGTCGCGCTTTTGTCCGGCAAAAGGCGCAGCGGCGTCTCGAACTTGTCGAAATCGGTCACGTCGCCGCCGATCAGGACGTATCGGCCTCGGATCTGCTCGGCCAGCTGCGGGATCGTGACGCCGCTGGCGAAGATGTCGATCGGCAGCTTGTTGTACACGCCATAATCGGTGAATTTCGGCTGTCGAAAGCGGATGCTGCCGGTGTAGCCGGCGAAGTCCGCATGGCCGGGAACGAGCGCGCGGGCGAGAAGCGGAGGCAGACCGGGCAGCGCTTTGGGCCATGACCGTACGACATTGTCGTTGTCCACCTCCAGCCGGATGCTGGCGGGCTTGACCTTGTCGGTGGCGATCGCCTTCTGGAATCGGTCGAGGAAATCCTGCTGCCGCTGGCCGATCTGGTTCTCGTTGGTGTCGAACGAGGCATAGGCGAGATAAGTCGGCGTCCGCATCGCCCGCAGGGCGGCGATCAGCTCTGGATCCTCGTCCTGCTCCTGGTCGACCAGGATATCGATGCCGATGCCCTTGGCCCCCATCGTGTCGAGACTGCGCAGCGCGCGCGCCAGCGTCGCTCGATCGAGCGGGGAGCGTTTGCGGGTGTTGATCAGGGTGTCGTCATTGAACACCACCAGCACCACGCGCTTGTCGGGTCCGACCCTGGGCGCCGTCCACGCCTGGCGAGCGTCGTAGAGCGCGCGTTCCGCCACGGGAATGAAGGGCAGCGTCCAGCCGAAGCGGGCGACGATCAGCGCGGCGGACAGCAGCAGCAGCGTCGCCAGGGCGCGGATCGGTCCGATCCTGCGCGCCAGCAGCCGGATGGATTTGGAGCCCCCCATCGATGCCCGCTAGCGCTGCACGACGAAGTTCCGGGCACCGTCGCCGATGATCGCGAAGTCGGCCCAGTAGTAGGGATGCGATGTCGCCGCATCGTCCATCAACGGCCGCTGGGCGTCGCGCATGGCGACCGCGAGCGGCCGCCCGACGCCTTGCTCGAACAGCCCCGAGATGAGTCGCCGGGTCGCGCCGAAATCGTCGGGGGCGGGCCAGTGGCTGGCGATCACGGTGCGGCTGCCGGCGCCGATGAAGGCGCGCACCAGCCCGTCCAGCGCCGAGCCGCCGCCGGTCGTGACGCCGGCCTCGCGCGTCGCCGCCCGGCTTGCCGTGCCGGCGGTGTCGCAGGCCGACAGGATCACGACGTCCGCGTCGAGCTTCAGGTCGTAGATCTCCTTGAAACTGAGCAGCCCATCAGAATCGCCGCTGCCGAACGAGGTGAGCAGGGCCGGCCGTGCCGGGCATTCGGGGCGCGGCGCGGTGACGAAGCCGTGCGTCGCGAAATGGACGATTCGGTAATCGGCGAGGTCGGTGCGCCGCTCCACGCCGGTGTCGGTGAAGGCGGCGCCGGTCACCACCTCGGTCCCGGTCGGCCCCATCAGCGACGCTGCCTCGCGCAGCTCGGTGGCGGGGATCGGCTTGCTCCATTCGCTCAGCGGCCAACTGCAGTCGGTCGCCCCGCTGCCGTCCATCCCGCGGGTCGCGCTGGCCCGAATGACACTGTCGGCGATTGCCGGCGCGTTGTCGCCAAAGCCGATATATTGCTTCGGCGCGGTCGAGGCCGGCGTGCGCCGCGCGTCGCGAAAGGCCCGCGCCGATACCGATGTGCTGATCGCATGGTCGCGGCCGAGCCAGTCGATGCCGCGGAAATCGAATTCGTCGGCCTTGGGATCGGCGGTGCGGGCCAGATAGCGGTCGACGCCCGCCTGATCCGCGATCAGGAGATTGGGCGGCAATTGCAACATCGCCCCGTCCGGCTCGAAGATCAGGTGCTGGACCGTCGCCAGCCGCGTGGAGACGGGGCCTAGCAGATCCGTGTAAAGTTCCCGCGCCAGCTTCACGTCGAACGGATATGTGACGTTCTGCCCGTTCTGTTCCACCGAGATCGTCTCGCGAAGGGCCTTGACCTTCGCCGCCAGATCGGCCGCGGAGATGGGCAGCTTCCAGCCGGTCGCCCCCTGCGTATCGACGTAGATCGCATAGATGCCGCTGCCGGCGATCGCCATCTTGTAATAGGCTTCGCCCTGGTGGAGCGAGGCCTTGAGATCGGCCAGCGTCATCGCCTGGGTCGACAGCGCGCGGTATTGCGGGAACGCGGACAAGCGCGCGAAAGTCAGCGCCTGCTGCTCGGTCAGGGTCTTCAGCTCGGCGTTGCGGGTTGCGATCAGTTCGTCGATCGAACCGTCGCGATGATCCAGCGCGGTCAGCCGCCCAAGCTCGATCCGCGTGCGCTCGACATCGCGCGAGAGGCTGATCGCCTGCCGGAACAGCTCTGCCGATTCGCCGCCGCCGTCGCGCAGTTCCCGCGCCATGATCGCCTGGGTGTCGGCCACGCCGGGGCGCACCAGCGTCTGGCTGGCGAGGAACAGGTCTCCCACCAGCTCGGGATGATCGGGGATGCGGCTGGCAAGCAGGTCGAAATAGGGCGCGAGCTGGTTCGACAGGCCGGTCGTGTTGATCCGGTTGGCGGTCGTGCTGGCGACGAGATCGCGATAAAGCGCCATTGCCTCGTCGCTCTTGCCGTGGCGGACGAGGAACGCGGCGAGGCGGGCGCGTCCGCCGTTCATCGCGGTAGTACCCGGATAAGAGGTCCGCAGCAGATCGAGCGAGCCGCGCAATAGCGCTTCTGCCGATCCCGGATCGCCCTGCTCCTCATAAGTCAGCGCGGTTTCCGCCATGATCTGTGCGCGCAGCCGCGTGATCGAGGTGACCCGTCCCCCGCGGATGGCGGTGGCATTCGCCAGCGCCTCGACCAGCAGGTCCCGCGCCGGGCCGGGCTGGCCCTTGAGCCGCAGGATCGTTCCCTTCAACTGCATCGCCTGCGCGTCGAGGATCGCCGCGCGTTCCTGCGGCGTAAGTGTGGCGGCCTGCGTGGCGCCCAGCCGGCGAGAGGCCGGCACCCTGGAATTGATCTCGGCGGCGAGCGGCGGGGTGATCTCGACGCCGCCGTCGCCCTGGCCGATCATTCCCATTGCGGTTATCGGCCGGGCCAGCAATTCCGACGCCTCGTCCAGCTTGCCCTGGTTGAGCAGATGCATCGCTTCGAAGTTGCGGCGCAGGCGCACCTGCACGGGATCGAGCGTGACGATGCGCGCGGCGCTGGCGAAAAGGGCGTCGGCCTCGGCGAAATTGCCCAGGTTGGACTTCTGCAGCGCCTGGTTGACGATATATTCGTTCAGCCGCGCGCCGCGCGCTGCGGCGTTGCCTTGCACGCTGTCCTTCGCATCGAGGCGGTCTTCCAGCGTGTCGAAGAATTCCGCGGCCTCGGCATAGCTGCCGGCGTTGTTGCGGCGGTATCCTTCGGCGAGGGCCTGCGCCGGATCGAGCGTGCCGGCCTGGACGCGCGCGAAGGCGGCGGGATCGGCAAGGCCGGTCGTCGCGACGCGGATTTCGCCATCGACGACGTGATTCGCGACGATCGTGCGCAGCCCCAGTTCCAGCGCGCTGTCATAGCCGGCAAGGCCTTGCGCCGCGTAAGTGATCCTGCCGATGCGGATGCGGTAGATCTGATAGCCGATGGCCGACTGTTGCAGCCGGCACTGCGTCACTGAAACCTGGCCGACGTCCTCGATGCTTTTGGTGGTGGCGCTGCCGTCATCGCAAACCGCCACCTGATCGCGCGAGGCCGCCAGCCGTGCCGTCACGGCGTCGCCCCCGCGCAGGGCATAGACCTTGCCCACCGGTCGGGCGGCGTCGCGGCACACGATCGTCCATGCCCGGTCGAACATGCCTTTCGCCGCGGGATCGTCCGTCTGGCTCTGCATCTGGCACAGCGCTCCGCGCGCGTTGCCGAGGCGGAAGCTGTCCTGGAGCAGAGGGCTGGCATTCTGCGCGTTTGCCGAAGCCGAGGCCATCAGCGCGGCAGCGGCGGTCAAGAGTATAACGACGCGCAATCATCCCTCCCCAATGGTCAGACGGCACGCGTCCCATTTCGACGACCAGCCCAAGCCCCGGCGGCTGCGTAACAAATTATCCGGGCAAGGAAAATAGGCCTGACCCTAGGCGGCGGCCCCGCAATAGGCAGCGAAGAAATCGACGATCGCGGCTTCGAGCGATTGATGAAACTGTACGCCGGCCATTCCGTCGCGGCACCAGCGTACGGTTGCCTTGAGCGGTCCGATCGGGCCGAGGTGAAGCGTTATCACGTCGTCGACGCCGATATGCGGCTCGACACGGTTGAGCCGGCAGCCACTGGCGGAAATTGCGGAGAACACGATGTCATGCTGGCCTTCGGCGGCGTCCTGATACGAGCCGGGCACTTCCACGAAGAGGCGGCATTCCCGTCTGCGTTCCATGATGGCCTCCATCATTGCCAGGAACGCAACGATAGGTGGTCATGCTTAAATTGGCCTGTCGGATCGAGGTTACCCGCGCTTTAACCGAGGGCGATGGTCGCAGGATTCGGGCGGGCTGACGCGCGCGGCAGGTTTCAGGATTGCGGGGAGGGCGTCGGTGCGGCCTCCTCGGTCCACCCGCCCGCGGTGGCCACATAGAGCCGCGCGACGTCGAGGTATTGCCGCGAACGCGCCTCGACCAGGGCGAGCTGCGCCCGCTGATAGGTGCGGTTGGCGTCCAGCACCTGGAGGATGCCGCTGTTGCCGACCTGGAAGCTGCGGCGCGACAGGTGCATCGAGCGCTGGGCGATCTGCGCCGATTCCTGCTGTGACGCCAGGGCCTTGCCGTCCGTCACCAGCGCCGACAGCAGGTTCGACACTTGCCCGAACGCTTCGAGCACGGTCTGCTTGTAGGTTTCCGCCGACGCCCGCGCCTCGGCCTCGGCGCCGCGCTTTTCGGCCCTGAGGGTGCCGCCGTGGAAGATCGGCGCGGTCAGGCCGCCGAAGAGGTCGAATCCCCGGTACTGGCTGCTGAAGAAGTCGCCCGGAAGCGAAGTGGACTGCGCCATGGTCGCGCCCAGCGTGATGTCGGGATAAAGCTGCGCCGTCGCCACGCCGACCGCGGCGATCGCGGCATGGAGCCGCGCCTCCGCCTCGAGAATGTCGGGCCGCTTGTGCACCAGCGCCGAGGGCAGGGCGACCGGCACCTGGCTTGGCAGGGTGAAGCTGGCGAGGGTGAAGTCGGTCGCGCCCAGCTCCGCCGGCGATATACCGAGCAGGATGGCGAGCATCCCGCGCGCCTCGGCAAGCTGCTGCTCCAGCGTGGGCAGGCTGCCGCGATCGTCGGCGAGCTGGGACTGTGCGCTCAGCACTTCGACCAGAGTGCCGACACCGCCCTGCTGCCGCTTCTGGGTCAGTTCGACGTTGCGCTCGTCTTCCGCAAGCAGCGATTGCTCGGTGGCGATGCGATCGTTGAGCGCGGCGATCGCCATCACCTGCTGGACGACGCGGCCGGCGATGACGAGATGCGCTGCTTCGGTCTTGCGCGCCTGCGCCGCGGTTTCGGCGATCGCCTGTTCGAGCGAGCGGCGGTTGCGGCCGAACAAGTCGAGGTCGTACGACACCCCGCCGCCGACGGTGTAGAGATCGAATGTGGGGTTGGAGACGCTTTGCCCCTCGCTGACGAATGCGTCGAACCCGAAGGCCGCGAGGTTGAGTTCCTGGTACTCGGCGCGCGCATTGGCGTCGACCTGCGGCAGCAACTTGCCGCGCACCGCACGGATCCGCTCGCGCGCGCGTTCCAGCGTCGCCTTGCTGGCGGCGAGGCTGTGGTTGTTGGCGATCGCCCGGTCGACCAACGCGTCGAGGTCGCTCGATCCAAACACCTTCCACCAGGCCCGATCCGGCCCTTCGCCGAGCGCTGCGCGTCCGGCCCCATCGCTGGCATAGCCCGCCTGCGGCGGCGGCGCGGCCGGCGGAGTGAAGTTCGGCCCCACCGTGCAGGCGCCAAGCAGGCCGAGAGCGGCCAGAGGCAACGCGGTAAAGGGAAGGGATTTACGCATCGGTTTACTCCATCACCGGCAGCACTTCGCGATTCGCGCGCCGTCCGGGGGTTCTGAGCAGCAGTATCAGGGGCATCATCGCCAGGCTGACGACGACGACCAGATGGTAGATGTCGACGTTGCCCACCATGGCCGACTGACGGGATATCTCGGCATCGAGCTGGGCGAGCAGGCTGGCCGAGCTGGGGTCGAAATCGGGCATGCCGTATTGGATCATCGGATTGTCCGGCCGGATGCCCTCTACCAGATGCGCGCGCGAGGCTGCGGTGAAATGGACCAGTTCGCGGTTGAGAAACGACAGGCCGATCGCGTTGCCGAGGTTGCCCGTCAGCGAGAACATCGCGGCGCCCTCGTTGTGCAACTTGTCGGAAAGGTTGGCGAAGACCATCACCGACAACGGCATGAACACCAGGCCGCCGCTCATCCCCTGGACGAACCCGACATAGAGCAGCGTGTCCTGATCGACGTAGAGGTCCATCTGCGCATAGTACGTCATGCTGAGCGCGGTCAGCGCCATTCCGGCCAACAGGATCAGCCGCGAATCGATCCGGTTCATGTACCGCGCGAGGACCAGCGTAACGGCGACGGTGCCAAGCGCGCGCGGCATACCGACCATACCGGTGCGGAACGCCGAATAGCCGAGCAGGCTTTGCGTCATCACCACGATCAGGGGCACCGTGGCGAAGACCGCGACGCCGAGCAGCGCGCGCAGCACGCTGCCGACGGCGAAGTTGCGGTTCTTGAACAGCTCCGGCTTCAGGAACGTATCGCGCGCGGTCATGATGTGCACGGCGCCGAGATAGACGGCGGTGACCAGGATGACCGCATAGATCTGGATCTCGGTCGATTCGAACCAGTCGAGCTGCTCGCCGCGGTCGAGCATCAGCTGCAGCGCCGCGATCGCCGTCGACACGGTCAGGAAACCGAAAATGTCGAACCGCATCGATTCGCTTTTCTGGCTCTCGGGCGTGAACACGATCATGCCGATGAACGAAAGGATGCCGATCGGGACGTTGATGAAGAAGACCCAGCGCCATGACAGCGCATCCGTCAGCCATCCGCCCAGCGTGGGACCGATGATCGGGCCGGCCATCGAACCGAGCGAGAAGATCGCCATCGCGCGGCCCAGGTGCTCGGGCGGGTTGATGTCGAGCAGGATCGCCTGGCTGAGCGGAATCAAGGCAGCGCCGCTGGCCCCCTGAAGCACGCGGGCGAGCACGATCATGGTGAGGCTGGTCGATGCTCCGCAGAGAGCCGAGGCTATCGTGAAGCTGGTAACCGACACCGCCATGACGGTCTTGCGGCCATAGCGGCTGGCCAGCCAGCCGCTGAGCGGAGTCGCGATGGCGGCGGCGACCAGATAGGACGTAAGAACCCAGATAATCTGGTCCGACGACGCCGAAAGCGCGGACTGCATATGCGGCAGCGCGACGTTGGCAATGGTGATGTCGACCGCGACCATGGTCGAGGCCAGCATCGCCGGAACCGTGATCAGGAAGCGGCCGACGGCGTCAGGGTAAGTCGTGTCCGGGCTCATCGCCTGAACGGCTCAAGGCTTGGCGGGGGCGGGCCCCTTGTTCGCCGTGGGGGAGTAGGGCGGGGTATCCGCGCCGAACAGGTGCCGTTCGTGGCCGGTATCGACTTCGGCGTCGACGCTGAGCCCGGTGTGGAGCGGCAGATCGGCGGGAACTTCGTCGATCGCGATTTCGACCGGCAGGCGCTGGACGACCTTGACCCAGTTCCCCGTGGCATTCTCGGCGGGCAGGATCGAGAAACTGTTGCCGGTGCCGGGGCTGAAGCTTGCGATGTGGGCTTTCAGCTTGTGATCGGGAAAGGCGTCGATCTTGACCGTCGCCGGCTGCCCGACGCGCATGTAGCGCAGCTGGTTTTCCTTGAAGTTCGCCTGCACCCAGAAGCGCGTGCCGGTCAGCATGAATACGGTGCGGCCCGCCGTGACGTAGTTGCCGACCTGAAGCTGGTGGACCCGCGTGACGATGCCGTCCTGCGGCGCTCTTACCACCGTGTCACCCAGCGCGATGCGCGCACTGTCAAGCTGCGAGGCGGCCTTGCGCACCGCCGGCTGGGCGTCGACAGGGCCGGCGACATTGCCCGAGAGGCTGGCCTTGAGGCTTTCCGCCTTGGCCTGGGCGGCTGCAATCGCGTCGCGCGCCGTGCGCGCCTCGGTCGCCGCCTGATCGGCCTGAGCCTTCGACGAGATACCTTCCTTGAGCAAAGAGGCCTGTCTGGCAGCCTCATTCCGCGCATAGGCGGCGCGCGCCTGCGCGGCGCTGACTTGCGACAGGGCCTCCTGATAGTCGGCCTGCATCGAGCCGACGTCGGTGCGGGAGCTGGCGAGCTGTGCTTCGGCGGCGGCAACCGCGCTCTGGAACGTATCGGGATCGATGCGGAACAGGACGTCGCCCTTGTGGACGTGCTGGTTCTCGGTCACCTCGATCGAGATGACCTTGCCGCTGACGCTGGCGCTCACCGCTACCATGCCGGTCTGCAGCGAGGCGTTGTCGGTCGATTCGTAGCGACCGCCGGTGAGATAGAAATAGAGCGCGCCGATCAGCACCACGACGGGCGCGGCCAGCATCAGGATGCGGCGCAGCCCGCGGCGCTGCCGAGGAACGTCGGCCTCGCTGTCATCTTCCGCGGCTATTGGACTCTCGGCGTTCATGCGATTTCCTGTTTCCTCATTACCGCCGCCGATACTAAGCATAGCTAGTATCGGCAATAGGAAGAAGTCGAATATGTCGAATGACCGAGTCCTTTCACTGGAAGGCGTGCACAATTTTCGGGATTATGGCGGATATCCGGTGGCCGGTGGCGGACGGCTGAAGCGCCGGCTGCTGTGGCGCTCGGGCCAGCATCATGGCGCGACCGATTCGGACCTTGCCCGGATCGCCGAGTTGGGCCTGGCCTCGGTATTCGATCTGCGCTCGTCGAAGGAGCGCGCCTCGCATCCCTGCCGCCGGCCCGAGGGTTTCGCCGCGGCAATCCATTTCGGCGAGGATCCCCCGATGCGCGTCAAGGATCATTCCGCGCCGCACGTGGCCGCGGCCCAGACGCCGCGCCAGCGCGATGCCGCTTCCACCCGCGAGGGACTCCGCCGCAACTACGCGATGATCGCATTCCGGCCCGAACTGGTCGCGGTGATACGCCGCTATCTTGACGAGCTTGCCGCGGGCAAGGGGCCGAGCCTGATCAACTGCATGGCGGGCAAGGACCGCACCGGCATCGCCGTCGCCGCGCTGCACCTGTCGGCGGGCGTGCACCGCGACGACATCATCGAGGATTACCTGCTGACCAACACCGCGGGCGATGCCGAGGCGCGGATCGCAGCGGGAATGGCGACGATCACCCAGGTCACGGGGCAGCTCGATCCAGAAGTGCTGCGCATCCTTATGGGCGTGGAAGCCGAATATCTCGAATCGGCGTTTGCGGTGATGGCGGAAAAACATGGATCGACCGACGGCTATCTGCGCGAGGTGCTCGGCGTGGACGATGCGTTGAAGGCGCGGCTGCGCGCCGCCCTGGTGGAGGATTGACCGTGGCTGACGAACGCATCCTCACGCTCGAAGGCGTGAACAATTTTCGCGATTACGGGGACTATGCCGTGACCGGCGGTGGGCGCGTGCGCGGCGGGCTGCTGTGGCGCTCGGGCCAGCATGTCGCGGCCAGCGACGCCGATCTCGAAACGATCGCCACGCTGGCGCTGGCGACGGTGACCGACTTGCGCGGCGACAGCGAACGCCAGCTCAATCCCTGCAGGCGCCATGCCGGCTTTGCCGCGCAAGTGTTGACTTGCGATGGCGAAACCGCGGCGCTGGCATCGCACATCGACGCCGCGACGGGTGTGGTGACCGAAGCGGACGCGCGCGCCGCGATGGCCCGGCTCTATGCCGAGATGCCTTATCGCCCCAATCTGGTGGCCGTGCTGCGGCGCCATTTCGCCGCGCTGGCGGCGGGCGAAGGTGCCAGCCTGATCCACTGCTTCGCCGGCAAGGATCGCACCGGCGTTTCGGTCGCGCTCACGCATCACGTGCTCGGCGTCCATCCCGACGATGCGATGGCGGACTATCTGCTGACCAACACGGCCATGACGGGCCGCCAGTTTCGCGGCAATCCGGGTAAGGAAGCGGGCAAGTACGCCGGCATGAGCGAAGCGGCATCCCGCGCGCTGGGCGGGGTCAGTGCGGAATTCCTGGAGGCTGGCTTCGCTGCGATGAAGGACAGCCATGGATCGATCGACCGCTATCTCGAAGAGATGCTGGGCGTCGACGCGAAGGCCCGCTCGGCAATCCGGGCGAATTTCGTCCGTACCTGAAGCGGCGTCAGAGGAACGCCCGCACGTCGGCGATGAAGCGATCGAACTGATCGTGATGCAACCAGTGACCGGCGTTTTCGTAGACGAGCAGGCTGGCGTCGGGAAAGTGCCCGAGCCGGCCGTCCTTCTCCGGGTTCGAGGCGAAGCTGTCGACACCGTAGAACATGAGCACCGGACAGGTGATCGCCTCCCACAGCTTGATCAGCTCGGCATAAGGGATGTCGGTTGCCGTCCAGACGTTGA
>Ga0164242_10008411_pt1 | contig 11199 bp, 14 predicted proteins | sample OricomgcompostMG_FD_108783 | JGI IMG/M metagenome (GOLD analysis project Ga0164242, IMG submission 108783) | Miracle-Growth compost microbial communities from Emeryville, California, USA - Original compost - Miracle growth compost (MG) ...
CGTATGACGAGCGCCTGAACGTGCCGCTGCGCTGGTGGGTGCAGGGCATCATGTTCGAGGCCACCCTCTGGCTGGCCATGATCGTCTCCATGCCCGCCTCCCTGGCTTGGGGACTGACCGCCGCGATCGTGCTGCTGCTGGCGCTGGCCTTCAACGCCTACGGCTCGACCCGGATCGTGGTGGGCGACGGCGCCCTGCGCGTCGGCCGTGCCCGGATCGAGGGCTCGTTCCTCGGCGCCGCGGAGTCACTGGACATCGAGGCCACCCGTCGAGTCGCAGGCATGGACGCCGACGCCCGCGCCTACCTGGTGCTGCGGCCCTACCTCGTCCGGGCCGTCAAGGTGGAGATCAACGACCCCGCCGATCCGGCGCCGTACTGGCTGGTCAGCACGCGCCACCCCGATCGGCTCGCCGCCGCGATCACGGCGCTCACCGCCAGCTCTCGCTGAGCCCCGCCACGGTGGCGCTCAGGCGGCGCCGCACTCCGCCCTGTAGTCGGAGCGTGCGCTCCAGCGCCCGCGTTCACGCTCGACCCTGATCGGATGCTCGAAGGCCCGACTGATGGTCTCGGTGGTCACCGCATCGGTCACCGCACCGCTGGCGACGACGCGACCGTGTGAGATCACCAGCGCGTGGCTGGTCGTCACCGGGAGCTCCTCCAGGTGATGGGTGACGAGGACCGAGGCCAGATCGGGATCGGTCCGGGCCAGCCCGCCGATCGTCTCCAGAAGCTGCTCGCGTGCCGCCACGTCGAGTCCCGTAGTCGGCTCGTCCAGGAGTAGGAGGCGAGGACGCGAGATCAGGGCGCGCGCGATCAGCACCCGCCCGCGCTCACCCTGCGACATGGTGGTCCAGTGCGCCTCCTCGCGCGCACCGAGTCCGACATCGGCGAGGAGCGAACGCGCCAGCTCGATCTGCTCTGGCGTGGGCGTCCAGCGCATGGTCAGCTCGACGGTGCCGGTGAGACCGGTCAGGACCACCTCTACGGCGGTGAGCGGCGACTGCAGCGCATGCCGCGGGTTGACATGACCGATCGTGCGCCGCAGCTCCTGCAGCTCGACCCGGCCCAGCCGACGTCCGAGTACGTCGACGGTCCCCGAGGTCGGGTGGGTCAGCGCGCCGCAGAAGCCGAGGATCGTGCTCTTGCCGGCGCCGTTGGGACCGAGCAGCGCCCAGTGCTCGCCCGATCGCACCGTCAGGTCGATGCCGTGCAGGATCTCGTTGCCCTGTCGGCGGAACGTGACCTCGTGCAGCTCGAGGACGGGTTGGCTCATCGGAGACTCTCCTTCAGGGATGTGAGATGGGCACGACTCAGCCGGGCGGCGGCATCCGAGTCGCGGGCGGCGATCGCGTCGTAGAGCAGGACGTGGGCAGCATGGTCCACAGGATCGAGGTGGTCGTCGCGATCGCGGGCCGGCCCGGGCCGCAGCCGCAGCATGTCGACCATCGCCTGCCGTAGCCGCGGCACGAAGCCATCGAACAGCTCGATCAGGATCGGATTGTGCGCCGCGCTGACGATGCTGCGGTGGAAGACCATGTCGGAGTCGACATGCCGCTCGAGGGTCGGGCTCGCAGCGCCCCGCACCTCCAGTGCCTTGCGGATCGTCCGCAGTTCAGCGGGGGTACGCCGCTCGGCGGTCAGAGCCGCAGCCTCGGACTCGATCGCGACGCGCGCCTCGATCACCGAGACGATGTCGGCTCGCCTGAGCACTGCGTCCCAGTCCTCGGGAACGTCGAGCGCGATCACGAAGACGCCCGCGCCCTGCCGTGAGGTGAGGACCCCACGCCCGGAGAGCTGACGGATCGCCTCCCGCACCGTGGAGCGCCCGACCGACAACTGCGCCGCCAGCGTGGTCTCGCCGGGCAGCCGTTCACCGAGGTGCCATTCGCCGGCACGGATCCTGTCCAACAGGGCCGCGGCGGCCTGCTCGGCCAGGGGCTCGCGACGTACGACCGCCATCGCTTCCTTCCCTCCGCAACTTGTCTGAGGAGTTCAGGCTAACGACTCCCCCGATGCGACCGATACCCGGCTCTCGCCGACCGAGACCTCCTCAAGACGGCTAGGGTGGCTCCATGGGGAAGAAGAAGCCGGCCGCGCCGAAGGGCTCCAAGGTCTGGTCCGTGATGGCGCTCGCGTCCGGCATCGGAGCGGCGAAGGGCACCAACCTGGTGCTAAACAAGTTCTGGAAGTCCAGCACCAAGCGCAACCCACCGGGGAACCCGGCCGACCCCGACGTGGAGCTGTGGGAGGCCGTCGCCTGGTCGGCGCTGACCGGCGCGACAGTAGCGCTGGCCCGGATGTTCGCCCAGCGCCGGGCGGCCAACTACTACGTCAAGTCGACCGGTCAGCTGCCCCCGCAACTCGCCAAGGACGGCAAGTAGCCCGTCCCGATACGCGAACAGGCGCATATTCACCGCTAGGTCCGGTGAATATGCGCCTGTTCGGCTATGGACTGCGTTTACGCGCAGTCCTTGCAGATCATCCGCTTCGCGTCGGCCAGCTGGCTGCGGTGGTGCACCAGGAAGCAGCTCATGCAGGTGAACTCATCCTCCTGCTTCGGCTTCACCTCGACCGCAAGCTCCTCGTGCGACAGGTCGGCGCCGGGGAGCTCGAAGGACTCAGCGGCCTCCGCCTCGTCCTCGTCGACCTTGCCGGAGTTCTTGTCGTGACGGCGCGCCTTGAGCTCTTCGATGCTCTCTTCGGACTGCTCTTCCTCGTTCTTGCGCGGTGCGTCGTAGTCCGTCGCCATGCGTCACTCCCCTTCTCGTCTACCCGGCCGGCTGTCCCACAGCACCGGTCGGGCCGTGATTGTGCACCATCGGTGCCAGTGCGTGCACGCCGGTACCGGGTTCGCCGCGTGAACATCTGGTGACGCGGCGCTATTCCCGGGGTCCCTGCGGTCATTCCTCGGCGAAGTAACCGGCCCCGACGGCCGCCACGCGCAGCTCGTCGAATCCATGCTCCGGAGCGGCCAGCAGGAGCCGGCCTCCGCCCAGCCCGGTAGCGACCTCGACCCGTGCTCCGGCACCCTCCGCGATGAGGCCTGCGGCCGCGTGGTCCCAGAGGTGGACACCCTCCTCGAGGTAGCCGTCGAAGGTGCCCTGGGCGACGTCACAGAGGTCGAGCGCGCACGAGCCGGCCCGGCGGATGTCACGCACCTGCGGGAGCAGGCGCACCAGGCACTGCGCCTGCAGCCGGCGCAGGCCGGCGTCGTATCCGAAGCCAGTGGCAATCAGCCGCTTGCTCAGCGGCGCCTCGGCAGCGACGGCGATCTGCTTGCCGTCACGCCGGGAGACGATCGCACCACTCGCGTCACGGTGGCCGGTGAACTCGATCCGATGCGGTACGTCGATCACGACGCCCGCCGCCACCCTGCGCCCACCATCCGGGGTCTCGATCTCGGCCGCGACCGAGATCGCGTAGCGCGGGACGCCGTAGAGGAAATTCACCGTGCCGTCGATCGGGTCCACGATCCACCGGACGCCACTGGTGCCCTCGACGTCGTCACCCTCCTCGCCGAGGAAGGCGTCGTCGGGGCGCCGGGTAGCGACGATCCGGCGGATGAGCTCTTCGCTGGCGCGGTCCGCCTCGGTGACGACGTCGGTGTCTGTTGACTTGGTCGCGGCGACTGCGACCGCGCGCGAGGCACGCTCCCGGACGAGGTCGGCGGCCGCACGGGCGGCCTCCTGGGCGAGCGCCAGCAACTCGGTGGGACTGGGCTTCGCGTTGGCGGTCATGCCGGGTCTCCCGCTCCGGTCAGGGTGGGCTTGGGGTCGCGTGGGCTGGCACAGCAGCCGACGGCACAACGGTCCCACAGTGCACCAAGGTCTCCGACGGTCGTCCGGGCGACGGCCTCACCCCGCTCGACGGCTGCACGCTCCAGGATCAGGTCGCGGACCGCGGCCACGAACCTCGGGTCGTTCCCGGCGGTCGCACTGCGCGCGGCCGCGAGCCCGAGTCGTTCACAGGTGGCCATCGCCTCGGTGTCGAGGTCGTAGACGACCTCCATGTGGTCGGAGACGAAGCCGACCGGGCACAGCACCACCGCCCTGGTGCCGGCTGCGGCCAGCTCCTCGAGCCGGTCGTTGACGTCCGGCTCCAGCCACGGGATGTGCGGAGCGCCCGAGCGCGAGCAGAAGACCAGCTCGTGCTCATGGTCGACCCCGGTCTCGGCGGCGACACGAGCAGCGATCACCCGGGCGACGTCGAGATGCTGGGCGACGTACGCGCCTCCGCCGTTCTCCTTCGGACCGGAGGCATCGTTCATCGAGGCCGGGATGGAGTGGGTGACGAAGAGGATCCGAGCGTCGTCGCGAACCTCCACAGGCAGCTGCTGCAGCGCGCCGAGGACGCCGTCGGTGACCGGCTCGGTGAAGCCGGGATGGTTGAAGTAATGCCGCAGCTTGTCCAGCTCGATTCCACCGCCGATCTGCTCACGGGCCCCGAAGAGGTCCTCGCGGTACTGACGGCACGAGGAGTAGGAGGCGTAGGCGCTGGTGGTGAAGACCGCGGCCCGCCTCACGCCGTCCGCCTTCATCTGCGCCATCGTGTCGGCGAGGAACGGGTCCCAGTTGCGGTTGCCCCAATAGACCGGCAGATCGACACCGTGAGCAGCGAGGTCCGCCCGCAGCGCGTCGAGGAAGCCGCGGTTCTGGTCATTGATCGGCGAGCGTCCCCCGAAGAGGAAGTAGTGCTTCCCCACCTCCTCGAGACGCTCCCTCGGGATACCGCGGCCGCGGGTGACGTTCTCCAAGAACGGCACCACGTCCTCGGGCTTCTCGGGCCCCCCGAAGGAGAGGAAGAGCAAGGCGTCATACGGACTGGGGTCGCGCGGCGAGACGTCCATGTACACCATCGTATTTGGCAAGTCGCTAGCCTGCGCAGCATGGGTTGGTCCAACTGGTCGGGACTCGAGCATGCCTCACCCTCCCGCGTAGTAACACCGGACAGCGTCGCGGACGTGGTGGCGGCGGTCGAGGCCGCCCGCACAGCCGGTACGACGCTCAAGCCCACCGGCACCGGCCACAGCTTCACCGCCATCGCCTCCCCTGGCCACGGCGTGCAGTTGCTCCCGAGCGGGATGGCCGGGATCGTGTCCGTCGACCGGGAGGCGCTGACGGTCACTGCCTACGCGGGCACGCAGCTCAAAGCCCTCAACGCCGACCTCGAACGCCTCGGCCTGTCGTTGCACAACATGGGCGACATCGCCGAGCAGACGCTGGCCGGCGCGATCTCCACCGGCACCCACGGCACCGGGGGCGTGGTCGCCGGTCTGGCGGCCCAGGTCGCCGGCCTCACCCTCGTCACCGGCACCGGCGAGGTGCTCACCTGCAGCGCGACCGAGAACGCCGACGTATTCGACCTCGCCCGCCTCGGGCTCGGCGCGCTCGGCGTCCTGGTGACGGTGACGTTCCGGGTCGAGCCGCTGTTCGCGCTCGAGGCCGTCGAGCAACCGATGTCGTGGGCAGAGTTCCATGCCTCGTTCGACTCGCTTGCAGCGGACGCCAACCACGTCGACGCCTACTGGTTCCCCCACACCGACCGGCTGCTGACCAAGCGCAACAGCCGGCTGGCCTCGCTCGACGAGCTCGCGCCGCTCTCTCGCGCTCGCGCGTGGTTCGACGACGACTTCCTGCAGAACACCGCCTTCGGCGCGCTGACCGCCGCCGCCAACCTCGCCCCTGGCGTCATCCCGCGGATGAACCGGATGAACGCCTCACTGCTGTCCCCCCGGACGTACTCCGATATCGCCCACCGCGTCTTCACCACCGAGCGCCGCGTCGTCTTCCGGGAGATGGAGTACGCCGTCCCACGGGCCGACGGGCTGGAGGTGCTGCGGGAGTGCCGGCGTGCTCTCGACGAGTCAGACCTGCGGATCTCGTTCCCAGTCGAGCTCCGGGTCGCGCCCGCCGACGACGTACCGCTGTCGACGGCGTTCGAGCGCGACTCGTTCTATCTCGCCTTCCACACCCACCGGGCCGCCGAGCATCGCGCCTACTTCGCCCTGATCGAGCCGATTTTGCGGGCCGCCGGAGGTCGTCCGCACTGGGGGAAGGTGCACACCCAGGACAGCGCCGCTCTCGAAGCCTCCTACCGGCGCTTCGGTGAGCTCGTCGCGCTGCGGGACCGGCTCGACCCGGACAGGATCTTTTCGAACGACTACCTGCGGCGAGTGCTGGGCTCCTGACCTCCGCCGACGATCGGACGCCTTTCCAGCATTCGGAATACGGCCGGCTCGCTCGCCCGCGCCGTACAACGCCGGATGGGGCAACCGCCACCCGCGGCCGCAGATCTGGGGCGACCTAGACCGAGGCGGGCCCCTGCGGCATGGGTGCCTGCCACTTGCGCCAGATCGCAAGCATCCGCCACACCGCTACCACCAGGGCGCCGGCGATCGAGACCGGGAGGTGGTGGAAGCCCAGCTTGAGCCCGAGTACGGCGACGGCTGAGCCCGCGGTGGCCGGGATGGCGTAGAGGATGCCTGGCTTCAGCACCAACGGAACACGACCGGAGAGGACGTCGCGGATGATGCCGCCACCGATCCCGGTGACCATGCCCATCACCGTCGCGGGGAGGAATCCGAGGCCCAGGTCGACTGCCTTGAGGGCGCCGGCGGGAGCGAAGAGTGCCAGTCCGAGCGCGTCCGCGACCAGCATCCAGCGTTCCATCCGGCCGAAGGTCGGATGGAACCAGAAGGTCAACAGGCCGGCCACGACCGGGTCCATGAGATAGCGCCAGTCGGCCAGGGAGGTCGGCGGCACCGCACCGATGAGCACGTCGCGGAGGAACCCACCGCCGAGGCCGGTGCAGGCCGCCAGCACTACCACGCCGAAGACATCCAGTTCCTTGCGGACGGCCGCCAGCGCACCCGAGATGGCAAACACGAAGATGCCGACCAGATCCAGGACGACCAGGGTGGTGGAGTGCTCGATGGCCACCGCGACATGGTTCCAGCCGGAGTGCCACAGAAAGCCGGAGGCGCGCCGGGGCGCCGTCCTCGATCGCCCTCCGGAGTGCCGTAGGCTGACCTGCATCATGTCGGCCGAAGAGATGCCCCTGACACCCCCGACGCACTCGTCGGAGCAGGACGCGGATACGCGTCCAGTCGCTGTCACGCTCGCGTCGGTCAGCCGCGACGGGCGCCGCGCGATCCTCGTCGACGAGCAGGGTCGCGAGTTCACCCTCGAGCTCGATCCACGCTTGCGTGCGGGTGAGCCACAGAGGTCACAAGCGTCACCCGCATCCCAGGAAATGCCGCGTCGCCGAACGGAGGTCCCGATGGAAAGCGCACTGCGCCCCCGCGACATCCAGGCCCGGATCCGGGCGGGCGAGAGCCCCGAGGAGGTCGCCGAGGCCGCCCGCAGCTCGATCGAGAAGATCATGGCGTTCGCTGCGCCGGTGCTCGCGGAGCGTGAGCACACCGCCGAGCGCGCCCAGCGGGCGTCAGTACGCCGCCGGCCGGGCGAGGCATCCGCGGTCCGCACTCTCGGCGAAGCCGTCGCCGCACACCTGCGCGGTCTCGAGCTCGAGCCCGAGGCGGTCTCCTGGGACTCCTACCGCCGCCACGACGGCCGCTGGAAGCTCCTCGGCTCCTATGAGCTGCCCGGCCGCGCCGGCACCGCTGAGCTGACCTTCGACATCCCCGGCAACTACGTCTCGGTCGACAACGACGACGCCCGCTGGCTGATCGGCGACCAGCTCGCCCAGCCGCCGGCGCCCGCCGTACCCGACGACCTCGAGGCGGCGCGCCAGCGTCGTCTGCAGCCGGCCGAGCCCACGACCGTCGAGCCTCAGGCGACGCCGGCAGCCGCCGAGCCCGCGGCCCGCGCCACCGAGACCGAAGCGACGCTGGAGGCGCCGGTCGTGGACACGCCGGTCGAGGCCTACCTCTTCGACACGCCTGAAGTGAAGCGACCGACGCCGAAGGCGCCCGCTCAGGACCCGACGCCCGACGCCGCCGAAGAGCAGGCCGAGGCGGAGCCCGAGCAGACTCCCGACGCGCCTGTGCGGCGTACCAAGCGCAAGGGACGCGCCTCGGTTCCGAGCTGGGACGAGATCATGTTCGGCGGTCCGTCGAAGTAGCACTGTCCTAACGGGATCGCGGGCTTGATGATCTCGTCGCCGTCCGACCGGTAGGCGACGGACTGACCTGACTCGTCCGTCAGCCGCTGTGCCAGATCGCGGCCAGTCGCGAAGAACCGCTGCTCTGCGTGCGCGGAGTGAAGGCGGCCGCCCCACGACTCCGTGCCGCCGGTGTCGCTCCCGGCCATCCCCGAGCAGCCATAGCGGACACCTCGGTCAGCGTATCGACGGCGTCCACAGCGGCTCGATTGGCACCGGTGACCTCGGAGACGGCGTCCACATATATCCGGCGCTGTCGACCCCGACCGCGGGACAGCTCACGAACCGAGCTGCTTCCAGGTGGAGACGTTGGCAGTCACGGCCGCGGCGTAGGAGCCATGCGCGTGACGGGCGGCGGCATGCAGCTCCACCAGAGCCGCGTGCATCTCGCGAGCGCCTGCGGCAAGCCGCTGGTGCGCAACCGCATTGGCGTCGGCGGCCGCGCCGAGCCACTCCTGCTGCAGCGTCTGGACCGTCCTCTCCAGGGTGCGCAACTGGCCGGCGACCGTGCCCGCGAAGGAGTCGAGACCGCCGATCCCGGCATCGAGCTCGGCCAGGTCGACCTTGAACTTCGTCATGACGCCCCGAGCCGTCGGTGAAGCGTCCGGACCGCCTCGGCGCGCTCCTGGTCCGTGCCGTTCAGCTCGGCACGGGTGAGCTCGATCGCGGCGCTCTCCAGCCCAAGCCCGGAAAGTACGTCGGACATGCCCGCACACCACTGCGTCCAAGCGCTGCGGAACTGCTCCGCAGCCAGCCCGGCCCAGCGCGCGTCGAGCAGGTCGTCCATCTGCCTCTTCACCGAGGTGTGCTCGTCGATGAGCGCGTCGCGGATCGTGCCGATCTCCAGGCTCGCCTGGTCGAGTGCCGCCAGCTCTGCCTGCAGGGTCATGGTGGGTCCTTCCGGAGAAGCTCACCCAGGTCCTACCGCCGGTGGCGCGCCCTCAAACCTGTCGAGGCACCCAACGGCCATCAGTCGAACGGCAGCGTCTCCGCGCCCAGCGAGACGGCACGGGCACGGCCCGCGGTCATCCGGCGCCGGTGGTGTTGACGGCACAGCACCTCATAGGAGACGGTGCCCGGCTCATCGGCAGCAGGAGGGGTCTCGTCGGTGTCACCTACGAGAACGACCTCGCCCTCGGTGACCATGATGCCGTCCTCGACGCGGGCGTTGTGGGTCGCGCGCTTGCCACACCAGCACAGCGCCTCCACCTGGAGCACCTGGGTGGTGTCCGCCAGCTCGACCAGCCTGGCCGACCCGGGAAAGAGGCGCGTGCGGAAGTCGGTGAGGATGCCGAAGCAGAACACATCGATCTGCAGCTCGTCGACGATCTTGGCGAGCCCGTCGATCTGCTCGGGACTGTAGAACTGGGCCTCATCACAGATGAAGTAGTCGATCCGCTTTCCGTGGGTCAGGGCATCGACGGTGAACCGCCAGAAGTCGAACTCCGGGCCGACCTCGACGGCCGTGTGGGTGAGGCCGAGCCTCGAGGAGACCAACGCTTTGCCGGCCCTGTCGTGGGCGGTGAAGATCAGGCCCTCCATGCCGCGGGCGGCCCGGTTGTGGTTCGTCTGCAGGGCCAGGGTGCTCTTGCCCGAGTCCATCGGGCCGGTGAAGAAGGTCAGCGACGCCACGAGGGAGGATCCTTCCACAGCCAGATCAGCCGGTGCGGCCGAGGTGCCCGCACTGGCGCCCGTCTCAGCTGACCAGGATCGGGATCAGCATCTCGTCGGCCGTCAGAGAGCCGTGGAGCCCGACGAGGGTGGTCTCGTAGGGGAAGTCCACGCTGGAGACCACCGCATGGTCGCCGCGTGAGGCCACGATCACGTCCCCCAACCGCGGCAGTACGCCGGGGACCACCGCACCGAACCAGCCCTCGCCGATGGCGCCCTCGCGGGTGAGGACCAGAGCGCGCTCGCCGAGCACCTCACGCCACGTGGCCACCACGTCGGCGAGCGCTCCGCGGGCACAGTAGAGGTGCCGGAAGCGCGCCTCGCCGCCGAGCAGGGCCACTCCGTCGCGGAGCTCCAGGTGTTCGTCGACGTCGACGCGCCGCTCCGGCGCGGAGTCGATCATCCCGTGGTCGGCCACCACCATCAACCGGGTGGAGTGCGGCAGTGCGTCGCGTAGCTGCTCGGCCTCGGCGTCGATCATGGAGAGCTGCTGCAGCCAGGGGGCGGAGGCAACGCCGTACCGGTGGCCGGTCCAGTCGAGGTCGCCGTCGTAGAGGTAGGTCAGCGAGCACTTCTGCCGAGAGGCCTCGACCACTGCCGCGATCCGCTCCCCGACCTTGTCCGCGCCGACGAACTCCGCACCGCGGTGCGCCGCGACGGTCAGCCCTGACCCCTGGAACTCGCGCTTGTTCACCACGGTCACGCTGGCGCCGTCCTCGGTGAGCCTCTGGAAGGCGGTCTTGTTGGGCTGCCATTCCAGCGGGTCGATTTCCTTGCGCCACTGCAGCGCATTGAGCAGGTGGTCGGTGCCTGGGATGCGGGAGGTGTAGCCGACCAGGCCGTGTGCACCGGGCGTCAGGCCGGTGCCGAACGAGGTCAGGCTGGTGACCGTCGTGGAGGGCACCCCAGCGGTGCCAGGCTCCGAGTGGGCGAGCAGCGCGGAGAGGAACGGCGCCGAATGGGCGTAGCGCTCCAGCAGCCGCGCACCCAACCCGTCGATCAGCATCACGACATAGGCGGGGGCGCTCGGCAGCTCGAGACCGGCCGGCTGACCGTGGCACCCCAGCGCGGCGGCGATCGCCGGGACCACATCGCCCAGCGAGCGTCCGGCGTACGCCGGGGCGACGAACGACGGATCTGGCTCGGTCCTCACGCAGGCCCGCTCAGGCCCGGCCGGTCCGGCCCGAAAGCGCCTCGGCGAAGGCCAGCAGTTGGGTGACGGCCTCACCGCCGTCGGCGGCTGCCGAAACCCGCAACGAGAAGTCGTCCGAGGAGAGCGAGCCGGTGTAGCCGTGGTCGGCCTCGCAGTTGGGGTCTGCACAGGCGGCCGGCTCGAGGTCGAGGCGCCCCACCGCACCCCAGCCGATGGTGAGCACTGCCTCGGCTGGGCGACCCACACCCTTGGC
>Ga0164242_10008412_pt1 | contig 11198 bp, 13 predicted proteins | sample OricomgcompostMG_FD_108783 | JGI IMG/M metagenome (GOLD analysis project Ga0164242, IMG submission 108783) | Miracle-Growth compost microbial communities from Emeryville, California, USA - Original compost - Miracle growth compost (MG) ...
CCTCTTTTTGGTACAATATGATTGGAGTGGTTTACGAAATTAACCCTTTCTTTCCACTCCGTATTAGCAATTTGGGCTAATATCTGCAATGCGCCGGGACTTGAAATCTCGGCGCTTTGTATTTACAATGAAGAAGAATAAAAGAAAGGGTCACAATTCGATATGGAAAAAGAAACACCACAATACCCATTTGAGCCACTGCCTGGCTTTGCGCTCATCCAACTATCTAAAAAATACTCTTCAGGGCTCACCACCGACAAAGAGAAATATGCCACCAATACTCGCGGTATTCTCTTAAAGTACGTCATATCGGCCGATGATTTTGGCGTGCCTGGCGACTTTCAGTTTGAACAGCTCGTTGACGTTTACGGCCAAGCCATTGGCCACGAGGTTTATTTCGCGGCCTTTGAAGACGGCGAAGCAATGAAAGATAAGGTCGGTGGCGCTGAGTATGTGTTCGTGCCAATCAAATCACTACGCGGCTACAGTAACGAGGTGAAGCTATAATGCCAAAGAAAAATCTTGTACGAAACATCCTTGATGGCCAAGAACTGCGCGACCATATCGCTTCTGGCGTTGAGAAAATCTACCAAGTCGCTCTCGCCTCTTATGGTGTGAACTCTGGCAACGTCCTTATCGAGCACCGCTTCGGCGAGCCGCTGGTATCGCACGACGGTATTACCAACATCGGCCGCCTGGTTGACGCTGACCCTACTGAGAACGCGGCCATTTCTATCGTGCGCCAAGCGAGCGAGAAGACGAACCGCGACGCTGGTGACGCCACTACGCTTACCGTGGTACTCACGAAACTGGCCTACGAACACTATGCGCCGATCGCGCTCACTATGCCACCACGCGCCGTACAGCGCATGATTGCTCGATCCGTTGAGCAGGTAAAGAAAGCAATTAAAGAACAGAAGCTCGAAGCCACACCTGAAACATTACGCGGCGTATCTATTATCTCGGCTGGCGATGAAGCCATTGGCGAGTTGGTATTCGACGCGGTCAATACCGTTGGCAAGCACGGCGGTATCACAGTTGTCGAAACGGCCGAACCAATTATTAGTTCAGAAGTCATCGACGGCTTCACGTTCAAAAAAGGCCTCAAGGCGTTTGTCCTGGCGAACGATATGCAGGCGCTCAAATCACGCTATGACGAACCGAGCATTATTGTCATGTCGCGCCTCATTAACCGCAACGACGATATTATGCCGATCCTCAATGACGCTCTCGTTGCAGGCCACAAGCATTTCGTGTTGATTGCCGACGTATCTGGCCAAGCGCTCGAAAGCATTGTCGCCAATAAAATGAACGGCAAACTTGATATTGCCATCGTCGAACCGCCAGCTGCCGGCCGTGATATTTTCCTGGCTGACGTGGCGAAGTACGCCTCAACCGAAGTGTTCGCCCTTGCGCCTGAAGAGTTCGAGCCATCACGCCACATCGGTAAAGTCGATAGTGCCTACATCACTCTCGGCGAAACCACTCTCAACGGCTGCAAAACACCCGACGAGCTCAAAGAATACTCGAAAGATATTAAGAGTACCGAGCGCACCGAACGCCTGCACGGTAAGACGGTGCGTATCTCGGTTGGCGCGCCGACCCAAGCCGAGCGCCAGGAGCTGAAACTCCGTATCGAAGACGCCGTGTGCGCGGCACAAACCGCCCAAGATTATGGCGTATTGCCAGGCGGTGGCGTATTCTTACGCGACTACGGCTTCGGTTATGGTGATGAAAGCTCAAGTGACCAGGACTATTTCATTACGCCGTTTGAACTGTTGACCGGCAACCAAGGCCTCGACACCACGAAGTATGCACCTGGCTCAGGTGTCGATATTGCTGCCGATCGCAACGTCGAAGATATGGTCGCTGCCGGTATCGTCGATAGCGCTAAGGCCATCGAAGAAGCCATCGTGAACTCACACTCGGCGGCCGCCCAGCTCATCTCGATTAACATGGCATTGCCATTTGCCGAAGATATGGAGTAGGCCATGGTGGTCATACTTCTTATCATCATCGCCATTTTCTTGGCTGCTATCTTTGGAAACACCCTGCTCATGGGTCACCAGATGAAAGGCTCATACGGCGCTGACTATAGCGAGATACTCAAAAAACTCGACACTATACAAAATAAAGTGGAAGCGCCACGCCAGGGCAAGGTGACCAAGCCGTTCGACGTGGCCAATAAAACTCACGTTCGCGCGGCGTCGAGCTCACATATCATCATCCGCAAATCGCCCGACCAAATACGCAACGAGAACTACGAAAAGATTAAGCAGGGGGCGCAATATGGGAACGATCATTAACGGTAAATTCTACCCCGACGTTACCCCTGAGCAGCAAGAGAAGAATACCACCGTCAATAATATTGCCACCGAGGGCGACTTCTCGCGCCAGGTTGAGGAACATGCACACGACCTCATCCAGCCCCACAACCCCGACGGTACACCAAACCAGGACTTCATCGACTATTACCCTGAAGACGCTAAAAATTATGGGTTCATCCCCCAGGAAGACAAAGAGTAACCACCATGCCAAAACAAAAAAATCCAAAAGGCCTCGAAGACTACCGCTCACTGCACATTAAGAACTCGCACGGCGATATTATCATTGACGTGCTCTCGCTTGCCACAGGCCTCAATATGGCCATCGAAGCCATCGACCCGGGTAAGATTACTAAAAAGGCTCGTAAGGCGCTTCTTGAGCTCAATACGCAAAGCTACCTGCTATTCGCTTACCGCATTGCCATCGGCATTATGCGCGACGAGGGGTTAGTAAAAGAGAGTACCCAACCGACTGATATTAACATCCGATTTGATACTCCCGATGAACAGCATGACGACCTGGTGATTTACTACCAGGAAGTGACGCCAGGAACGCTGCTTTAGATATTCCAGTTGTACGCCATGCCGTAGGCAATTTTGTACTTTCGTAGCGCCCATTTGGGCGTTACTTTTTTAATTCGCTTTTTCATAAAAACTTGAGATATTTTCCATCATTATATGTTGACCATGCACCGTAGCCTTGGCCGAGCCAGATTTGGTAAGCACATTTAATGTTCGTGGCAAGGTCGTGGGTGTCACACCCCTCGCGGCCAGGCAGCATACGCACTTGAAGCGCGCCGAGGCTGTAGCCGTAAGTCCGGCCATTAAGCAAGTATTCGAGTGTCGTGTCACCCGTTTTGCTTGGATCACAGCCGCTCTCGGCTTGCGAAATTGCCGTCATGATATTTACGTCCCAACCGCCGTACTTTGCAATCTCGCTTCTGACAAGGTCGCAACCCGTTAGCTGTGGCGTAGTGGGTGCTGGTTGTGCAGGTGCAGGTGTTGCTGGTGGTGTTGTTACCGAAGAGGCGGCTTGCTTATCAGCAACCGCCTCTTGAGTGTCGTTTAATTTTGTGGTTGGGCTTGGGCTTTTAACTGGTCGCCTAGCTCTAACTTCAAGGTCGAAGTTGCAGTGCTAGTATGTACCATGTTAATGCCGACTGGCACGCCAATGCCGATACCGACGAATAATGCGACGAGGGCGGCGAATAGCACAGCTTTTAGGTTGCTGCTCTTCTTCACATACAGCGCGTCGATAGCGCGGCGTGTGGCCTCATCTGCTTGGTAAATCTTGTTCTGGTGCTCGTTGCGAGCGATAGTGGTTTTACTCACTGGTTTATTAACCCTCTCTTTTTTATTGGATTTGATGAGCGTAGCCATCATGATGTTTCTTTCCGACTACATTTCAAGTGTAGCACATACAGGAGCGTAAGTCAATACGCTTATGCAATGTGGTTCTTGCGACCCCTGTTGGGGCTTTCACTTTCATATAATCTAAGCTTAATTAGCCAATTCCTGGCTGTATTATGGGCGACCCCGAGTTCCTTGGCCACCTCTCGGAGGGGCTGCCGGTAACCGTCTTTCCAGTAAGCGGCGATTAGTCTGTTGCGGCTCATGGGTATACGTCGGTAGGCCATGCTTATATTGTACCATTAGCGATACACGATACTTTGCGCGTATCAGAATAACTTTATTGTGGTACTCTCGCTAGGGCTCGAACCCAGATAGTCAGCTCCAAAAGCTGAAGTCCTACCAATTAGACGACAAGAGTATGTGGCGGCCACGGCAGGGCTCGAACCTGCGATCTCTGCATTAACAGTGCATTGCTTTACCACTCAGCTACACGGCCAGTTCAAATTGTGTTTGGTCGGGGCGGTCGGATTTGAACCGACAATCTCACGAGCCCAGGTCGTGCGGATTACCATTTTCCTACACCCCGATAAATTAAAAAACCGCCTACTCTTTTTTGGCGGGGGCTATCTGGGTCGAACAGATGACTTTAGGTTTGGAAGCTAATGTTTTACCACTAAACTAAACCCCCTCGTTGAGGCTGCGGCTGTTGATTATTGTTTTGCCAGAGTTTAGTCATGACCTGATTGTAGCATATAAAAAGCAAAAAGCCCCGATTGCTCAGGGCTTTTCTTTTTGTTTTGTCGCTCGTCGATTAAGAACCGAGTTGTGTAATACCAGTGATTACACCGTTGCGGCGAGGTTGGCGGTGGATCAGGTTACCCATCACAATCAGCGCACCAATTTCACCGAACTGGTTTACAGGGCTCATGAAGTCACGAAGCTGTAAGAAGCTTGGCATTTCCACTTCGCTGTAAACACCCTCGGTCACTTCGTTGTTGCTCGAAACACTTTCGAGGTCGTCGCTCAAGAGGCGGCGGAACTCAAGGTAGTTTTCGTTGAGCCAGTAGAAGCGGCCGTCAGGCGTCTTGTCGTCGGCCACAACAGGCTTACCACGGTAAGAGATAGCGTCAACACCGAGCGCACCCTTGAGTGCAGTTGCAGGAACCGAAGTACCTACAGGTGTCTTGCCGCTCACGCGGTTGTAGCCAGTGATGGTCGTTGCGTCGTAAGTGACGCGCAACTTGTCGCCAAGGGCTTTCTCGAACAGTGACCAGATTGACTTGGTAGTCAAAGCGATCGTTGGTGCTTCTGTACCTGCACCAGCAGCGCTAACTGCGTCGAACTCAGCGCTTACAAGGTCGAGGGTCAGGTTGCCGCCAGAAGCAGCAGTCACGTCACCGTTGACACTTGGGAGGTCGCTACGAGTAATACCACCGTAGCTTGTGGTTGCAGTACCGTCATCAACGATGAGGCCAAGACCCTCGATGTCTTTACCAGTACCGTAGCCGAAGAACAGGTCACCCAGGCTGTTCGCCAATGAGTTCTTTGCCTCTTCCATACGAGTGGTAACGAGCGAGAGGACTTGCTTTTCGCTGTTTCCGTTAACTGCCTTTTCGATACCAGGTACAACAACGCTTTGCTCGTAAGCTTTCACATACCATGTGAGAACACGAGTGTTGTTAGTAGCAGAGGTATCAAATTCATCAAGACCGTCGAATGAACCACCAGTGGTCGAGTTGGCGATGGTGATAGGTTGCTGTTCGGTTACACCACTCCATTTCTTCGGGTTAGAGGTCACGCGAGCAGTGAAGATGTTACTATCATTGACAAAGTCCACAATCGACGGCAGGATGTCGTTGTAGGTAATGTCTTTTACGCGATCAGTAAATACCATGATTTTGCTCCGTTTGTTTGTTTTACATTACTATCGTACTATATGGATTTCAAAAAACCCTGGGCGTTTTCGGACTTTTTTATTTCTTACTTACCCCTTATTGCCACGGGGATTTCGGGCGTTCCAAGTTGATTGTAGGCCATGAGGCGGTGCGATCCATCGACAACATAGCCGTCAGAACCGAGTACGACCGGCGGTATTTTCGCCCCATTTTGCATAGCTTCTTTCCACTCGCTCACCGTTTGCCAGTCGTCTGGCGTGTAATCGGCGATTTGCGTACTGTCGCTGCCAATCTTTTTAATGAGGTCGGCAACCTTTTGCGGCGTATCGCCAGCTGTCATCTCACCGTTTTTAATGGCGTCTTCGAGGTCGCTGTTGGCGCTGTCTATGTATGAACTAACGGGCGTATGGGTGCTGTTATTGCTATCGAACGAGAGGGTGTCGTCAGGACCCTCGTACAGCTTGACGTTGTTTGGGTCATAATTTTCGTGGTCATTGTATACCATATACTCACCACCCTTAGTGCCAGTGGCAAGCTTCTTGTCGCTGTTTTTGTAAGCGAGCACACGGTCACCGTCTTCGTTCATGATGTCATCACCCAGCGAAGATTTTGGCACTTGGTACTGGTAAACATAGCCGTCCTTGCCAGCATACTCGCGAGCCATGCTTGGGTTGTCGGTGTAGTAAGTGTAGCCGTTCAGCGCACCAGTATTATTGAGGTCGTAGTTTGGATCGAACTTTTGGCTCATGCCCCTATAGAGGTTAACCATATCTTCTTGCGTTGGCTTCGCGAGCGTGAGTGGTTCATCGGCTACGTTGCCGACAATGCGCTTGGCGGCAGATACCGATTGCGGCAAAATGTCGCTAAGAACAGCACCAGCCCGTGGTGCTGCCTTGGCTGCGGTTTCTTCAGCCGCGTTCGAGAGTAGTCTACCCAAGACGCCCCCAAACATTACTGTTGTCCTTGTGCGCTCAATAACTGGTTAATGGCGTACCATTTAGCGGTTGCCTTGCTTGCGCTGTCAGTGACGCTTGGAAGCATTTGGCGAGCCGTTGCGCGGTCGGTGTCAGATGGCGCACCAGTGTTGCCAGCAAGTTTCGCGAGGGTAAGTGCCAGAGTATTGGCCAAGTCTTCGTAAGTTGCAGCGTTCGGGTTGTATGCACCACCAGTAACACCATTGAGCAGGTTGGTGATATTACCACCCACAACACCCTGAGCACCACCAGCGTTTTGCCATGCCTGTTGCAGGGTCGCCACGGCGTCGGCTGGGTTGGTCGTATTCGAGGTTGAGGTCGTCTTCTTGCTCGCGTCGATACGGTCTTGGTCATTGTCTAGCTCGCTGAGCATGTTGCCAATAACGTCGGCCGCGTCGCCGTTGTTGTCCATGAGGGCGGCCATGTATGCGCTTTCGAGTTGTGATCGGCTATAGCCAGCGAATGTCGCGTCGCCTGAGTTATCAGTTGAAACACCACCCACACCATTGGTCGATGTCGGAGTAGTGCCTGTGCTGCCAGCTGTGAGGCTATTAAGTGTTGCGGGGTTCACTTGGTTATTACCACCGCCAGTAAGGTTGCTGAGTACGGCCAAACCACCGAGGCCAAGCGCGCCATATTTCGCACCCTTTTTAAGGGTAGCGCCCACCTTTTGTGGTTCGTGGTTAGCAATCGCCTTGTTGACGCGGTACGAGATTTCATTTGAGGCGTTGGCCATTGCGTTGCCGACTGGCTCTGTACCAGGAATACCCCAAATTTGTTGGCCACCAGTAGGACGAGCAGCAGCAATGTCTTTGGCCATATCGCTACCAGCAAACACATACGGTGCCATGACGCTTTTGGCAGTCGATAGGTTGAACTCTTCAGGGTTAAGCGCCGACACCTCTTTAATGGTGTTCGGGTGAACACCAGCGTCAGAGAGGGCTTGCACTACTTTATTTTGTAGGCTCGCACCCTTTACGTCGTTGTTAGCGGCGTTGTCGATATAGTCATCGAGGTCTTTGCCGATACCATTGAGGTACTCGGCCATGACGCCGTTTTCTTCACCGTTCGCGCCACCCTTTGCAGCCAGGCTCTTCAGGTCGGCCGCTTTCGATTGTAGGCGTGAACTTGCCACGCGCACATCTTGCAGCGTCAGGTTACCCTTGTCGTCAAGCTTCTTGCTGAGGTCACCGAGGTAGTTTTTGGCGTAGTCTTTGGCAGCGTTCTTAAATGTCGTCTTGCCAAAGTTCGTATTATTGTAGCGGTTTTGGAAAATGCCAAGCACTTCATTGCCACGAGCACGGTTACCGAGGGCGTCAGATTGCGCCACTGCTTCGTCGCGAATATCGCCGAGTGTCTTGGCGGTGTTAGCGTAAAGGTCGATGTTGGCTGGGCTCACACCGTTTTCTTCGAGAATTTGAGCATACGTTTTATTTGAGTAGCGTGGGCTAGTGGTACGCATTTTGCGGAGAGTGTCTTTACTCAGGGCGTTACCGAAACGCTTAACGTAGGCGTCCTCAGCGTTGCTCTTGGCGGCACGCTGTACACGAGTACCAATGCTAAGGTTGCCGAACTTTTGGGTGTTATTGTTAAATGCTTTTGTCGCTTCGCTCAAGGCCGACTGGGTAGCTTCAGGGGTTGCATTGCCAGCTGGGGTCGTAATGCTTGAGAGAATACTTTTTGCAGCGTCATCGCCGTACTGTGCAGCTGCGTTCTGGGTGATTTGGTTACCATATTTTGCGGCAACATTATCAAGAACATCGCGGCCAGCGGTGCTTGCGGTCTTTCCGAGTAGTCTTTCGAGGATGTTTCCGAACATTTTACATGTACCCCATTTGCTGCAAGTATTGGTATAATTGTTGCTCTGTCAGCTGGTTCATCTGATCTTGGCTGCCAGTGCCGGTCGTAGTTGCGGCCGTTCCTACTCCCATTGTATCTGGTGTTTGCGCATTTGCGTTGTTCAAATTATTGAGAAGCATATTGCCACCAGCGAGCGCACCGCCACCAACGGCAACTTTACCGAACGTGGTTCGTGGCACAAATGATTTGAGGCCAGAGGTGAACAGGGCGCGATTAGGTACTGAGCTCACCAGCTGGTTGATTGCTTCGTCGCTCATGCCACGGTTTGTAGCTGCCTTTGTAATGGCGTTTGCACCACGGCCACGAATGAAGTTACCTGCTACGCGGCTAGCGAGCGGTATTGCACCACCAAATAGCGCACCAGTGCCGGCGCTACTCATAACGTCGCCGAGGTTCGTATCTGAACCCTCTTGGCGTACCGTATCGAGCGCGTTAATACCTGCACCAGTTGCGGCCATGCCAGGGATTGAGGTAAGGGCTTTGCCAATTTTACCAGCTTTGCCAAGCCAGCCCACACCAGGCAAAAATGTCAGCAGGCTTTCACCAGCTGCGCCAAGGTCACTTGCCAGATCGCGTCCATTCTTCTGGTAGTTGCCACTTACGGCGTCACCGATGGCGCTAGCAGTTTGGCCGATAGGGTTGAGAATTGCGCCAAGCACACCATTACCGAAGTAATTGTATTTATTGTCTTTGTTCTCTTGGTTGTAGGCGTCAAGGTAGGTTTTATAATTCTGGTCACCAGCCGTAGCTTGGCTTTTCATATTATCGTAGGTGTTTGCGATACCCACTTTTTGACTGTCACTTAAGCTGTCCCACTTACCGTTGGCGATATTGTTGTTGTAGTAGTCGTTAAGCGCCTTATCACTTGCCGAAACCTGATTGTACATCGAGGTAGCGTCTTTGTTGTTCGTTTGGCGACCAGTGCCGAAAAGCCAGTCAAACATCGCCAAATCCTACCAGAATGTACCCTTACCAATAAGAGTGGCAAGGCCATTATTCTTAAATGTCGTACCCCAGCTATCGAGGCCACTTCCAATAGTATTAAGAAAATCATCCCAAGCGCCAGTTTGCTGGGTTGGGGCGGTAACCGAACTGCTGTCAGGTGCGGTAGGCGTGCTACTAAGTGCAGGGTATTGCAAGCTTGCAAGGTATGATTGCAAGTTGTAATTGCTTTGGCGATCGGCCGCTGCTTGGGCGATGTCTTGCTCTTTTTCCCACTTCTGCTCGGCGAGTTGGTCGCGAGCCAGTTGGTCAGCAGCAGAGTTTTGTTGAATACCATACAGCGAGCTGAGGTCGTTTTGGTAGTTGTTGTACGAGCTGTTGCTTTGGCCAAGCAGAGTAGCCCATGCGCTTTGCAAAGCGCTGAGGCTGTCTTGTTGGCCTTGGTAATTGCCAGCAGCAACCGTATTGACTTGGTTGAGTGCATTTTGCATGGCGGTGTTGTAGTCGGTCGAGGCGTTGGTGTAGTTTGTGCCAAGGTAATTAGCGGTGTTCGAGAGGTTCGAGTATTGGTCGCTCATGGCGCGTTCACGCTGCGCTTCGGTGAGGCCAGTGCCGCCATATTGCTGCGCGATAGATTGGGGCAGCTTGTTAATAGTGGTGTTCACCTGGTCAACGGCGTTTCGGGCGTTGGTGTAGGCGGTCTTATCGGCGTTGATTTCGTCGGTGTTGAGGTACTTATCGCTGGCAGCGTCATAAATGTCGCCATAGTTCTGGCGATTATTAAACGCGGTATCGTAATCAGTACCAGCTTGATTTGCTTGCTGCTGGTATTGGTTGTAGGTATCGTAACTCGCGTTTTTTGTGTTAGTAGCGTTTGAGATTGCCGTGGCGTAATCCATGCCGTTTTCTCCTTGATTTTATGGTATCACGAAAATACCAGAGAGGCCTCGGCGATTTACTTTAAGCTGTCAGATATTGAAAGGAACTGAGCGGCCGAGATTTTGTTGCTCTGAAAATCGCTAATCGCCTGGTTGAGCTTTTGTTGTTTTTGCTGCTCTTGCGCCTGTAATTGTGCAGCTGTCGATTTACTCGCGGCAATGCCGGCGTTAATGCTCGCATTGGTCGAATTAGAGAGGTCGGTCATCCACTGGGTCAGCTCGTGCGACTGGTTAATAAGGTCTTGCTGGAACTTGTAGTTTTGGTAATCAAGCTGCGATTGCAAGAGGGTATTTTGCGCGGCATAGTAGTTCTTCGCCCAGTTGTCTTCGTTTTGCACCGAGGTTTGCCAGTCGGAGTATTTCTCGCGCACGGCGTCCCAATAGCTGTCGTAGTTTTTATTGGCGATGTCGATTGACTGGTTGAATGCGTTATCGACGGCCGTGTTGTAATCGGCGAATTGCGTTTGGTAACTCGCATTGTACTGGGTGAATTGGCTATTAAGCTGGTTCAGTTGATCCTGCTTAGCCAGGTCGCGCTGCGCCTGGGTGAGCCCTGTACCACCAAATTGCTGGCCGATACTCTCCGGCAACTTGTTAATGGTGGTTTGGATGGCGTCAACGGTGTCTTTGGTTTGCTTGTAGGTATTTTGCAACGCGGCAATTTCGTCGGTATTCCCATATTGCGCCTGAGCAGAATTGTAAATATCTGAGTAGCTTGGGGTGTTGTCAAAAGCGCTGTTGTAGGCAGCTTGCTCTTGGGCGGTTTGCTGTTGCGCGGCGGTATAACTACCCTTTGCTTGGTCAGCGTATTTGGTCGCGTCGGCTATTCTTGCTTGGTAATCCATGGCTATCTGATATAAATGTCCTCACTACCATCATACGGCAAAATATAGAAAGTGTACTGATACCACG
>Ga0164242_10008413_pt1 | contig 11198 bp, 11 predicted proteins | sample OricomgcompostMG_FD_108783 | JGI IMG/M metagenome (GOLD analysis project Ga0164242, IMG submission 108783) | Miracle-Growth compost microbial communities from Emeryville, California, USA - Original compost - Miracle growth compost (MG) ...
TCCTAAAGAAAAAATAAATATTCTCTTTTTGGAAAACGTCAGTAAAACAGCTGCTCAAAAATTTATAGATGCCGGTTATGCATCAGTAAAAAGATTACCAGGTGCAATGACTGAAAGTGAACTGATTAAAGAAATAAAAAATGTTCATTTATTAGGAATCCGTTCAAAAACAAAGGTCACAAAAGAGGTGTTAAAATATGCATCAAAGTTGCAGGCAATCGGCTGTTTTTGCATCGGAACCAACCAGGTAGACGTAAATGAAGCAACCAACAGAGGTGTTGCAGTTTTTAATGCGCCCTACTCCAACACGCGATCTGTAGCTGAATTGGTGATGGCATCTTCCATTATGCTGATTCGAAAAATTCCTGACAAAAATAAATCGGCCCATGAGGGGATCTGGTTAAAAGACTCCACCGGCAGTCATGAACTACGCGGAAAAACTATCGGAATAATTGGCTATGGAAATATCGGTTCACAGGTGAGCATTCTCGCAGAATCTTTTGGAATGAAAGTAATTTTTTATGATGTAGAAACAAAGATGCCACTTGGAAATGCTGAAAGCAAAAAGACTTTAAAAGAAGTATTGAAACTGGCTGATATTGTGACTCTTCATGTTCCTGATCTTCCTACAACAAGAAATTTAATTAATAAAAACAATCTTCCTTTTTTTAAGAAAAATGCGATTCTCATTAATTATGCACGCGGAAATGTTGTCGAGCTGGATGCATTAAAAGCCGCTTTGCAAAACCAGGACCTTGGCGGTGCAGCAATTGATGTTTACCCCGAAGAACCGGTGAAAAATGGTGATAAATTTAGCACTCCGCTTCAAGGTTTAAGCAATGTCATTTTAACACCACATATTGGTGGCTCCACTGAAGAAGCGCAGCAAAATATTGGCGAAGATGTAAGCAATAAATTGTTTAACTTTTTGGAAAAGGGAATTACAACCGGTTCCCATTCCGTGCCTCCACTGAACCTTCCTTTGCAGGAAAATACGCATCGCATTTTGCACATTCATAAAAATGTTCCGGGCGTATTATCAGAAATTAATACCCAGCTTTCTTCTCATAAGATCAACATTGTTGCCCAGTATTTAAAAACAAATGACGAGATTGGATATGTTGTTTTGGATGTCAGTAAAAGTCTTTCAAAAGAAGCGCTGGAATTATTAAAAGATGTAAAGGAAACAATCAAGGTAAGATTACTTTATTGATAAATTATCTGAAAACATTCTCACCAGATCAGTATTTAATCAACTAAATTGTTGTAATAATCTCTTTGCGCTTACTTTAAAACCTGCAGTTTGATGAGGTAGCTGGTCTTCAATAAGTAATTTTATTTCAGGAATTATTTCAGGATATTTTTTTGCAAATTTTCCTAAAACCGATAAAGCAAATGCTTTTATTGCCACAGCTTCTGCCGGTGATTCTACGTACCCAAAACAAATTTCCATTACAGCTCCTTCATATTGTTCGGGAATCTCAATAGACTGCAAAAGCCTCACTGAATTGCGTTTGACAGAATTATGTATAAGGGGCTTCTGTAAATTTTGAATCAATTTATCAAAATTGTATTCCATAAATTCAGGATGGGCGACTGCACAATAACTCATAGGCCATGCAGCGCGTTGCGTTACTCTGTATTCATCATTCAGAAATAAATTAAACAATTGATTAAACCGGGAAACATCATTTCCAACCCATTCAATAATAGAGTTGCAATTCTCTTTGGTATGCTCTTTTAAGATTTGATTTCGCAAATGCATTTCTATAATTATTGAAAAAAAAGTTTATCATTTCAATTTCAATTTATAATCTTTCAACAGCTCAACCATCTTTTTCACTGCCTCTTTATTTACCAGCACATCATTCAAAGATTCATTCATTTGAGAATTGATATATTCCATTTTACTTTTCTCGGGAAAACTTGCAGAACTATGAAACTCAACAGCACCAGTGCGTTCAGCAATGGTAATAATATTTTCAGCAGTAACTCCGGAGCCCGGCATGATAATAATTCTTTCATCTGCTTTTTCTACTAATGCAGAAAGAAGTTCGGTACTTTCAATGGCTTTTGGTTTCAATCCTGATGTCAGAATTCTTTCAAAACCCAACTGAATGATATCTTCCAAAGCTCCAAAAGGATCGGCAACTCTGTCAAATGCCCGGTGAAAGGTTGCTTCCAGTGGATAAGCAATTTCTATTAAATCTTTACATCTTTTTTTATCAACTTTCCCATCCGTTGTCAGGATGCCGGCAACAATTCCATCACAGCCAATTTCTTTGCATACTGCCACGTCATTTTTCATGATTTCAAAATCATCATCACTGTATAAAAAATCTCCACCTCGCGGACGAATCATAACATACAAATCAATTTGTAATTTTTCTCTTGCAGCTTTTATAAATGCATAAGAAGGAGTGATACCGCCTTCCGCGGGACCTGCACAAAGTTCTATTCTGTTTGCACCACCTTCCTGTCCTGCCAGGCAACTCTCAATATTAAAACCAATAACTTCTAATTTCATAACCATAATAATTATTCCTCTTTGTAAAAATTACTGCCTGCTCTTTGAAAAGCTATTTTACTCCTAAATCAAAAAAATATTTTGCCGGAATAATTCGTTCTTCACCTCGGCTTTTTACGGCAAATACAAATCCTTTTTGAACAGCGTATGCGCCATATTCTCCATTTTTATTCAATGCTAAAAAACCAACCTGTAGCGTTTTTGCTCTCTGCAAATCCCGATTGATAATCCGCTCAATTGCTTTCTTACATGCGGCTTCCGGAGATAATCCATGTCGCATATATTCTACCACAACATGAGTTCCGCAAATCCGCATCACTTCTTCTCCAAGCCCGCTGGATGTGGCAGCGCCCACTTCATTATCTACGAATAATCCTGCACCAATGATGGGAGAATCACCAACCCGACCATGAATTTTAAATGCCATACCGCTTGTTGTAACAGCACCGCTCATATTACCATTTGCATCTATTGCTACCAATCCCATCGTATCATGATTTACAGAACCATCATCAAAAAATGGAGGTGCAAATGGGCCGTTGCTTTTTTTATTTTCAATGTTTACCTCTGGTTTGTATTCGCTTTTCTTCAACCAGTTTTGATAAGCTTCTTTTGCCGGAGCAGAAAGTTCATTCGGTTCTTTTATAAAACCATTTTCAACAGCAAATTGTTGTGCACCATCTCCTACAAGCATAATATGCGGGGTTGTTTCCATTATCTTTCTTGCTACTGATACCGGGTGTTTTATTTGCTCGATTGCCGCGACAGAACCACAATTGGCATGTTCATCCATAATGCACGCATCAAGGGTTACAATGCCATCCCTGTCCGGAAAGCCACCAAGACCAATGCAACAATCTATGGTATCTTCCACATATCTTGCACCTGCTTCTACCGCATCTAATGCACGTCCTTTTTTTGATAAAATTTTCCATGCTTCTGCATTCACTTCCTTGCCATTATTCCAGGTAGAGACAACAATTGGTTTCGTTTGCGCATGACCGTTAGTAGTCATATTTTTAAAAGAAAGCAGAGGTGCAGCAAGGGTTGAAAGTTCTAAAAATTTTCTTCTGTTGAGCATTATATTTATTTTACCAAATGTAAATAAGATTGAAAGAAAAGTAACTGGTAATTTCCTTGAATGAAATAGTAAAAGTGCAGGAATTACTTTCAATTAAATTAAAAAATGCTTTTTGTTTTCGTTGTACTTTTATTATAATTTGAATTTTTTAAAAATATTTGTATCAATTTTTCACCGCAATTTTATTAAATGGCTTTATTGGAAAGAAGACTTAGTTTACCCCAGGCGTCAGCGATTAATATGATAGACATGGTTGGCATTGGTCCGTTTATCACCTTGCCAATGGTAATCGGGATGATGAATGGTCCTTATTTTTTATACGCCTGGGTTGCCGGAGCTTTTCTTTCTATTGTTGATGGAATGGTGTGGAGCGAATTAGGTGCTGCATTTCCCAGAGCAGGAGGCAGCTATAATTTTTTAAAGGAATCATACGGGAAAAATGGTGCAGGCAAAATGATGAGCTTTTTATTTGTCTGGCAAACAATGATACAAGCGCCGCTGGTAATCGCTTCTGCGGCTATTGGGTTTGCAAAATATTTTTCATTTATTGTTCCTCTAACAAATGTTACTGAAAAATTTGTAAGTGGTGGAGTGGTAATTTTAATCGTGATTCTTTTGTATAGAAAAATAGACGCGATTGGAAAGATCAGTATTTTTTTATGGAGCGGCGTTATCATCACAATGTTTTGGATCATTGCCGGCGGAATCTTTCACGGAAACTTTTTAGCGCCGGTTCGAAATATCAATTCTGGTTTAACGGTTGATTATGCATTTGTAACAGCTATCGGTTTTGCAAGTGTCAAATCAGTCTATAGTTATTTAGGCTACTACAATGTTTGTCATCTTGGAAGCGAAATAAAAAATCCATCTAAAAATATTCCGCGAAGTATTTTTATTTCTATCGCAGGAATTGCTGTTTTGTATTTACTGATGAACATAAGCGTTGTAAGCGTCATTCCCTGGCAACAGGCAAAAGGCAGTGAATTTGTTATCAGTGAATTTATGGAAGTATTAATGGGACATACAGCCGCAACAATTATTACCTGCCTGATCTTGTGGGTAGCTTTTGCATCAGTATTCTCTGCAACCCTTGGCTACAGCCGTATTCCTTACGCCGCGGCTGAAGACGGAGAATTTTTTAAAGTATTTGCAAAACTGCATCCTACTAAAAACTTCCCTTACATTTCCTTATTATTTCTCGGAAGTGTTGCATTCATTTTTAGTATGCTTTTTAGACTGAGCGAAGCGATCAGTGCCATTCTTGCCATGCGGATCATGATTCAGTTTATAGGCCAGGCGGTCGGATTATTAATTTTGCGAAGTAAAAAAAATAAGACTGATTTTCCTTACAAAATGCCCTTGTTTCCCTTGCCGGTTTTTGTTGCAATTGTGATGTGGTTTTTTATTCTGATCTCCACAGGAAGTAAATTAATGTTGAGTGGGTTGGTAGTAATTTTCCTGGGAGCAATTGTATATTTTATTAAGGCAAAAATTCAAAAGGAATGGCCATTTCACCATTAGCCAATTACCTTATTTCTCAATTGCAAAATCTCTTTATTCATTTGATCGATTTTTTCAAGAAGATGATTGATGGTTTCAATTCCTTCTAAATTAATATCAAGATCATAATGCAAACGCACAAATTTTTCCAACTTTTGCAATTCATCTGCAGGAATAAATGTATGCTGCTCAAGGGCTGTAACCCTTATCAATCCTGAATCTTCTAATGAACTGATAAAAGAATATTCAATATTATGATACATGCAAAAATCTTCAGCTGGTATTAATTCATCGTTTTCCATATCAAAAAATTTATGAGGATAATTTTGATAATTCTGTAAATAAATCCTTTTGCTTTTGTGTTAAATTAGTAGGCAACTTCACATCCCATGTTATGTATAGATCTCCAAACTCACCTTCTTTTTTATAAACAGGAAAGCCTTTCCCTTTTAAACGAACCTTAGTTCCATTCTGTGTTTCAGGATTTACTTTCAGTTTAATTTTTCCTTTCATTGTGTCAATTGTCTTTTCACCCCCCAACAAAGCGGTATATAAATCAAGGTCTTCTGTCTTAAAGAGATCATTTCCTTCTCTTTTAAAACCTGTATTATTTGTAATCACAAAAGTGATAAACAAATCACCATTAGGACCACCATTTGCACCGGGACTTCCATAACCCTTTAATTTTATTTGCTGCCCGTTTTCAACTCCGGCAGGAATCGTGATCCGAACGTTTTTTCCATTAATCGTTAGTGTTTGCTTATGAGTTGTATAAGCATCAGTTAAGCTTAACTGTAACTCTGCATTATAATCCTGCCCACGATATTTTGACTGGCTTCTTCTGCCTCTTGACCCACCAAAGAGCGATTCAAAGAAATCAGAGAAACCTCCTTCATCCCCACCATCTGAATAAGTATATTCTCCGCCACCAAAGTTTCCAAAGCCCCCACCACCAAATCCTCCAAAGCCTCCGCCAGCCTGTTGTTGCTGTTGCCTTGCCTGTTCATATTGATCAGCATGTTTCCAATTTTCGCCATACTGGTCATATTTTTTTCTTTTTTCGGGATCGCTGAGAACTTCATGCGCTTCATTGATTTGCTGAAACTTTTTATGCGCTTCTTTGTCGTTGGGATTTACATCAGGGTGAAATTTTCTGGCTAGTTTTCGATATGCTTTTTTAATATCGTCTGCGGATGCATTTTTCGCAACACCTAATGTTTTATAATAATCAACAAAATCCATTTTCTTATTTTAGCTTTGAAAATATTTTCAATAAAATTAAGAGACTTAAAATAAAAGCTGCCAAATATTGAAGGAGATTTTATTTGTATCTATTGACTATCAAAATTAATACCTCAATTTTATCTTTTATTAAATTAAAAAATGAATGAAAAAATTTCGACTTTGTTTGGTAGTATTTTTTGCATCCTGCAGCATTGCGCCAAGAGTAAGCATAACTAATTCCAATTCCACAAACAGCGTGGTTATTGATGGAAAAACTTTCGCAACTGCCTACCAACAAAGAGCCGCAGAATACAAAGCCCTTTGCTACCAGGCCTTTAATATTGCTCATGAAAGAGTGGACGAGTTTAATCGTGAAAGATCCTCAAAACCAAAAGCTATTATGACAGATATTGACGAAACGGTTTTAAATAATAGTCCGTACCAGGCGCACCAGTTATTGATGGGAAAAGATTATGATCCTGTTTCATGGAAAGAATGGACGGCAAAAGGTGAAGCGGATACATTGCCCGGTGCAGTGCATTTTTTGCAATATGCAGCAGCATCAGGAATTGAAATTTTTTATGTAACCAATCGTGCAGAAGATGAGCGCGAAGGAACTTTAAGTAATCTTAAAAAATTTAATTTTCCGAATGCAGACAATGAACATTTGTTGCTGATGAAAAATACTTCTTCAAAAGAACCAAGAAAAAATAGCATTGCTGAAACCCACACGATTGTTATGTTGATGGGCGACAACATGAATGACTTTAGTTTTTTATTTGAAAAGAAAAGTTCAGATGAAAGAGATAAGGTAGCCGATTCATTTGCATCAGAATTTGGAAATCGTTTTATTGTTATGCCTAATCCTGTTTATGGCGATTGGGAATCTTCATTGTATCATTATAATTATGGACTTTCCGCTGCGCAAAAAGATTCAGTTATAAAGGCGTCGTTAAATAGTTATTAAAGGAAAATATTTTCTATTCTGCTATCCAACGTTTGGCAATTCCTACATCTTCCATCATAAATCCCCTGGTAACTGAAGGTAAAAATCTTCCAAAAAGATCAGTAAATTTTTTGATGCTTTTATTGTCTGACACAATTCCAAGTTTATTCCATTTTGCAAAATACCTGAATCCTAAAAGCGCATCTTTTAACCATGCGCCGATACTGTAATTACGGAGAGGTGTGTTAATCACCAGGAGATAATTTATTTTCCCGTATTGCTTATCTACCTTTTTTACCAAAGGATCGATGGTTGCTTTATAATCACCAGCTGTAATTTTTCCTGTGGCTTTGAACGCTGCTACTTTTGGAGGAAGTCCCGGAATTATCTCAATCATAATTGATAATTTTTGGTTTAAAATTCAGAGAAGTATTGTAAAGTTAAAAAGAACAAAATTTAATTATTAAAATATTTCAACAGTTATAATAAAAAAAAACTTCCGCATTATTAACGCGGAAGTTCTTGAATAATTTAAACCTGTTTTGGTAATCTTCAGGGTTAAACTTTTAAAGCCGTTTAAATGGCTTGGTTTTCATTAGGATTTATATTTTTCTTAAGTACTGAATTCAAAAAAAAAGAAGTTGACTGATATCAGATTTTTCGGTTTTTCCTGGATTGGGAAATGGTTCTTTTCAATGGATTTGGATATATATAAGATCAATGTTTGTTGAACATCAATCAACTTCTGGAACAAAGATAGACCGGTTTCAAAGCCTGCACAAGAGCGCATTTGCTAAATTTTCCGATTCTTATAATTACTGTCCAATTCGTAATTTAACTATTCTCCGAATTCGTAGAATTACTTTTTTACCTTTAACTAAATCTCAAAAAAAGCGCTTCATAAAATACGTTAATCCAATTATCTTCGTTTTTATGTCAAAGTTTTTAATTATTGGATTAGGAAATCCCGGAAATGAATATGCGCACACGAGACATAATATTGGATTTGATATTTTAAATGCATTTGCATTAAAACATAATGCTTTTTTTCAGTCAGCACGACTGGCAGAAGTTGCAGAAATAAAATATAAAGGAAAAATTTTCGTTTGTATAAAACCAACAACATTTATGAACCTGAGCGGAAGAGCGGTAAAATATTGGATGGATAAAGAGAAAATTCCCATAGAAAATTCTTTGACAATTGTAGATGATCTGGCATTGCCACTCAGCAAGCTTCGGTTGAGAAAAGGAGGAAGTGATGCCGGACATAACGGGTTGAAAGATATTCAGCTTCTTTTGGGAACCAATGAATATCCAAAGCTAAGGTTTGGAATTGGAAATCAATATCCAAAAGGAATGCAGGTAGAATTTGTGCTAAGCCGTTGGAAACCAGAAGAAATTCCGGTTGTAAAACTAAAAATTGATAAAAGTTTGCAGGTGATTGAGGAATTTGCTACTATTGGAATAGATAGAACAATGAGCGAAATAAATAGCCTTAATTTCTAATTTTAATAAATTTTTATAGATAAATTCTATTTTAAATTTGTTTTCTATATTTTCGCAAAACCTTTGAAAAGCCCTGACTAAACCTGATTGAAATGAAAATATTTTGTATAGGGCGTAATTATGCCGAACATGCTAAAGAACTGGGCAACGAGATTCCCGATGAGCCCGTTATTTTTATGAAACCAAAGAGTGCCCTGATCCAGGGGCATACTCCATTTTATTATCCTGAATTCACCAACGATCTTCATTATGAAGGCGAATTAGTGATCCGGATCAGTAAAAATGGAAAGTACATCCAGGAGAAACATGCATCCAATTATTACAATGCTATTACAGTTGGCATTGATTTCACGGCCCGGGATATTCAACAACAATTAAAAGAAAAAGGTCTTCCGTGGGAAAAAGCCAAAGCGTTTGACAATTCTGCAGCAGTGGGTAAATTCATTGATATAACGTCGGCAATTGATAAAAAGAAAATTAATTTTTCTTTACTTAAAAATAAAGAAAAAGTACAGGATGCGAGTTCAGGTTCTATGATCTTTTCAATTGACCAGATTGTTTCAAACATTTCTAATTACTTCTCAATCAATATCGGAGACCTTATTTTTACCGGAACTCCTGCAGGTACCGGAGAATGTCTCGTAGGTGATCTGCTGGAAGGATATTTTGAAAAAGAACACGTACTTTCTATCGAAGTGAAATAACTTAATTATCGTAAATAAATAAAGCGGCAAAATTTGCCGCTTTTCTTTTTTAACTCCTTTATTCAAACTCAACTAAAAGTTTCCCTTATTTTTTCCCAGAATGTTTTATCATTTTTGTCTGGCTTCGGTTTAAAGTTTTCACTATCCTGCAAACCTTCCAAAGCAATTTTTTCTGCTTCAGAAATATTTTGAGGAGTCCACACATTTATCTGGATCAGCTGATCTCCTTTTTCATAACTGTTGATGTTTGGAAACCCTTTTCCTTTTAATCTGAAAATTTTTCCACTTTGTGTTCCGGCAGGAATTTTAATTTTTGCACGGCCGTCAATTGTCGGCACTTCTGTTTGTGTTCCAAAAACGGCATCTGTAAAGGAAATATAAAGATCGAAAGCAACGTTCAAACCTTCACGATGTAAATAAGGATGCGCTTCTTCTTCAATCAAGATTACCAAATCACCAGGACCTCCGCCGCGTTCACCCATATTGCCTTTTCCGGTCATACTCAGTTGCATTCCTTCCTGAACTCCGGCTGGTATTTCAAGCGTTACCATTTCTTCGCCATACACTCTTCCTTCACCTTTACAAACGGTGCATTTATTCGTAATAACAGATCCTTCACCATTACAATCAGGACAGGTAGTTACGGTTTGCATTTGTCCAAGGAAAGTATTTTGAACCCTGCGCACCTGCCCGTTTCCACCACAAGTTCTGCAGGTCTGTGAACTATTTTTATCTTTTGCACCGCTGCCACCGCAAGCACTGCAACTAATGTATTTTTTTACTTTAATAGTTTTTGTAGTTCCTTTTGCAATCTCTTCGTAATTAACTTTAATCCTTACTCTTAGATTTGTTCCCCGAACACCCCTGCTTCTCCTGGAACCGCTACCACCTCTTGATCCGCTGAAAAAACTTCCAAACATATCATCACCAAAAATATCCCCGAATTGACTGAAGATATCTTCCATATTCATTCCATGTCCTGAAAATCCTCCTCCTCTTCCAGCGCCAAATGCATTGTGTCCAAAGCGGTCATATTGTGCACGTTTATCAGAATCACTTAAAACTTCATAAGCTTCTGCAGCTTCTTTAAATTTGTCCTCTGCAGTGTGATCTCCCGGGTTTCTATCAGGATGAAATTGCATGGCTACTTTTCTGTAGGCCTTCTTGATTTCATCTGATGTAGCATTTTTGCTAACACCGAGAATCTCGTAATAATCTCTTTTTGTTGACATGGTACTTGCCATAATATTTTTAGCTAACTGCCTTTCTGAACCGAAGCGAGTTATGGTTTATTAAATTTTCGTTTTTTTCGGGAATTATTTGCCTACAACCACTTTGGCAAACCGAACCAGTTTATCGTTCAGGTAATATCCTTTTTGTAATTCAGCCACCACTTTTCCTTTCATCTTTTTATCTTCAACAGGTATCTCAGAAACAGCTTCATCTTTTTCAACATCAAATTCAGTATTCAATGTATTAATTGCTTTCAATCCTTTCGATTGTAACGTTTTTCTAAACTTGTCAAACACGAGCATGATCCCTTCTTTAAGTGCTTTGTCCGCGTCACTATCCTGGAGTTGTTTTTCGGCCCTGTCCATATCGTCCAAAACATCCAGCATGGAGACAATTACATCTTTGCCGGCTGTCTGGCGTTGCTCCATGGCCTCCTTTGCAGAACGTCTTTTATAATTATCAAACTCTGCGAAAAGA
>Ga0164242_10008414_pt1 | contig 11197 bp, 12 predicted proteins | sample OricomgcompostMG_FD_108783 | JGI IMG/M metagenome (GOLD analysis project Ga0164242, IMG submission 108783) | Miracle-Growth compost microbial communities from Emeryville, California, USA - Original compost - Miracle growth compost (MG) ...
CTGATTCGACACCTGCACAAGACCGCCCGTGACTACGTATCCGAGTACAAGAAGGAGCACGCCAATGGCGCTACCGTCTGACTTCGCTGACCTGCAGCCCTACGCCGATTGGGATCTCGCCACCGAGCCGGAGCGCTACGCCAAACGGCTGGCCTCCACCATGGGCGAGATGCAGGAGTTCTACGACGCCGCGTTCGGGCGACTCGAGGACGCCATCACCTACCTGGACAAGTTCGACCTCCATGATCTGCCCGATGAAGCCCGTTCGCTGATGCACATCATGCAGTCTTTGGTGATGGTGTCCTTCCCGATCGAGGCCTGGAAGCAGCCGCGGGTGCCCGACAGCGGTGCCGCGTGGGTGCAGTTGATCAAGGAACCGGTCGTCTAAAGGTGCTGACGCTCAAGGCAGCCGGGCTGCTCGACGTCGACTCCGGAGAGATCATCCGGCCCGGTGTTATCCGGGTCGAGGGGGACAAAATCGTCGGCATCGGCGGATCTCCGGCGTCCGGTGCGGACGACGAGGTGCTGGATCTGGGTGACCTGATCCTGCTGCCCGGGCTGATGGACATGGAAGTCAACCTGCTGATGGGCGGCCGGGGCGAGAACCCCGGCCTATCCCAGGTGCAGGACGATCCGCCGACGCGGGTACTGCGCGCGGTGGGCAATGCGCGGCGCACGCTGCGGGCCGGCTTCACCACGGTGCGCAACCTCGGGCTGTTCGTCAAAACCGGCGGGTATCTGCTCGACGTGGCGCTGGGCAAGGCGATCGACGCCGGCTGGATCGAGGGGCCGCGGGTGGTGCCGGCCGGTCATGCGATCACCCCGACCGGCGGCCACCTGGACCCGACGATGTTCGCGGCGTTCATGCCCGGCGTGTTGGAGCTGACCGTCGAGGAGGGCATCGCCAACGGTGTCGACGAGATCCGCAAGGCAGTCCGCTACCAGATCAAGCACGGCGCACAGCTGATCAAGGTGTGCTGCTCGGGCGGCGTGATGTCGTTGACCGGAGAGGCTGGCGCCCAACATTATTCGGATGAAGAGCTGCGCGTCATCGTCGACGAGGCACACCGGCGCGGGCTGCGGGTCGCCGCGCACACCCACGGCGCTGAGGCCGTCAAGCACGCGGTTGCCTGCGGCATCGACTGCATCGAGCACGGGTTCCTGATGGACGACGAGGCAATAGCGATGCTCGTCGAACACGACCGCTTCCTGGTCACCACCCGACGCCTGGCCGAGGCGATGGACGTGTCCAAGGCCCCGCCCGAACTGCAGGCCAAGGCTGCCGAGATGTTCCCCAAGGCGCGCACCTCGGTCAAGGCCGCCTATGAGGCGGGAGTCAAGATCGCCGTCGGCACCGACGCGCCCGCCATCCCGCACGGCCGCAACGCCGACGAACTGGTCACCTTGGTGGACTGGGGCCTGCCGCCGGCGGCAGTGCTGCGGGCCGCGACGGTGACCGCGGCTGAGCTGATCAACGTCGCCGACCGGGGCCGGCTGGCCGAGGGCCTACTCGCAGACATCATCGGGGTGCCGGGAGACCCGTTGTCCGACATCACCGTTACCCGCAACGTGAAGTTCGTCATGAAAGGCGGTCAGGTCTATGTCAACAAGAACTGACGAGCTCGTCGAGATCCAGCAGCTGCTCGCCCGCTACGCGGTGACGATCACCCAGGGCGACATCGACGGACTCGTGGCGGTGTTCACCCCGGACGGCACCTACAGTGCATTCGGCGAGACCTATTCGCTGGACCGGTTTCCGGTGCTGGTGGACGCCGCCCCCAAGGGCCTGTTCATGACCGGAACCCCGGTGATCGAGCTCGACGGCGACACCGCGACCGGTACCCAACCACTGTGCTTCATCGACCATGCCAGCCATGACATGCGGATCGGCTACTACAACGACACCTATGTGCGCACCGCGGACGGGTGGCGGCTGAAGACCCGGGCGATGACGTTCATCCGCCGCAGCGGCGCACACGACTCCGGCCGCCCACACGCGATCGGTCGGCCCTCATCGAAATGAATGTCTCTGAATTCCACGCAGATCTGCGCGCCTGGCTCGACGAGAACGACCTGACTCCTGGGCCGGATCACTCCCTGGAGGGCCACGTCCAGCAATTCGGCCGGGTCTGCGCCGCGCTGTACGAGGCCGACTGGATGCGGTACGGCTGGCCGGTCGCGGCCGGGGGGCTGGGCGGTCCGGCGATGCTGCGCGCGGTCGTCGGCGAAGAGGTCGTCGGTCGCGGGCTGGCCGAGCCCGGGCCCTACTCGATGCTGGAAGTCCTGGCGCCGACCATGATCGACTACGCGCCACCGGAGCTGGCCGCGGAGATGGTGCCTCGGCTGCTGTCCGGCCGCGAGCAATGGTGCCAGGGCTTCTCCGAGCCGGGCTCCGGCAGCGATCTGGCGTCGCTGTCCACCCGCGCCACCCCGGACGGCGACAACTGGATCATCAACGGCCAGAAGGTCTGGACCAGCTTCGCCCAGTATTCGACGCGCTGCGTGCTGCTGACCCGCACCGCTCCCGGGCATGACGGCATCACCGCGTTCTTCGTCGACATGGACGCCCCCGGCATCACCGTGCGTCCGCTACGGACGATGCACGGCGTGGACGAGTTCTGCGAGGTCTACTTCGACGACGTGGTGGTTCCCGCCGAGCGGATGCTCGGCCGGCCCGGCGACGGCTGGCGACTTGCCATGGATCTGCTGCCGTTCGAGCGCTCCACCTGCTTCTGGCAGCGAATCGCCTATCTGTATTCGCGATTGGATCGGCTCATCGCCGAGACGACCGCGGTCGATGACGCTGCGCTGGGCGAAGCCTATCTCGCGTTGCACACGCTGCGCTGCCGCTCGCGCGCCACCCAGCACCGGCTGGCCGGCGGCACGCGGCTGGGCCCGGACACCTCGATCGACAAGGTGCTGCTGGCCACTGCCGAACAGAAGCTCTTCGATACCGCGCGTGACCTGTTGCCGGGAACCATCGAGCTCGACGAGTCGTCCTGGCGCACCGAGTTCTTGTACTCGCGCGCGGCGACCATCTACGGCGGCACCTCGGAGATCCAGCGCAACATCATCGCCCGCCGCCTGCTCGACCTCGGGAAGGAATGACGATGACCACCGCGATGGATGCTGCGTCGATCGCGCTGCTGGAAGAGACCCTGCGCAAGACCATGGCGACCACTTCCGGCGCCGAGCTGGATGGCGCCCTGGCCGAACTCGGCTGGGTGGAAATGCTTTCCGAGGATCCGGACCTGGCGATCCCGCTGGTGTTCCGGCTGCTCGGCGAGACGGGGTCGCACGCCTCGGTGCTCAACGACGTGATCTTGGAGACCATCGGCGGCCTGCCCGGCGGCACTCCCCCGATGCCCTATACCGGCGGCAGCTGGGTGATCTGGGAACGAAGCGAACGCGACGGCAATCCCGTTCTTGGCGGGCTTCCGCTGCGCGAAGTACCCGGCGGCGAACTGATGCGCGTGGGTGAGGCGCGCCGCGCATTGGCGTGGTGGCTGGTCGGCTCGGCGCGGGCCATGCTGGCACTGGCCCGCCAGCACGCCCTGGACCGGGTGCAGTTCGGTAAACCGATCGCCGCCTTCCAGGCCGTTCGGCACCGGCTCGCCGAAACGCTGGTTGCCATCGAGGGCGCCGAGGCCACCCTCACCGCGCCCGCTGTCGGCAGCCCGGACCTGAGCTCCATGCTGGCCAAAGCCGCCGCGGGGAAGGCCGCGTTGACCGCGGCCAAGCACTGCCAGCAGGTGCTCGGCGGCGTCGGCTTCACCGCAGAACACGATCTGCACCGCCACATCGAGCGCGTACTGGTTCTGGACGGATTGCTCGGCACCGCCCGAGAATTGACCCGCCGGGTGGGTGGGGGTCTGCGGGCCCGCCGGTCGGCACCGCGACTGGTGCAGCTGTAGCAATTTCGGCGCGGTTACCACCGCTACGCGGGCATAACCGCGCCGAAATCGCCTGGGGCTAACCGCGCGGCAGGCCTAGCACCCGCTGCGCGATGATGTTGCGCTGGATCTCCGAGGTGCCACCGGCGATGGTGCCGGAGAAGCTGCGCAGGTAGCGATCGAACCAGCTCGACGTCGCGTAGTCCTCGTTCATCGGCGTGTAGGCCCCCGAGTTGGCCGGGTGCTTCAGGCCACCAATGCCGGCCGCGTCGAGCGCGTGCTCGGCGGCGGTCTGCACCGCCTCGGAGCCCAGCAGCTTGAGCACCGACAGCGCGGGGACGTCCTGCTCGCCACGCGCCGCCTGAGCCAAGGCCACCGAACCGAGCAGCCGCAGCGCCTGGTTGTCCATCACCAAGGTGGCGAAGCGGTCACGGTTCAGCGCCCCGACCGGCCGGAAGTCATGGATCAGGTCGCGCAATCGGTCGGCGAAGCTCATCCACAGCAGGGTGCGTTCGTGGCCGAGTGAGCCGTTGGCCACCCCCCAGCCGCCGTTGAGCGGACCCACCAGGTTCTCGACGGGCACCTTCACATCGGTGAAGAAGACCTCGTTGAAATCGACATCGTCGTGGCCACACGCCGAGGCGAACGGCCGCCGGACCACACCCGGGGTATCGGTCGGTATCAGCAGCACGCTGATGCCCTTGTGCTTCGGGGCATCCGGGTCGGTGCGCACGAAGGTCAACAGCACGTCGGCATCGTGGGCCCCCGACGTCCAGACCTTCTGGCCGTTGACCACGAAGTGATCGCCGGTGAGCACCGCGCGGGTCTGCAATCCGGCCAGGTCCGAACCGGCGCCGGGCTCGCTCATCCCCAGCGAGGCGGTGATCTCCGCGCGCAGGATCGGGACCGCCCACCGCAGCTTCTGCTCTTCGGTGCCGAACGACAGCAGCGACGCCGCGATGATGCCGACCCCCTGCGGGTTGAAGCTGGGGTAGATCCGCCGGCGAGACAGCTCCTCGGAGTGCACATACTGCTGCAGAATGGTGGCGTTGCGGCCGCCGAATTCCGGCGGATTCCCGGGCAGCAGCCAGCCGTGGTCGAACAGCAGTCGCTGCCAGCGCCGCGCCCAGTCCGGGACGTGCGAGCAGGAGCGGGACCGCTCGAGCGCCTCGGCCTCGGTGGGCAGATGCTCGTCCAGGAATGCCGAAAACTCGGCGCGGAAGCTCTCGACGTCGGAATCAAAGGCCAGTTGCACCGACACTCCTCGGTTCGGGCGTCCCGGGGTCTCCGGCTGGCGGACCGGCCCGGATATTGCCAGTCCACTTCCATAGACGCACATATGAGAATATCATTCTCGAATGGAGAAGTTACGATCTCTGAATCGTCATCCCCTTGCCGGTGTCGCGCGCCGCCGGCGGGTTACCGTCCAGTACAGTTGCGCTGTGCCCCGCCTAGCGCACACCAGCCCGGAGTGCCGGTGACCAGCCCGAGCGAAGAACCCGCGTGGAAGCAGCGTGCGGTCGAACGCTCCATCAAGACCGCGAAAATCCGCGCGGCCCAACGTGTTCAGCGCTTTCTGGATGCCGCGCAGTCGATAATCATCGAAAAAGGCAGCACCGACTTCACCGTCCAGGAAGTCGTGGACCGCTCGCGGCAGTCGCTGCGCAGCTTCTACCTGCAGTTCGACGGCAAACACGAGCTGCTGCTGGCGCTCTTCGAGGACGCCCTGAGCCGCGCGGCTGAACAGATTCGCGCCGCGACAGCGAATTACGCCGATCCGCTGGAACGCCTCAAGGTCGCCGTCGAGTTGCTGTTCGAATCGTCCCGCCCCGACCCGGCCGCCAAACGGCCGCTGTTCACCGATTTCGCCCCGACCCTGCTGTTGACCCACCCCGCCGAGGTCAAGGTCGCCCACACGCCGTTGTTGGCGCTGCTCACCGAGCTGACTGAACAGGCGGCGGCCGCCGGACAGCTGCGCGCCGGGCCCAACCCCCGGCGGGCGGCCGCGATGATCATGCAGACGGTCATGTTCAACGCTCAATCCAGTCCGGCTTCAACCGATCCGGCGGCCAACCCGCTCACCGCCGACGAGGTCTGGGACTTCTGCGCACACGGCTTCGCCCGCAGCTGACCGGCCGCAGGGCGGGTGACCGCCGATTCGCACGCTCGCCCCGAACCCTGGACTTCCCCTGTCGAAACGCATAACCTCATTCAGCGAACGCAATTATCGGAATCAGAGAAGCTGATTATCCATGTCGGTGCAGACAGAGGTGATGCGCATGCCGACCGCACCCTACCGGATCGTGCAATGGACGACCGGCAACGTCGGGAAGAGCTCCGTCCGGGCGATCGCCGCCAATCCGGATTACGAACTCGTCGGACTCTTCGCGTGGTCGGACGACAAGGTCGGTCGTGACGTCGGCGAGCTGGTCGGCATCGACCCGCTCGGCGTCACCGCCACCAACGACACCGCGGCGCTGCTGGCGCTCAAACCGGACTGCATCGTCTACAACCCGATGTGGATCAACGTCGATGAGCTGGTGGGGATCCTGTCGGCGGGCGTGAACGTGGTGACCTCGGCATCGTTCATCACCGGGCACAATCTCGGCGAGGATCGCGCCCGGCTCGACGAGGCCTGCCGCAAGGGCGGCGCCACCCTGTTCGGTTCCGGGGTCAGTCCGGGCTTCGCCGAGCTGCTGGCCATCGTGGCGGCGACGGCGTGCGACCGGATCGACAAGATCACCATCACCGAAACGGCCGATACCACGCTGTATGACTCACCCGACACCGAACGCCCGGTCGGCTTCGGCACGGCGATCGACGACCCGGATCTGGCGCCGATGGCCGCCAAGGGCACCGCGGTGTTCGCCGAGGCGGTGCAGCTGGTCGCCGACGCGATCGGCGTCGAGCTCGACGAGATCACCTGTGTGTCCGAATACGCCCAGACCACCGAAGACCTGGCCATGGCGTCGTGGACCATCCCGGCGGGGCACGTGGCCGGGGTGTTCGCCAGCTGGCGGGGAATCGCGGGCGGCGAGCCCGTGATCGACATCAACGTGCGGTGGCGCAAAGGCCAGACGCTGCAGCCGGATTGGCAGCTCGACGGCGACGGGTGGAAGATCACCATCGACGGCCGCCCGACGGTGAACATGCAGGTCGGGTTCACCCCGCCGCCGGACATGATCGCCTCGGCGAAGTCTCTCGACGACTTCTTCGAGCTCGGCCACATCATGACCGCGATGCCGCCGATCAACGCCATCCCGGCCGTGGTGGCCGCCGAACCCGGCATCGCTACCTACAACGATCTGCCGCTGAACCTGCCCCGCTGGCCGGCTCGGAAACGCTAGCGCTGTCCCGTGTCGCCCGGCGACAGCAGCCGCTCGGCCGCCGAGTACGGGTCATCGCTCCCGTCGACCACCAGCTCGGCGAGTCTGTTGAGCGCCGGGTGGGTCCGCAGCCGCGTCTGGGCCAGCGACAGGATCTGTGACCGCGCCCGTGCCAATCGGCGCTCCCGACTGTCGGTGCGGTGGTGCGCCTCGATGGTGTCCACCAGCTCACCAAGACCCACACCCTGCGCGGCGATCAGCGTGAGAATCGGTGCGCCGGTGTGCTTCAACTCGACCCGAAGCTCGCGAACGGTTTGCTGGGCACCCTCGCGGTCGGCTTTGTTGACCACCACCACGTCGGCCACTTCCAGCAACCCGGCCTTGGCGGCCTGAACCGCATCGCCGGCACCGGGGTTGAGCACGACGACCGTCGGGTCGGCGATCGCGGCGATCTCGATCTCGGATTGCCCCACGCCGACCGTCTCCAGCAGCAGGACGTCATAGCCGAGTCCGGCCATCAGCTGGATGGCCGCGGGGACGGCCTCGGCCAGCCCGCCGAGGTGGCCGCGGGACGCCAGCGACCGGATCAGCACCGCCGGATCGTTGATGTGCGCCGCCATTCGGATGCGGTCGCCGAGCAGGGCCCCGCCACTGAACGGCGAGGACGGGTCGACGGCGAGTACCGCCACCCGCATACCGCGCGCCCGATACGCCCCGACCAGTGCCGCGATCGTGGTGGACTTGCCCGCGCCGGGCGGGCCGGTCACCCCGATGACCCGGGTGGTGGCTGGGCCGACGGCGGACAGCACCTCGACCCGCCGGCCGCTTTCGACCAGGCTGAGCAGTCGCCCGGTGGCGCGGATCGAGCCGTCCCGGGCCGCCGCGAGCAACTCGGCGATCGTCATCGGCCCATCAGTTCTTGTTCGCGGTGAGCCGATCGATGATGTGGGCGAAGTCCTCGGTTCGAAACGACTGGTCTTCGGCCATGTTCGCGAAATCCAGGGTGGCCAGCACCGAGCGCTCCAGGTGGATGTTGAGCAGCCGCTTGGTGCTCTCGACGGCCTGGCGGGGCAGCTCGGCGATGCGCTTGGCACATGAGATCGCTTCGGCCAGCGGGTCTTCCACGACGTGGTTGGCCAAGCCGAGCTCCACCGCCCGCGCGGCCGGGATGCGCGCCCCGGTCAGCGCGTACTCCTTGGCCTGCAGCAGGCTCATCTGTAGCGGCCAGGTCAGCGGGCCGCCGTCGGCGGCGACCAGGCCCACCTGCACGTGCGGATCGGCCAGATAGGCGGATTCGGCCATGTAGACGATGTCGCTGAGCGCCACCAGGCTGCAACCCAGCCCGACCGCGGGCCCGTTGACGGCGGCGATGACCGGTTTGCGGCAGCGCGCCATGCCCAGCACGATTTCGCGGCCGTGCAGAATCGTCTTGGCGCGCAGCGTCTCATCACGGCGCAGCTCGTCGAGGTAGGCGAAGTCGCCCCCGGCGGAGAATGCTCGCCCGCTTCCGGTCAACACCGCCGCGCGGGCGTCGTGGTCTTCGTCCAGCTGCGCCCAGAGTCTCGCCAGACCGGTGTGCAGCGCGTCGTTGACGGCATTGAGCGCCTCGGGGCGATTGAGCGTGATGATCCGCAGCGGACCGTCGGCGCGCACGTCGATCTCAGCAGGTATGTCGTACATTTCAAGCTCCCAATCCCAGGATTCGGCCGGCAATGATGTTCTTCTGGATCTGCGAGGTCCCGCCCATCACGCTCTGCGCGCGACTGTAAAGGTAAGCGCTGAGCAGATCGGGATCGTCGACACCGCCGACGGCCAGTGCGGCGTGGCCCACCGATTGCTCCACCCATGTCATCAGCAACTTGTCCAGCGAGCCTTCCGGGCCGTGCGACAGCCCGTCGAGCTGTTCGGAGAGCCGACGGCGCACATGCAACCGTAGCATCTCGGTTTCCACTGCCGCCCAGGCCAATTCCTCCGGAACGTCGCCAGCTACGCGCTTCGCCATCTGGCGGACCAGCTTGCCGTAGCGCGCCGAATAGCCCAGGGTCGAAGGCTCACGCTCATGGCCGACGACGGTCATCGCCAGCGCCCAACCCTCCCCCGGCGCACCGACCATCTGGCTCGCCGGAACCGTCGCGCCGTCGAACAGCACCTGTCCGAATTCGGTGGTGACACCGTTGATCATCTGCAATGGCCGCTGCTCGACACCGGGCTGGTGCATGGAGATGATGAACGCCGAGATGCCCCGGTGCCGGGGGGCGTCCTTGTCGGTGCGAGCCAGCAGCAGACACCAGTCGGCGACATCGGAGTAACTGGTCCAGATCTTGTGCCCTGCAATGACGTAGTTGTCGCCGTCACGGGTCGCGGTGGTGGTCAGCGACGCCAAATCCGACCCGGCCCCGGGCTCGGAGAAGCCCTGGCACCAACGCTGCGTGCCGTCGATCATCCCCGGCAGAAATCGTTGCTGCAGTTCTTTACTGGCGTGCCGGCCCAGGCCCACGACCAGATAGCCCAGGCTCGGCCGCGGCGGAGCCCCGGCGGCAGCCAACTCTTCGTCGACGATCACGTCATAGACCGGCGGCAGCTCCTGGCCGCCGTACGCGCGCGGCCAGGACACGCCGAAGAAGCCGGCACCGTAGAGGGCTTGATGCCATTCGCCTTGGCGCGCCCAGTACTCGTCGTCTCCGGCCGCGGGGAAGGTCCCGGCCCGCTCGGTCAGCCAGGCCCGAAGCCGGCTGCGGAAGTCGGCTTCGGCGGGCGAGTCACGAAAGTCCATCAGCGATCTCCCTAATCGTCACGGGCCACAGGCCGGTCGAGGTCAGTGCGCGCCGCAGGTACACGTGCGCAAGGCATTCCCAGGTGTTGCCGATACCGCCGTGAACCTGGATCGCGGTCTCGCAGACGGTCCGAGCGGTGCGGGCGCAATAGATCTTGGCGATGCGCGCTGCGCGCACCGCGTCGGCCGGGGCTGCTTCGTCGACCGCCCACGCGGCGTGCCGCAGCACGCTCACCGAGCCCTCGATCAGGGCCAGTCCCTCGGCGAGCAGGTGAGCGATGGCCTGATAGCTGCCGATGGGTTTGCCGTACTGCTCCCGGAGCTTGGCGTAGTCACACGCCAGCGCGTGCGCACCACGCGCGGTGCCGACCAGATCGGCACAGGTTGTCACCAGCGCCAGCGCCTGCCAGGCCGCGACATCCTCGGCGCCGAGTTCGCCGGCCTGCTGCAGCGCACCGGCCAGCTGGGCTCCGGGCCGGGTCAGGTCGGCGCCGGTGCGCGCCGCGCCGACCGGGGCGGTCAGCACCGCGTGCTCGTGCACCGTCGCGGCGTGCGCCGCGCCGCGGGCGTCGATGGCGACCTGCTGGAACGCCACCGTGGCCGGACCCGCGCCCAGTGCCACATGCCGGCCCAGATCGTCGGCGAGCACCGGGCCGAGGAACGGCACGTCGACCAGGCCGCGTCCGAACTCCTCGGCGACGATCGCCACCTCCACCCCGGATGCCCCGTCAGAGCGCAGCGAGCGCCAACCGGTCTGGGCGACAGCCCTTTCCAGCCGCGTCACGCGACCGGCATCGTCGAGTTCGGCGACCGAGCCCGGCCCCAGGTCGTCGGCGAGCTTGGCTGCAGCATCCCGCAGTTGTCGCTGCTCAGCATTCAGCCGGACATCCATAGGCGCTCCTTCAGTAGTCGACGCAACAGCTTTCCGGACGGCAACCGGGGGATCTCGGGCACGACCACCACCCGGCTGAGGCGTTTGTAGGACGCGAGGCGGTCGCCCACCAGCGCGGTCAGCTCGGCGTCGCTGACCGGCGCGCGCAGTGCGACCGCCGCGACGATGGCCTCCCCGTCGCCCCGGTCAGGCACCCCGAACACGCCGCAGTCGGCGACAGCGGGGTGGGAGTGCAGCACCGCCTCGATCTCGGCGGGGGCGACCTGGAAGCCGCGCACCTTGATCATCTCCTTGCAGCGGTCGGTGATCCGCA
>Ga0164242_10008415_pt1 | contig 11197 bp, 9 predicted proteins | sample OricomgcompostMG_FD_108783 | JGI IMG/M metagenome (GOLD analysis project Ga0164242, IMG submission 108783) | Miracle-Growth compost microbial communities from Emeryville, California, USA - Original compost - Miracle growth compost (MG) ...
CTGGCGGGAGCACGTGCGGCGACACGACACCTGATCGAACTCGGTCATCGCCGCATCTTCGCGCTTGCGGGGCCGCAGGACTGGATCGAGGCAGAGATCCGCCTTCGCGGCTTCGCGACCGAGATGGCAGCCGCCGGACTGCCAACCGGAACCCCGGTGCTCGGGGACTGGACGGCCGAGTTCGGCTACCACACCGGGCGGATGCTCCTCGGCTCACGGGGACTTCAGGCGTCGCCGAGCGACTCGCGAGATTTCACCGCAGTGTTCTCGTCCAACGACCAAATGGCCCTCGGCTTCATGCACGCGATTCACGATGCGGGACTCTCGGTGCCGGGCGACATCAGCGTTGTCGGATTCGACGACATCCCCGAGGCAGCACACTATTGGCCGCCGCTGACCACCGTGCGACAGGACTTCGCCGAGCTTGGTCGCCGCAGCATCGGCCTGCTGCTCAGCGAACTCGCCGCAGACGGCTCGGCGCGCCGGCAGAGCATCACCCCTCAGTTGGTCGTTCGCTCGTCGACGGCGCCGCCGAGTCAGCTCGCCCAGCGCTGATGGCGTTAGGAGTCGCGCACCTCTCCGAGCAGCCGCCCGCGATCGCCCGCGAGCTTGCCGCCTCGCCGATATTCGTTGGCAACCATGCCCATCAACTCGTCGACGGAGGTGTCTTGCGTTCGTTTATCGAGGGTGATCTCACCGTGCTGCAACAGGTTGATGCGGTCGCAGACGTCGAGTACCTGCGTGTAGTTGTGCGCGATGAGGATGATCGAAACCTCGCCGCGTTCGCGCAGCATCGAGATCAGGTCCAGGATGATGCCGCCCTCCTTCGCGCCCATCGCCGCGAGCGGTTCGTCCAGCAGCAGGATCCTCGCGTTTGAGTAGACGGATCGCGCGACAGCGATGGCCTGGCGTTGTCCGCCGGAGAGATTCGCCACCTCGTCGTTGACCGAGGAGATGCCGATGCCGATGTCATCGAGATAGCGTCGCGCATTCTTGCGCATGAGCTCTCGGCGCAAGAACGGGCCGAACCTGGGCTCCTTGTTCAGGTGCAGGTTCATGTACACCGGCAGTGTGTTGATCAGCGCAAGGTCCTGAAACACTGTCTCGATGCCGTGCGCTCGAGCATCCGCCACGCTCGACAGTCTGATCGGCTCGCCGTCGAGCAGGATTTGCCCGGTCGTCGGCTGATGGAAGCCGGTGATGATCTTGATCAGCGTCGACTTGCCCGCGCCGTTGTCGCCGATCAGACCGAGTACCTCGCCCTTGCCGACGTGCAGACTCACGTCGTTGAGCGCTGTGACGGATCCGAACTTCTTGCTGACGTTGCGCACCTCGATGGCCGGAACGTCCGTGGTCGCCCCGGTCGAAGGCCGATGATCGCCGGGCAGACTCTCGCTCATTATTGCTCCTTCGCTCGAGTTCGGAATCGCGCGAGATACGTGTTCAAGGCCATGGCGAGCAGAATCGCGATGCCCTCGACGATCACGAACGTCGTCGCGCTGATGCCCTGAATATTGAAGCCGTCTTGCAGCACCGCAAGCAGCAATGCGCCAAGCGCCGCGCCGATCACGGTGCCCGAGCCGCCGAGCAACGCTGTGCCACCGATCACGGATGCGGCGATCGCCATGAACATCAGGTCATTACCGCCGGCGTTCGGGTCGAAGGACTTCGCGATGTTCGTGCCGTCGAGAATCCCGGCGAGTCCAGAGAACACGGCGGTGATCACGAAGGCGCGGATCTTGATCTGCCGCACTTTGATGCCGGCCTCGGATGCTCCGAGCGCGTTGGCGCCTGTCGCAATGGTGTGTGCGCCCCAGCGAGTTTGCGTCAACACGACCTGCATGATCAGCACGATGACGACCGCCCAGATCAGTTCCGACCATTTCAAACCGCCGAACAGCTTCGGGATGATGCCATCCTCAGGCGCCGGCAGCGGCGTGCTGCCGGCCAGGGTCAGTGATATGCCGTGCAAGACATACAAGGTGCCAAGGGTCGTGATGAACGACGGAAGCTTGAGGAACTGGGTGACCAATCCGTTGAACACGCCGATCAGAGCGGCGATGATCAGGCCGATGATGAGAGACAGCCACAGCGGGAGCCCTTCACCACCCTCGCCGTTCAGGGTCACGATGATCACCGGGATGACGGCGAACGTCATCCCAGCCGATAGATCGATCTCACCACAGATCAACAGGAAGGTCTCGCCGGCTGCGATCAGGGCGACTGCGCTGAAGAAGTTGGCGATGTTCTCGAAGTTGCTCGCCGTGAAGAACGCCGGGTTCGACAGGCCGAAATAGACGATCAGGGCGATATTGACGACCAGAACGGACAACTCGCGAACGCGCAGAACGCGAGTGCCCATCCTGAACCGACGAGGCTCGGTGCTTGAAAGCGCTGTTGTCATGACTTGATGTATAGCTGCTTCTTCGAGCTTCCCTCGAACCGGTTCGTTGTCTTCAGGTACGGTCCGACGTTGTCCTTCGTTACGAACTTCAGCCCGGTGTTCGTCATCGGGGGAGACACGAGTGTGCCGGACAGCTTGTACAGGTAGAGGTACAGCGTCGGCAGGAACCCTTGCAGGTAGGCGGACTGGTCGATCGTGAAGTCGAGATCGCCGGCTTTAATCGCGTTCTCCGTCTTGGCGAGCAGGTCGAATCCGCCGCCGTGGTATCCGGCCGATGCCAGCTTGTACTTCGTCATCACCGCGGCAACACCCGCAGTACTTCCTGCGTCGACGGCGAACAGACCCTTCGTCGACTTGTTCCCGGTGTAGTACGCGTCGATGGCCGTGAGCTCCTTGCCTTCGTCGGCGCCTGTCGCAACCTGCTTGACGGTGAACGGCTTGCCACTTGCCTTCAGGGCCGCGACAGCGCCGTCGGCGCGCGGCTGAATGTTCAGCGACCCTGGGGTTGCGATGAAAATCGCAACGTCGCCGCCCTGCGGCATGAGTTTTGCGATGCGCTCACCCATCGCTTGTCCGGATGCATACAGGTCTTGCCCGATGTAGCCCAGGCGCGCGTTGCTCGTCACATCCGCGTTGTACGAGACGACCGGTATGCCGGCTGCCAGCGCCTTCTCGACCGGCGCATTGAACGCCTTCTCGTCGACCAGCGCGATGGCGATGCCGTCGACTCCGGCGGAGATCGCGGTGTTCATTGCCGTGACCATTTGCGAGACGTTCGACGTTTCGGATCCGGTCCACTGCGGCGTGGGCAAATTCAAAAGGCCGGCCGCGTCTTGCAGCCCGTACTGCGTTGCCTGGAAGAACGTGTTGGTTGTGACGTGATTGATGAAGGTGAACTTGAATTTTGGCGTGCTCGGAAAATTGCCTGGACCGCCGGATGACGAATCGCCAGCGTTGGTATTGCCCGTGCAGGCGGCAAGCAGCGCTGCGGATGCTGCTGCAACACCCGTCAGTCCCGCCCCCTGTATGAGTCCGCGTCGAGAGAATGTTGCGCGAACATCTTCTGTAGCCATAGGAATCCCTCCTGGTGCATTCAGGGCTCGCGCCGCGAGGAGGACATCCCGCAACGGCGTCAGGGCTCTCATTGGTGACTGTCTGTCGGCACGTTTTCGTCGGCGCGAAACGTGATGACCGGCACTTGAGAGTGACTGTAGACCTGCGTCTCTTTCGATGTCAATCACCCTGAGCGATTGGATGTGACCGTTCTCATAGATTTGCATCGACTTTCCGTGTGAACGTGCACACGATCGCCCGCATGATTGCGCGTTTGCCACTGCAAAATGGCAAAGAGAAAAATCTGAGCGGGCAGTTTGACAGTGCGGGACAATGGCCGGATAGGATGAAGTGACGTGATGTGACCGTTCACATCACCGTTCACATTGCGGCGGGGCGCTGTCGCCCGAAGCCACCCACGGCCCTGAAACAGCCCGCGGTCGGAGCATCGCGACGGCGTCGCAACACACTGCAGCAACACAATGCATGGGAGCAGGAATGAGCGTGTTCGAACCTGAGATCGAAGCAGCGATCGCTCGCGTTCGCGCAGAGGTGGCCCAGCTTCACGGTGAACTGGTCCGCAACAATCTCGTCGTATGGACAGGCGGCAACGTCTCAGGCCGTGTGCCGGGCGCCGACTTGTTCGTCATCAAGCCGAGCGGCGTGGACTACGCGGACCTCGCGCCGCACAACATGATCGTCTGCACACTGGATGGCGCGGTCGTGCAAGGCACAGATGGCGCAGAACGCTCACCGTCGAGCGACACTGCCGCCCACGCATACGTCTACCGGAATATGCCGGAGGTGGGTGGGGTCGTGCACACTCACTCGACTTACGCGACGGCATGGGCCGCTCGCGGCGAAGAGATCCCGTGTGTGATCACCGCGATGGCTGACGAGTTCGGCGGACCCATCCCCGTTGGCCCGTTCGCGATCATCGGCGACGACTCGATCGGCCGCGGCATCGTGCAGACGCTGACCGGCCACCGAAGCCGCGCGGTGCTCATGCAGAACCACGGTCCGTTCACAATCGGCAAGGATGCCCGCGACGCGGTGAAGGCGGCCGTGATGGTCGAGGACGTGGCAAGAACCGTGCAGATTGCGAGAGCGGGCGGCGAGGTGCTTCCCATTCCGCAAGCCGCCATCGATTCTCTGTTCAACCGTTATCAGAATGTCTACGGGCAAGACCCGCAAGGAGCCATTTCATGACCACGCTCACCACATCGCTTGACCGTTACGAGGTCTGGTTTCTGACCGGCAGCCAGGGCCTGTACGGCGAAGACACACTTCGCCAGGTCGCCCAGCAGTCGCAGCAGATCGCGCAGACGCTCCAAGCGGCATCCGACATTCCGGTGACGATCGTCTGGAAGCCGGTGCTGACGGACTCGGATGCGATCCGCCGGGCGGCGCTCGAGGCGAACGCGGCAGACAACGTCATCGGCCTGATCGCGTGGATGCACACGTTCAGTCCGGCGAAGATGTGGATCGCCGGGCTCGACGCCCTGCGCAAGCCGCTTCTGCACCTGCACACGCAGGCGAACGTGCAGTTGCCATGGGCAGAGATCGACTTCGACTTCATGAACCTCAACCAGGCCGCGCACGGCGACCGTGAGTTCGGCTACATCCAGTCGCGCCTCGGCGTCGCGCGCAAGACGGTCGTCGGCCACGCAAGCGACCCGGCCGTCACGGCGAAGATCGGCACCTGGACACGGGCTGCTGCAGGCTGGGCGGCGACGCACGAGCTGAAGCTGGCGCGATTCGGGGACAACATGCGATACGTCGCCGTCACCGAGGGTGACAAGACTGAGGCCGAGTTGCGCTTCGGCGTGCAGGTGAACACCTGGGGCGTGAACGAGCTGGCGGATGCCGTCGGCGCAGCATCCGACTCGGCCATCGACGAGCTCGTGGCAGAGTACGAGGATCTGTACGACGTGGTGCCAGAGTTGCGGCGAGGCGGTGACCGCCACCAGTCGCTGCGTGACGGTGCAGCGATCGAGCTTGGATTGCGATCGTTCCTCGAGGCCGGTGACTTCGGCGCCTTCACCACGAGCTTCGAAGACCTCGGCGCGCTGAAGCAGCTGCCTGGGCTCGCGGTGCAGCGGCTGATGGCGGACGGATACGGATTCGGCGCAGAAGGCGACTGGAAGACGGCAGTGCTCGTGCGCGCTGCAAAGGTAATGGGTGCCGGGCTTCCTGGGGGTGCGAGCCTCATGGAGGATTACACATACGACCTCACCCCGGGTGGTGAGCTTATTCTCGGTGCGCACATGCTTGAGGTCTGTCCCACCCTGACCACGTCGAAGCCGACACTCGAGGTGCATCCGCTTGGCATCGGAGGCAAGGACGACCCGGTGCGGCTTGTCTTCACCGCTGACGCCGGCCCAGCAGTCGTCGTGGCGCTGAGCGACATGCGTGAACGGTTCCGACTGGTCGCAAACGCTGTGGATGTTGTCGAGCCGCCGCATCCGCTGCCGAAGTTGCCGGTTGGCCGCGCAGTGTGGGAGCCGCGACCGGACTTCCAGACATCCGCTGCGGCGTGGTTGACGGCGGGCGGCGCACATCACACCGTGATGTCGACGGCTGTCGGTGTCGAGGCGTTCGAGGACTTCGCAGAGATCGCGCGCACGGAGCTGCTGCTGATTGACGAACATACGACGCTGCGCGAATTCGAGAAGGAAGTGCGCTGGAACCAGGCGTACTACCGGCTCGCGCAGGGGTTCTAGGCGCTCCGCTTCGCGTCGCTTTCCGCGCGTCGCTTCGAGCGTCCTTCGCGCGACTCGCGCATGTCGGAGGTCGTGACTAGCGTTGAGGGCAGGTCACGCGAATCGACCAGAGCGAAGGAGAGCAATGGCCTCATCGGAAGTCCTCATTGACGCGATCGATCGCATCCAACAGGTGGTGCACAGGGCGATCAAGGGCGCGTCGACCGAATTGCTGACCTACCGGCCGGATGCCGACGCCAATTCGGTCGCCTGGCTCATCTGGCACCTCACTCGAGTGCAAGACGATCATGTCGCGGACGCGTTCGGCACCCAGCAGGTCTGGACGAGTGGCGGATGGGCGAACAGGTTCGCGCTGCCTTTCGACGATGCCGCGACCGGATACGGCCAGTCAAGTGACGATGTTGCTGCCGTCGGCGTCGGGGCCGACCTGCTCGGTGGCTACCACGACGCAGTGCACGACCGCACCGTCGAGTTGCTGAAGACGGTGACAGACGACGACCTGGCGCGCGTTGTCGACGAGTCGTGGAATCCGCCTGTGACGCTCGGAGTGCGCCTGGTCAGTTTGATCGCTGACGACCTGCAGCATGTCGGACAAGCCTCATATGTGCGTGGGCTGGCGGAGCGCGCTGGGCGATGAAGCATGGCCGACATCCCTGACGAGCTTCTCGAGTGGGTGGTGGAGGCTGTCGGCGCCCGCCGCGTGATCGACGTTCATGGCATGAGGGACGGTCGCTCGCCGTGGCGTCTGCAGCTTGAATGCGACGACGGCGTCCGCGATGTCGTCCTGCGGGTCGGTGTACCAGGCGCGGATGCATCCGAAACCGGTTCGCCGATTGACGACAGACCGGTGCGCATCGAAAGCACGGCGCTGAGCCTGGCGGCCGATCATGGTATTCCCGTGCCGCGCGTGCTCGGTTCCGCTGAAGAGCACGAACCGGCACTGCTTCTGATTGAAGCGGTGCCAGGGTCAAGCGCGATTCCTCGGGTCGCCACCCCGGAGCGGTTGCATTCGCTCGGCGCGGCCGCGGCAGCCCTGCAGAAGATCGCAGTGCCACCATCTGCGGGGTTCCCGCGTCGGGACCGTCCGATCCCACTCGAGGATTTCGCCGCACTGCGAAGACGTGAGCCCCCGCGCCCACTGCTTGTCGAGGCGGAGGAGCGGGTTGCATCCGCGCTGCCCGGTCCCGTGCACGAGGGTTTCGTGCACGGTGATCTCTGGCAGGGAAACACGATGTGGGATGACGGCAGGCTCACCTCGCTCATCGACTGGGACTGCGCAGGTGTGGGTCCAGCCGGCGTTGATCTCGGCTCGCTTCGCTGTGATGCTGCGCTGTGTTTCGGGCTAGAGGCTGCCGACGGCATCCTGGCCGGCTGGGAGCACGAAGCCGGCCATCCGGCGGCAGACGTGGCGTACTGGGACGTGGTCGCGGCCCTGAGCACACCACCCGATATGAGTTGGTTCGTGCAGGCGATCTCGGGCCAAGGCCGACCTGACCTCAGCCACGACATCCTATTGTCGAGGCGGGATGCGTTTCTGCGCGACGCCCTCGACCGCCTGGGCGACTGACTGCAGGCCGCCGCCGGCCGGTCAGCTGGGCTGCCCGCGGCGTGCGCTCATTATGAGATTTGGGCGACACGCCGAGCATTTGCGCCAGACACGCCGGGCTGGCGACCGAATTTCATCGGGAACGCGCGGTCGCGCACGGCTGATCGCGGTATCGAACTCGCGTGAGCGCGTGGTCGTCAGACCGGAACGTGGATGTTGCGACTACCCGGCGTCGTCGAGCTCCCCGACGAGCCACAGCGCGGCTCGCCCGACGAGCTCGCAGTGCTCTGCCGATTCATAGGAACGGGCGTCGTGACCGAGCGCGTCGTAAGCCACGCGTGCCGACCCGTAGTTCCACGCCCAGACGAGCGGATGCTCGATGCCCTCGTGTTCGTGCGTTGCGAGCGGAACGACTTCTTCGGCCGTGCGCAGATAGCTGTACCGCTCATCGAAGACGGTGAAGTCATGGAGCGTCGCGACTATCGCATGCCGATCCGGGTATACCTTGATCTGCGCGAGCCCAGAATCAGGATGCCTGGTTGTGCCGCGCACCCAGATGCCGCCCATGATCGCCTCCCACTCTGGAATCGCAGGGAAGCTCGTTGCTGACACGTGCATCGACAGCACTGCGCCGCCCCTGCCGACGTGCGCGAGCATACCGGCACGTGAACTAGCGTCTGCCTGGGCCGGTTCGAGTGGGTTGCCGACGTTGACGACAAGCAGGTCGACGGCGCGCGCATCCGACTGCAGAGCGGCAAGGCTTTCGTCGACAGTTTCGCTCACCTCGACGGCGAAGCCGACATCACGCAGAATGTGCGAGATCCGCACGGAGGTCGCGGCGAACGGATGCCACCGGTCGGCATATCGCCCGGCCCCAGACAAAATGAGCGCGCGGCGCGTTCCAACCTGCGGCATCCCGTGGGTCCCGGAGTTCTGCTGAGGCGACTGCATGATCTGACGATACCGAACTGCCTGCAGAAACGATCACACGCGCGGAAGCTTGCCAAGCACGATACTGCGCCATTACAGTAATGGTAAGCGCTTTCCCAGCGCTGATCGCGTACGGCAAATCCGGCCCAAGAACTGGCCTGAAGAAAAAACCGGCCTGAACGAAAGAAGAGAACAACGCGTGTCAGATCCGCTCACCACCGACAAGACCATCGGCATCATCATGAACGGCGTCTCTGGACGCATGGGCTACCGGCAGCACTTGGTGCGCTCGATCCTCGCCATTCGTGAGCAGGGCGGCGTTCTGCTGAAAGACGGCACTCGAGTGCAACTGGAGCCGATCCTGGTCGGACGCAGCGAGGCGAAGCTGAAAGAGTTGGCAGACAAGCACGGTCTGACGCACTACACGACGAACCTCGATGAGGCCCTGGCCGACGATCGCTGGCAGATCTACGCGGACTTTCTCGTGACGAAAGCGCGTGTGCCCGCCATCAAGAAAGCCATCGCGGCCGGCAAGGCGATTTACACCGAGAAGCCGACGGCTGAGAACTTCGACGAGGCACTGGAGTTGGCACGACTGGCTGCGGACGCCGGCGTCAAGAACGGCGTCGTGCACGACAAGCTTTACCTGCCAGGACTGCGCAAGCTGCGCAGACTGATCGACTCCGGCTTCTTCGGCCGCATTCTCTCGGTGCGCGGCGAGTTCGGATACTGGGTGTTCGATGGGGACTGGCAGGATGCGCAGCGCCCGAGCTGGAATTACCGCGCGGAAGACGGCGGCGGGATCGTCGTCGACATGTTCCCGCACTGGAACTATGTGCTCGAGAACCTGTTCGGCCGAGTCGAATCGGTGTACGCAAGGGCCGTGACCGAGATCCCGGAGCGGGTCGACGAGAACGGGACCGCATACCGGGCAACAGCAGACGACGCAGCATATGCAGTCTTCGAGTTGGCGGGCGGAATCACGGCCCAGCTCAACTCGGGCTGGACCACCCGGGTCAATCGTGACGAACTGCTTGAGTTCCAGGTGGACGGAACTCTCGGCAGCGCCGTCGTCGGCCTTTTCGGCTGCAAGATTCAGCCCCGAAATGCGACACCGAAGCCGACCTGGAACCCCGATGTGGCGGACACGCGCGACTATGCATCGGACTGGATCGAGGTTCCGATCAACGATGTATTCGAGAACGGCTTCAAGGTGCAGTGGGAGGAGTTCATCCGCCACGTGGCGGAGGACGGCCCGAATCCGTACGACTTCCTCGCAGGGGCGCGAGGTGTTCTGCTCGCCGAGAAGGGCTTGCAGAGTTCGCGAGATGGCAGGCGTGTCGAGCTTCCTGTGGTCACGCTCGCGGGGGCAGCGGATGCCTGACCTGCAACTGATCGACGAAACCGGAAACATCCGAACCGAGCCGCTGAAGCCCGGCCCCGCCTTCGCAAACCCGGCCGGCCCGCTGCGTTCGCGCGTCGCATACGCTGCAGCGCACGTGATTCCGAAGCCGTGGGCACAGAACGTTCCTGGCGCTCCCGCCGACATCGACTGGGATGCGACGCTCGCATTCCGCAGGCACGTCTGGTCGTGGGGACTCGGTGTCGCCGACGCCATGGACACCGCGCAACGCAACATGGGCCTGGACGCAGCAGCCACCCGCGAATTGATTTCCCGCAGCGCGGCAGAGGCACGCGCAGCGGGCGGTGCTCTCGTCGTCGGCGTGAATACGGACCACGTCGACGACGAGTTGATCTCGCTGGATCAGGTGATCGACGCATATGTATCGCAATTGGAGTTCACCGAGGACGCCGGCGCGGGCGTCGTGCTGATGGCCTCGAGGCACCTCTCGCGAGCCGCTGAGTCCCCATCGGACTACGAGCGGGTATACAGCGCTGTGCTGAAGCGCGCGCATACGCCGGTGATCCTGCACTGGCTGGGTGAGGCGTTCGATCCGGTGCTCGCAGGGTACTTCGGCTCCAACGACGTTGCCACTGCAACAGACACGGTCGTGCGCATCATCGAGTCGAACGCGAACACGGTGTCTGGCATCAAGATGAGCCTGCTGGATGCCGCGTCAGAAATCGCGGTCCGCTCGCGGCTGCCAGAGACCGCTTCGATGTACACAGGTGACGACTTCAACTATGTCGACCTGATCGCCGGCACCGCCGCCGCGCCAGGCGCGTATTCGAACGCGCTGCTCGGGGCGTTCGCGGCACTGGCGCCAAGCGCATCCGCCGCAATTCAAGCGCTGGATCGCGACGACTCAGACGCGTACCGCCGCATCCTCGGACCCACCGAGGAACTGTCAAGGCAGATCTTCGCGGCGCCGACCTTCTATTACAAGACAGGTATCGCATTCCTCAGTTGGCTGAACGGCCACCAGGATTCGTTCACCATGGTGGGAGGGCTTCACTCGGCACGCAGCCTGCCGCATCTGTCCGAGATCGTGCGCTTGGCGAACGGATGCGGCGCTTTCGAGCGTCCAGAGCTTGCGGCCGCTCGATGGAACGACCTTCTTGCGTTGAACGGAGTGGGTC
>Ga0164242_10008416_pt1 | contig 11195 bp, 9 predicted proteins | sample OricomgcompostMG_FD_108783 | JGI IMG/M metagenome (GOLD analysis project Ga0164242, IMG submission 108783) | Miracle-Growth compost microbial communities from Emeryville, California, USA - Original compost - Miracle growth compost (MG) ...
CGTCCGGGTTGAGTGGTCCACAGAGGCCGAAAAAGAAGCGCTCGTTCTCGAAGAACGACAAGAAGTCGCTGGTGTTGACGATCTCGGTGCGAATTGCCGAAGTGCGACCGGAGATGACGAAGACTGAACCGTCCACAGTGTTGGTGGCCTGCACCTCAAAATTGTGACGCTCGAGGTAAATGGCGCCCAAGAACTGCCACCCCATAGCCCAGAATCGTGCCAGGCCAGTCTTGTTAGTCTCGACGGGAATTACCCTCTTCTTCGTCCCGACGAAGGCAACATTATCATCTTGAAATGCAAGTAGCATGGAGGGTAGAAATTGACTGCCCCAGGTTACACTGTCATCGAGTAGAACAGTGATGTCCGTGTTGACCTTCCTCATGGCGTGGGCAACCTGGTGTCTCTTGTTAGGGGCCTGGATAAGATTCACCACAACTACTGACGTAGTAGACATTGTCGATTGGATATCGCCGACGACTTTCTTAACCTTGTCGAAAAGCTCGTGTCCATGGCGTCCATGACCAGCGGTTACGACATGAACAGTGTGGGGGTGGTTGATCAGGACGCTTCGAATGCAGTCAGCGAACCTGGGATTGTCAGGATCGATGGTCGGTACAATCACCGAACAATCGCGCGAGGTGTATCTTGGGTTAGAGGGATGTTCGGCGGGACTGTAGAAGTTATAGGCCGCTATATTGATTGTGAGCCGTATGTACCTCCAAAAGAAGACCGCCGCGAAGACGGCTTGCGCGTGGATGGCGTTCATTATCGCCATAGGTCCTTCGGAGGGGTTGTTGGTCTGTTGTACTCTTTGGCGAGATAGTCGGCGAAGTTGAGGAAAGAAATCTAGGGTGATATGAAATGCGGTGGATGTGAGGGGATCTAGAGAGATGTGTCTGTCGAAGGAATACTGAGAGCTGCGAAGCTAGAGGTTTTATAGCGACTGCCATGGCAACTACTTCTTAGTTTGAAGTGAACTTTACGGCCTCTAACAAAAGTATTGTTGGAGAGAAGTTTGGAAAGTTTGGAGGGATACGTCCTTTATTCAAAAGAAACGGCTGCTATTCAGTCGTGGTGACATTGCGCGTCAACTCTTTGTTGACAGCACAATACCATTGTTCCACGGCTGGGGGCCCTCACAAAGATACAGAATAATCCCACTATCTGAATAATGCATAAAACAGTCACGCGGTCTACGAATACTGTTCATAGAACAGTTATTGCTTCCGTTATACTCGAGAATTTGTGAGCTTCGAAGATATCATTAGCCTCCCTAACTCTCCTGACGGGTGGGCCTCATTTCACCGTAAGATACCTATCGTCGTAGCAAACCTCGACCTTGAACACTCGGAAAATGCGAGCGAGTTTATAACCACAGCGATGGAGCCAGAACGTTCGTCTCTAACGCTATGTATCTCTGTAGCTTGTGTAATTATGGGGTTGATACGTTAGAGGGCCACCGCAACCATGCACCGCCCTATCTCGTGTGTATGATGTTGTACTAATGCATTAACTACACGACCAGGACAGAACGGGAATCCCACGCTTGACAGTTCCTTCCTTCGACGACGCTTATAGCAGGGGACCAGACAATGCGACTGTCACGGCCCAAGCGTTACTTTTGCGGTCGAACTCTTAGGTACCAATTAATTACCTTGATAATTACCACTTGCGACACTCCGAAACGACTGAAGAATGCGACGACCAAGGAGAGTTTCTCAAAACAACCAACTACGTAGAACACTTCTCATCTCCGATATCGATTGTCTCAACTGGCCCAGCTGGTTTCTTCTCATCTCCACCCTCGAGAGTCTCGATCGACTTTTTCCTAGACGAACGAAATGACCGAGCTCCATTTTGAATCATTCGGATACCGCACAAGAAGATTGTCCATCACAGGCTCAGCCACTTTTAGTCCACCAATCCTTGCCTCACTTCCAACCCCGGGGACTCCCCATGAGGCTTCCTCCCAACCCCTAATCGCTGTGGCCTCAAGCGCCATACGCAGCAACTGAAAACGGTCATCAGCTCTCCTCGCCAAGTCCTTCCGCGCCGCCGACGCCGAGAGTACCCTCCTCTTCCGGTCCCTATCCCGACGAGCCTTAACGCAGCAGGGCAGCATCATGCCCATAATAACCACTGTGAGGCTAACAACTATCACCAGCGCTGTGGCCATCACGCTAAGGTTCTGCACGGGGTCCTCGGACCGCACGAGCTGCTTCTTACGGAGCTCGTCGAGCTCGTCCATGAGTTCCAGGGTCTTGTACTTCAAATCTAACCTTGTAGTGTTGATGTACGCCTCGTGGGGCGGTGTTTTGGTTGCCATCGGTCTGTGCGCCTACTCCAGCGCAGCATTCTGCATAGCCGTCAGGGTCGTGGCGAACCAGAGGCTTACCTCAATTTGCCATTGATTGTCCGGCAGGTCATTCCCTTCGGACTCGGGTCCCATCTCAGAGATGAGAAGACCTGTAAGCACGTCAATAACCAAGCACCAATATAGCTATACACCACAATCGTTGACGGGAAAAAGCGGCATTGCCAAATGGACCTTCGCCAGCCATCTGCCCAAGCTGCGCACCCAGCCAGGAAAGTCGCTCGAAGCGCCACGCTGTGGCCCTCTGTGAGGTTCAAGCCCATGTACGGGTTGATGCCTGGACTTGTGTAAGGCGATACATTAGTAAAGATTTAGTGTAATGCGCCTCTTGTAGAATAACACTTTTCCTTCTTTATCCTTGATTTCTCCCGTCCATACAATTAATACGTTGCACTACCTCGTCATGCCTTAAATATTTAACTCTTGACAAATACCAATTGATTAGAAAGATGTAGATGTATATAGTTAGAGTTGGAAATATGTAAGAATGGTAGTTGGAAAAGTATGTTAAGACAAGTTAATAGTACTGTAGTACTTAACTGCCTATAGAAAGCTTAGATACAATATACAGATGTACGAGGACGATGAAGAGATATCTAGTATATATAATTTTAAGTAGTTTTAATTGGTTCCTTTTGTTGTACTTGTGTAACTGGGGTTGCTGGTAGTGAGGGTAGCAAAAAGTACGCGACTCGCTAAGATGCACGACTCGCGTGCAGCTAGTTCAACACCGCCACTAACTAGCGTGTTATGTCCCCTATTGGCCTCCACTCCCCTAAAACCTCTAAATCTCCCCAAATATTCTGATTTCTGACTTCTTTTTACTCCACTTCCAACCTTTTTTTGACTTGATGGTTCCTTCAAACTAAAGCCTCTCTTTTCTAATTCTCCTCTCCGTTACTATCGACCGGATGGAGAAGAGTCGCCTCACCCAGTCATCCTCGCAAGGATCACGATCGAGAAGAGGTTGCTTAACATGTCGTAGGCGCAAGGTTGGCCGACCCGTGCCACCTGGTGACCAGAGTCTAAGTTCTAAACATTCTTCATAGGTCAAATGTGACGAGGGTCTCGGGGCATGCGGAAATTGTTGCCGGCTTATGCTTGAATGCGACTGGGGACCGTCGGCGCCTGTGCCACGTTCCCGGGCGAACAGAGCATGCTTCAATTGTCGTCGGAAGAAGGTATAAACAGTCCCAAGAGCAAGTCTCGCGAGAACCGGCGCTCCGGGGTGTTGACCATTGTTTTCAGATCCGGTGTTTGACGGAACCTTCATCTACGGCCTGCACAGGCTGCAGCGAACACGGCCTCATATGCACGAACCGCCTTGCACCTGTCGAACGGGGGAGGCACGATGGAGAGCTCCGAGCCATGGTTGAGGCTTTCTTCGAGGGCCCTCACAATTTCCTTTTCTTCACCTTCATGCATCGTCCGACATTTATGCGGGTACTAGACAAAGACCTTGTTCCAAAACACCTGTTGCTTGTCATGGCCGCGACGGTGCAGCGCATACGTGATCCAGGGGGCCCAGCCAACGCCTGGGCGGACGAGAGCCGAAAACTCGTCATGACAGAGGTATTTACCAAGCTCTCGATTGGCGTCCTTCAGACGCTACTCCTATTGCAGCGCTACGAGGAGAATAGAGGAGCTCACCTTGACGCCTGGCTGCTCTCGGGAATCGCCATCAAGGTAGCACATGCCCTGCAGTTAAATATTGAGCACGACAACCAACCGACGACGGCGCGAGAGATTAGAAGACGCATCATGTGGACTTGCGTCATTATGGACTCGGTGACTGATCCGGGAGCTAGGCCTGTGAGCGGGATACGGCATTCGGAGCTCCATATCAGGCTACCTTGCGCCGAGAGCAGCTTTCTTCGTGGTCAAGATAGCCCCGATGCTCCGGTCCATGGCACGGACCTGAAGTCCGCCATGGTCGCATTCAGAGATAGCATCAGTGCCCAGCTGGTTACCATATCTATCCTACGCTCACACGTTGTCGACTACACCTTCTCATACCACCCAAGAAATATAGGCCACCTTCCTCAGGAGGTTCCTTGGGGTGCAGAAACCACGTTCCAGCATCTCCGAGATAGGTTGGACCAGTGGAAAATGCAACTACCGCCTCAGTTTGTCGTTACCTCAGAGGACCGTGTTGTAGGCCACGACATCCAGCTCCTCACACTACACTGCCTCTTCCACGGCTCATTTTGCGATCTTCTCCGGTTAGGATCCATCCTCGTATCGCTGCCGGCGAAATCCTTACCGACTCCACCAACCGAGTTTCTTGATGCCTGCGCGCGGGATCTGTTGGATCACTCCCTGTCCATGGCCGAAGCTATAACGCAAGTATTCAAAAGCGTCCAGGACGGCTGCGACTCTTTTGTCGGCGTCTGCGCCTGTTTGGTCTTGAGGTTCTTGATCATAGACCGTCGGCCACAGGATCATGATTATCTTCCTTTGTCACATTATCGAATCCAAACTGCCATAGTTGGGACTGCGGCCTGTGCGAGGAGCACTTCGAGGTGGTCGGAACCGATCCGGCGCTATCTACATGCCATCCGCCAGATGTGCTCGAAGCGGGGCTACACCCTTTTCCCAGACGAGGGGCACCTAGAACATGAAGAGGCCGGTGAACAATGTGCTCCTCCCGCGGACAGCATTTCTCGGGCGCCGTCTCCAAGCCTTCGCACCTACGGCACCTTTGCAACAGTTCGAAAAGAAATAGATTTTGACGATGGCGAGATTCCTTCATCGCCAAGAACTACAGTCGTTGCGCCACAAAGTAATGACCTCCCAGACACGGAGCAATCCCTCCTCACCACTGTTATTGCCACCGTAACCAGCGACCCTAGTGGTGGCAGCAGTAACTCCGGTTCCTTCCCAGTCACGGATCCCTTAGCATTCACCGCCTACGACACACTTGTCGAGGAAGATTTACATACCTTGCTCGGATGGACTGATGATACTTATGATGCTGACGCGACAGAGGCCATGTGGACCAACAACATGTTTATACAAGACTACGTATAACGAATGGCAATGACAATGATCCCAATATTCTCAATCAGAGCGGGTTACCTTGAACCTCGCACATTAGCTCACAATATGTCTTATTTCTCCATGGCGCGGAAAAGAGTTGCTCTCCATTCTACACCGCCTTGGCTTGGTCATCGTTAACTGACAGTTGCTCGTCTCGTGAGGATCCATCCACCACGTCTGAAGCTTGAAGAGTCTCCAATTCCCGAACCCTAAATATTTTGTTGTCAGTGTCATATAATTTTCATCGGGGGGTTCGAGGTAGGGGGTCGGGGAGAATAGAGAGGAGCACATACCTCCTTCCTGCGCCCGATGTTTGGTAAGACGCAAATTTCCGGGCAGACACATGAGCGTCGAAGAGTTCGTCTAGTTCTTCGAGAGATCTACCTTTGGTCTCTGGGAGGAGGAAGTAGACGTATATGACGGCAAGTGTCGCGAATCCACCAAAGACCCAACCGATGTTTGCTCCGATGGCGTCCAGGATGTAGGGGATGGAGAAAGCCACTACAAAAGCGGCGGCGATACTGATGGCTGTAGTAAATGCCATTGTCTTCTCTCGTAGAGCCGGTGTGCCTATCTCGGCGAGGATGACGTACGAAGTTGAAGCAATCGTCCCGGAAAAGAAGGCATTGTACAGCATGACGCTGGCAACAAGCATGTTCGCCTGGCTTGCGTTGGGGTGGGCAATGAAACCTAGGCCGGCAACAATGAACAGGAAGATGGCCTGGCCGGCGCATCCAACCATGAGGATTATACGCCGGCCCGCTATATCAATGAAGGGCAGGCCGATAAGGACAGCGAACCAGCCTACAGTGGCAGACCCTATGTTGTAGTCGAAGGCATGTTCGCTAAGACCGACGGTGGCGTAAAAACGAGGAGAGTAGTTGGAGACGAATGCCTGCCCCGTGAATTGCTGGAATATGGCTATGCCCACTGCAACCATGGTCCGGCGAAGATTTGTTCCACGGAAAAGGTCGATCCACGGTCCTTTCCCTACCTGGCTGTGTACTGCCTCTCGTATGGCTTCGGCCTCCTCCCGGCAACGGCCGGCTTTGACATCTGACTCTGGGCGGAGTTTCTCGAGCGTCTTGACAGAATCATCTATTTTTCCTCTGCTGATCAGCCAACGCGGTCCATCCGGGATGAAAAAGATGCCGACGGTAATTATCACCGGCATAACGGCTTGGATTGCCACGGGAATAATCCAGCCTCGAGGTTCGGTCGACTTGGAATAGCTCCTGTTCACACCGGCCGCTAAGATCTGGCCAATCTGGTTAAACAGCTGGATCGAACCGACGACGACGCCGCGCATGGAAGCTGGCACAATCTCGCTCTGATATGTTGTTGCGCAGATTTCGGCCAGACCGACGCTGAAGTAGACAATGACGCGCCCAACCACAAACTGGGCCTCCACGTGTGCCGTGCATTCCAGCACGATGCCAACCCAGCTGATGATGCAAACTATCCAGATAGTATAACGATGGCCAAGGGGTTCGATGAAAGAAGATCCCGACTTGGAACACCCCATAGTTAGCGCCCGGCTAATAATATTATCAGTCCACTCCAGTCCACTCCGGGTCTTCAACTCACTAGTGCACCAAATAACTTCCCTAGGAAGGCTATAGAACTTATAAAAGACGCCTGCGATGGCGACAGGGCGTATTTGCCGCTGTCGCCCGTGGGCGATCCAAACTCCCTTGTGAAGGCTGGGATTGACTGTACACCTCCGAAACTAGTAGTGTCGTAACCGAAGAGTATGTTGAGGACGGCGGTTATCATCCAGCACATAAAAAGTGGAAAGGTCATTTTCCTGAAAATGAGCTTAAAGCCCGTCAACGCGGACTGCTGCTGCGTTGGTGCCATTGCTGTTGGTTGGCCGTATTAAGAGGTTCTCTCTCTCTGTATGCGCTTGGGAGTTGGTAACTTGGTATATAATGAATAGGAACCAATGCAAACTCACAAGAACATGTTATATGTTATATGCGCGGTCGTCGTGTTTATTAACCAGTTTTTAGCTTACAAGTTTCGCGTGATGTCTCTGTAGCCTCATGGCGCCATTGGCCTGGAACAATGCGCCATCGTGACTAGGATGAGCCTCCATTATATTTGCCAGGAGTACCAGTTCGGGGAGTGCCAGTCCACTTTCATAGGTAGTCTTGTTTTAGCCCCAATGTTTCCCTGAAGCTATGCTGGGATGTGCATAGCGCAACGCGGGGAAGGGACATGCCGCCGAGTTACGCGAAAGCCTTCGGAAAGAAGGGGTGTGGGGACAGACAGTAAGCCGCCGAGTTACGCGAGAGCCATGGTAGAAAGGGAATGTAGGGAAAGACAGTAAAGCCGCCGAGTTACGCGAGGAAGTCCTGTGATTCGGCTGTTCCCGCCGACATACGCGACTGACTCCACCTGAAAATGGGAAAACTCCACCCCTAGGCAAGGAGCTGCCGAGGTCTAGCTTGGAGACCAAAGGAAGAGTCCACGATGACATGGGCCGCCGACATACGCGAGGGGCCGACGTCAGGTTCGAAGTGTCCCTAGAGGCAATGGCAGTATGGGATATAAAGATCGTACTGCCCGTATTCGTTGGTACTCTTCAGCCTATCCATAACCCCTCTAGTAACTACCCAGCGAAACGAACCAATCATCTTACACCATCATGCCTCCAATTAAGCGAGAGGATAAGCGACCCAATTTCCTCGTCATCTTGGCAGATGGTAGGAATCCTATGCTACCCTACCTATCCTATCGTTTCGGAACGAGCTAGATGTGCTAACCTCAAAAACACGACAAAATAGATCTAGGATACAGCGACATTGGCTGTTTCGGCAGCGAGATCAGAACGCCTCATCTTAATAAGTTGGCAAGGAATGGAGCGCGATTCACGGACTGTGAGTGTTTCCCACTTGAACGTCCCACGGTGGATATCTAACAAGGGTGTGAAGACCATACCGCAGCGGCCTGCAGCCCAACGCGATCTATGTTACTCAGTGGAACAGACAATCACATAGCTGGCGTCGGCATCATGAGCGAGCAGAAGGGGCGAAACCCTGAAAAATATGATGCTAAAGGGCACGAGGGCTTTCTCAACCATGATGTCGCAGCACTATCGGAAATCTTACAAGATGCTGGGTATCACACTCTCATCAGTGGTAAATGGCACTTAGGATTTACCCCCGAGAGCAACGCTGCGGAACGTGGCTTCGACCGCTCCTTTACTCTCCTTCCCGGAGCATGTAACCACTACGCATACGAGCCTCAGTTTAAGGACAAGGATTATACTGCTTTCTTCCAACGTGTCAACCCACACATGTACACCATCGACGGCAAGAAATATGCTGTACCACCCAACCGCGAACGGCATCCCGAGGGTTTCTACTCGTCTGATTTCTACACGGACAATCTCGTCGACTGGCTCGAGGAGAGGGGCGATGAGAATCGGAAGAAACCTTTCTTTGCCTACCTTCCCTTCTCAGCCCCTCACTGGCCCCTGCAATGTAGCGACGCCGATCGCGACCGCTATGATGGGGTCTACGATGATGGCCCCGCCGCGCTTCGGCTGAGGCGCCTTGAGAATATGAAGAAGCTAGGCATAATTCCCGAGGATGTTCGTCCACATGAGGTTGTCGCAGGCCCTATGAACATCGAGTGGGACGAAATGAATCCCTACGAGCGGAAATGCAGCGCTAGGGCGATGCAGTGCTTCGCTGGCATGGTTGACAATTTGGATCAGAACGTCGGCAAGATCGTACAGTACTTGAAGAGGAGCGGCGAGTACGACAATACCGTCATTGTCTTCCAGAGCGATAACGGTGCCGAGGGTGCCGATTACGAGGCCATCCCCACCATGGGAGCAGACCTGATGCGCATGGTCCGAAAGTACTACAACAACACCTTTGAAAACATCGGACACGCCGATAGCTACACCTGGTACGGCACCCGCTGGGCACAGGCGAGCACGGCCCCAAGCAGACTTTTCAAGATGTACTCGACCGAAGGTGGAATCAAAGTTCCGTTCAGTAAGTTTCCTACCATTCTGTCCCCATCTTCCGTTCCCACTCGGAAATGCAGTTCGCTTCTCCTTTGCTAACCCTATCTTGCGGCACGCTAGTCATCCACTATCCCAAATTTTCAGAACATTTGCAGAAAGGCGCGCTTGTGCGCGCATTCACAACTGTTATGGATCTTGCCCCTACATTCCTCGAAATGGCGGGGATAGATCACCCTGCGGCCGATGGCAAGGACGGTATGTTCAGAGGGCGCCAGGTTGCCCCTATGAGCGGGAAGTCATGGCTGAAGTTCATGTCATCGGACAAATCCGACGCGACCGCGCCTGATGCCATCCACGACGGCGACAGCTATATGGGATGGGAGCTATTCGGACGTGGTGCCATACGCCAGGGCAGTTGGAAATTGGTGCACATCGAGTCGGCCGCGGGTGGCGGAAAGTGGCAGCTCTACGACCTGAGCCGTGATCCCGGCGAGACGGAGGATTTGGCCACGCAGGAGCCGGAGAAGGTGAAGGACCTGTTGAAATTATGGGACGACTATGTAAAGAAGTCCGGTGTGCTGTGGACCCCCCACGAGGACATCGAGGTCACCGGTGACGAATGGGGAGGCAACAGAGCAGACCTAATCGGTGGTGACCACATAAGCCAGGCAGTTGCCTGGATCCAGGCCCGGCCAGGCGAAGAAACACCTAGGGGTCAAGTCACCCGAGGTGGCTAACACCCCCAAGAGTCCACCTAGTCATGCGATGAGAAAGGTCATGCCATGTTTGCGCAGTGTTTCTAGGTCCATCCTCGGCATACCAAGGCAGACGAGTTTAGCGGTTAACCGCATCACACTGCATCTATACAGGAACCCAGCATGGTGTAGAGAAAGACAGTAGTATACATGCCTTGCTCTTAAAGACTGCAGATACAATGAAAGAGGCATTCTGTCTAATATGAGGCATTGCAGTGAAGGAGACCGCATTGTTTTTTTCGATGACAATAACGCCGCCACCTGCCTGGCAATACCGTGATGGTAGCCCCACGATGTGTAGGAATGTATAATCGTTGCTTGACACTGCCTCTACTTCTACAAACATAGCTGCTTCCGCCGATCCCAAGAGGAACCATACAGCTCCAGAATGATCCTGGCTTGTGTTTTAAAGACAATGAAGTTTGGCCATCTTCAGCTTTCACAAGGTTAGTGGATGTAAAGGCAAATTCTTAGCCGAATTCAGGCATCTCTAAGGCTTAGCCAAATATCTTCGTCAGTCACTGTTCCCCCTCCAGGATGCGAAATCTTTGTAAGAAATGACAGGGAGCTCTCGAAATATTATAATGACTTCGCTACTAGCTATCACAAGTGCAGCCCCTATAAATATACATCTCCGCCGATTCTTGCATCTCCCTTCACCCCGTCTTTCACACCATAGGCCAGACGGTCTAGAAGCCATCGGGGAGACTTCCGGCTTCATAGGGTGGCAGCGCAGCCCCAATGGGTTGGAACAAGCTGAGTGTAGTTGTACCAAGTTAGATATGTTGTGTTCTTTGTCTGAGGTTGTGTTTGATAGGCATGGTAGTTTACTTGATCTTAACACGCTTTTCGTGCAGCGTAGTGTTTCTGGCGGGTTCACAGACTCTATTAAGAAATGTGCTCTTGCGTATCTCCATATCCGCACACGCTACCTCTTGCTCGACTTCTTCTTTACAACATCAACCAAACGACCAATCTCACCATGCCGATCCTTCGACTTCTTCTCTCTCCGATCCTGCTCCTCCTCAAATTCACTTGCCCCCGC
>Ga0164242_10008417_pt1 | contig 11195 bp, 9 predicted proteins | sample OricomgcompostMG_FD_108783 | JGI IMG/M metagenome (GOLD analysis project Ga0164242, IMG submission 108783) | Miracle-Growth compost microbial communities from Emeryville, California, USA - Original compost - Miracle growth compost (MG) ...
GAGGATAATTTTATACTTAGTTACAATAATAATAATATGAAATATCGGTCATGATTTTTCAGAAGATAATGGTCAGTAAATTTTAATGTTTTTGGGTCAATAATTAATTATTACTATTCTCTATAATGTATTTTTGTATTTTCTTACATAGAATTCATGGCAATGCAATTTTTTGATTCGATATTTTAGTTATGATGTACTCACTAATTTATTTATAATGAGTATTATAGCTTGATATTATTTGAAAACGTGACAGAGTGGCATATTTCTATAATTTGGTTAAATAGTGTGTGTTTAAATGCTGATAACCAATTTTTTTATTGTTTTATCGAAACTAAGATTTAGATTAAATCATTTAAAACTATAGAAGCTTATTTTGGATAATAATTTTGGATTATGTGTAATCGATTATGCGCTTTAAAAGGACTTGTTAAGTCTATTTTTTTCGTCGTATAAATAATATGTCATAGTAAATAAAGTGATGTTTTATTTTTGTGGATAAATAAATATAAAATAAATATACGTGATTATTTTTTAAAATAATTTCTTGACTAATAAACGACAGATTTTTGCTGCTTTTTAATAAAACATATTTAATAATGATTACTCCATAAAATAAAAATATTATTTTTCAAATGTTTTTATTTCAGCCCGATTTTCTGAAATGAGTAATTTTGCCCTTTGGGGGATTTTTATGCCCGAAATCGGGCCGGGAATAAGATTTTTTAGGAGCGGTTGTTGTATGTTAAATCGTTGAATGTTCCGCCTGTTTGTGTGAAATGTTGAGTTTTTTATTTAACTTTATAAGATGTAAAAAATATAGTAATTGATTGTCGTGTCCTTCCATTGAAGTATTAAAATAAAATTATTTTTTATAAGATAGAGAATTTCCAAGGCCTGAACTTTCATGACATTAAGAATATACAGGTGTCGGTAAGCAAGGAGATAAATGAAGAATTAATTGTTAGAAGTGGACTAAGTTTTTTCGGCACTGTAGGAGCAAACAAAATCCGTTTATGCTTTGCGTGTTTGTTAGATATCTGATGAAGGATGGCACCCTCCGGTGGCGGAAAGCGCTGGGGTTAATTTTTGAAGATAATTTTATGAAACCTCTGGCTTTGGGGAAAGAAGACAGTAAAAGTTACGGGTCGTTCCGGTAGTGCCAGAAAAAATTGAGGCGCTGTGAAACTTTACACCTTTAAGAAAAACATGCCGGACGATTATCGAAATGATATAAATTGCTTGTCAGGTATCGGGGCTTCCTTTTATGTAATCTCGTTGAAGCTTCTTATTTTTGATAAATGATGAAGAACACGGGTGTTTATTCCTGGACAGAGACCGTGGCGAAAATTGTTTTTTTGCTGCTGCCCACTTTGCTGCTTTGCTTTTTCCTGTTGTGGAATGCCAATCAGTTTTATGTGGTGATTCTCAAAAACCAGGCCTTCCGGCAGGCCATATATTTAGGTTTGGGCATGCTGGGGGCGGCTTTGTTTTATCATTTTCGCTTCCGTTTTTTACCAACGGTTGTGTTGCTGATTGGTGGCCTTTACCTGTCCTATAGAGGTATTGATGCGGTGTCTGTCGGCGAATTCGATACCTTTTTCGCCTCAGTACAGTTTCTCATCTTTGCCATTTTGTTCACGCTGGGCTGGTTTATTGGCTGGGGTTTTACACAGTTGCGTTACTTTTCCGTAGTCGTATCGGCGGTCTTCCTCTTGCTTTGTGTGGTATTGCTGTCCCGCCAAAATGAATTGTTTTTCGTGTTCAATAAACAGGCGGGGCTAAAAGAATATGCCCGGTTGTTCGGCCCCGCGGTTTTGTATTGTATCTATATTATTTTCACCACCGAGCTCATTTATCGCTACCGGCATTATGACGGGCCGGTATGGTGGTCGCTGGCCAAAAGATTAGTCGGCTTTTTGTTGCTGGCAGCGTTGTTGTTTGCCGGCGTTTTGTACTTCCAAAGGCAGCAAATCCGGGAGACGCTCGCGGCGTTTGGTGGCGGCGGAAAGGAAGGTGATAACAGCATGCTGGAAAAAAACAAAGACAATACCTTTGATCTGAAGCAATATTCGCAGCTGAGCGGCAGTCTGGGCCGGAGCAATCAATTGCTCTTTGCGGCGCATATCAATCATTTTTTTCCGCATTCGCAGGTGCCGAACCCACTGTATATGACCGCGTTTTATTATTCCCGCTTCGATACCGCCACCCAGACTTTTGAGCGGGATTCACTCCTGCCGCGCAATGATTTGTTTGAGCCCGATCCTTCAGCAATTCCTTTGTTTGCCACCCGAACGGACTCTTCGGTTTTGACAGATGCGCTGACTGAAAAATTGCGCGGTACGGTGGATGTTGAAGTATATAAAACCGCCTTGTCGCCGGCTTCGTTTGTGGCGCCAAGTCTGGCGTTTTTTGTGCAGCCTATCACCGTCGAAAAGGATTTCAGGGATAAGTTTAAATCAGCCTACCGGGCTAAGAGTTATATTTCAGAACTCAACAGCGCCTATTTTGTCTATAACGCGCCCGATACGGCCATCCGGCAGTTTCAGCAGCAACGTTTTCAGGTGTTGCGTCAGGTCCGGAATTATGCCGGTGTGGATCCGGAATTATTGCGTTATTATACCAAAATGCCTCAGGGCGAACAATTCCGGCGCATCCGGCATTTAGCCGATAGTATTGCCAAAGGGCAAACATTGCCCGTCGATAAGGTGCTGGCCGTGAGAGATTTTTTCCTTGCCAAAGACGCCAACGGCAAAACGGTTTTTTCCTATACCGACAATCCGGGCATCCCCGATATTCCCAATGCCTCGCGGCTCAAATATTTTCTGTTTGAAAGCCATAAAGGTTATTGCGCGTATTATGCGGGCGCCACTTTGTTTTTGTTGCGGGCGATGGGCATTCCTTCCCGGATAACCGTTGGTTTTATGACCGTGGACAGAAGCTCCAACAACAAGGGCTGGTATTGGTTTTATGCCGATCAGGCACATGCCTGGGTGCAGGTCTATTTTCCGGGATATGGCTGGCTGGATTTTGATACCACCGTAGGTAATGAAGGTGCCCGCCGAAGTCCGCAGCCCGACGGCACACCGCCTATGCAGCCGCCCAAAGCCTATCTGGCCGCTGATGGCGTCATCATTAAAGTAGATACCTTACACCAAAAAGCGGCGCTCTCTTTTGCGCATTTTGTATTTCACGATAAGGAATATCGTTTGGCGCAGCCTAAGCAGTTGGTAATGGATTTGTCGGTAGCCTCCATTCAGAAGGACAGCGTGTTTATCCGCCTTCAGGATGTGCAGGCCGGCGATAGCGCCACTGCGGTGTCCTATGCTGAGGTGTTCAAAGATTTGTCCGTTCGGGGCAGCGCGGCTGCGGTTGCCGGACATTTTCCCAATCCGGCGCCGATTGATGAACTGCATATTAAAAAGCAATATCAGGAACAGCCGCAAACCGAAGCGCCGAAAAACCGGCAGCAGCAGGCTACCGACTGGCGACAACTGCTGGTGGGGCTTGGGCTGGTCGTCCTGCTCATCGTCGCGTTGCTGCTGCTATGGCCGCAATTCGTGTTCTGGTATTATAAAGTTCGTTATCACTTTGCCGCTTCCGGCCGGGCAAAAGCTTATTGGGCCTATCGTTGCGCCGGCTATTACGCCCACATGGTCTTCAGGCCGAAGAAAACGGAAGAAACTTATCAACAATATGCCCGTCAGGTGGATTGGCAGTTCGGCACCGGCTTTTCCCGCTTTATGAACATTTACCAAAAACTCAAGTACAGTGGTCAGCAGGTTTCGGTGACAGAGGCAGAGGTGCTGAATGGCTTCCTGCCGGCATTTCTGGGCCGTGTACGGCGACAGGTAGCTTTCGGGCAGCGGCTGAAAGCCTTTTTAAAGATTTTCAGGAGCATTGGTTATTTCGGTATGTTTGAGAAAGACCGCCGCTGAGGCCGGTGGTATTACAGATGATTTTTTGGGCGTGCCCTCCGGGCCGCGCTATCCGCTGCTACTCCTCGCCTTAGCACGGCTGCGGGGTATCCGCTTCTATCGCTCACGCAATTATGCGGCTAAAAGTTGGTTTGAGGAACAATAAACGGATTATATCGCATATTGATATCCGAGATAATCAAAAGTGGTGTTACTGTTCGGGCAGGTTAGCGACAGTGCATCCGGAATGGAGGATAAACAGGATTTGAATCCTGAGTGAGGAATGACCAAAGGTCATTCCTGTCGTCCCGCCTGCACCCGCCAAAGTTTCAGCGATGGCGACCTTTTCCTTTTATTTGCATGTTTTTAATGCATTATTTGTCCCGGCACGCTTTCTGTATTTGCTTCCTTGAGAATATCAGCTTATTATAGCTAATGCCAATTGGATATTTATTTGGCACAATAATCCCTCCCCTTCGGTTGGTGTCCTCACCAACCGAAAATTTGGTGGTCGGTGAGGACGCCGACCACAGGAGGTAAGAAAGTCATGATGCCAAATATTTGTCTAAATGGTATAAAATGAGTTTAGATCATTTAAAAAGGTATCCAAGGCTTGTCTTACGCAGAAATTTTGTTAGATGGCAATTCATTTATAACCAGTATTTTGTATGGACATTGGCGTGTTTACAATCATTTCGGGCATTTAATTATTGCCTGCAATAAATAAAGGGGTTTGCCATGACAGGCTTATCATGCGGAATGTACAGCGATTATCTTTCTAAGAGTGATCCCATCAGTTATTCACCTAATTTTTACCTTAACAAGGTTACATCGCCTTTCCTGATTTCCCGTTTTGAATTTACAATGTTTCTGTAAGCAATATAATACATATAAACCCCCAAATCAACCCGTGCCCCATTTTGAGTTCCATCCCATCCTTTGTCGGGATTGCTGCTCCTGAAAATTAACTGACCGTAGCGGTTGTAAATGCGAAAATCGTATTCTTTAAAAAAGCAGCCCGGGCCAATTATTGGCTTGAAAATGTCGTTTTTGCCATCCCCGTTCGGACTAAAGGCGGTTGGTAAACCGATTACGCAATCACAGGGAACGGTATTTACCGCAATCGTGTCGCTGGCATTTCCACAATTCGGATAATTAACTTTTACCCAATAAACGCCACTGTCTCTTACTATGATTGACGGCGTAACGGCGCCCGTACTCCACAGTTCGTTGGCATCCGGCGAAGCGTTTGAATTCAGGGACACCAAACTCCCCTTGCAAATGGTGGTATCATTTCCTAAATTAACCGGGGGAATTTGCCTTAAACTGATAAGAATGGTATCATTGTTATTACAGAAATCGCCATCCACATGCGCCCAGTAAGTGCCGGGAGAATCTACCGATATGGAAGGCGTGGTGGCGCCCGTATTCCAAAGATAGCCGGTCGCCCCGGGCGTGGTTGCTTCTAAAGTTATGGAATGGCCTAAACATAAAGAGGTGTCATTTCCTAAATCTTTAATGGATGGTTTTTCAAAAACATGAATTGTATCGCTTAAACTACAGAAATTGCCATCAATACGAACCCCGTAAGTGCCCGGCGAAACAACAATAATTGAGGGTGTGGTTGCACCCGTACTCCAAAGATAACCGGTCGCTCCGGATATTGTGGCATTCAAGGTAAGCGAATCACCGGGACACATTACCGTATCAACGCCTAAGATGTCCGTATCGTTATTGCCTGTTTGTCCTCCGAAATCAGAATAATATTCATAGTTGGTGCCCCAAATGGTATTTGGGGTAGGACTCCCGCCGGGCGGCACACCCGGGCCAAAGTCGCCTCCTTCCAAAACTGCCAATTGAAAATTGGTAGAAGAATTAGTTATTCTGATTATAGAATCGATTGGGTAAGCGGTTGCGTTCGGATCATTTAAATTTAAATGGCAATAAAGCCAATCGCCGTTGGTGCCGGGAACAGGCGAAAAAAGATTGCCGGTCAAAACACTTGGGTTCCCGTTAACGGTAAAATCGTTTTCTCCGCCGGCATGTACGGTAAGGTTTAAAGCAATATAAGTTCCTAAAGAGCGGATATAGGAAATAGTACGACCACCACTACTACTGCAAGAGTTAAGTCTTGGCAGCAGTGTTTCTCCGATTTGGCAATCCACTCCGCTTACCTGCCATGCTGTAACCGGATGGTTGGTTTCAATGTATGCGGCAGACATATTATTCATATCTTCATGCCATGTTACCCCCTTGTTCAATGTTGTTTGGTTGATTCCGTTGACAGAAATGGTGGTATTATTTTGTGTTGCCGTAATGTAAATAAAATCACCTGATGACGAAAATTGTTCATTGTTAATCGCAATATATTGTGTTCCGAGATGAGCAACAGGCACGATTTGATCTCCGCCTAAATCAGTGCAACCCGAAAAATATTTAATGATATCATCTGAAACAGTTATGGCAATGGGTTTATCAGAAGTTACTTCAGATCCTGCAAGGTGTCCCGGTGCAGAATGCCAGAAGGCTGAAGCCGAATAGGTTTGGCCCTTGTTGAGTGTGATTGTATAAGGTGTTCCCGAAGGATGTCCGACGATTCGCCTTGAAGGCGTAATTGTTACAGCCGTATTGTCTTCTGTGGCCACAATCACAAAACATGAATAAGGCATCGGGGTACTAATACCCGAAGTATCGTTAGAGAAATTATTTTGCGAAGGAATTATGAAATCAGTGCCTAAAGCATTTTTACCTTTTAATGAAAATTCTTCCGGATTAATGGCATAATTTATCGAATGTACACCGCCAATCACCTCGTAGGATGCCGAAACGGCCACATTGGCTGTAATTTTCAAACCATATCCCAAGATGATATCAGGGGTAGTATTTTCTATAAAATCTATCCAGTTGGTTACATCTATAATTTGAGAGGCGTTAGCGGGAATTGTAACATTTTGGGTAGGCATACCGCCATTTGCAGGCTGACTGATGGAAACAATAGCCGCCTGTTGACCGGTTGTTAGTTTAATCAAAATCGGACGGTCGTTTGGAGGGTATGAATTATTACTATAAAAATTATGAACGGCCGGGGCGGCAAACCAAAACACCGTGTCGGTTTGGGCGTAACTTTCAGAGGTATGAAAAAGTAAAAAGATGTTAATCGCAAAAAGAGAGAAAATGTAAATTTTATGCTTCATGAATTATAATTTTGAAATTTCACACAACCTTTCCGAAATGCGGTTTCGTTTAATTGCAAAAAATGAGAGGTACCGTTAAATGATAGCTGCTAAGATAAATATAAAAGACGGGTTTTAATAATCATTTGAAAAAAACAGAACTATTTTTTTCACTTTCAAACGATTGAAACCAGGCACTCCGGCCGGCTCGGTTGGTCACTCGTGCGGCTTTTATAATTACACACAACCGCCAGCTCAATGCTATTGTTTTCCGGGATAAAACTCTGTTCTTTTTTTGTATTTTCCGATGTGCTGCCGGAAATGCCGGAGTCGTGAGAGGCTTGGTATTATTTTTCTATACAGTGTGTCCTTATTTTTTTAATACGGTCATGAAATATGAACTGCTGATTCTTCTCGTGCCGTTTTCATTATCAAATGTTATGAAAAGATTTTTGATGTGGCCTTTTCGATAAGGATCTAAATAAAAATTATCATTATTGAGAACAATTTCTTTGTTTAATTCTACCGTAAATATATTGTTGTCTGTTTCTATTATCATTGTAATGATTTTCATATTGCCATTCATGATTTTTGCAAGGATACTATCTGCAATTTCAAATTTATATGTATTTACTTTTGCGATAAAAAATGTGTCATGATTTAAAACGATGAAAAGTTCCGGCCTTGACATCTTATATTTCGATGTGCTTGGGGCGGCTTCTATATGGATGGTTTTATTTCCCCGGGCATGTAACAAAGGGTTACAGGTTAATAATAATAGGAGGAATAGGCATTTCATGGTATTGAGTGTGTTTAATTATTTATAATCTGTTGTGGTTTCCTGCCGCCAACAGATTGTAATGACATCCCCTGTTCACGTAGGTTGGTAACCTGTGCGACTATTAAGTTATACGGATAACTGCCAAGCCAAACCTACTGTTTTTAGATTAAATTCCTGTTTATTTTAATGTTCGGGAGGCTCTGCTGAATAGCGTGTATCCGGAGCATTTAAAGTCTTTATGCTTATATTACAACCAAATTCGGACAATAAGAATTTTTCAAAATCAGGTACATCAAAAGTCGGGTAGAAATTTACAAACAATGCTTCATTTGTTCCGATTATATATATTTTATTTAACTTTAAATCATATGGAAAGGGACAATTTATTTTCTGGATTTTAAATATTATGCTATCCATAGTAGCTGAGTTTTTAAAATATATAAATTCTGAATATAATAACCGTTCATGTGTTCCGGTATCTGCATCAAGATTGCATGTATTGATTATCTCGTACAAGCTTTCAAAGTTGATAGTAGGGTCGCGTTCGCACATGGCCAAATAAAAACCAATAAATCCAATTGGCCTTTTAACTTGGCTGTCAACTTCTATGTTATAGTCTTTATATTTTAGAATTAAGTTGTTTATATACTTATTCTTTAATTCTATATTGCAATCTTCTGAAATATTCCTTTGCTGCGCTTTAGAGGAGATATAAATAAATGATATAATAAATATAATTGATATTATGCTTAATAATTTCACTTTAGATTATTTCAAATTAAATATAGATTATATATATAAATGACAACCGTTAAACTCAAACCCTAGATGACCTACATCTGATAATGGCGTTGTCTATTATTTATTATTTATTATTTATTATCCGATGTATATGGGTTTTCAATTTTGTTTGTGGCACAGCAATCATTTGTGTATAAGACATCATCCTTAAGGAAGGCTGTAACATAATAATTATCTCCGATGGTAAATGGTATACCACAGCATGCTTCGAGTAGGCAAGGGGTGTAAATCTTTATTTCTTTTCTGTCTTCTTTACCTTTTATTATTTTACAAATTCGAAATGCAATCTCGTATTTTCTATACGGTGTATCAATGCGTGTTATAGATATAACTTTCCCTGTGAAAACAAAATTTGCTTCTTTTTTGTCAAGAATATTATCGCAATCACAGGCAGAAGCCCGATTTAAAACTGATAGGCAAAAAAATAAAAGAAGGATGCTTAAAAACTTATTATTCATATTTTGATTATATTATTTTCCCTGCTCGCACGAGTTTGCAACTCGTGCGTTTTATTATTTACCAACAATGGATACAACATTTTATCGTTTTCCGGATTAAAATCCTCATTTATCTATAACTCGGGATATGCTATCGCTACCATCCCGGGCAGCAGTGCTGCTGCCGTAAATCACGTGTGAAGCTAAATAAATCCGCTGATATTTCAAAATTTCCTGATACAAAGTTACAGAATGGTACCAGATCAGGTGCAGCTCACCCCCGTTAATCAGCGATGAGGTTTTGATAAGCCGGATTTATCTATAGCTGAATATAGCCACCATCGCTCATCGCCAGGTTTTTCACATCAATTTGCAACTGCTGCGCTACATGCGGCGTTACCGTCAAATCAAAACTTACGCCATCGCTGGCAGAAGGCAAGTCCACCAAAATGGCATCGTCCACTTTGGTGGACTTGCCCCGGCCTACTTTCAGATAGTTATACCATACCCAGCCATAAACGTCATGGCAGTTGGAAATAACCCATTTCCAAACCCATGTCGGCCGTGACACCGTCACGCAATGCTGGCTGGTATCGCTTACATAGCGCCCCGGCATCAGCATCCCGAAGGGATAATAATCATAAGCAGAACGCAAGGCTGGGATATTTTCAAAGAACTTAATTGTATTTTATAAGTGATAATAAATTACTTACCACCAACAAAACCTAAAACCACACGTTTGATACATTATCCATATTTACGGCTCAATAATATAGCCTACATTATATCCTTCTTTAATAACATACACATCAGCATTATGCTTAAAATATTCTTTAAATACCTTAGCAATAATAAAATGCTTTGTGTTTATACCATCAATCCTTGCTTCAATTATTCCTCTTTTGTTGCTATTTGCAGTAATATTAATTAGACAAAAAACATCGCCTATCTCAAACAACATCATATCATAATAATCTTCTTCCTTTTCATTTGCATCAAGTCGACCAACGTTAAAATGTCTAAAAATAGCCCCATTACAAATTAACAAATTGTCATTCAATTCTGAAATATTTACATATATCATATTTACAACGTTTTATCATATTCAGGCTTAGGGCCTTTATTTTTAACACCATCAACATTTATTGAACCTTGATGCTTATATTTGCTACCAGATTTTTCAAAAACCTCAAAATCTCCATGAAACTTGTCCACTGACATATAAATATTATTACCAGCATCATACACTTCATCGCCCAATTTTCCACTTAACGATTTGGATTTTTTCCATCCATTTTTCTTCGCAACATCTCTTGTAACACTTTCAATTAAAGATCGTTTTTCTCTTGGATTACCAGCTAAGTTCGAAACTTCATTTCCAAATTCCCCAGCATTTTTGAATATCTTACCGCCCCATTTCAACTCTGTTTTTACAAATCCTTTAAATAGAAATTCACCCCCAGTCTTTACTATTTTACCAAAAGGAATAAAATTCACAGCTGCCCATGCTGCCGCTTCACCTCTATTGTACTCCTCTTTCTTAAGTAGATGCTTACCGAAAACCATTCCATAAATATCATCTATGGGGGTAGCGTCCAAAGTACCTTGAACCATGGGCTCAATGGCTCTTTGTTCCGCTTGAACCATGCCATCAACAATATGCTGCGCGTCTTTATGGTTCATTCCAGATACCCTCAGACCTAAATATACTCCAGCATTGCCCCTACTTGCTGGCTCAAGGCCCTCAAGTTCAACAGCATCTATAACCCTATTACCACTAAACACATACGGCGAATAATAAGGGTATTTTTTAAACAGTGGGTCTATTGAGAAAAATCTGCCAACTCTTGTATCGTGCATTCTATAAGTAAAATTGAGACTATTACCTATGCCTTTTAATTCATTATCTTTTTCTTGCCCTTCATACCCGAACCTGTACTTATCCTTATCCTCATCACAAATCGTGACCAGCTGCTCTTCGGCCACCCATTCCTGCTTTTGGTCGCAGATGGTGTAAAAGAGTCCTCTGAGCCTGCCCCAAAAGGCAATCCTGATATTGCCGTAATCGGGTATAAAAGGAATTACC
>Ga0164242_10008418_pt1 | contig 11195 bp, 6 predicted proteins | sample OricomgcompostMG_FD_108783 | JGI IMG/M metagenome (GOLD analysis project Ga0164242, IMG submission 108783) | Miracle-Growth compost microbial communities from Emeryville, California, USA - Original compost - Miracle growth compost (MG) ...
CAGCGGCCGGAGGAAATGCAACCGACATTTCGCTTCCTCGCAGCCGCGATTGACTCTTGACGTTGTGTATAAAATATTATTAATCGATCTTAAAACGAGAACCAAATTCGAGGAGACACGTTGTGCTGCATCGGCAATTCCTGGCAGGCGTTGCGCTCGCGACGCTCGCATCCGCCCTTTCCAGTCCGGCCCTGGCCAAGGGGGCGGGGCCAGCCGCGCAGGGCACCGGTAGCGCGTCCGGTCAGGCCGATACCAACGGCCAGGCCAATTCCGAGGCGCAGCCGGCCGGCGGCGACATTATCGTCACCGGCATCCGCGCCAGCCTCAGCACCGCGCAGTCGCGCAAGCGCAATGCCGATGCGATCGTCGATTCGATCGTCGCCGACGACATCGGCAAGCTGCCCGACAGCAACACGACCGAGGCGCTGCAGCGCATTTCCGGGGTCCAGATTTCGCGTGATCGCGGCGAAGGCGGCAGTGTGGCGATCCGCGGGCTGACGCAGGTGCTCACCACGCTCAATGGCCGCGAGATCTTCACGGCGGGCGGCGGGCGCGGCTACAATCTGGAGGATTTCCCCTCCGAACTGCTCGCCGGCGTCGATGTGTACAAGACGCCGACCGCCGACCTGGTCGAAGGCGGAATCGGCGGCATCATCGACCTGCGCACGCGCAAGCCGCTCGATTTTCCGGGGCTCGAGGTCAGCGGCACGCTGCGCGGCCGCTACGAGACGCTGGCCGACAAGGTCGATCCGCTGGGCTCGCTGCTGGTCAGCGACCGATGGCACGCCGGCGGCGGCGAGATGGGCGTGCTGATCAGCGGCTCCTATCAGGAGCGCTCGTTCCGTTCCGACGTGATCTCGACGGGCGCGCCATCGCTGCGCAGCGATATCGTTCCGGGCCAACAGATCTATACGCCCAACGGCGATTATGAACCATTGATCAACGGCAAGCGCCGCCGCATTGGCCTCGACGGCGTGTTCCAGTGGAAACCCAATCCCGACACGGAAATCTATGCCGAGGCGGGTTATCAGGAATTCCGCTCGCTGCAGCAGCAGCGGGGCCTGAACGATCCGACCAACGGACACGCCGTCGATCAAAGCACCGTGACGCTTTACGACGGAACGCAGGATTTCAAGTCGGGAACGTTCCTCGACGTGCCGATCACGACCTATGGCGTCGAGCGCGATACATACGACAAGAATCAGCAATATACCGTCGGCGCGAGGCAGCACTTCGGTGAATCGGTGTTGTCGGGCGAGTTTACCTATCAGAAGTCGACCAGCGACCTCTATTATTCGGAGCTGGACCTGACGACGGTTGCCCCGCGGGCAGCCCTCGACATCAGCGGCAAGGTGCCGTCGATGCTGTTCGACGGCGTCGATCTGACGGACATCAACAACTACAACATCGGCCCGCTGACGCGCAGCGTGAACCATTATACCGGCGATTCCTACGAAGGCCGGATCGATGGCGACATCAAGATCGACAGCTCGTTTCTGTCCGGTTTCAAGGTAGGCGTGCGTTACCAGAAGCTGAGCACCGCGTTCACTCCGATCCGCTTCTATCAAGCGCCGGTGGACGCCAACAATCAGCCGATTCCCGCCGGGTCGTATGCCGACCTGTTCGAGTCGATGCCGTTCAAGGATTATTTCCACGGCAGCTCGCGGCTGGAGCATGATTACCTGACGGCGATCACGTCCAATCTGGGCAATCTCGCCGACTGGGAGAAGGTTCGTCAGACGATCGGGCTGACCAGCGATCTCGCGGTCGATCCGAAGTCGGTCTACGACATGTCGGAAGAGACGCTTGGCGGCTATGCCGAGGTGCTGTTCAAGACCGAAGGGTCGCTGCCGATCGACGGCAATGTCGGCATTCGGGTGATCAAGACCAAGCTCAACATCAACGGCAACCAGGCCGTGAACGGCGTCATTCAACCCGCGATCTACGATACGAACTATGTCAGCGCATTGCCGAGCGCCAACATCCGGTTCCACTTCACCGACAAGCTGCAGCTGCGCCTTGCAGCTTCGCAGACGCTGACTCGGCCGAACTTCAGCCAGCTGTCGCCGGCGCTGACGCTGGTGCCGGCGCAGGGGCAGGGATCTGGCGGCAACCCCAACCTGAAGCCGCTGCGCGCCGATGCGCTCGATGCGTCGCTCGAATATTATTTCTCGCGCACCGGCTCGGTCTATCTCGCGGGCTTCTATCGCAAGGTGAAAGGCTTCGTCTTCACCAACGGCAACACCCAGACGATCGACGGCATCGAATACGTCATCCAGCAGCCGACCAACGGCAAGAGCGGCGAGATCAAGGGGCTCGAGGTCGGCGGCCAGACTTTCTTCGACTTCCTGCCTGCGCCACTCGACGGCTTCGGCATCCAGGCGAACTATACCTTCGTCGACAGTTCGACGCCGGCGATCATTCCCACCGAACTGACGCCGCTGCCCGGCCTGTCGAAGCACAGCTTCAACATCGCCGGCCTGTACGAGAAGGGCGGGGTTTCGGTGCGCGTCGCCTACAATTACCGCTCGAAATATCTCGGCAGCATCTACGGGCTGAACGTCGGCACCGGCATCCCGCCGCAGCTGCTTCCGGTCTATACCAAGGGCTATGGCTGGCTCGATGCGTCGATCAACTACGATCTGACCAAGCGGATCACGGTGACGCTCGAGGGTAGCAACCTGCTCCAGCATCACGAATATACCTATTACGATGTCATGACGCGGCCGAGCAATCGCTCATATGACGACCGCCAGATCATGGCCGGCATTCGATTCAAGCTTTGACGTCTCCCTCCTCGGCAGGCGGCACGCCTAAACGGCCGTTGCCGCCTGCCTTCCTTTTTGGGCGATATTATAATCCGATTGTATCGAGGCTTCGCGTTTGATTAAGCATGTGGCCGAATTTGCATCGCGGGACGGTGGCGAGCCGAAGGCTTCCCGCGGCACCGAGCAGGGGATGGCCAACATGAAATCCAGGTTCCGAAACTATTCGGAAGGCGCACTGTCGAGCCACGATCAGGTTGCGCGCGCGCTCGGCGCCGACATCATCGCGGGGGTTTATCCGCCCGGCGACAAGATTCCGGCCGAGGCCGAAATCCTGGAGCGGTTCGGCATCTCGCGCACCGTGCTGCGCGAAGTGCTCAAGACGCTGACTGCCAAGGGGCTGATCGTCTCCAAGACGCGCGTCGGGACCAAGGTACTCGATCCGGTGCATTGGAACATGTTCGATTCTGACGTCCTGTCGTGGAAGGTCGGGCTAGGCTTCGACGAGGCGTTCCGGCGAGATCTTGCCGAAATCCGGCTCGCGATCGAACCGGAGGCGGCGGCGCTGGCAGCCGAGCGCGCGACGCCTGCCGAGATCGCCATGCTGAACGAACGCATCGAGGACATGCGCAACGCGACCGCCAGCCGCCGGGTGTTCGCTGAAGCCGATCTGGCCTTTCACCAGGCGATCGGCGCGGTCTCGGGTAACGCGCTGATGCGCGGAATCTCGGGCGTTATCGAAACCGCGCTGATGGCGTCGTTCACGCTCAGCTCTGCGGTCGATGATGTCAACGAGCATAAGAAGAACGTCGGCTATCACCAGGCCATCGTCGATGCGATCGAGGCGCGCGATGCGGGCGGCGCGCGCGACGCGATGCGCGCCACGATTGATTACGGCGTCGCGCGCGTCCGCAGGGTGAGCGCGGCGGGGAAGGCAGCATGGCACGACAATTCGAAATAACCTCGCGCCGCGAGTTGATAGGGTTCGCTGCGATCGCCGCCGGTACGGCGGCGCTGCCGGCCTCGGCGGCGGTCGGCGAGGCCGGCGATGCGATCGCACCGTATCGGACGCCGTACAAATACGGCAAGCTGGTGTTGGGGCCATCGCATGTGTCGGGAAGTTTCGACGAGAAATCAGTCGATTGCCCGTTCGTCTTCTACCATGATGGCAAATATCACCTGATGTATGTCGGGTTCGATGGTACCGGCTATCAGACCGGGCTGGCCGAAAGTGACAATCTGGTCGATTGGAAACGCACGCACCTGATCCTGGCGCGCGATCCCGACGATCCGATCACCCGCTACAACATCGCCTCGGCATCGATCCTGCGCGAGAACACGCTCGAATCGCCAGGACGGCTCATCAAGGTCGATGGCCGCTACGTTTGCGCCTGGCACGCTTATCCCAATGCCGGATATGAGCAGGGCGCGGCGGTGGTCGGCCTCGCCTGGAGCGACGACCTGATCCACTGGAAGCGCGACAAGCCGATTCTGTTTCCCCACGACGGGGCCGAGTGGGAGCGAGGCGGCCTCTACAAGCCGTATCTCGTCAAGATCGGCGACACCTATCACCTCTATTACAACGCCAAGACCGCGGAGAAGCGCTGGCACGAGCAGACCGGCGTCGCCATCTCGCGCGACCTCAAGACCTGGACGCGCTACCCAGGCAATCCGATCATCCGCAACGGCGGCCCGAACGCCCCCGACGCGCGCTTCGCCAGCGATCCGTTCGTGGTGCGCCACAGCGACCAGTGGGCGCTCTATTATTTCGGGCTGGCGAACGACGGCAAGGCGCGCGACCTGCTCGCGCTCGGCCGCGATCCGCTGCATTTCGAGAAGGTCGACGAGGTGCTGATCGACGTCGGCAAGCCCGGCTCGGTCGACGACGATTACGCGCACAAGCCCGCGCTCGTGTTCGACCGCGGCGATCTCTACCATTTCTATTGCGCGGTTAGCGGGCCATATCCCAACGACGTGCGCGGCATTTCGGTTGCGCGCTCGCGCCCCTGGTGAGGGCTATCATAATCCGTTCGCCCTGAGCGGAGTCGAAGGGTGGGTGGACCCAGTGCTTCGACTTCGCTCGGCACGAACGGGTTGGTTGTGCCAATAATCGGCCCTAACGCGCCGGGCAGCGGTCTTTCAGCACCTCCGGCATCGCCGTCTTCGCCATCCGCGTATAGCCGGCGTCGTTGGGATGGAGGTGGTCGCCGATCTGCTCGGCGAGGCGCAGCACGCGGGGCTGGCCCGGCTCGCCCATCGCCTTGTCGAAATCGATGAGGCCGTCGAACTCCGCTGCATGGGCGCGGATCCAGGCATTGACCGTCTCGCGCTTGGTCTCGCCGCGCGCACTGGCGTACCCCGCGCCCTCATAGGGCGTCAGTGTGCCGACGATCACCTTGACACCGCGGGCATGGGCGCGGGCGAGCAGCTGGCGATAGGCGCCGATGATCTGGTCGGCGGTGACGACCTCGTCCGTCCGCGCCGGGTCCTTGATCTCGCCGATGTCGTTGATGCCTTCGAGCAGAACCACATGAGTCACGCCCGGCACCGCGAGCACGTCGCGATCGAAGCGCGACAGCGCGTCGGGGCCGCGGCCGTCGTGGAGCAGGCGGTTGCCGCTGATCCCGGCGTTGACGATCGACCAGCACCAGCCCTGCGGCGTGGCCGCGAGCATCTTGCCGAGCTGCGCGGGCCAGCTCATCGCCTTGCCCGGGCTTGAGCCTGCACCCTCGGTTATCGAATCGCCGAACGCGACGAGCACGCGCGGCTTGACCTTCCCCGATACTTCGAGTGCCGACGCGACGCCCGAGGCGCGGACGTGCTGTGTATCCTTGACAACGGCATCACCGGTGGCGTCACCCGGCGCGACGTCGAGCATCTGCGCATGGGCGGGCGGCGCTGCCTTGCCGGGGTAATAGATACTGACGGCGAAGGTCTCGCCCGCAGCGACCGGCATCGCCACCGGATCGCTTAGATAGGGCGCGTGCGCCGGGATCATCACGCCCTTCGCGCCATTGAAGGCGAGCGGGCGGAGCGAGCCGGGGACGACCTTGCCGGCAGCGTCAAGCCGCGCGATCGAGGCGGCGCCGATCGTCAGCGGCGTATCGGACAAGGCGTTGGTGAAGCGGACGCGGAGTTCCCGGCCGGAGACGCCGGCGCGCACCGTCTGGCGCGCGGTCTCGTTATCGAACGGCCGGCCGAGCGCGTCGCGGATCTTGGGCTCATAGCCGATCGGCGGGGCGAGCCATGCCGCGATCCAGCGTTGCGGCGTTTCGGCCCGTGATACCGCTGCCGGGGCGAGCGCCAGCGTTCCCGCAATCACCGCTGCCATTATCCGCCGTTTCATCCGCTTTCCCCTTCCTGTTGGTTCGTATCGGTTAATTGCCGAGCCGGAACACCGCCACGTCATGCGCCGCGATCTGGCCGTCGACGATCGTGCCGGCGATCGGACGAGCGCCTTTCGGTAGCGCGACCGGGTGTGCGCTGTCACCGTGGTTGATGACGATCAGCACGCGCTTGCCCTCGCCGGCGCGCTCGCCGATTTCGAGGTCGGGATCGGCGTTGGGGACGATCGGTGCGATGCCCGACTGATCGAGCAATGCGTGCGCCACGCTGGCCAGCAAGTCAGGGTCGAGCCATGCGCCGATATAGGTGATGCTGCCCTTGCCGACGGGGCGCGTAACGATCGCGGGCTTGCCGTCGAGCCAGCCCCCGGGATCGGTATAGCGCGCAAGGATGCGCACGTCCTTGGCCTGCGGGTCGAGCCATTCGGCCCAGATCGAGGCCTTGCCCGCGCCGAAATCGCCGGTGACGCCGACCGGCTCGTCGAGCGCGTAGAATTGCTCGACCTGGGCGCCGAGCAGCGGCTCGAGCGGGCCGGGCTGGCGTTCGGGCCAGACCGCGTCGGCGTCGTCCTTCATCCCCGACCGTGGGCCGAGCACCAGATGCCCGCCGGCGCGGACATAGGCGGCGAGGTGATCGGCCTCCGCCTGCGTCAGGACGTTGAGCGCGGGCGCGACGACCAGTGGGAAGCGCGACAGATCGGCCTGCGGCGAGACCACCGCCACCCCCTGCGACTGGATGCGGAAGGGGCGGTAGAAATCGGTGAATTCGCGGATCGGGTCGAAATTCCTGTTGAGCCGCTGCAGGTCGATCGCCCAGCGGCTGTCGTAGGAATAGATGAAGGCGAGCTTGGCGACCGGCTCGGTGCCGCCCAGCGCCGCGCTCGTCGCCTGCAACTCTCCACCCAGCTTGGCGATCTCGCCGAAGATCGGATTGGGTTCGCCGTCCTGGCCCAGCACAGTGCCGTAATAGGTCTCCTGCCCGTTGCGCGCCGAGCGCCATTGCCAATAGAGGACCGCGTCGGCGCCGTGCTCGATCGCCTGCCAGCCCATCTCGCGGACCTGCCCCGGCTTCAGCGCGCGGTTGACCGGCACCCAGTCGATGCGGCCGGCCTGCGCTTCCATCAGCCAGAAATTGCGCTGCTTGTACCCGCGGACGAGATCGTGGTTGGCGCCGTTGGCGATCCAGTCGGGGTTGGCGTCCTGGATGTAATCGTCCCATGCGGCGATATCGAGCCCGCGATGCAGCGCGAAATGGTTGAAGCCGCCGTTCCAGAACATCGTGTTGGTGGTGACGAACTGGCGCGGATCGGCGTGCGCGCGGATCGCGTTGGCCTGGTTCATCACATAGCTGGTCCAGGTTGCGGTGGTGAAGTGCTTGAAATCGAGCAGCAGCGCCGGGTTCTGCTGCCCGGTCGCGTGGAGCGGGACCTGGTCGAACGTGTTGTAATGCTGGCTCCAATATTCGGTCGCCCAGCGGCGGTTCAGCGTGTCGATGTCGCCGTAGCGCTGTTTAAGAAAGGCGTGCCACAGCGCCACCGCTTCCGGATCGAACGAGGGCGGGCCGATCTCGTTGTCGATCTGCCAGCCGACGACGTCGGGATTGTGGCCGTAGCGCTCGGCGAGCCGGGTGGCGATGTCGCGGGCGAACCGCCGATAGCGCGCGCTGGCGAAGGAAAATTGCCGGCGGCCGCCGTGGCCGGCGCGCGTGCCGTCCTCATCGACGCGCAGCACGTCGGGATATTTCTGCGTCAGCCACGCCGGCGGCGCGGCGGTCGGCGTGCCAAGCACGACCATGATGCCGTGGCGCTGTGCCGCGGCGATCGCGCGGTCGAGCCATTCGAAGTGAAATTCGCCCTCGCGCGGTTCGATCGTGCTCCAGGCGAACTCGCCGATGCGGACGGTATTGAAACCGGCCTTCTTCATCAGCGCAAGGTCGGTTTTCCAACGCTCTTCGGGCCATTGTTCGGGATACCAGGCAGCGCCGAATGCGATCGGCGGCTTGTCGGCGAATTGCGTCGCGCGCGCCCATTGCGGGTCCTGCGCCGAGGCGCCCGCCGGCGTCAAAGCCGCGAGCAGCCCGGCAACCAGCAACGCGCGCCAACTCCCCTTCACCACTTTCTCCCTTGTGATTAGTATTATGATATGGATAAAGCTTGCCAAGGGCAACCTGTGATACGATAGCCGGGCGCGCCAGGAGAGACCAACCATGCATCGCACCGATCACCAGCACCACCATCATGTGACTCGCCGCGGATTCGTCGGCTGCTCGGCCTGCGCGGTCGCGACGGCGGGGATCGGCTTTCCGGCGAGCGCGCTGGCGGCGGCGGGCGCCGGACGCGAGGTGCTGCGCGAATTTCCTTACGGTGCGGCGAAGCTGACCGACGGACCGATCAAGCGGCATTTCGATCGCATCCATGCGCATTATCTGGCGCTCGACAACGACCGGCTGCTCAAGGTTTTTCGCCAGCAAGCCGGGCTGCCCGCGCCCGGGCCCGACATGGGCGGCTGGTACGATGCCGACGGGTTCGTGCCGGGCCTGACCTTCGGCCAATATGTCTCGGGGCTGGCGCGGCTCGGGGCGGTGACGGGGGATCGGGCGGCGCACGCCAAGGTCGCCGCGCTGGTCAAGGGCTTCGGCGAGGTCATCCGACGAGTGAAGAACCCCTATGCCGGCAAAAATTCCGCCGAGATGTGGCCCGCCTATGTCATGGACAAATATGTCGTCGGGCTGATCGACGCTTATCAGCTAAGCGGGGTCGAGGAAGCGAAGGCGCTGCTCCCTGAGGTAATCGACAAGTGCCTGCCGTTCATTTCGCCGGTCTCGCGCGACCGGATCGGCAAGAAGGACCCGCCCTACGACGAAACCTACGTCCTCTCCGAAAACCTATTCCATGTCGCCGACATCACCGGCGACGCCAAATATCGCGCGCTGGCGGTGCATTATCTGCTCAATCCCGAATGGTTCGACCCGCTCGCGGCGGGCAAGGACGTGCTGCCGAGCAAGCACGCCTATAGCCACACGATCGCGCTCAGCTCGGGCGCGCAGGCGTGGCTGCACCTCGGCGATCCGAAATATCGCCGCGCGCTGGAAAATGCGTGGAAGTTCATGGAGCTGCAGCGCTTCGCCTCGGGCGGTTGGGGCCCCGAGGAGCAGTTCGTCGAGCCGCACCAGGGTAAGCTCGCCGCTGCGCTGACATCGACCAACGCGCATTTCGAAACGCCGTGCGGCAGCTTCGCCGACATGAAGCTGGCGCGCTACCTGATCCGCTTCACCGGCGAGGCGCAATATGGCGACGGGCTGGAACGGACGCTCTACAACACGATGCTGGCGACGCGGCTTCCCGACAGCGACGGGGATTACCCTTATTATTCGAGCTACGGTCCTGACGCGGACAAGGAATATTATCCGAAGAAGTGGCCGTGCTGTTCGGGAACTTTGGTTCAGGGCGTCGCCGATTACCCGCTCAACCTCTATTTCCATGACGACGACACGCTGCTGGTCAACATGTTCGCGGCCTCGACGCTCGACTGGAAGCGGGCGGGCGGCATCGTCTCGATCGAGCAGCAGACCGGCTATCCTGCCGACGACGCGGTGCGGGTGGTCGTGCGCCGGCCGGGCGACGGGGCATTCACGATGAAGCTGCGCATCCCGGCCTGGGCGGAAGGCGCGCGGCTGGCGGTCAACGGGCAGGCGCAGCCGGCGACGCCGGGGCGGCTCGCCGAGATCCGGCGGCGCTGGAAGGCGGGGGATACGGTCGATCTGGTGCTGCCGCAGCAGCCGCGCGTGCTGCCGATCGACGACAGGAACCCGAACCTCGCCGCGGTGATGCGCGGGCCGGTGATGTACGTCGGGATCAATCCGTGGGACGGGCTGATGGAGCAGTCGCTGCCGCTCCCCGGTGGGCTTTCGCCGGTGGTGGGGCAGGACCAGGCACTGGGACTGACGACCGCCGATGGCCGCAACCTGGTGTTCGTGCCCTATTTCACGGTCGATACGGAAAGCTACAACACCTATTTCAGGACCGTCTGAGATGAGCGCGCGCGTCTTCGCGACCTATTGGATCGAGACAGCCTTCCCGCTGGCCGACGCCGCGGCGACGATGGCGGGCGAGCAATCGACCGGCACCTTCGTGCGCACTCCCGGCGAGACCGACGAACTGCGTGCGCTTTATGCCGCGCGAGTCGAGGCGATCGAGGAACTGGGTGAGGTCGCCGCGCCGTCGCTGCCCGGCTCCGGCTTGCCCAAATCGGGCGATGCGACGCGGCGTGCCGCGCGTGTCACTTTGTCGTGGCCGATCGAGAATTTCGGACCGTCGCTCCCGAACCTGCTCGCCACCGTCGCCGGGAATCTTTCGGAGCTGAAGGCCTTTTCGGGCCTCAAGCTGATCGACCTCGAGCTGCCGCCGGTGTTTTTCGATCGCTATCAGGGCCCGCAGTTCGGTGTCGCGGGCACGCGCCGGCTGGCGGACGTCTGGGACCGGCCGATGATCGGCACGATCATCAAGCCCAGCGTCGGCATGTCGCCCGAAGCCACCGCGGCACAGGTCGAAACGCTGGTCGCTGCCGGGGTCGATTTCATCAAGGACGACGAGCTTCAGGCCGATGGGCCGCACTGCCCATTCGAGGCGCGGGTTGCCGCGGTGATGCGCGTGATCCGCGACCATGCCGACCGCACCGGCAAGAAGGTGATGTACGCCGCCAACCTGACCGGCGACATCGACGAGATGCGCGCGCGGCACGACGTCGTGCTCGCCCAGGGCGGCACCTGCATCATGGCGAGCATGAACTCGATCGGCCTGCCGGCGATGAAGGAATTGCGCGCGCATTCGCAATTGCCGATCCATGGCCATCGCAATGGCTGGGGGATGCTCGGCCGCTCGCCCGCGCTGGGGATGAGCTTCATCGCCTATCAGAAGCTGTGGCGCCTCGCCGGCATCGACCACACCCATGTCAACGGCATCGACAACAAGTTCTGCGAGGCGAACGAGTCGGTGATCGCCTCGGCGCGCGAATGCCTGACGCCGATGTTCGCCCCGCCGCATCCGGGCTGCGAGGTGATGCCCGTCTTCTCCTCGGGGCAGAGCGC
>Ga0164242_10008419_pt1 | contig 11194 bp, 12 predicted proteins | sample OricomgcompostMG_FD_108783 | JGI IMG/M metagenome (GOLD analysis project Ga0164242, IMG submission 108783) | Miracle-Growth compost microbial communities from Emeryville, California, USA - Original compost - Miracle growth compost (MG) ...
ACCAAGGACTATTTGCAAATATATCTTTGCGATCTACGCTCGACCCATGACAGTGCAGAGACCGACCGTCGTCACGCCCGGGCTGGCCGGTCTGCGGGCGCTGTCCCATCCGACCCGGTTGCGCATCCTGAGCCACCTGCGGATCGAGGGCCCGGCGACGGCGACGACCCTGGCGGCGCGGTTCGGGCTCAACAGCGGGGCGACGTCGTACCACCTGCGCCAGCTCGCCGAGCACGGGTTCGTGGTCGAGGACGAACAGCGCGGCAACGCCCGCGATCGCTGGTGGCGGGCCGCCCACCAGGAGACCCACACCCGTTCGGCCGACGCGCGGACCCGGGAGGAGAGGCAGGTCGCCGACGCCTACTGGCAGGCCGCGGCGGTGCTGTACGCCGAGAACATCCAGGCCGCGATGGAGGAGCGGCCGCTGTTGCCCGCCGCGTGGCGGGACGCCTCCACCGTGAGCGACTGGGTCTACACGATCCCGGCGGAGCGGGCGGCGGAGGTCGTGGCGAGGGTGAAGGAGGTCCTGGCCTCGTACGACGACGAGCCGGGCGCGGCCGCGGCGCCCTTCGTGTTCCAGATCCAGGCGTTCCCGGTGCCCGGGCACGTGGAGCCGTCCCCGTGAGAGGCGGAGCCCTCGCGGGCTTCCTCGCCGCGGACGCGGTCTCCTCGGCCGGGACCCGGCTCGCCCAGATCGCGATGCCGTGGCTGGTGCTCACCACCACCGGCTCGGCGTCGAAGACGGGGCTGGTCGCGTTCGCGGAGATCGCGCCGCTGGTGCTGGCGCAGGCCCTCAGCGGTCCGTGGATCGATCGCGCCGGCCCGCGCCGGATGGCCGTCGCCTTCGATCTCGCCTCGGCCGGGGCGGTCGCGCTGGTCCCGTTGACGTACGCGACCGGGTGGCTCCACTTCCCGGTGCTGGTCGCGCTGGTGGCCCTGACCGGGTTGCTGCGCGGACCCTGCGACGTGGCCCACCATGCGATGGTGCCGGCGCTGGTCCGTCATCTCGGGCTGCCCACCGAGCGGGTCACCGGCCTGGTCGGTACGACCGATCGCCTCGCCGCACTCATGGGCGCGGCCGGCGGCGGTGGCGTGGTGGCGCTGCTGGGCCCAGCGGACGCGCTGCTGGTCGACGCCGCGTCGTTCGTGGTGTGCGGCGCGGTGCTGGGGGCGGCGACCCGCGGCATGGCGGCGGGCCGGGCCCTGATCCGCTCCCGCAGCCGAGACGCCGGCCGCGCCCCGGCGTACCTGACCGAACTACGCGGCGGCTGGGACATCCTGCGCCGCGACCCGATCCTCCTCGGCCTGATGCTGATGGTCGCCGTCACCAACCTGCTCGACCAGGGCTATTCCGCGGTGATGCTGCCGGTGTGGGCGCGAGGCTCGGGGAGCGGCCCCGCCGCGATCGGTCTGCTCGGCGCTTGTATGGGTGGGGCAGCCCTGGTCGGGTCGTTGCTGGCGACGTGGCGGGCCGAGCGACTGCCGCGGTTTCGCACCTACGTCGTCGGCTACCTCCTGGCCGGCGCGCCACGCTGGATCGCGATGGCGTGCGGCTTCCCGCTGTGGGCGGTGGCGGCGGTCCACCTGGTCGCAGGATTCGGTGCCGGCTTCATCAACCCGGTGCTCGGCGCGGTGCAGTTCGAGCGCATCCCCGAGCAGCAGATGGGCCGGGTCAGTGCCTTGTCGCTGGCGGCGTCCTGGTCGCTGATGCCGCTGGGCGGCCTGTTCGCGGGGCTCGCGGTGAGCGGCATCGGGCTGGTCGCGGCGCTGGTCCTGTTCGGCGCCGTCTACTTCGCGACCACGATGGCGCCGGTGTGCTCGCCCGCGTGGCGCGGCATGGACCGCCGGCCGATGGCCGCCGCACAGCCGTCGTAGGCGATCGCGAAGTCGAAGTACGTGTCCGGATAGGGCTCGTCGCGCAGCGAGTAGTGCCACCACTCGTGGTCGTACCGGTCGAAGCCGCAGTCCTCCATGATGGCGCACAGATGCTCGCGGTTGCGCGCCTCGACCGGCGTGATCCCGGGTGCGCCGTGGTGGGAGATCGGGTCCATCAGGTCATGGTCGCCGCCCATCGGGACCAGCTCGCCGGTGGCCAGGTGGAAGAGGGTGAGGTCGACGGTGCTGCCCCGGCTGTGGCCCGACCGGGCGGCCACGTAGCCCTGCTCGAACATCTGCCAGCGCTCGATGCGGGGATAGTGGCGCAGCTTCCTCCGGCCGTCCTCGGGTTGTCGCGACCAGCGCAGAAAGCAGTCCACCGCGCGCTGCGGGCGGTAGCCGTCCCACAGCAGCAGGCCGAAGCCCAGGTACGCCGCCTTCTCCTGGGCCTGGCCGAGGGCCTCGCACAGGGCCCGGGTGCCGACGATGCGGTTCGCCAGGTATCCGTCCACCGGCTTCCCGGTGAAGTTGTCCCAGGTGGCGTACTTGGCGTCCCAGCGGATGCCGGGCACCAGTTCGTCCACGAACACGAAGTCGCCGTTCATCGCCGCTTCCCGTGCAGCGTCAGGGACACCAGCCGGTCGATCACCTCGGCGAGCGGCAGCCCGGCGGCGGCCATCATCCGCGGATAGCGGCTGTACGACGTCATGCCGGGCAACGTGTTGACCTCGTTGAGTACCACCCGACCGTCCTCGGTGAGGAACATGTCGACGCGGGCGAGGCCCCGGCAGCCCAGCGCGCGGTAGATGGTCTTGGCCGTCTCCTGGACCAGCCGGCGGGAGTCCTCGGGGATGTCGGCGGGCACGATGAACGTGGCGTTCTCCGAGCCGCTCTCGGGCGACGCCTCCTGGTGGATCCTGAAGAAGCCGTGCGAGAGGGCGACGCGGTCCACCTCGCCGGCGACCAGACCGAACCGCTCGCCCATGATCGCGCAGCCGACCTCGCTCCCGACCACGGCCTCCTCGATGAGGACCTTGGCGTCGTACTGCCGTGCGATCGCCAGCGCCTCCGGCATTTCCTCGGCGCTGGCGACCTTGCTGACGCCGAAGGACGAGCCGGAGCGAGCCGGCTTCACGAAGACCGGGTAGCAGAGCCGGTCCGCGTCGAGGTGCTCGTGCGGCGTGACGACTCGGAACGCCGGCGTGGCGATCCCCGCGCCCCGCGCGACGGTGTAGGCCAGCGACTTGTCCATGCACAGCGCCGAGCTGGCGATGTCGCAACCGACGTAGGGGATGCCGGAGAGCTCCAGGAGACCCTGGATCGCGCCGTCCTCGCCGAGTCTGCCGTGAAGCACCGGGAGGACCACGTCGAGCCGGACCGCCTCGTACGCGTCCGGCTCCAGCACCAGCAGCCCGTGCACGCCGCGGTCCGGCGACAGCACGGCGGTGCGGCCGTTCTCCCAGCCCGCGTCGGGGCTCTCGCAGAGCTTCCACGCCCCGCTCGGGGTGATCCCGAGATAGAACGGCTCGTACTTGTCGGTGTCGATGCTCGCGGCGATCTCGCGCGCCGACTTGACCGAGACGGGGTGCTCCTCGGAGATCCCGCCGAAGATGACACCGATCTTGACTCTATTCATGGTTTCCGCTTTCGAATCTCAGGCAGTTGATGAGGCTGTTCTCGACGATGTCGACCAGGGCGTGGTCGGTGTAGAAGGCGGTGTGCGGGCTGATGAGCACCTGCGGCAGCCGCTGGAGACGGAGCAGCGCCGCGCTGGGCACGGGTCGATCCCGGCAGTCGGCGTAGAAGACGCCCTCCTCGCCCTCGAGGACGTCCAGGGCCGCGCCGCCCAGCCGACCCTGCTCGAGCGCCCAGATCAGCGCCTCGGTGTCGACGAGCCCGCCGCGGCCGGTGTTGACGACGACCGCACCGCGCTTCATCCGTCCGATCCGCTGCCGGTCGAGCAGGTGGTGGGTCGTCGCGGTCAGCGGCGTGTGGAGGGTGACGATGTCGCTGTCCCGGAGCAACTCGTCGAGATCGACGTGCTCGGCGGTGGTGGCACGGCTGTCGTGGGTCAGCACCCGGCAGCCGAAGCCGCGCAGCCGGTCGAGGACCGCGCTTCCGATGCGTCCGGTCCCGACGACGCCCACGGTCAGGTCGCGCAGCTCCCGGCCGCGTAGGTGGCTGTCCAGCCGGTAGTCGTGGGCGTCGGTACGGCGGATGAGGGCCGGCGCGTGGCGCAGCACCATCAGCATCATCATCAGGGTGAAGTCGGCGACGCTGTCGGGCGAGTAGGCGACGTTCCCGACGCAGATCCCGAGGCTGCTCGCATAGGCCACGTCGAGGTGGTCGGCGCCGATGCTCCTGGTGGAGACGTAGCGCACGCCGGCGTCGGCGAGCGCGCGAAGGGCGCCGTGCGTGACAGGGGTCTTGTGACCGATGCTGATGCACCGTCGGCCGAGTGCCAGGTCGACATTCGCCTCGGACACGGCCTCCTCGACGATGGTCGGCAGGACGCCGAACCGGGGCGCGAGCTCTCGGAACAGGGCGGCCTCGTCCGGGCCGCAGCCGTAGACGGTGATGCGCGTGCTCCTCGGGCGCGCTGCGCGGCGACGTGCCGGTTGGCTGACGAACATGCCGCCCAGTCAAGGCAGCGCGACGTTGTCAGCGCGTATGCGGAATTCGATACGCCCGCGATACAGCAGTGCTCTCTAGCATCGAGCCATGCGTGTGCTGATCGTCGAGGACGAGCCCCTCATGGCCGAGGCCGTCCGCGACGGCCTGCGCCTGGAGGCGATCGCCTCCGACATCGCCGGCGACGGCGAGACCGCACTGGAGCTGTTGAGCGTCAACGCCTACGACATCGCCGTACTCGACCGCGACATCCCCGGCCCCTCCGGCGACGAGGTCGCCGCCCGCATCGTCGCCTCGGGCAGCGGCATGCCGATCCTGATGCTCACCGCCGCCGATCGGCTCGACGACAAGGCGTCGGGGTTCGAGCTCGGCGCCGACGACTACCTCACCAAGCCGTTCGAGCTGCGCGAGCTGGTGCTGAGGCTGCGCGCGCTCGACCGGCGCCGCGCGCACAGTAGGCCGCCCGTGCGCGAGCTCGCGGGCCTGCGCGTGGACCCGTTCCGTCGCGAGGTCTATCGCGACGGGCGGTACGTCGCGCTCACCCGCAAGCAGTTCGCCGTGCTCGAGGTGCTCGTCGCAGCTGAGGGCGGTGTGGTCAGCGCCGAGGAGCTCCTGGAGCGGGCGTGGGACGAGAACGCCGACCCGTTCACCAACGCCGTGCGCATCACCGTCTCGGCGCTGCGCAAGCGCCTCGGCGAGCCGTGGATCATCGCCACGGTGCCCGGCGTCGGCAACCGAATCGAGACGGCATGACCAGGCCGCCGGGGCTCAGCGTCCGGCTCAAGCTCACCCTGAGCTACGCCGGCTTCCTCATGCTGGCGGGCGTCGTCTTGCTCACCGCGGGCTACTTCTCCCTCTCGCGTGGGTTCCACCCCGGGGTGGTGTTCATGGTGCGTAGCCACGCGCAGTTGTTGCGCTCCTTCGCCCCGACCGCGGTGCTGGTGCTGGCCTTCCTGCTGGCGTTCGGTCTGCTGGGCGGATGGATCCTGGCCGGCCACATGCTCAGCCCGCTGAACCGGATCACCGAGGCCACCCGGATCGCGGCCGACGGCTCGCTCTCGCACCGGATCCGGCTCCCCGGCCCCAACGACGAGTTCCGCGAGCTCGCCGACAGCTTCGACGCCATGCTGGCGCGGCTGGACGCGCACGTGGCCGAGCAGAAGAGGTTCGCCGCCAACGCCTCCCACGAGCTGCGCACCCCGCTGGCCATCACACAGGCGCTCCTCGAGGTCGCCCGCAAGGACCCGGACCGGGACCTCGCCGTCCTCCTCGACCGGCTCTACGACGTCAACGTCCGGGCGATCGACCTCACCGAGGCCATGCTGGTGCTCAGCCGTGCGGACCAGCGCTCCTTCACCCGCGAGCGTGTCGACCTGTCCCTCGTCGCGGAGGAGGCCGCCGAGACGCTGCTGCCCCTCGCCGAGCGGAGCGGCGTCACGATCGAGACGTCCGGCGACCTGGCGCCGACGACCGGCTCGCCCGCGCTCCTGCTGCAGCTGACCACGAACCTGGTGCACAACGCGATCGTCCACAACCTGCCCCAGCAGGGCACGGTGTGGGTCGCCACCTCCGTTCACCCCGAGTACGTCGAGCTCGCGGTCGAGAACACCGGTGAGGAGCTCGCCCCGCACCTGGTCACCACGCTCACCGAGCCGTTCCAGCGCGGCACCGAGCGCCTCCACACCGATCACGCGGGCGTCGGGCTCGGCCTGGCGATCGTCAAGAGCATCACCCTGGCGCACGACGGCACCCTCGTGCTCACGCCCCGGCCCGCCGGCGGACTCCGCGTCACGGTCCGACTGCCGGTCGGGGGCTGACCGGCACCCGTCAGCCGGCCGCGGCCAGCTCCGCCTCCGACCGCAGCACGCAGAACTCGTTGCCCTCCGGGTCGGCGAGCACCACCCAGCCGCTGCCCGGGCCGTGCGTCCCGCGCAGGTCGGCGACCTGGGTGGCGCCGTACTCGCGCAGGCGGGCGACCTCCTCGTCACGGCCGCCCTCGCGCGGGCGCAGGTCCAGATGGAGCCGGTTCTTCACCGCCTTGCCCTCCGGCACCTCGATGAACAGCAGCCGGTGGCCGCCGTCGGGATCGCGGATCATGCACTCCCGGTGGCCGGGCAGGTTCGGGTCGCCGTCGATGTCGACGTAGCCGAGGACGCCCTTCCACCACTGGGACAGCTCGTAGGCGTTGCGGCAGTCGATCGTGACATGCGAGAGGAAGCAGCTCATGGCGGCATTCTGGCGGCGGAGGAAGATGGGCGCATGCCCGATGTTGCGACGTACGTGAACGTGGCCGGCCGCCGGGTCTGGCACGAGGTGAGCGGGGCGGGCAGGCCGCTGGTGCTGCTGCACGGCGGCTTCTCCGGGGCCGCGTCCTTCGCCGCCCAGACGCCGGCGCTGGCCGCGGCCGGGTTCCGTGTGCACGTGCCCGAGCGGCGCGGTCACGCGCACACGCCGGACGTCGACGGCCCCCTGACCTATGCGGTGATGGCCGAGGACACCATCGCCTACCTCGAGCAGGAGGTGAGGGGGCCGGCGCACCTGGTGGGATGGAGCGACGGCGCCGTGGTCGCGCTGCTGGTGGCCATGCGCCGGCCCGACCTGGTGGCGCGGATGGTGCTGATCGACCAGTACTACGCGGCTGCGGGCCGGGCCGAGGACGGCGACGGCGATCTGACCGAGGCGCTGGCCGCGCCGGAGGCGATGGAGTTCCTGCGCCACGGCTACGACCCGGTCTCGCCCGACGGTCCGGAGCACTTCGCCGTGGTCCACGCCAAGACCATCCAGATGTGGCGCACCGAGCCGGAGATCCCGCTGAGCGAGCTCGCGGGCGTCACGGCGCCGACGCTGGTTCTCCAGGCCGACCGCGGCGCCGTACGACTCGACCACTCGGCGGCCGTCGCCGCAGCGCTGCCCGAGGGCCGCCTGGCCGTCCTGCCGGGCACGCACTCCCTTCCGGCCGAGTCCCCGGGGCCGGTCAACGCGCTGCTGGTGGACTTCCTGGGTGCGGCCACCCCCTAGGGTGGTCGCGTGTACGACGGCGAGGCAATCTGGTCGAAGGTCGACGACTACTTCGTCGACCGTCTGGTGAACGAGGACGACGCCCTCGTGGCCGCGCGGGAGAGCTCCGCGCGCACGGTGATGCCGCAGGCGGACGTCTCTCCGACCCAGGGAGCGTTCCTGTCCGTGGTTGCGCGGATCGCGGGGGCGAGGCGGGTGCTGGAGTTCGGCACCCTGGCCGGCTACTCGACGATCTGGCTGGCCCGGGCGGTCGGCCCGGCGGGCAGGGTCGTCACCTTCGAGATCGACCCGGCCACGGCCGTCGTGGCCGAGGAGAACCTCCGCCGGGCGGGGGTGGCCGATCGGGTCGAGCTGGTCGTGGGGCCCGCCCTCGAGTCGGTCCGAGCGCTGGTGGAGGCGAGCGTCGAGCCCTTCGACCTGGTGTTCATCGACGCCGACAAGCCGAGCAATCCGGCGTACCTGGAGGCCGCTGTGGCCTTGAGCCGGCCCGGCACGGTGATCATCGGCGACAACGTCGTCCGCAACGGCGCCGTCGCGGACCCCGACAGCTCCGACCCGCGGGTGCACGGCACCTGGGGGCTGATCGACATGCTCGGACAGGACGACCGGATCGAGGCCACCGCGCTGCAGACCGTCGGGGTGAAGGGGTGGGACGGCTTCGCCATCGGCGTGGTCCGGTAGGCCAGCCTTCACAAAACAACAGCTGGGTTGGTCGGGTGACACGCCGGCGTGTCGCCCGACCAACCCAGCTGTTGTTCCTACGACCGCCGCAGCGGTCGCATGTTGGTCCACCCCACCCAGCCGCGCTCCTCGAGCAGCTCCAGCAGCCGGGTCGCGCAGGGCACCGAGTCGAGGAAGACCGCGTCCAGCAGCGCGGCGAGGTCGGCGGGCAGCGCGTTCTGCGCCCAGTCCTTGGCGGGGACGGCGTCGAAGAGCGCGGCCAGCCGGTCGGCCACGGCGGGCAGCCGGGGGTCGTCGGCGGACCAGCCGATCACCTCGGCGAGGTCGCGGTAGAGATCCCGGACGCCCGGGTCACCGAGCTGCTGCTCCTTCATCCGCATGTAGAACGGCATCTGCTCGGGCAGCTGCGCCGCCACCAGGATCCAGGCGTCGCGCTCGGCCTCGACCATCGGCTCGGGCACCCCGATCGACCGCAGTCGACCGAGGTAGGCGACCGCCTCGGGTGGCAGCGCCAGGCTGTCGCCGGCGGCGAGGCCGGCGATGCGCCGGCGGTGCCGCTGCAGCTCGCGGATCTCGGCGCGCAGCCGGCGGTCGACGTCCTCGACCGCCGCGGCGAACTCGGCCTCGTCCGCGGTCAGCAGCTCGCGCACCCGCGACAGCGGTACGCCGGCGCCGGCCAGCGTGCGGATCCGGATGAGCTCGACCACCGCCGCCGCGTCGTACCGCCGATAGCCGGAGCGGTCCCGCTCGGGCTCGGGCAACAGTCCGGTCGCGTGGTAGTGCCGGACCGCGCGCACCGTCACGCCGGCGTACGACGCCAGCTGGCTGATCGTCAGCATGACCGCATTCTCACGCCAGCCGGCGACGGTAGGTCAGCATCGCCAGTCCGTAGGCGACCAGCAGCAGGCCCACGCACCACGCCAGCGCGATCCAGGCGTCATGGCCCACCGGCTGCTCGGCGTACAGGCGGCGGATGGTGTCGACGATCGACGTCACCGGCTGGTGCTGGGCGAACCAGCGGACCGGCCCCGGCATGCCCGCGGTGGGCACGAACGCGGAGCTGACGAACGGCAGGAAGATCAGCGGGTAGGAGAACCCGCTGACCCCGTCGACCGAGGTCGCGGTCAGGCCCGGGATCACCGCCAGCCAGGTCAGCGCCAGGGTGAAGAGCACCAGGATCCCGACCACCGCCAGCCAGGCGAGCACGCCGGCGCCGGAGCGGAAGCCCATCGCGACCGCGACGAGGACGACGAGCACCAGCGAGACCAGGTTGGCGATCACCGAGGTCAGCACGTGACTCCACAGCACCGCCGAGCGGGCGATCGGCATCGACCAGAAGCGCTCGACGATGCCGCCGGAGACGTCGGTGAAGAGCCGGAACGCGGTGTAGGAGATGCCGGAGGCGACGGTGATCAGCAGGATGCCGGGCAGCAGGTAGTCGACGTATCTGCCGGAGCCGGCGTGGATGGCACCACCGAAGACGTAGACGAACAGCAGCAGCATCACGATCGGCGTGACGGCGGTGCTGATGATCGTGTCGGGGCTGCGCAGGATATGGCGAAGCGAGCGCTTCAGCAGGACGAGGGTGTCGTTCACGGCTGCTCCTCCGGGGTGACGATGGCGAGGAAGACCTCTTCGAGGCTCGGCTGCTTCTCGACGTACTCGACGGTGGCGGGCGGCAGCAGCCGCTTCAGCTCCGCCAGCGTGCCCTCGACGATGACGCGGCCCTCGTGCAGGATCGCGATCCGGTCGGCGAGGTGCTCGGCCTCGTCGAGGTACTGCGTGGTGAGCACCACGGTGGTGCCGCGCCCGGCGAGCTGCTTGACCGTCGCCCAGACCTCGATCCGGGACTGCGGGTCGAGCCCGGTGGTCGGCTCGTCGAGGACGAGGACCGGCGGGTCGCCGATCAGGCTCATCGCGATGTCGAGGCGGCGGCGCATCCCGCCGGAGTACGTCGCCACCCGCCGGCCGGCCGCGTCCTTCAGGCCGAACCGCGTCAGCAGGTCGTCGGCGATGCGGCCCGGGTCGGCCAGGTGTCGCAGCTGAGCGACCAGGACGAGGTTCTCCCGACCGGTCAGGACCTGGTCGACGGCGGCGAACTGCCCGGTCAGGCTGATCGACTCGCGCACCTTCGCCGGCTGTGCGGCGACGTCGTACCCGTTCACGGTGGCGGTCCCGCCGTCGGCCTTGAGCAGCGTCGACAGGATCCGCACCGTGGTCGTCTTGCCGGCGCCGTTGGAACCCAGCAGCGCCACGATGGTGCCCGCGGGGATGCTCAGGTCGACGCCCCGGAGCACCGCGTGGTCGCCGTAGGACTTGGTCAGCCCGGCGATCTCGATGGCTGGTGTGGTGGTCATGGCACCAGGCTGCGACCCTGACGCAGCGTCAAGGTCAAGCGGCGATCGACGGCACCTGCCTTCCCCGTCGTGAGACGATCACCACGGACCGACGGAGGGATGTCGATGGCGCAGCAGTACGACCAGATCAGCGACCGACTGGCGGAGTTCATCGCCGGTCAGCACGTGTTCTTCGTCGGCACCGCCGCGCGCGACGGGCGGGTCAACGTCTCACCCAAGGGGCTGGACTCGCTGCGAGTGCTCGGCCCGAACCGGGTGGTGTGGCTCAACGGCACCGGGAGCGGCAACGAGACCGCCGCGCACCTGCTCGACGTGAACCGGATGACCCTGATGTTCTGCTCGTTCGAGCGACAGCCGCTGGTGCTGCGGCTCTACGGGACGGCCGCGGAGATCCAGCCCGACCAGCCGGAGTGGGGCAACCTGATCGGCCTCTTCCCGACGATGCTCGGCGCCCGGCAGATCTTCGACGTGACCGTCGACCTGGTCCAGACGTCGTGCGGCTACGGCGTGCCCCTGATGGAGTACGTCGACGAGCGCCCGCTGATGCGGCAGTGGGCGGAGAAGAAGGGGCCCGACGGACTGGCGGCGTACCACCGCGACAAGAACACCACGAGCATCGACGGGTTCCCGAC